>Ga0256404_1002627_pt1 | contig 39159 bp, 39 predicted proteins | sample RumenRJG_01DNA_FD_185990 | JGI IMG/M metagenome (GOLD analysis project Ga0256404, IMG submission 185990) | Bovine rumen microbial communities from Lethbridge, Alberta, Canada - RJG_01 | ecosystem: Host-associated > Mammals > Digestive system > Stomach > Rumen | place: Canada: Alberta | collected...
TCCGTAGTCATCACGGCCTTCAACTCTTCAGCCCGCAAAAACACTGGCGCATCGTACATCGTATGCATGATAATACGCCGCTTCTCCATGGATAATTTCCGGAATGGAGAGCGGCGTATCTCGTCTGCATTTTCCAACTCTGCAAAGAAGGCCTGCAGCAGTTTTAAGTCGTGTACTACCGTCGTGTCGCGCAGTCGCTTTTTGGGCCAATGATAGCCTGAGCCACGCGGATAGAGATCTGGATAGAGGGGCACATACTTGTATTCATCGTAGAGAAACTGACGGTACTCCATCACCAGTTCGGTAGTGAATTCACGTGCTGGCATCGAGCATTGCCCAATAATCGTGAGAAACCGGTTCAACTTGGCTGCTTTACTCTGCGCCACGGCATACCGTCCATCCCCTATCGCCCCGTCGCGGTGAGCCTCATCCAGATAACGAAGAAGCCGAGGATACAAAGCCTCGTTCTTCTTGCCAGTTATAAACGAAAATAAGTGAAAAAAAAATCCAGGAGCGGACCCTGGAACACGTTGACGCATCGTTGTTGTTTCCATTGCTTTTTTATAAAGAACGGAGTAACGACAGTCTTATTATATTGCGGATGAAAAGTGAGGGGGGATCTGAGGATATTCCCAACTCTAGGATGACATTAAGTGATGGCGATTAAATATAATTGACTATATTATTTATCCTGTTCAGATAAAAACTCTGAAGTCTATCTGCTTCACTATGAGAATCGAATCCCGTCTCTTTAACTTCTTTTGAATAGCTTTTTCGCAAAGGGATATTCTTCTTTACAATAGGTATGATGCATTCAGCCCATTGTTCTGCAGATTCCTCCAAACTAATATAACGCGCCAGATCACATGCAGTTGTTTCTTCTGTCACATTTTTCGAGAAGAATATTGGCAGACCGCAGCATTGGGCTTCTACACCTACAACTGGCATGCCTTCATATAGGCTTGGTAACAAGAAAGCATCGAATGCATTATAAAACTGCCTTATATCATCCCGCCGGCCCAAATTATGCACTTTCTCCTGAATGCCATAAGCATTAATCTTTGATATCATTTCCTCCTCCAATTCTCCAAATCCTATCATAACCAGAACAGCATTTTCCTGTCTCCTGGCTATCTCATAGAATATGTCAATGAGAAACAACGGATTCTTCTGAGGTACATATCTTCCGATGAAACCATACACAACCTTATCTTTCCATCCAAATTGTTCTCTGGTCTTTTTTCTTAAATCAGAGTCGAAGGCATTCTTTTCTGCATCAATAACCGTCTTAAAGATGTTTATCTTCCCGCTCTTGTAGGCGTTCTCACCAAACTGCCATTTACCGCAGTCTATCGAATTAGCCATATAATCAGTTACGAACCAATGAGAGAAAGGACGTAAAGCGTATTTTATGAGAGTCTTCTTTTCATTCTTATCACCCTTTGAAATGCTTTCCGAAATTCTGACCTTTACACCTGCCAACCATCCCAAAAACATAGGGAACAGATTGAGAGTATTATCAAAAGCATGTATAATCGGATAATTGTTTTCTTTCAGTATTTTGTAGGTTTCCTTCATATGAGGAACGAGTTGCTTATATGGAGCCACCAAAAACACTCTTCCGCCCAACGACTCAATTTCCTCTGTTGGAATTCCATTAGAATCCGAATCGCAGATAAAATCAAATTGCACCTTCTCTCTATCTATATGGCGATAATACTCCATTATCAGGTTTCGTTTTCCACCTGAGTGCAGTACGCCTGCTATGATTGCTATTCTTATCATACTATACTCTTTTTTGATTCCTCATAAAACTTCTTAATGCCTTCCATGAACGGAGTAAACTCAATATCAACATATGGTTTAAGATTCCTAAGATCCAGAACCATATTCGATACATCCACAGGTCTTGGATTCTGATAATTTATCTTAAAATCCTTCTGAGTCACAATTTTCAGAAAAGCCAACACATCGTTTACAGAATATCCACGACCAGAGCCTATATTCAACGTCGTGTTCTTTACATCTTTTTCTATCAACTGAGCAAAAACCTTTGCAAGATCATCAATATAAATATAGTCTCTTACGGCAGAACCATCTCCCCATACATCAACTGGTTCACCTTTTAGAATTTTACCAATAGCAACAGCCACCAAGCCTTGTTTCCCATATAGATTTTGTCCATGACCATAAGGATTAGAAGGTCTTACAATAAGGTAATTGAGTCCTTTTGTGCGATGCATGAATAAAATACTATTTTCCATCATCTGCTTGGACCATCCATAATATGAGATAGGAGCCATCGGGTCTTGTTCGATAAAAGGGAGCACGTCATTTCGATTACCATAAATAGTACCTCCAGAAGAAAAATATACAAACTTAACACTTCTTTCTGCACAAAGTTCCATCAATTCAATTGATGGGAATATCATTCTTTTATACTCTTCCTTATAATCCTCATAAGAACTTCCTGGTATTAATGTCGACACTAAATGGACCACTACGTCTATTTCATAATCCTTAATAATGTCGCCTATACTTGTTATATCTGAGAGCGAGCTATAGTGCAGGCTAACTGATAAACCATTTAACCTTTGGGTATAAGCCCCTTCAGGTTCACATACATGGATCTGGCATCCAACGTGTTGTAGTTTTTTTATTAGGTTAGAACCTATAAAACCGGCACCACCAATTAATAGTATTTTATTCATTCTATAGCTAATTTGTATTTCGATATGTGAGTTCATCATACAGAAACTCTTTCGTCTTTACGCCTATAAAATTTCATAAATATCCGTTTTGCTAACGTATAGATGCCAAGTCTATGACAAGTTAGGCGTATCCAGCCATTCAGACGGACTTTCCATGTTATTGGGAACCATTTTGCAAAGAAAGACTTTGGATCCATACTCCCAAAATCCTCATAGAACTGGGAACGTTTAGGATTCATCGGTACCGAATGGAACATTTCCCTTACATCTGATGTAAGTTTATCTGGTTCTACGGCAACGACGTTCAAATCAGCCATAGCAGCCTTCATTAGTTCTCTACCTCTTTCCGTATGCGCTAACACCCTCGTTGTGCCATTGCCGTCGAGTTCCTTTGTGAATTTCTCTATCGGAAAACAATCCCATAAAGTTAAATCGCTTTTACGGTATCGCTTTCGGAAAGGACAATCATAACATGAAGGTCTGTCACTAAAATTATTAAAGAAAGCCCGTAAATAGACATCGCTGTCAACGCCTTTGTGATAGTCTTTCTTTTCATCTTCATTATAAATAGATAGAGAACTATAATGGTAACCATAGTGTTTATCTCTAAACAAAACTCGTGTAAAGGTTCCTCCTATTATTTTCTTTTGAGCTTCTAAATAGTTAGAAAGTACCTTAGGACTCGGGACTCCCCTACAAACAAAATCCACAAGATACAGATTGTCATATTTTTTCCCTTTTAAGTACCCAATCAGACCTTCAGTTTGACAAGGAGTACCACTAAACAAAACCTTTCTACCCCCTTTTAGATATTCAAAGATTATCTTAAAACTTTCACCAATCTGACTCTGAACATACTTGCTGTTGCGGAAGATGCTCAAATCATCCTCCCGATCCACATACTGGTGTTCCACCACAAAAAAACCTTTCTTGTAGCCAGCACCAAATACAACGCCCCCCTGTCGAATAACCCATGAGGCTATAGCGGTGAATGCTCCACCAGAAGTACTCTCTTGTCTTATTTTTTCATCTTTATGCTGAACCAACCATCCTTGTTGTTCGAAAGGTTCATCCTTAGTAACGGCATGAATCACTGGACATACCTTCTCACAAAGTCCACAGTCTATGCACGTATCTATATCTATGTGAGGATAGCGGAAGCCCTCTTCGTCTTCCTCCATCTTGATGCACTGTTTGGGGCAGACATTAGCACATGCCCAACACCCGCAGCAGTCTTTCTTATCTTTTATTTTAATCATAGAATCTTACTTTCTTTAAGTGCATCAGTTAACCAGCCCCATGTAAACCGTCGAAGGCCATTCAACTCTTTATCAATCACTTGATAATCAATAGGAGCGTTAATATTAAGTGTATTTCCCCTCCTAATGATTCTTGTCTCATGTTTCACCAATGACAACAGCGAATAGAGACGACCGTTTGTTGATGCAGAGCCTTCATTGTTGTAACGAGGAAATGTAAAGAATTTCTTGTGATTTAACATTGAGAACACAGAGCAATGGAAAGAATCCGTAAATACATATTCTGCATCACGGATTAATTCTACGAATTCTTTTGGTCCAACTTTGTATGGTGTATAGTCTGCGAAGCCCTCATCACTCTTAATATATTCGTCAGAATGAGCCAGTTGTACTATCTTCAAATCAGTCTCACAGCTCACCTTCTTTACCCTTTCTCGCTCCCAAGGATTATTCCCCAGGTAATAAACAAAGATGTATTTCTCTCCTTCAGCAAACCGCCTGCCGTCACCAGAGGCATCCAAAGCCTTTATCCATTCATCAGCAGTGAACATAATGGTAGGGTCGCAAACTACTGGCACATCCTTGTCTGCCCACTGGTTAACAAGAGCCTGACCGCTTTTTTCGCGAACCGACACATAGTCCATCCTTTTCAAGAACCTTCCAGCCTTTTCGCCATATTTCTTTGGCAGTTTTGAAATGCCGAAACTAGTAGCAAGGGCTATCTTGGGTACATCTTTTGGAACAAAATTTAGTGTATAGTAATCAGCCGCTATATTGCTGGGGAGCCACAACTGGTCACTACCTACAACAAAAGCACTATATTCATAGGCTGATTGTCCCAATTCTTTTTTGCTATTATATTGCCGTGAAAGTCTGAACTTCGTTTTTGCAAAATCGTCAAACATCCCATATCTAATTGCAAGATTCTCAGCATACTCAGGATTACGTTTCTTCGCTAGCATCTTCCTGACGGTTGCCATCTTGTCCTTAACCGTATTGATATCGAAAATCTTACTTAAGAAATACCTATACTTCGCCTTATTAATTTCAGGTTTCAAGCCATCTATAGCAATGGTTTCATTCTCCACCCCAATCTTATCGAAAGCCATCTGCGTAGCAAACGCCTGCAACTGGCTTCCATAGTTCGGCTGGAAATAACAGGTAACAAGGGCTAATTTTTTATTCATATATCTCGATAGGTTATAAGCTGACATTTTTCCCTGAACCTCTCTATATTATGCTGCAAATACAGCATCTCTTCTGGGTAATGCCCAAAAGTTAAACCTGGATGACACATCAATTCATAAGAAAGATCATCGTCCTTTTTTATACTATCATATTCTCTTGCGGAACAGAATACGTCAGTTTTCTCAAAATTTCTCATTAGATAGTGTTGATATGCATTCAGAGCGCGGTATACAAACGACTTCACATTATAGCCTAATCTATTTCTTGCATGTCTCATTTTTGTAATATCAAACTCCTTTGCGACTTCACAAGCTATTGGTAATATAAAAGGGCTAAGATGCATGTGACTATGACTATCTACATGTGATATTTCAATACCCGCAGCCCGAACCTTCTCAATCTGGGCCCTTAGTTCTTGATAAATGCACATTTTTAAATCACTATTTAAAGGCGTAAACTGGTATTTCTTTTTTGCTTCCCAAGGATTTATTTTCATTTCATCCACACAGAAACCAAACACCATTTTACCATTATCTTCAACACAAAAACCTGTCTTAGCAAATATATCAGTCCATACAAGGGGGGAACCTTCTGAAAGATTTAAATGAATACCAAAAGAAATATGGTCTTTATATTTTTCATATAACCTTACTGCGCCTTCAAAATCTTCCATATTTGCCATCACAGTAGTACTTGTTATAAGTCCTTTCTCTATGGCTTCTCCTATTTTCTCATTATCGTACACTGACCGTCCACAATCGTCAGCATTAATTACCAATCTGTTCATAATTCTTCATCTAATAATTATAATAGCCCAGTGACAATAACCAATGCTTTGTTTTAGAAACAACATCTAGCATCATGTATAATTTATGTCGTATAAAAAACATCGTTATCTTTCGATTCTTATCCATAACATTGAGTTTTGATGTTTTTATGGCCTCCCGGATCATTGGCGTGTTTTGGATTAATTCTGAAAATAAATGGTTTCGGACCTTCAAGGAATCCTTGTTATTTGGGTGATAATAACAATTCATAGCCATGGCAATAACAGAGTAGCAAATCCTTTGATTCAGAATTTCGCCAAAATCTTCCTTTTCCGGGAACTCTGATATTTGGTCTTTCAGCACCTTAAATCCATCTACTATATATTCTGAATTCTTATAGTTTACAGATTTTGATATACTATCCTCATTATAACGGTAATGATAGAAATATTCGTTCAGATAAACAGCCTTTCTTGCATAATAGAAAGAACGCATACTGTAATCATAGCCCTCAATTCCTTGTCTAAGCGATGGGTTATGAAAAATACCATTTTTAACAGAATAATCTCGTCGTATCAATTTATTACAGGCAGAAGATATTCCAGAATCATAATCTAAAACCTTTTTAGCCAATTCTATACATTCCTGACCAGAATAGTCTATTACATTATTTTCTTCTCTCCATTCAAATTTGCCCTTGATTGTCTTATTTTCCAATTCAAAAGCCAATTTCCAAAAGAACACATCTGTATCAGGATTGTGTTTTATTGCAACAGTTAATTTTTCGCACATATCTGGCGAAACCCAATCATCTCCATCAACAAAAGTAAACCATTCTCCTGTGGCCGCTTCCCATCCTGCATTACGTGAAGAAACCAAGCCTCCATTTTCTTTATGAATCACCTTGACCCGACCATCCATCAAGGCATAGTCATCGCATATCTTCCCACAATTATCAGGACTTCCGTCGTCCACCAACAAAACTTCCAAATTTCTGTAGGATTGGCTTAATATACTATCCACACATTTAGGCAGATACTGTTCCACCCTATAGCATGGAACAATTATAGAAATTAAAGGGCTACTCATTACAAATTCTTTATCTAATATAATCTCAACTTTTCCTTCGCCTCCCTTACGCTTTCGGCAAGAGTTTTGAAATTAATCTGAATGCCATAGTTTGAAGATACGACTGTATCAAGGAGTGTAAAAATCTGTCGTCAGCGCAGTTTTTAATAGACTCTGCGAGATTCGTGACATTGAACATCCGCTGGCTGTGCTCACAACCATGCCATATCTCCAAATGTTTTAACTTATTGGCAAAAACCTCTTCAAATATTTCACAAACTGCAGCTCATTATCCCTTAATGACGTCATACAGAAAAGAGCTCTATACATTTTATGCTTAAAAAAGAAATATGACAAAGCATATCTTTTGCTTATATGGAAAATTAAAAACGGAGATTGTGAGAAAAACCATTCTGGCAAAAAAGTAACATTTCTAACCATATTAAGATAAGTTAACTTTTCAGATTTTGACATCTCACAATTACTATTAGACAATAATGAAACTGTTCCATTGAGAAGGGTAAAGGTCATCTGATACATATAGGCAGCCCTTGAATTCCACAAGTCAATCCCGAGCGACTTACACCCTTCCGTAATTCTCTCAGCAAGCAATCTAATTTCAGATAATTTTATGGGGTTGTACTTGGCGGAAGTTGAGAATCCCGTTCTAATATAATGCAAGTAATAGCAATTATTCATGAGACTCATCACTTTGACATAAGGGAGTAACCTTGTTATAAAATCAATATCCTCACTCCCTGCTTTGTAACTCTCATCGAAAAATAAATTATTAGTCAACAGAATCTCACGTCGAATAAAGCAATCCCATACACAGTCAAGAACTTTCTCATTTAATAAAGCAAGATAACTTTCTGCTAATTCATCACACTTTAAAGTAATGTCTTCCATCTTAGTATCAAGCTTTCTTATAATGACGCCATCACTCATTACAAACTCCCTCTTACAGAACTTAACAAAGTCTGCATCATCCTGTTTCGCCCGTTGGAATGTATTCTCTAGAAGTCCTGGCAGATACTCGTCATCGTGGTCAGAGAAAGCGACATACTCACCTCTTGCAATCTTCAATGCAGTGTTACGTGCATTACATATTCCCCCATTCTTTTGATGAATTACTACTACACGACTATCTAATTGGGCATACCAATCACATTGTTCTGCACTCCCATCAGTCGACCCATCATCTACCAAAATTAACTCAAATTGTTTAAAACTCTGTTGGAGAATACTTTCAACTGCCGTTTTTAGGTATTTGCCAGAATTATAAACTGGCATTATTACAGATATATTAATTTGATTCATACACATACCTATTCTCCAATTGACCATGGAGCAATTTTTTTCATAATTTCATTCAAAAACAATGATATTAAAATAGAAACCATTGCCATTAAAATTCCTACTATCCAAGTTGGTACGAAAGACAAATAGCAATCAATTGAAGCTAATGACTTTATTACCCAAATATTAATTGCAAACAAGAACAGAGTACTCCTACCAATTTTGATAATTACTTGATTTGCTGGTACAAATTTGCATAAATTAGTCAAAACAATAAGAGAAAACCACGAAAGGAAGAATGAGACTATCGGGTTAGAAATAGATAGAGATGCATAATTCATATGACACCCCAAAACATAGTGACATAGTATGGTAAGCACTAAATAAATTGTAAATAATACATATGCAGTTTTATTATCATTAACAGTCAATACTGATTCGTATTTTCTATATAATGAACCTCCCATAAAGAAACCAATTCCAACCAAAGCCTCGCACCAACACCAATAATCAGGAAGAATTACCCCCCCCCTAAAAAGCAAGAAATAAGAGCCCATACTCATTACTGCTATTGCAATTTTCAATGGAGTCTTTCCGATTACGTTATAAAGATTCTTAATTCCAACAGCAAGTAATTCAACAATGACAAGACATGCTATAAACCAAAGCTCGCGTCCTTGAACAACGTGTTTAGCAGAGAGGAGCATACCATTCAAAATTCCACCATCTTGAATTGCTGTCGGCTTAATACCAATCACGAATCCCAAAACAAAATAAGGAATTAATAACCTCTTGATAATCCTTGAAAAGTCACACCTATTGTCAACCCTATCCTTAAAAAGGTATCCTGATATAAAGAAAAACACAGGAATTAAAAAGTATTCAAAAAAGATGTACCAAGGAAAGTTGGCATTTTCCCGGAAAAGACCAATGTGCCATACAAATACGCATATCATGGCAATTCCACGTTCCATATCAACCCATGTCAATCGCTGCTCCATGTCACTAGTTATTATAGACATTAATAAAATCGTCTGCAGTGTATTTCCATTGAACCTTCGGTTTCCAAATAGTCTCTATATTGTTTCTCATTTTTGCTAAAAGCTCTGGTGATTCGATAAGTTTTATCATCGCTTCTGCTAACTGAATAACATTACAAGGTTCTACTATTAGCCCAGTTGAACCATCCTCAACCATGTCTGGGAAAAAACCTACATTTGTAACTACCATAGGTACATTTAGAGAAAACGCATTCAAAAGTACACCACTCTGAGTAGCATCCTTATAGGGAGCAACGGCAAATTGGCATCCCCTCAATAGCCCAATTAGCTTTGGCATCTCTATAAAGTGGTTTTCTATTACAATAAAATCCTTATCTAAATATGGACTTATGTCAAAATATAATTTTCCTCCTCCTGCTACAACAAGTTTAAAATCAGGGAATCTCTCATGTACTTTTAACATTGCCTCTAACAAATATTCAAGTCCTTTATAAGAGAATATCTGTCCATAGAACAAAATATACTTTGTGTTTGGATAAACATCCTTATACTCCATACCGCTTAAATATTCAAAATAGCCCATATGAGACGAAAACACCTTCTTTGGGGCAACTTTGTAAGTCTTTATAAACAATTCTACTTTATCCTTACTCAACAGGATAATCCTATCAGATTTTGATATAGCCTTTTTTCTCAACATTTCAGAGACTCCTCCACCCTGACCAGAGTGCGGGAGGGGATCATGTAGAGTCAATACATTTTTTCCACGCAAATAGTAAAGAAACCACCAAGTCCTTGGCATCGGTGTGGAGGTGTGGAATACATCTGGAGAGAATAATATATAGATTATTGCTAATCGAAATCTCAGCCACAAATTTGCAGGATGAAAAGGTGATATATGAATAGAATTAACGACATATATGCATGACAAGTCGATATATTCTTTATAAGCCTCAAATTCTGGATATGTAGAGGCCGGGAAAATACCCGTCTTATCAATTTGATTATTAATATCAAGAAGAGCGCCACGAGTTTTTCCTTTTTCAATTGGTATGTAATATCTTACATCAATTCCCTTAGCCCTTAGATTCTTTATCACACAAAAATCAGTGTCGGTAAAATAAAAACTTCCCCAATAAAAAACTTTCATTATATTTTTTCCTCCAAATATTTATCAAGATTCCACTCTCCATTAAACTTTATGGACAATCGACATTTAGCATTTTCACCAGCTTTAATATCATTATCGCTATCACCAATCATAATACTCTGCGATAAATCGATATTGAAATCCTTGGCAGCTTGCAACAGAAGTCCGGGCTTAGGCTTCCTACAATCGCAATCGAACTTGTATTCAGGTCTTTCGCCCTCGAAGCCTTTGTCTGGATGATGCGGGCATATATAAATACCATCAATATAAGCCCCACACTTACCAAGAAGAGTCTCCATCTTCTTGTGTATTTCATTAAGCTCCTCCCATGACACATCACCACGTGCAATAACAGGTTGGTTGGTTACGACAATAGCTAAATAACTACTCTGATTAATAAGTTTTATTGCCTCTACCACACCATCAATAAGTTCGAAATCGTCAATATTGCGGAGGAAACCGACATATCTATTGATTGTACCATCACGATCCAAGAAAATGGCTTTCTGTTTATTTTTAAGATTCCTTGCTTGAACCACACCATTCTTATAGTCTTCTTCTACCTGATGGAAACGTTCTGGCGTACCCATATCCTTCACGTATTCAGGACTGTCATAACAGTACATCTTTCCCGCTCCGCATAACGGTTTTAGAATCTGGCGATCCAAATCAACTTTACCCTTAGGGGAACCAGTTAGAGGATCAATTTCTAAAATACCAAGACTCAACTCCAATACCTTAGGATCAATAATATGGAGTCCCGCATTTACCCGGTTATTATACCATTGTGGGCGTTCATCTTCCTTACTGAGCCACTTTTCTACATTTCCTTCTTTATCAGCAATAATCAAACCACTATCGTAAGGATGAGAATTGGGATGAGTAAATAGTGTAACAAGACCACCATGCATCTTATGGAATGCAAGCATACGATTGAAGTCAACATCAAAAGCAGCATCCGCATTGAGAAGAAAGAAAGGATCATTACCAATCTTATCTCTTAACTGGAATAATGCACCTGCATTTCCAAGAGGTGTATCTTCTACAAAATAATCAATCTTTACACCCAACTGGCTGCCATCTCCGAAATATGCTATTATCTTATCAGCGAGATAACCAACGGTCAATATCAGGTCCTTAAAACCTTGAGAAGCGAGCGACCTTATCTCTCTTTCGAGAATAGGTATTCCATCAACAGGAATCAGGGGTTTAGGGATATTGGGATACAGTTCTGCGATACGTGTACCACGTCCGCCAGCCATTATAATAGTTTTCATATTATCCGTAGAATTTTTCTTCCAACATTAAACACATACAATGATAAACAGGCAAATGAAGTTCCTGTATCTTGTACGTCTCAGTTTCAGGCACACGGATACACACATCTGCGAACTTCATCAACTTATTTTCCTTTGCCCCAGTCAATCCAATAACCTTCAAACCTTTTGCTTTAGCATTCACAGCTGCATATAGCACGTTTTTGCTATTACCTGATGTAGATATACCTAGATATACGTCTCCAGGTTTTCCATATCCATTTATTTGTTGTGCAAATACCAGTTCCGGCATAGCATCATTCATAAATGCCGTAGTAAGCGATGAATGGCCAGTTAGAGAAATGGCAGGCAGTGCACCTTGCAACCCTTCTGCCAATGTCTGTCCAAGTTCGGAATCTATTTCTTTCAACGCTTCAGCTTGATCACTATACACACGTCTCTTGAGTTTGAACTCCTTCATCAACTCGCCTACTATATGTTCTGAATCAGATGCAGAACCGCCATTACCAGAGACTAGCAGTTTTCTACCAGAAGAATATGCCGTTTCCAGGACTTCATACGCCTTAACAATGTCCTCCTTGCATTCATCCAGCTTTGGATATCTCGTTATCAAATTGTCTATATGCTGCAATAATCTTGCTTCCATATTCTTACTTTATTAAGAATTCTTTTCTAGGAGAATAGCTTTGAGGAGAATAATACAACACCTGTGCTCCGTCGCTCTCAAAGCTGAATGGCACAATCATCAAGTTATCCAAAGCTCTCTTCAGGTTCTCCTGTTTGTCCTTCTCACAATAGAACAACAAAAAGCCACCTCCGCCGGCACCAAGTAGTTTTCCACCAAGGGCACCTGCTTTAATTGCAATATCATACAGTTCATCAATACTTCCATTGCTTACTTTCGAGCCCGTGCCACGTTTCAGTTTCCAGGTAGTATCAAGTAGTTTTCCAAACTCATTCAGACTTGTATTTTTATCTGTAAGTATTTGCTCTGCCTCATCCACTAAAGATCGTATATCCAGTAGCTGTTTGGTCTTATCTACTGGTTTGGCAAATGTATCAGCCTGAATCTCTGAAGAAAAACGCTGCACACCTGTATAGAACAGCAACAAGCTCTCGTCCAGTTCTTTCTTTCGCTCAGGGCTTATGATTATAGGTTTGACAGAGAAATCGTAGTCGTGAAAGTCAATACGGTTTAGACCGCCGTATGCTGCAGCTACCTGATCCTGCCATCCGCCATGCTCTTTCAGAATGTCACGTTCCACATGGATTGCCTCCTGTGCCAACTGCCGCTTACTCATCATCTTTCCCTTCAACGCACAAAAAGCATTTAGCATTCCCACTGCAAATGTAGAACTTGTACCTAAGCCTGTACGCGCAGGTAAATCCCCTTCGTATGTCAGACGAATTTCATGAATATCGTGCAGTCGCATACACTCACGGATCAACGGGTGCTCAATATTCTCAATATCGTTCACACGCTCAAAGCGGTTATGTACCACCTCTGATATATACGGGTGGAATGGTGGCATGTGTCTCACATTTACATAACAATATTTATCGAATGTCGTAGATATCACAGCTCCACTATGTTCATTGAAGAACTCAGGCATATCTGTCCCACCTCCAAAAAATGACATTCTAAAAGGAGTTTTGGTTATTATCATAATAAGAATAAATATTTTTAATTAACAAAAATTCAAATTAGGCTCTGAAATCAATTTATTATATACACCTTTTTTATTATCTACATATAAATGGGCAATATACAACAAACATATCCAAATAAACATTTCCTCATTTGTTCGATATGGAAATATAAAGATTGAATTCATAAGGGTTCCTATCATATACAACCTTATATATAAAGGTATCTTATTTCTGTATTTAACAACATATAGAAAGACTGTAGAAAAATATATTACCAACCATGCGACTCCATAATAAAAACATTCCCCGATGAAACCAATATCTGATATATAGTAATTCATTCTCGTCCATTGTCGTTCAACAATGTCATGTCCATGGCCAATTAATGCTTGTATTGGATTATCAAATATTTGGCCTATAACAAAGTCAATGCACTTAAAGCGTATGTCTGTCGTCCATGTGTCATTTTGGTAGTTTTCAACCAGTGCTGCAAAAATCAAATCATATAAAGCTATCAATATCACACCTGCAAAAACTATGAAAACGAACATCAATCGCCTCGCTCTCTTATCAGGAATCAAAAAAAGTGAAAGAGCAAGGGTCAGTAATGAGACAGCCATTATCTGACGGACCAAGTATAAATACATAGAAACTAAAAAACAGCAAAACAGAATGCATCTGACAAGTGAGAACTTTTTGCACAACTCTGTCCACCAATAATATAAGCAAATAATAGAAACGAAATATGAGCCAATAGTAAATTTATATATATCATTTCTTACTGTTCCAATAGAACTTTCGTCATTATTAATAATTCCAAACAACGGTATAGTATCTGGCATTTGTTGATATAATTGCAGGCTAAAAGAGATAAGGCCAAACATCGTAAATGACCACAATACTTGACGCTCTGTGATTCTTATCTCCTTGAGCAGGAAATATTGCATCGTTGCCAAAAACATTAACACGCTGATACGAACTGTATCTATCGGCTGTTGAGTTTGAAGCAACTTTACTGTTTCCGAAAATAATAATAACATTAAAAGACCAACAATTACTGTCCTGTTAAAGTCATGACCTTTTATCCTCCGAAATAGCACAATGGTCAAGAACAAACAAAAAGCTAAAAAAAACCATAAAAACTTTGGACCACTTGTCTCCTGCCACAATATAAATTTAAAATAATGGGTATATAACAAAAGAGACAAAAAAACAATACCAAAACTAAATATATAATGGAGGTAACGAGTCATTTCTTAAGGTGGAAATTATAATGTATATCGTCCTATAAAATTCATTTTTAGAGGTAACTAAACAACAATCTTGTAAAGTCTAATGGATTTTCCAAAGATTATCGATTTCTTCTATAACTAACTATAGACCTCTCTATTGCATAAAAAACAGATTTCATGCTGTACTTATATTTTTGTCTGTTTCTTATCCACTTTAAAATATTAAATGGAGACTGTTGTATTTCTTTTTCGATTACATATCCAAACATTTTATCCCAATGAGTATGTACTTTGGATTTTATATCTTTATAATACTTTTGCGACAACTCATTTTGCGGAACTATAGATAAAAACTCATCGAACCATTGCCTCTGTTCTACAATAGCTTCCATTTTATGAATCGCATTAGAGGAATTGGTTATCGTAGAATTGTTAACCCGGTATTGGAAACATATTTTATTCGTATTAACCACTCCCCCATTATTTGCACACATCACCGCCGTAACATCATCTGAGCCCCATGCCAGCGGAAACTTCACAAATCCACCACTTTTAAATAAAAGTTCTCTTCTAAAGCACCAATCCCCTATAAACTGATCAGCTCGCCAAAGCCATCGATTCCATATTACAGAATATACATCCTCCCATTCTGGCCGTGGTACTGTTATGCGCAAAAAATCCCCTTTTTCATCAATTATTTCAGTCCATCCATGAAGCACATTAATATCTGGATAATCATTAATCAGATGAGCATATTCGTTCAAGCAACATGGTAGAAGCCTATCATCATCACCCATGCATATAACAAAATCTCCTTTACTATAGTTAAGACAAATATTCCAATTATCAACAACATTTATTGCTCCGCAATTCTTCGTATTGCGATAATAATGAATTCTTTCATCATTTAAATAAGGACGCACTATTGACAATAAATCTTCGGGAGAATTATCATCAACAATTATTATTTCAAATTGCTTATATGTTTGGCTCAAACAGCTCTCTATGGCTTCCGATAAGAATTCTCTTTTATAAGCCGGTATGAGAATTGAAAATAAAAGACTATTATTTAAAACCATATTTTCACTAAGGATATCACTACCATTTTATCAAATACAAATATTGCCCCAATACCCATCACCTACCCCCTCTCTAATTGAATGGGATGTTGACTTTATCGGAATGTACTCTTACCCTCTACTGATTTTACATTATAATCAAACCAAAAACCTCAAGAATCTAATGCAAATTCTTAATGGGTTTAAGGGGACACTTTAATAATTATCTATTTGAATACTGGTTCTCATAATATTTCTGGTAGTCTCCTGAAGTCACATTGTCTAGCCACTCCTGATTGTCGAGATACCAGCGGACAGTCTTCTCGATGCCCTCTTCAAACTGCAACGAGGGCTCCCAACCCAGTTCACGCTGCAATTTCGAGCTGTCGATGGCATAGCGGAGGTCGTGGCCTGCACGATCGGTGACGTAGGTGATGAGGTCCATATCCTCGCTTTCCTTACGACCCAGCAGACGGTCAACGGTGTTGATGACCACCTTGATGATATCGATGTTCTTCCACTCGTTGAAACCACCGATATTGTAGGTCTCAGCGATCTTTCCCTCATGGAAAATAACGTCGATAGCACGAGCATGATCCTCTACATACAGCCAGTCACGAACGTTTTCACCCTTGCCATAAACAGGCAGCGGTTTGCGGTGGCGAATGTTATTGATGAACAACGGTATCAGCTTCTCAGGGAACTGATAAGGACCGTAGTTATTGGAGCAGTTAGTCACAATAGTGGGCATACCGAAGGTGTCATGGAATGCTCTTACAAAGTGGTCGGAACTAGCCTTAGCTGCACTATACGGGCTATGAGGCTGGTACTTCAAATCCTCGGTAAAGAACTTTTCTCCGTATGCCAGATGGTGCTCGTCAGAAGAAGCCTTCGTGGTGAACGGAGGCTCAATGCCTTCAGGATGCGTCATTTCAAGTGCACCATATACCTCGTCTGTGGAAATATGGTAGAAACGTTTGTTTTCATACTTCTCAGGCAGACTCTCCCAATAAGCCTTAGCAGCTTGGAGCAGCGAAAGCGTGCCCATCACGTTGGTCTTAGCAAAGGTGAAGGGATCCTTGATTGAGCGGTCTACATGGCTCTCAGCAGCCAGATGGATGATGCCGTCGACCTTCTTGTCCTGCATCAGCTGGTAGAAGGCGTCAAAGTCGCAGATGTCCATCTTCACAAACTCGTAGTTGGGTTTGTCCTCGATGTCCTTCAGGTTAGCCAGATTACCCGCATAGGTCAACTTGTCGAGATTAATGATGTGATACTCAGGATACTTGTTCACAAAAAGGCGCACAACATGGCTCCCAATAAAGCCTGCGCCACCAGTAATTACGATTGTACGTTTCATAATTCAAATTGAATTTTTAGTTTTTTTTCACCAACAATATATATTATACTTGGAGAGATTTCGTATTCATTTCCATTTTCTTTTATCACATTACCATACAGGTCATAGCATGTATGTATTCCTTTTATGGACAACGGAATCCTCTTCTTCTTTTCTGATTCCCACATAGCATATACTTTTTTCTTATCGGGTCTTATCCACTCAGAATAGAAAAAAGAGCCTTTACTATGTAGTATGGGGCGAGAAGATTTGTCTGGACACATTTTGGTTAGTGTCTTATATGCATAATAAGCAGGCTTAGGGGTGTAATCCTTATGCCATAGACCAAAATAATCTTCATGGTGGTGTGATTTTAATTCACAAGAACGCGTTTTATACCAAAACACTTTATCAACACCCAATGCAAAAGGAATTAGGAATAATCGCGGCAACCTTTCTGCTTGTGTTTGCTCTGTTGCCCAACCCTCTGCTGTTGAGCAACCTGTTTCTGTTATCCATAATGGCTTATTGATGTTGTGTTTCTGAAGGTTGTCTTTAAATTCCTGCAAATAGCCAATAATAGCCTCTGGCAATTCCTTTTTGTTCGCATATCTGTGAATATTCATAATATCACAATATTGGGCTGCACCCAAAGCAAAAGATTCATCCACAAAAGAATTTCTTATCCAAGCAATACTTGTATAAAGAATCTTGGCTTTTTTATTCTCTTCTTTTATAACAGAATTTGCAGAGCGAATCATGTTTATATATCTCTCAGGCACCAAACTTGTATCAGTATTACTCAAATAATCTGCCTCATTTACAACTTCCCAATAATCAATATCCCCTTTATAAAGGGCAGCATTTTTGCGTAAATAGTCCTCGTATTGAGAGAAGTCTCTATCAGGCACAGCCGGCCACAATATTCCTAATGTTTTGAGCTTATTCTTCTTAACAGCAGACATCATGCTCTGATGATGTTCGAAAGAATATAGACCATTTGGTCTTGGTTGACAATAGACCCAATCAATATCGGTTCTTATATATGATGCTCCAGTAGATGCTGCCATTAACATGTCTTGCTCGCGAGTGTTATATTCATAACGATCTCCGACTCTATTAATATGAGTGCATAAGCCATAAGGATTATCTAATTTCGACGAACATATAAATAATGGAGAATATGTTCTCGCAGACATCTCACATGAAACGAAAATGCATACAATTAAGTATACCGAAAGGAAACTTCCAATCTTCCTCATTCAACAGTCATTAAACCACATCACTTTATAACACTCAGATATTGGGAATACCTGTGCGATTTATCTCCTCTATTACTTGCAAAAGATATTGGCCATACTGATTCTTTAACATAGGCTGGGCAAGTTCACGCATTTTCTCCTCTGAAATCCAACCTTTGCGATATGCTATACCCTCTAGGCATGCGACCTTTAAGCCTTGACGTTTCTCAATAACCTCAATATAGGTTGATGCTTCTGCCAATGAATCATGAGTACCAGTATCCAACCAGGCAAATCCGCGACCAAGAGTCTGAACCTTCAGGTTGCCTGCTTTAAGAAATTCTTGATTCACAGTAGTAATCTCAAGCTCTCCACGTGCAGACGGTTTGATATGCTTTGCCACATCTACCACTTTGTTTGGATAGAAATAAAGACCTACTACAGCGTAGTTGCTCTTTGGCTTGGCTGGTTTTTCCTCAATACTGAGGCAATTACCATTCTTATCGAACTCAGCAACACCATAACGCTCAGGGTCAGACACCCAATAACCAAATACAGTTGCCTTATCATTCTGCTCTGCATCCTCAACGGCTTTCTTCAACAATGAGCTAAAGCCATTTCCATTAAAAATATTATCGCCAAGTACCAAACATACTGCATCATCACCAATGAACTTCTCACCTATGATAAATGCCTGAGCCAGTCCGTCTGGAGAAGGTTGCTCTGCATACTCAAAGTTTATACCATAGTTGCTGCCATCACCGAGGAGTCTTTTGAATCCAGGTAAATCGTCAGGTGTAGATATAATCAAAATATCCCTAATACCTGCAAGCATCAGTACACTAATGGGATAATACACCATCGGTTTGTCGAAAATAGGAATCAACTGTTTTGAGATTCCCTTTGTAATAGGATACAAACGCGTACCGCTACCACCTGCTAAAACTATTCCCTTCATATTAATTGAAAGTTGAAAGTTGAAAAATGAAAATTAATATAGACTGACATTGATGTCAAATGGACTATCAAAGTCCTTTAGTAACGCATGCTTTGTATCTTTCTCACTGAGATTTGCTTTTTCAGTAGGAATTCTCCAATCAATGCCAAGGGAGTCATCCAAGATACTAATGCCCCCATCTGCCTCCGGATGATAGAATTCATCACACTTATACTGAAACACTGCCGTTTCGCTCAGAACTGCAAAGCCATGAGCAAAACCTCGAGGCACAAAGAACTGACGATGATTATTCTCTGTCAGTTCCACTGCCACATGCTGACCGTAAGTAGGACTACCTTTTCGAATATCAACTGCCACATCGAGCACAGTACCCTTCACACAGCGCACCAATTTGCTCTGGGTAAACGGTGGTCTCTGAAAGTGCAGTCCTCGCATAACGCCATATGAGGACATTGATTCATTGTCCTGTACAAAATTAATCTTATGTCCAAGGACAGGTGTCACCTTCTCATCGAACTCACGTTGAGAGAAACTTTCAAAGAAATAGCCACGCTTATCCCCAAACACTTTGGGCTCAATAACCAGAACCCCTTCGATTGGTGTTTTAATAATCTCCATAAACTATGCCTTCATTAATATTTACGCTATTATTTCATATTGTTCATACACTTGTACAAAGAGCCATTCCAATAAGGTATCTCTATTGTATAAAACAGCAAATACCTTCATGATTTATGAACCAGTTTCATTATAAAATGTTTATCTTCTCTACTTAACAAAATGAAAACCATGAATCCATAAATGAAACAGAACAAACCACCTTTGATAATTATCAATCCCCATTCGTTCAGGCTATCTAAGTTGAGTAGTCTCAGCGATGCACATACTGCAAAACCTGTCGCAACGTATGGGAAGAAACTCTTTAGGAAAATCTTTCCAGAACTAATCTTCATCACCACAGGCCAATAAAAGAAATAGTAAAACAAAATCTGAAAGAGGCAATAAACAATATAACCAATTACTGTAGCTCCAACATCGTAAAATGGAATGAGAAACCACGTAAGAAGGAGACCTATTACCGAGGAAGCTATCGTACAATATGTGATGGCTCGTATATCGGAACCTGCAAGAATCAGGCTAGAAATGGCTTGATTATGGCTACCCAGGGTAGTTAAAAGCCACAAATCCAGCCAAAACGTCAAGTAGAGATATTCTTTACCAACATAAACGGTAAGCAATTCCTTGCTGATAACCATCATACCAAAGCAGCAGAAGCATATAGCAATAGAAATAAATCTTGTTCCCTGATATATTATCTGGTCTTGAGCCGTTTTGTTATGCATAGCAACGACTTTAGATGCTGAGGGCAAAAAGGCGCCCATAAAAGTACCGCCTAACATCATAACTATTTTTACGACACCTTCAAGGATGCGATAGTCTGTAATAGATTCAGGAGTACTTTCCATTCCTAGAAATACAGGCCTTAGATTGACTATAGAAAACTGAAATATCCCAAAGGAGAAGATATTAAGACTATAGGGCAACACCTCCTTGAAAATTTTTTTATCAAAAGAAGGAGTAAAGGAAATGTACGGGCATAGCTGTTTGATTTTTCTAACCATGAACGGCAAAATCAAGAACATCGAAAATGCGGACAAGGCATAATAACATTCTATGCTAAAACCAATGGTAACTGTCCATATGAGAATAACGATCTGAACACCTTTGGGCAAAAGTGTCATCTTCTGAGTCCATCCAACCAATTCGTTTGCCTTTACCAACTGATCAAAACATGACGTATACCATGAGATAAACGCGCTGATAGCAAGGATATAAAAAAGATTTTTAATCACCATATCTTGCTCTGGACTTACATTGAAGATTTTGTCAGAGAAGATAGAAACAGCTAACAGTATGATAGCATTCAGTATACCCAACGTACCATAGAAAGAAAGACTGGTCCTAAATAGTCCGTTTACATTCGTATAATCCTTTCGGGCTAGCCAATTTGAAAAATACCTTACATTAGTAGAACTAAATCCCAAGTCCATCAGCTGAAGATAGACGTTTACAGACATGGCAAGTCCTATCAAACCATAGTCCGACTTACCAAAATAGGCAATGAGAAGAGGAACTGAGGCAAAGCCATAGACACCATTAACAATATTCACAATGGTAGTCCAGGCAACTCCCTTAGCTATAGATTTACTGCTCTCCATCTATCACTTACCCAGAAATGATTTTAATTTTTTAACAGAACTATCGCCTATCAATGATTTTACAGCATCTTTAACTGCTGCGTTCTTATCAAATACATGTGAATAAGAACCTTTAAGTTCGAATACGGATTCCCTGTCAATCATTTGATCTGTGAAAACTTCAAAGAGTACAGGTTGATTCTGTTTCGGTAATATGAATTGTTTTAACTGAACATCAAAACTTTGTTTGTCATTCGCCGTTAAATATTTGAAGCCTACACTTTCTGCCCATGCCTTGGCAGAATTGACGTGACTCGCCCCTAAACCTTGTGGAGTTGTCGGGACAATTGGTTGCTGGTAGAATTCGTTTCCACCGTGGTTGTTTATCAAGAGTATATGGCTGTTACTTTTGTTATGTTTGATACGTAAAGAGTTCATATCATAAAAGAAACTCAAATCACCTATAATGAGAAAACACTCGCGTTCAGTAGAACATGCCTGCCCAAAAAATGTGGACATACAACCATCTATTCCGTCTGTACCCACATTTGCATAGTTTTTTGTGTCTTCGGGAAGACTGACATATTGACTCAATCTAATACTATTTAAGATGCTCATATGAAGATTAGAATGAGGTGGCATCATCTTAAGGAAACGATGAATAGCATAGACATTAGAAAACATAAGATCTGGAACTTTAACCATAGATTCGGTTTTATTCCATAGCTCATAATAAGCCATATTGTTTTTTGCTTCACGAGGAGCATTTTCCACAAAAAACTTAAAGAAATCATTTGGATTACATTCGAAAACAGTTGTGAGATTACGATAGGCATCAACAACCATGCCTTCTTCGTCTATAAGCCAATGTTCACAAGTCTTTGTTCTAATAGTTTCCTTGAGATTTCGGGAAATGGCAAAGGTTCCATGAAAGGATATAACTAAATCTGGAAGAAATTCATCCCAAGAATCCTTTCTGACTCCTTCACTAATCCCTGCGATATTTTTAACTCCTTCACAACATACATTACCCATATGTTCAGCATGGATAATGCAATTATATTTTGTGAAGAATAAGGATAGCCATTTCTGCTCAAAAGTTGAGGTATTTTGACCGGCCAACACAAGAATTCTTTTTTTCTGGCAAAGAACCTTGATAAATTTCTCTAATTGGTGTTTATAATCATCATTTATTTCATACCTTTTAATAACTTTAACTTCGGGATATTCTGTTATTTCTTTGTCTTCATTCCAATATACAACAGCAGGTACAGGAACATTGATGTGAACAGGCCCCTTTTTATGATGGTCCAATTCAAGGATGGCTTCGTTAATCAATCTTTCTGCATACCATTTATCAAAGTCATTTTTCACAATCGGAAGAGTGACAGATTTTCGAACAACACGATCATACATACCAACTTGATTAATCATCTGATCCTCTTGTTGACCGAGCATATACGGATCCCTATCACCTGTAAGAACCAAAATAGGTACATTCTGATAGAATGCTTCTGTCACTCCAGGCACATAGTTAGTTGTTGCTGTACTTGAAGTGCACACTATTACAACTGGGACCTCCAATTCCTGGGATACTCCCATTGCAAAATAGGAAGCACTCCTCTCGTCTGTCACATTATAGGTCGTAAAGAAAGGGTCTTCTTCCACAGCGATAACAAACTCACGCATACGACTTCCCGGTGAAATAACAATATGGGAGATATTGTGAGCCTTAAGAAGTGGAATTAACACCTGAAATGTCTTAAATTTCGGGTAAATCATAATATATATCTATAAAGTAAATAATTAAGTTTCTGTCTTATACCGCTGGCGGTGGGGGGGGTATTTATTTTAAGTAATTCTCCAGTTATCCTATCTTTTATTGCTTCATATTTCATGTTTATATTTTTGAAACGAGACCCGTCTTTTATAAATGCCACAAGACATTGCTTCAAACATATTTCTGCTTTTGAGAATTCTGCTGATTTAACATATTGTGACTCCTTCGTGACATCAAAGTCTCTATCGAAAAGCCTGTCATATTTGACTTGCCAAACCAGATTCTCTGCCCTGCATTTCAGGAAGTCCTCTATTGAAACCAAATGGATTTTAAGTTCCTTCCCTGTTGCCTCTTTGAAACCTTGCTTATAAATATCGATGATTTCTGACCATGTATTAGACTGTTCCACCGTAATATGGTATGCTTCTCCTATTGCATCCTCTTTGCCCAGCAACTTATATATTCCCAAGGCGACATCATAGCCATGGGTCATTGTGGTCACTTTATTTAACATCTCATGTGGAAATACAACAGCATGACCTTGTAAGGCACGGAAAAGCCATTCTTCCTTTTCCAACACTCCCAACTGTAGCCGGTATTTATCGTAGGTGATATAAGGACGGACAATAGTATAATTCCTGCTTGTACTATTCATCAGAAGATTCTCCTGTCTGCCTTTGGTAAGGGCATACTCGTCTGTAGCAAGAAAAGAGAAATCATCATTAACATCAAGCAGCCTTGGGGAGGTTTCTTTGATAGGGTGTTCTTTGTCTGCATACACTCGGGATGAGCTAATAAACACATATTGCTTACAGTTTGACAGAAGCAAATCTAGTCGCACAGAGAACTCATCTGTCTTATATGACATAAAGTCTACTATTGCATCCCATCTGCTGTTAGCGCACAAATTCCTTAGAAAAATGTTATCTTTGGCATTACCAAGTACATAAGATACACAACTTTGGTTGGCATGATAACTGCGAGATGTTACTGTTGTTTCCACGCCGTTTTCAGAAAGAATACGGACAAGGTTGGAGCCTATAGCTCCTGTACCGCCTAAAACGAGAACCTTCATTACTGTTACAATTGCATAAATTTCGTTAGATCCCTTATTAATGACTGTTTTTTCTCTTCAACGATTCCGTCGAGCCTAGACCGAATAAGTCCCTTCAATTTACCTCTTTGGTCGTAGAATGATATAATAGTCTTCAAAATTATTTCATTAGAATCTTGTTTCAAATCTACCATATGTTTGTAATCCAAAGTGTCTTCAAACAACCCATTGAATTTCCGACTATATGCCATCGGAACCACAGGGACACCTGAAGAGAAAGCAGCTATTGTGGCATGCATACGAGCACCCATGAAGAAATCAAGACCAGAGATATATCCTTTGGCTTCACAGGGACCTAGAAAAAACGGAGCAAGTACCAATCTTGAATTTCTAAACTCTTTTTGTACATCATAGCATATAGCATAGTCATTCTCAACACCTCTTTCCGCTTCAACTACATGAGGAATAAGATGTAGAATCACATTCTCATTAGAAAGAAAATGGTTAACAATAGAGCGGACAAGAGTCGGATAGTCAACTTTCAACCCGAATTGATTATTGCGAGTATAACCTCCATTCCATAACAAAGCAGAAATATTTAAGCCAACATGTATGTAATTGCCATCAAATAATTCTTTTTTGTAGGGCAGCAAAAATGCAACGTCTATGTATTGGGCCAAACGATTCTGATTTTGCGAAATCTCCTTAACATAATTATAACTTTGCTCATCACGAGCCATGACCAATGAAGCCTTCTCAATACTCTTACTAGCCTTACGTCTAATACCTTCATCATTAAAGGGTCCAATGGTTTGTGGCAAAAGGCAATACGGTTTATGAAATAGCCGTGCGAGTTTGTGAATTTTGTCTATCATCGCAAAACGTCTAGCACCGTAAATGTCTGCAAAACTGTCTCCCTGTCCAATATCCATGATATAATCACAGTCCTTGAATACTTTTAATGCATTTAGGTTCTTCTTGGGGCGCAGCATTGCTTTTACCAAACTTTTAAATCCTGCTGGAGGGTAATTACATGCTATATATTTAAAATCTTCAAATCCCTCAATATGATAAGCCTGAGGACCATCCTCTTGCACGGCGCTATCAGGAAGATAAATATCTGCCTCTATCCCTTTGGCAAATAAAATGTCGTTTATAATTTTTAAGGATGTTATGCTAAGAGCAACACATCCACGATTACCGTTATTTATTGGTGCATTCGCAAGAATTATTTTTATCTTCTTCATTTTTGAATCATAAAATTATGATAGTTATAAGAGCAATACAAATAATTTGAATGAAATAGCATTTTAAGAATGCTTCAAATCCTTTGTTTTCAGTCCAAATATACATTTATATAATGACTCTGTCCAATAAGGAACCTTTATTCCAAAGGTATTTTTTACCTTGGTCTTGTCCAGTACAGAGAAGGCTGGTCGTTTCACCGGGCTGGGAAATTCGTCACTGTGACATGGTTGAATGTCACAAAGACCCTCTAAATCTCCCTGTTTAGGGAGACTTTCATAATAACCTATCTCAGTAGCTATCTGCTGAATCATCTTGGTGAAGTCAAACCAGCTACAAACCCCTTCGTTGCTATAATGGTATATGCCAGATTTGGCATAGTTGAGAGTGGAGGGTTGAGAGTTTAGAGACAGTTTATAGTCCTCCAGTGCAGTAAGTATTGTATCAGCAAGGTCGCGAGCATAAGTTGGCGTTCCTACTTGGTCAAAAACAACCTTCAACTGAGGCTTGGTAGCAGTGAGGTTCAGCATAGTTTTCACGAAATTCTTACCGAACTCGCTATATAGCCATGCCGTACGGAAAATCAGGTGATCAACACCTATTTTCAGTATATTCTGCTCACCATGAAGCTTTGTAAGACCATACACGCCTGTGGGCGTACCTTTCTGATCTTCCTTGCAGGGAGTGTTATAGGGATCGCCACCAAAAACATAATCCGTACTGATGTGAACCAGCAGGCCATTAACTTCTTTCATAGCAATAGCTAAGTTCTCCGGTGCCACTGCATTCAGTTTCTCAACTAATGCGTATTTCTCTGGATCTTCTGCGCCATCCACATTCGTCCATGCAGCACAGTTAACAATCACTTTGATATTATTTTCTGCTACCATCTTTCGGATGGCATCAAGATTTGTAATATCAAGAATCGAAGTTTTCTGACCTTCAATCTCTACAACATCAGTAAAGATGTACTTGTCCTTTGAGCCCTCAGTAACAATGCGCATCTCATTGCCCAACTGCCCATTGGCTCCTGTAACTAGAATATTCATATATTATTTTCTTTATGCTCATCTGTATCTGTCACGTGCCTGCCAAAGGGACAGGTTTATGACATCATTGTGGTTATAATGTATTTGGGATTAAAATACCTCATCTAATAATCTTGGGGCGGATTAACCGAAATTTCAGTTATATTTCTTTAAGCTCATGTATCTACTCATACAAAAGAATTAAGGAATTCATAAATACGATAGGCTATTTTTCCTCGCTGCATCACCATATGTCTGAAATTCAAAGCATCTAGTTCTGTTACTATGTTTCTAAACACATTGACGCTTCTCTTATATTGAGGTTCAACAGCAGCTTCAGCCTTTGTAATCGCTTTAACGATTTCCTCTATAGAATGATAGACATCATCAACTGTTCTACCAGTAATTGGAATAGCAACCTGATTAAGTTCATCATTATCATCCCACATAAAGGCTATAAAGAGGGGAAGTTTCTCGGTGTTTTTTAATCCAAAATCATGTAATACTGGAATGTTTTCACATGGCTCATCCCAAGTTCTAACCATAAAACCAATACTATTTAAATCATTGGAAGATGGCCTCTTATAAAAGCCCTTCGAAAGTGGACGAGCAGCAAATATAGGCCAGTTTGCCCCCGAGACACTATCAAGAGCATTCCAAAAGTCATCATCACGAAGAACTTTTGCTACGTAAGGATCTTGCTCTGTATACAGAATAAAACCATAAATTCGTGAAAGGTTGCTATCGCCTTCTACCAAATCCTTAACTAACTCTAATCCGCAATTCTTTTGAAAGTCAAACATAACACTTCGTTTTTATATTATCCTACTTTACGACATCCCTGACGTTCAGCTATATTTCATGGAAAAACAGCTTTTTCCATTTCTAATCTAGCATTATTTTCATTTGAATTGATTCACTCTCCGATATTTATCATCCAAAGCCATCAAAGCCTCAAATTTCTCCTTTCTCTCAATAGGAAGATCGCCTTTCGACATGAGTTTGATGTTTCTGCGAAGCCAATGCCACAGCAATCGCTCCTCAGCACAGTATTTTGATGGACGTCGGTGATTGGTAGCAATGAATGCCATCACCTGCTCGTACTGCATCTGCCAGCGCTCGGATTGGGTCATTAGGCACACCTCAACCATTCTTGACACGGGGACAGGGGGGTGTGTTACTTATTCATTTATTCCACTCTATAAACTTGACGGAATTTACTTTCAGGTTTCTTCGGTAAAACAGCGAGACGTGTGAACTTCTTATTGGCAATACGTTGCTGCAATTCGTCTTCATATTTATCCAAGTCCTCCTTACGATACTTTCGCTCGGGTAAAAATAAATAAACAGTTCCTTCATCACCTTTTTTGTATTCATCAATACCTTTTTCCAACAAGGATTGAAAATCATCATAGTTTTTAAAGTGATACTCAATAACTTCCTTGAACTTCTTGTCGATGATATAGAGGTTATTCAAAATGTTATTAATTACCTCCAACACTGTCAAGACATGCTCCCTATCAGGTGTTTCCATCTGATGAGCAGATTCATTACCCATAAATCTTGCTGCATGAAGACGTTCACAATCAAGAGCCGTTATTATTCCTTTCTTACTTAATTCATCTATTTTCTTCTCAAGATTACCTTTTGAAATGCCTTTTTCCAAGCATAATGCCTCTATAGTTGCCCTAAAGCCAATGGACGCAAGAAGCAAACTACCATCATTCAATGCCTCAACCGATTCTGTATAAGCTCTGGAAATAAGAGAAGGTATTTCCCACGAACGGAGTGGCTCAATGCTATTCTCCTTTACAGGATAAGAGGTATGAACCGACACTATCATTTCATTGCCATATTGGTCATACTCAACATTTCCTTCCTCAAATACCTCCAAATCGAATGAAACATGGTCACAACCCAAGCATTTAACAACGCGATATGTTGCACTATAATAATAGTCATCGTCAGGAGATATGTTTTTACCTTCTCCCAGGACTTCATGGTGCGTCCTATGCTTGCATACTGGGCAGTAACAATCTATCATCTGCATTTAAATATAATTTTGACTATTGTCCACAGACAAAGCATTTATTTCTGCCCTATCTGTTTTATCTGGATGTATCATATTATCAGAAGGAGTAAATTTTCATACGTTTCATGCTTACACCCAGTAAAATGAGTGAAAAAACATTCCAACTTATCCGTGGACAATTTCTCGCGTAAGAATACCTGAGCGAAACATGCCCCACAGAGAATCATAATGAAATTAAGTATATTCATTGTAAGTCGAACTTACATAAGGGTTATCGTTTGAAATTCCCATTTTTCTTGATGACATAAACAATAGTTGTCTCATCATCTCCACCATTATTCGCTCTTTCACCTACATCAAAGCCCAAATCATCTAATTTTGTTTCAACAGCCCCTGCTTTGTCTCTTGTTCCGCAGTTGACAAGTGCAACATAACTATCGTTTCCATGCCTTTGCATATTATCTTTCACATCCTTACAGATGCCTGCATAAAAGGGCTTGTTACTAGTATTACCATCATCTCTTTTACAATTAACCAATGAATGAATACCAGAGACTATGGAATCAACACTCAAATTAGAACCATCATATGGCTTAGGGACCTGTAATGCCTCATTAAGGAAATTCTTTAATATCTTATCCATTGTATATTCAGTATCTTTATAACAACATCTCAGGAGACTCCTGTCATAATATCATCTTATTAAAATATTAGTTCTGACTGGCAGTATCGAACTGCATCACTAATGACCACCTGTGCAATCAGATTATGTTTCTTTTGTTAAACTTTGTATCGAAATGTTTATTATTATTTCTACAAAAGATGTCAGTATTGTCAATCTCCATCGGATTATTTGCTTACATAGTAAAACCCGGTTCCCAAGGCTTTTCTCCAATATAATCCCTTTGTCTTCCTGTCACCCGCCATCCAAGACGTTCCCTTCATTAACATTCCTTCACTCTTCTAGGATAAAGATTCTTAACGCTATTGTCTGTTTGCCCAAAAAGTGCTACCTTTGTATAGAAATGAACTGGAAAGGCTCAATTTCCCGGATGTCTGATGAATGTCTGATGAAACAGGAAACGGTGTTTTCGCTTTACACTCAGTATCAGGCTGTTATGCGGAAGTTCACATTAGCAGCAAAAACTTATCTAAGTTGAACATATATAATTATGTTATTCTCTATTATTCGTTTTTATCGGTTAATCCGGGGCGGATTAACCGAAAAGAGGGTGTCGTCTTGTTGACTTCTGATGACATAGAGTGGGGGATTGGGGTTATCTGAATACATTTAGGCGGGTTAAATTTGGTGGTTTGGAAAATATGTTGTACTTTTGCAGCCGGAATGCGACTATGACGATTTTTAAGTCTGATTAGTGGATGCTGAAATGAGGAATAATAACCAATCGAACGAAATCATCAAATGGATGGTCATCATAGGCGACTTCGCCTTGATGAACGCCATCATCCTGGCATTCGTCTTCCTGCATTGGCGGATGGGTACCTGGGATGAGGGGCAGATAGAGATATTTACCCTGGTGAGCAATATTTCCCTGATGCTGAGTATGCTGAAGTTCTCGACGGTGATCCACCTGAGAGTCGTCGGGGCTGGAGATATCCTCAGACGTATGGTCGGCATGACGAGTCTGCAGGCGGTGTTGGCGTATCTGCTACTGAAGGTGTTTGCTTACGACCTGCCCATCGGATGGCTGATCTTCGAGTTGGGTACGCTCTTCTTTGTGCTTCTGGTGTTCAAGAGGCTGTGTGAGCGCTGGTTTATCAAGCTGTATCGTCAGGCGGGCAGAAATACCCGTACGGTGACGCTGGTGGGCTCGGATCCTGAACTGATCGGCATCTATCTGAAACTGAGGGAGGATGTGACGCTTGGTTACAAAGTGCTGGGCTACTATGGTGAGAATTCTGTGGAAGAGGTGGCTCGCGAGGTGGAGCGATTGACCAAAAGGGAACTGGGCGCGCCGATCGGTGACCTGCAGAGGTTGGGATCGCTCGACGACTTCCTGCAGCGGATGGACCGTCCGGAGGAGTTGCATCTGGGAGAGGAACTTTATCTCTGTGTCTCGCGTAAGGAGAAGGATATGATCCGCCGCATCTCCAAACTGTGTGACCAGCAAGTGGTGAGGTTCTACTACGTGCCTGTGTCGGTGGAGTCGATCGGGCTGAACCTGAAGCGCGAACTGCTGGATGATATCGAGATCTACACCACTTATCAGAATCCGCTGCAGATTCCTGTGAACAGGTTCATGAAGCGTGTGTTTGACATCGTCATGTCGCTGGTGTTCCTGATTCCGACGGCCTTGCTGTACCCGTTTATCTGGCTGATTATCAAGATCCAGAGTCCCGGACCGATCTTCTTTAAACAGTTGCGCACTGGTATGGATGGCAAGGATTTCTACTGTCTGAAGTTCCGCTCGATGCACGTGAACAAGGATGCTGACAAGGTGCAGGCCACGAAGAACGACCCGCGGAAATATCCCTTCGGCAACTTTATGCGTAAGGCGAACATCGACGAACTGCCGCAGTTCTGGAATGTGCTGAAGGGTGATATGAGTATCGTGGGACCGAGACCGCACATGCTGGCGCATACGGAGATGTATTCTCAACTGATCGATAAGTATATGGTGCGCCATTTCGTGAAGCCTGGTGTGACGGGCTGGGCGCAGGTGACGGGCTTCCGTGGTGAGACGAAGGAGCTCTGGCAGATGGAGGGGCGCGTGAAGCGTGACATCTGGTATATGGAGCACTGGAGCATCTGGCTCGACATCCGCATCATCTGGCTCACCATCAAGACCATCTTTGTGCATGATGAGCATGCGTATTGATATTGTCCTTTTCTCTGGCGCAGAGAAAAGAACGAAAAGAGACATCCACCTAACCCGAGCCCTTCCCTATATGGAAGGGACGTAATTTGAAATCGCAGAAACCGCCGATTTCAAAGGTTTTTGGTATAGCTCGCGAAGCCTGTGCCCTAAAGGGCGAGCCATGATTATCTAATGGTGAATACCCTGAAGGGGTTATATAACATAGCGTAGGTGCTTGCTCCTACGTGTCTTAGACAATTTTTCAGAAAATGTTTGGCAGTTACGAAAGTTTTTCATATATTTGTACCCACAAAGGGATATCGATATCAATTGTCATCCTGACTATGGCTACAATGTTGGAATACCCCGAAGGGGTTAAATAACATAGCGTAGGGGCTCGCCCCTACGAAACGAATAACCCCACACCCTACAATGCCCCTGTAGGGGGCTCATAACCTAACATAGGGGCTCGCCCCTATGACTAAACAATACAAATATGCCACAATCATTATCAAAAATATACATCCATTTGGTGTTCTCCACCAAGGGGCGCACGGACACCATCCCTAAACAACATCTGGCGGAGGTGCATGCCTACGTGGCGGAGATATTCAACAATCACCATTGTCCCGCCATTCAGGTTGGGGGCACATCAAACCACATCCACATTCTATTCCTTCTGGGCAAGACCACGGATTTGGCGGAGATTGTGCGCACCGTGAAATCGAGTTCGTCGCGGTGGATCAACGAGAAGAATGGTAATCCGTTCCATCATTTTTGTTGGCAGGACGGTTATGGCGCGTTCAGCGTGAGCAACAGCCATGTGGATGCGGTGGTGAACTATATCAAGGGCCAGGAGGACCACCACAGGAAGGTGTCGTTCCAGGACGAGTTTCGCAAGATATGTCAATTGTACGATGCCGGTTTGGACGAACGGTATGCGTGGGATTAGTTATGAGCCCCTGACTGGGGCATTTATCATCCGTATCCGGATGCACAGGGAACAGTGACGAAGAGAAGATATGAGGCAAAAAGAGAGAAGTTGAGTCTGTGGTCATAGTGTTAATGTAAAGAAGATGATAATGACGTTTTTCGTTGGAAAAAAGTTTCTGATTATATGTAAAACACATATTTTTAAAAATATTATGCACATTTTTCGTAGAATTTTATGCGTAATTAAAAATAATATTGTATCTTTGCACCAAAAATTTAAAGATTATGACAAGAAACAATATTATGAATTTGAGAAATATAGAAAAATTCTTGTTTAGTGACGAGGAGATGAATCCTCGCCAGAATGCAGATCGTGACGAGGTGTTGACTGCATTTACGCCTATGGTGAGCAGTTTGGTGACGAAAATCATTGAGGCAGGTGATAACTATTTGGACTTTGCAGAAAAACATCCTGTAGCTCGTCAAGAAAGTACTTTCCCATCAAGTACCTTACATGGACTAATCATTGAGAAACTTTCGGAAATTGAGGGTGTCAGACTGACAAAGCCCAGCAAAAGGAACACCATTATTGAGATAGGCTCTTATAAGGTGTGGGTTAAAAAGCTTGATGAAAGAGGACTGCCCTGGGTTAACGATACAAAATCATCGGTAAAGAGAATCAATCAGAAAGCAGAAGGCGAGGATGTTATGCCTGTGCTCATACTTGGCTATCAACTGAATCAGATTGAGCATATTTCGCAGGTCACATTATCATATATGGAAGGTGACCAACATCTTTGGGCACCGATAGACCTTGGTGATATAGCTGCTAACAATCAGATTGCGTCGATGACGGTACCAGCAACTGAAGAACCAGTTGTTGCTGTTAAGCTAGGCAAGCAAAGAGGCAAAGAAAAGGCTGCAATATGATTTACAATAGTAGTATTAGGATTGCAAGGGAAAGCCGTGGTCTTTCTCAGAGTGATTTGTCCAAATTAATCGGTGTGACACAGGCTACGCTATCCAGATTTGAGAAGGGTGGTATCGAAGTTACTCCAGATGCAGTTGCGAAAATAGCTCAAGCATTGAACTATCCGACGTCTCTTTTTGAGAGGGATATCCGGCTGGGAGGTGAATCGAGCCTATTTTACAGAAAAAGGGCATCGATGACGGTTAAGAACCTGTCTGTTCTTGAGAGTAAAATAAGTATATTGAGTAAGAGCATTGACGAAATGATGGAATCGATAGATATTCCAGAATTGAGAATACCTGCTGTTGAACCCTCGGGGGACAATACTCCTCAAGAAATTGCTTATAAGATCAGGACATACTTAGGAGTGCCAGCGGGACCGATTGATAATATAGTCTCATTGCTTGAAAAAAACGGCGTCATAGTGATGTATTTAGACCTTGATGGAATGGATAAGTTCGATGGCTTGACGATGTTTACCACAAATCAAGCTCCTGTGATTTGGATTAATCGTAATACACCGAACGACAGAAAGCGTTTTAATCTTGCTCATGAGCTGGGACATCTGGTTATGCATTTGCGTTCGGAAGACTTAGAAAAATCGGAAGACCAAAAAGAAATCGAGGCGAACCAGTTTGCTGGGGAGTTTCTGATGCCGGCCAGTCAGTGTAAAGAGGATCTCTTTAACTTGAAGTATAAGGACTTGGGCATGAAGAAGTATTACTGGAAGGTGTCGAAGGCTGCTATTATCTACAGAGCCAAGGAATTGAATTGTATTCCAGAAGAGACAGCCAGATATCTGTATGTAACGCTTGGTAGGAATGGGGAAAGGAAAAAAGAGACGGTGCAAGTGCCTATTGATTCTCCGAAAATAGTTAAGAAAATGTATGACCTGCATGTGACGGAGTTGAACTATTCGGAAGAGGAACTGTCGGATATTACTGGTCTGATGCCGAATGATATTAGAACGGAGCTGCTAGATGAGAGTGATGTGATAAAGGTGAGACCAAATAAAATACAGTTGAAGTTTTAAGTAAAGGAGGTCGTATATGAATTTATCTCAGAAACAGAATATACTGAATGTAATAGAATCCTTTGAAAAAACAGATTTTGAAATAGCTTTTGCTAATAAGTATAAGGATACAGCGACTATTGACTCTATCTCAGCAGCAGATTATTCTGTAGCAGAGTTGTTAACTTTGTCTCGAAAATCTATAGAGCAATTAAAAAGTCGCCTAAATTCAGATGACTGGCAAGTGTTGCCACTAAGTCAAAATCTTAATGAATATGGAAATGTGAGCATCAATAATGTCATTGCAAATATATCCAATCACTTAGTTAATTGCAATTACAATCATGCTGCAATTTCAATAAAAGCCTTGGTGTATTATGAAATACTTAATGGTTTTTGGAATGTACCCAAGAAAATAGATTTAGGCGTGCGGGTAAATACTCTTTCAAAACTGGAGCAAAAAGCCACTTTAATGATGACTCATGCTGAAGAAAGGCAGAAGAAGGTAAATGACCTTATAGGGGAGGTTGAGAAGATTAAGGAAGCACTAACTACATTCAAAGCAGAAAAAGAATCAGATTTTAATACGCTTAAGCAAAATCAGTCAGAATCTAATACGCTTCTCTCGGAAATTAAGAATTTGAAAAATCAGGTAGATAATACTCATTCAACAATTAATACAATAAACGCTCAATGTGATTCTGTTCTTAAAAAATTAAAGGAAGAACAGGAATCTGTAGATAAACAACAAAAAGAGATATATAGACAAAATGAAGAAATAGATGCCACGAACAAACGATTAAATGATGAGGTGGCTTCAGAATCTGCAAAAGTAAAAGAGGCATTTGAGACTGTGACACATCACAAGGATGAAGTAGCAAAAATGATGGGCTATATAGCTGACGGAACGTTAAGCCACAGCTTTAATCATCGGAAACAAGAAGTAACAAAGAGTATTCGTTGGTGGGGTGTTTGGACCATTCTTAGCCTTATTGCTTTGGTTGCGTGGATATTTGTTGTGTTTACATACTTTCCTGCACAAACAAGTAATGAATGGGTGAATGTTGTTATTAATTCTGTGAAATCTTCACCATTAGCTTTTGTTTTTGGCTACGCTTTGACACAATTGTCAAAAGAGCGATTAATAAAGGAAGAATATGCATATAGAGAGACGGTCGCTTTAACGTTAACTGCTTATCTTGAGCAATTGGAAGGCGAGAATAATGCAGATAGAAAGAATCTATTATTACAAACGGTGGAGAAACTTTATACGAAACCACTTGTTGCCAAGGGTGAAAGTCTTTCGCCAATAAAAATGAAATCAAAGGACTTCATGGATGTAATGACAAATCTAACTGAGGCAATTAAGACAATAAAAATAAATAATATAGACTGAATCATGATCTTTTTCAAATAGCGGACTTTAAGGTGAGAGTATGGGAAGAATAACCGAACTCCTAGATGCGATTAACGCTGCTGATGAGAATACCGAAGAGTTATATAGTATTTTTCGGATTGTTGATGATTATGATATCCCAATCATTAGATTTTACCTGTATCCAGGAGCTGGACTGGTAAGACAACGACTTAATTTGATAAGGACAGAATTTAACGAGGTGTCTGAATTAAGCTATCCACCTTTGCTATGCGTGACAAAATATGAACGGGCTAATGTCCCATTTCAGCCCATGTTCTATGCTTGCTCGTTTCCTCGTGGCTATAATGATGAAACTCATCCACCTCGTGTGATTGCTTTGCAGGAGACATCCTCCTTCTATAAAGACAGACCTGCAAGCGGAATAGAACGGTGTACTGTATCCAGATGGGAAGTGGTTGAAAAGATAGAATTGGTAGCTCTACCGTTTCTTGCCGATTATAATATGCCCAATAGTGATATTCAGACAATCAAGGATGAATGGAACAATGCTATAGGAGATAGTTCGGCTAATCTAGAAGGTCGAGAACTCGTAGAATATATGGCAAAAGAAATCGGCAAAGACTTTAGCAGTAATGTAGAGTATTTCAAGATTTCTAATTTCGTAAATTATCTGCTAAATGTGAATAAAAAAACTAAGAATGCTGATGGTATAATATATCCATCAGTTCCTGCTGGCGGCGCAGGCTTTAATGTGGCTATTAGACCATCAGTCGCTGATGAGAAGATTAAGTTCGTTGGCGCTGGGCTTTGTCATTTATTGAAAAGAGGTGAACAATCATATCTCCATGTTATGAAACAGTCAGTTTCTGTTGAGAATGGAGTTATTACATATGAAAACAAGAATATGAATGATGCAGAGAAGAATATGTATTATTCTTATGCAGAAGGATTGGTGATGAGGAACTAGATGTTATGGCGAGGCATAAGAATCCAAGGGTGAAGGTGTACTTCCGGCATAAAGGACATTTATTTAGACTGCTGGAAGCGATAAATTTTGGCTCGGAATCGACACCAGAGCTGAAGATTAAAGGGCTTGCTGAAACCTATATGCAGATAAAAGATGACCAGAAAAGGTTTGATGGTAATATACATGAAGGCCAGATGATTAGGTTTGTGGATGGGAATCATGTGGAGTTTACATATCATAAAGACGGGTCAATATTGTCGGAAGTGATACAGCCCTCTGGTAAGGAATATGATAATCCGTATGGGAAAAATGAGAGATGGACACCTTTTGCAGAGATAAAGACTTTTCAGCCTGTAATGGTATTGCATATATTGTCGATGGCTCAGTATCGGCACGCATTTATTGAAGAAAAACATGGGCTAATCAATTATGTGGTAAAGAATGACAGACTATTCGAGTTCACTAAAGGACAAGGGATGATGGTTCTTGTGTATTTGAAACACAAGGACTATCCATTGGCTAAATATTGCTTTGATGATAAGATATATTCTGACATATTGATGAAATTTGGTGAGAACCTGGAACTGTGCATCTTTATCCAAAAGCAAATGCATCCAGACAACACAGATGCAAAGATAAAGAATAACTTCATGTTTGTAGATAGGTTGGATGGATATGAATATTTGAGTAGGGTGCTGAAGGATCATATCTTTGATCAGGCGTTTGTGGACTTTTTGAAACCATTACAGGAGGGTGATTATTACTTTGATGTGTCGGAAAAGATGATGCAGGTGATAGAGTCAGTGGATCCATTATATAAGGTCATGTTGAAAAATGGGGCTCCGATAGATATTCATAAACCAATGCTTGTAAGGAGGCTATTGGATACGCTTGATGGGAAATATGATGGGTATCTGAAGCTGTCGGAGGAGGATAGAATGATGCGAGTGATAGCCCTGTATGCGGAAATGCTGGCGGAAACGAAGGGAGAATAGCCCTACGGAGAAGCGCAGGGAACAGTGGCTGATTCGCGATGATATTTGATTGTCATGGGTGTTGCAGAGATAAGGAAGTATTTGTATGATGGCTATGAGAAGGATTTCTTTGATGAATGCATCAAGAATCTTTCGGACAAGGGTAGTCGCATCCGTCTTAGTAATTTTGCATACTCCTTGCGCGAACTGGTCAGGGAGGTCCTTGCAGACAGAGCACCAGACGAAAGGATAAAGAACTGCTGTTGGTATAAGCCTGAGTATAATGAGAAGGGCCAGGAGCTTATTTCGAGAAAGCATAGGATGAAATACGCTATTCAAGGTGGATTGCCGGATAGCATTGTGAAGGATGAAATGAAGATAGTGGTAGACGAAACCACCAAGGAGGTAAAGAAACAGATAGACCGATTAAGTAAATATACGCACATTACAAGGGATGTATTTTACTCTGAGGATGACATAGAGACTCTTGCAGTAGAATCGTTGGAAGCCGTCGATGAATTGTTTAGAACTGTAGCAGACGCAAGGGATAGATTTGGCGATTTAGTAATTGACAAGATCAACGACGAAATCTTCGATACATTCTTGTATAATACCATTAATGAAATTGACAGCCTGTCGACACATCATACGATACATTTTTTTCACTTGGAGGAGTCGGAGGTTATCCAGATTAATGATGACAACATCTTTTTTCATGCTAAAGGCAGGGTATATGTCCGTCTTCAATATGGGTCAAATATGGATTTGAAAAATGATTTGGGGTATGAGATGGATGTCGATTTCCCATTTGAAGCGGTCTTCGGCGCATCCATACCTAAAGACTTGGATGATTTGATGCTTTCGCAGGTGAACTTTGAGGTTGATACAAATGAATTCTTTGATGTGGATGCTGCTATCAAAACTGAAATGGCTAAGAAAGGAATGATAGAGGAGGGTGAAATATGACGCAAGATGAGAGATGGATGGTGAGGTATGAGGAGGTGATGGCTTTTATTGAGAGCAATCATCGGAATCCGTCAAAACACAGGATTGAGGAGCATGATATGCTGAATTGGGTGAAGGCTAATAGAAAGGCTCTTAATGCTGGGAAGATGAAGGCAGAGAGGGTGGAGAACTTTAGAAAACTTCTGGAATTGACGGAACAATATAGGAGGAAGAATCAGTATGAGTAGTAGCGATAATATCGCGACATACGGGACAAAGAGATAATCGATGGGAAAACCATCGAGCGCTGTGACAAAGAATAAATAATGAGGCAGCTCGATACATATCATAACAGGATGCCTGTTTTTGGTTACTGGCGGCGGTAGTTGCCGACGACCTTGTAGATCTCTACGATGATGTCGAACAAATGCTTTTTGGGCGGGAGTACCACCAAAAATATATTGATAGCACTACGGTAACCCATAAAAAAAGTGGGTTGCCGTAGTAAAATAACGCATTTTTTTCTTTTAATTTCTAAAAATATATATTATCTTTGCACCAAAAATAAACATATTTGGTATGGAGAATAAGAATATAATGGTGGGCAGGCATCAAGAACTTGTACT
>Ga0256404_1002629_pt1 | contig 39146 bp, 33 predicted proteins | sample RumenRJG_01DNA_FD_185990 | JGI IMG/M metagenome (GOLD analysis project Ga0256404, IMG submission 185990) | Bovine rumen microbial communities from Lethbridge, Alberta, Canada - RJG_01 | ecosystem: Host-associated > Mammals > Digestive system > Stomach > Rumen | place: Canada: Alberta | collected...
ATAACCCCAACTCCACAAACGGCCAGCACCACTACACCTCAAGTGTCAGCGAGAAGAATTATCTGGTCTCCATCGGATGGAAGTACGAGGGAGTTGCCTGGTACAGCGAATGAGGACGAATACAGTCATCAATCCCAGATACAGCTGTATAGGTAGCGCTGACCCTGGCTCTCCGCCTGCAGGTAACTGCCGTCTGCTGCAAAAGCCTGCTCAAAAGCCATATTCTGCCCGGAATCTGCGGACGGGATATAGAGGATATAACCCGGCTTTCTGCGAAGACGGACCGCCTCGGCAAGCACTGCCCCCGGATCTGAAAAGGCAGTCGCCCACCCATTAATCAAAACAAGTTCAAAACTTGCGGTTTGGAGATTCGTATCCGCAAAATCGGCTATCAAATAGGAAATCCCCGCAGGAAAATCCGCCCGCGTCACATTAGCAGTCCATCTGTCTTCGTTTTCTCCTCCCAGGCAATCCGTCACTGCCGTATAATGGTTGCCGGAATAAAAGCCGGCGGCTGCCCCGGAAATCAGAGGACTCAGTTCTCCCCTGCCGCAGCCGATTTCAAGTACCCGCAGGGAAGATGTACCAGGGAAATGCAAAAGCATCCCGATGAGAAGGTTGAGCAGAAGTTCCCGGCCCGGATTCAGCATTCGCAGTTTCTGACAAAGGGCATAGGCTGACGGGGTCCCGTCCTCGGAATACAGGCAAAGACGACTGCGGTTTCTGACCGGTTTGAAAAAGTCTGCCGGAATGTCTTTCCAGTAGACTTCCTCATGCCGGTGATAAAGTTCTTCTTCCTCATACTGAAGCAGTGAAACCGTCTCCATATCTCCGAAAAGAAGAGTGTGGAGTCTGGCCACATTTTTTGGCATGTCATAGACAGCCTGCGCGTGTGTGAAAGCATCTTTCCCTTTTGTTTCCAAAGCAGGGTCCCGACAGAGACTCTTCAGGTTTTCGCCAAACGCTTCAGCGTCGCCTACAGGCGAAGCCAGTCCGCAGTGGCCTTCATCGGTCATGTCTTCATAGGCATCCACCGTGGTGACCGCCATGGCAAGGCCGGCTTTCAAAGCATCGGCAGCGGCGTTCTTCCAACGTAGAAGGGAGCGCAAAGATTTTTGCCCGTTTATAGACCCGACAGAGTTCTCCTCTGTCCCTTATTTCGCCCCGCTCAATGATCCGGTCTTTAAGATCCGGGCGGTCCTGCAAAAAGTTTTGCAGAAGGGCATGAAATTCAGGTGTCTCGGAGCCCACCAGTTCAAGCTTCCAATCCGGGCAGTCCTTTTCAATCTGCACAAACGCATTAAGCAGAACCGTTGTGGCTTTCTGCTCTGTTCCAAGGCGTCCGACCGTAAGGATTGTATTGGTGCGCTCGCTGTAGGGGGCAAATTCCGCAAAGCCTCCTGTCAAGTCCATATTTCCATTGAAGACTGACCAGACATGTCTGGGCCACTTCTTTGAAAGCAGGGCCCCCATGGCTGTGCATGAGGTGGCCAGCACATCCACTGTTTCCAGAAAATTCCGAAAAGAGGGTTCATACCAGGCGATGCGGTCCATCCAGCTGCTGTTTGCGTCCAGCCCGCAATAGATTTTCCCGGATGGGTTCAGACTCCGATAGGTTTTCGCAAAAGATATACTTGCAGGATAGGGACCGCGAAGAATCAGAAGTTCCGCTTCCGGAGCATATTCCCTCATGAGGGCTTCTCTGGCATCCGGCGAATAGTCGGAAAGCAGACGCAGCTTCATATCGCTTACGTAAGAATAATAGGGATATGCCTTCGAAAACTTCTCGATATCCTCCGGACCGTAGAGACCGGGCTCAACTCCTTCCGGGGCAAGACCGATCATATGGACTTCAAAGCCGAAATCCCGCGCAAAAAGAAAAGGCACAAGACCGCAGTCTTTTATGAGTTCCACATTGTTCCACGGGCGGTTGTAAGGCATAGGCGCAATGGCAAGAGGTTTTCCATTCAGCATATCTTCTTCCTTCCAAATATATACCCTGAAAACATCATTTCGAAAATTAAGAAAGTACTCTTGCCTCCGAACCCCGGAAATAGAAAACTCCCAGCAGGAACATGACAGAGAACATGAAGTATTATACTCCCTCTCCTTCTCGCATTGCCATATGTATTTCCTGCCGGTGGCTGCTTTGGGAACTTTCGGACATGGCACATGCTATTGTTTCAAAATTCATGGACGCAAGATGTCGTGAAAAGCTTGATAGGAGACCCCTGCCCCGCCAAAAGGACGCCACCGGCGTATGCGAGCGACGGCCGGAGCAGGGCCGCGGGCGTCAGTAGGCCGACGGCGGGCTTGCAGGCGGGGACGGCAGGAAAAAGGAGCGATGCCGCGCCATGGATGGCACGGCAAGCCCGGATCTCCAAGGGAGTGGGTGTCAGAGCGTTCGCGGAGCGACATGCAAGGGCAGGCCGGAACAGGAGCCCTGCGAAGGACGCTATGCCGAAGGCTGGCGAAATAGTAATGCAGGAAAGAGAAAAGACCTTCGGCGGGGCGGCGGGAGCGCACGTCCGGGCGGACCTTTGTCTTGAAACAAGTTATAAACCCACAGGCAGGCGCAATCATGGCGGACTTTTGTTCTGAAACAAGCTATTTGCCCACGCCCGCCAGGTACAGTGGCGGACTTTTGTCTTGAAACAAGCCATAAGCCCAAGGCTGGAAGGCGTGCTGGCGGACTTTTGTCTTGAAACAAGCTATGAGCCCATGGTTGCCAGATAAGTTGGCGGACTTTTGCTGCAAAGTTCTGCCCTGGGCCCAATAGTCCGTCCGCGTCGGCATGAAGAAGTCCATTCGACGCAGGCATGAAGAAGTCCATTCGCCGCCGGGCGCACGAAAAAAAAGCCTCCGGCCGCATAGCGGCCGGAGGCTTGAATGAATCCGTATTCTAAAAGGAAATCACTTCTTGTTGACAGCGTCCTTGAGGGCCTTGCCGGGACGGAACTTCGGTGCTGTGGAAGCAGCGATCTTGATTTCCTTGCCGGTCTGAGGGTTGCGGCCGGTGCGGGCTGCGCGCTTCGTGGTCTCGAAGGTACCGAAGCCGATCAGGGTAACCTTGTCCTTCTTCTTCAGAGCCTTCGTAACTACTGATGTATAAGCATCAACAGCTGCTGCAGCGTCTTTCTTGGAAAGACCTGTTTCCTTTGCGATAGCTTCTACGAATTCTGCTTTGTTCATAGTGCTTGTTCTCCTTTTGTTTTTCTGCCCCCGGACTTCCGGGAACTGGATTTTTGCCTCCGGCCTCCCGGAAACACATGTATTCTATACCACTGTCCGTGGTACTGCAAGCAAAAGCCTTGAAAATACTCGATTTTTGTGCAATCCGTCCAAGTAGAAGGCTTGTTTCTTGGCGGTTTTAACGGGAAACGCGCTCCGTACGCTCCATTTTTGCCACTCTTCGCCCTCTTTTTCGGCGGAAAGTTTCCACCTGCGGCCTTCCTAAGCAAAAATCTTCAGAAATATCCGGCACCGCACCATGGAAATACGCCCCACGGCATAGTGTTCCGAACTCCCTTCGTACCTCTCAATTTCCTGCCTTCTCCCTCTCTTGGGCCTTTTTGATATCCTCCTCGTTCTTCTTCATCTGGGCCATGAAGATATCGATGAGGTTCTGGGCGAAGTTCAGGCGGTAGAGCTGAATCATGGTGGAATCTATGAGGTCGCCGACCCGGAAACGGAAGGTGACCTTCACCATGTCCTTGTCCGGGGTTTTGAAAATATTCTCGAAAATCTTGATGGATTCGACGTCGATGGTATCCGTCTCGGGCGGGGTGATGTCGACAGCCCGGTTCAGCATGACAGAAAGGGAAGTCGCCGCGCTGCCCATCATCTGGTTCATGGCCTCTGAAATGGCCGAAAGCTGCAGGTCCGAGACCTCGCCCTGATTGTTCGTCCCGTCGCCGCCCATCATGAGGTCGGTCATGGTCATGACATCCGTGGGTTTCAGGAGGAGGATGTCCCCGCCCTCAAGGCCCTTGGAATAATTGATGTGGACCAGGATGCACTGGCGCTCGTAGTCGTCGAGGGCCTGGCTGCGGTTGATGACCTCAATCCGGGGCATCTCGATCGTAACCTTCTTGTTCTGAAGGAGGGCCGAAAGGGCCGTCGTGGACGAGCCCATGCTGATATTGGACAGCTCGCCGAGGGCGTCCATTTCCTCTTCTGTAAGTACTTCTTCCGCCATATACCGCACTCCTTTCCCCCTCATGCCTTATGACTAATATAAAGCCCCGGGGCGGTCTTTCCCTTTTCGTATCTGAATTTCCGGGCTTTTTCCTGCCCGGAAGAAAGTTTCCTTACCCGCCATTTTACAAGGCAGACCCTCAGAATTCAAGCCGAAGTGCAAAAGTTCCATGTTCATGTCATCTGAAATCTGTCCAAAGATTTACACGAACTCAAACGTTCCAAAACCGCCTTCCCGCCGGGCCGGCACCTGGTTCGGGCCGCGAAAGGTTTTTGTTTTACATTATTCTCATCGCAGCAGGGTCAGATAGTCGACATTAAAAACGCCCGTGCCATAGAAAATGAGGGCAATGATGAAGAGGTGAACCGGGTAGAAGGCGTAGAAGAAGTACTTGAGCTGCCAGCCGCGTTTGCCGCCATAGAACCAGATGAAGACGATGTCGACGGCCGCCAGGAACTCGATGGTCCCGCAGGTCAGGCCCAGAATCAGGACCCCAAGGGCAAAGCCAAGAGTGTTTGCGACCCGGGTCCGGAAGAGGTCCCCTTCCGGCTTTTTGCGCTCTGCAAGGACGTACATGACGATGATGGTGCAGACGCCGCCGGCCCCGTAATCCGTGTAGAGAAGCTCGGCCCCGATGGCGCAGCCGAAGATGATTGCTATATATAGAAGGGCCCGGAGAACAGGATTGTGCACAACGGAGGCTGTCCTTTCATGTCCCCGCCCCCGGTCGCCCTCGACGAGTTCCATCAGGGTGATGGCCAGGCCGCCGAAAAAGAGAGTGAAGAAGACATTCTGGTAGGTGGGGTCCACAAAGGTCCCGGAAAAGGCCATATCAAAGGGAATTTCCGAGACCGCCGCGAAGATCAGGAGGCGGCCCAGATACTTCCAGCGGCTTTTTGTATAGTAGAAACCCTCAGCCAGAAGGAAGCAGAAAATTGGGAAAGCGATGCGGCCGATGCCTCGGCCGACCTGATAGCCCGTTCCCAGCGGCACCATGGAGGTCGAACCGTAGACCGCCGTGATGTGATCAATCAGCATCGTGACGATGGCGAGAATCTTCAGGAAAGCTCCGTCCACGAAGGGCTTTCCCCCGCGGTTGGGATTCGACTTGTACATTACTTCTGCATTCTGCTGCGCATTCATTTCTGTCATACAAAAATTCCTCTTCCATTCAGGAATGGAGCGGGGCTCTGAGCCGGTATTCAGCCGTTTCAGCGCCTCCCATGAATATAATCAGCCGGCCTTCGGTCGGAAACCGAAAGCCGACTGAAATATCAATCGTTTACAATGATGACTTCTCTGGGCTTGGCCCGGTGCAGGGCCTGCAAGACCTCCCGGTCGGGCTGGAAGGAAATCGCATACTCCCCGCTGCCGTCCTTGGAGTCCTTGGCAATCATCGTATAGACGGGCTGTTCCGGGTCAGAGCCTGCCGCATTGATCGTGCGCAGGTGCTTTCCCTCATAGCCCCGCAGGGAGTCGTGGCCGTTGGGAGCCACCAGAACCAGCTCCTCCTTCAGGTCCACGGTGCAGAGCTCTTTCCGCTTTTCTTTGTTCGTGACCTTGGCGACATCGAAGACCCCGTTTGTCACGCTGTAGTCGAAATCGACCTCCAGGGACCTGTTGTAGAGGTAGAAAACCACGAAAAAGGCGATGCCGATCATCCAGCCGATCATCATGAAGGGAGGATAGACGAAACCGGCGAAAAAGGCCAGGATAGCCAGGACTATGAACACATAGGCCACCATCCGCTGTCCTGTCGACGGATGCTTTGCTACGGAACCTTCTACGAAAATATCTTCAAGCATAATTCAAAACACCTTTCAAACCCCTCTGAGGGTGAATTTGTTCACAAGCTGTTTCTCATTATGTATCAAATAGGGCTCGTGTGTCAAGGAACCCCAGGTATCGTCTCCGCCGACGCCGGCCTCCATTCCCAGTTTCACGTAGGTGTTGACAAAGGCCGGAAGCTCGTTCGTGTGATGGGCGGCTTCGAGGTCTCCGGGTTTCACCGGAAGGGCTGAAAAACCGAGGATTTCCGCAGGAGCGGTCGTCCCGGAGAAGTCAGGCTCCACCGCATCGAAGCGGATGCCACGTCCCCGGACATCGGTGATTTCCGCCCAGCGCAGGCCGGTCCGGAAGCCGCATTCCGTAGGAACGAGGTACTTGGAGAGATTCTCCGTCACATCCATGGCATAGACCCCGGCCTTGGCCAGGCGCCGGTCGGCGTAGGTCTCTTCCGGTCCTTCCCCATACCAGCGAACTCTGTCCAGGCGCCCGTCCAGGGTGAAAAGCATGCCGAATTCAGGCAGCTCACCGACTTCGGCCGAAGGAGGCAGGGTCTCGGTCACCTGGACTACTCCGTCCCCGGTCACCACATATTCAATCGTGCAGTCGAGGGCCGGCTTCACGGGAAGGTGATAGGTGAAGGTGACTTTGACGAAGTCTTCGCCCTTTTCCACCGTGCAGGGGGTCATCTGCCGCCCGTGCTCGTATTTGGGCGATGCATAAAGGGATGCCGCCATCCACTGGCCGCCCCGGAAGGCAATCTGATTGGCCATGTCGTTCTCGGTGGGCGCCCGCCAGAAGGTGGGCCGGGGCTGCTCTTTGATGAGTTCCATGCCCCCGTAATTATAGGAAGTAAGGCCGCCCGTCAGCTTGCTGAAGTAGACGGAGAAGTCGTCGTTTCGGACCCCGACCTCGTGGCAGGATTCCGCTACGATAAGCGGCTGCCGTACATTCACGGCCGAGCCTTGTGCGAGGCCGGAAGGGGCATAAAGGCAGTCGGCCAGGGACTTACGGCCGTCGTACCTGCCGAAGGTCTTCTGGGCCCAGGCAATTTCGTATCCCGCATCGGCCCAGGGCGTGTCCTCATCGAGGCGGAAGGACAGGGTGGCCTGATACTCGCCGGTTCCGTCCTGCTCCCCGCGGTTTATATTATCCTCATGAATCTTCTCTTCGATGCCGAAGGGCAGGGGGCAGGTCTTCGTCGAAAGAGGCGGTACGGCTGCCCGGAAAGTCTCTTCACACACGACCCGGTCCTCGCGGGACAAGGTCAGGACGGCCCGGAATTTTTCCGTATTCGTGAAAAGGAAGCGGTTTTCGATTTCGGCCGCATTGGCGGAGAGCTTTGCCCAGACGGACTGGTAGCAGGCTTTCACTTCCTGCATCTTCGGGCTGGGCTCCCGGTCCTTTGCGAAGCAGATTCCGTTTCCGGAGAAAGAGCCGTCGTGGGGCCTGTCGCCGAAGTCGCCGCCGTAGCCCTGGAACTCTGTCCCATTCTTGTCCGTAAGCGTCATAGACTGGTCGATATAGTCCCAGATGAAGCCGCCCTGGTAGCGGGGCTCCTCGTTGGCAAAATCCGTGTACTCCTTCAGATTGCCCGTGGAATTACCCATGGAATGGGCGTACTCGCAGTTGATATAGGGCTTGTCCGGAACTTCGGCCAGGCGTTTTCTGATCTCGGGCACAGGATAGTACATGGTCGAGATCATGTCCGTCGTCTCCGGATAGCGGGGGTCATGGTCAACGCCCTCATAGTGGACGAGGCGGTGGGGGTCCAGAGACCGGAAGAGGTCGGCCTCATCCCGGATGACCGTACCGCCGTAGGACTCGTTGCCGCAGGACCAGATCAATATCGAAGGATGGTTCTTGTCCCTCTCGTACATGGACCGGGCCCGGTCATGAATCATGGCCTTCCAGTTTTCCCGGTCGCCGGGCACGGCATAGGAATTCCCCCTGTTTTCCTGCCAGATGGCGTCCCAGATGCCATGGGATTCCATATTTGTCTCATCAATAATGTAGAGCCCCAGGATATCGGCCAGCCGGTAGAGGGCGGTCTTGTTGGGGTAGTGGGACGTGCGGACGGCGTTGATATTGTTCCGCTTCATCGTGATGAGGTCCGCTGCGATGACACTGTCCGCCATAACCCGGCCGCTCTCGGCCGTGAACTCGTGGCGGTTCGTCCCGTTGAAGACAATCCGCTTCCCGTTCAGGCACATGATGTGGTCTATGAGTTCAAAGCGGCGGAAGCCCACGTTCTCGCTGATGATTTCATCCGGGGCAGCTCCGTCCGGATTTTCATTGGGGCCGAACTTGAAGAGATCGGAATGCTCCTTCCCGAAGACTTCTATCGTCAGGGTGTAGAGATTCGGCTCCTCAGCGGACCAGAGAGCCGGCTTTTCCACGGGGATGCGGATTTCGGTCCGCCCGTCGCCGGAAAGCTCTCCCTTGCCGCCCAGAAGCTCCCCGGCATCGTTTGCCAGGGAAAGGCGGTACTGGCCGGCCCCGGTAGACTGCATGGAGACTACGAGGTCTGCGTTTTTATAGCTGTCATCGAGAAGCGTCTCTATCTTCAGGTCTTCGATGTGGCAGGAAGGCACGGTATAGAGATAGACATCCCGGAAAAGGCCGGAAAAACGGAAGAAGTCCTGGTCCTCTGTCCAGGAGCCGGCCGAAAAACGGAAGACCATACAGGAGAGCTTGTTCTCGCCCTTGCGGTCGATATATTCCGTCAGGTCGAATTCCGAAGGCGTGAAAGAGTCTTCGCTGTAGCCGACATAGTGGCCGTTCAGCCAGGCGGCGATTGCGGATTCCGCCCCCTGGAAGGAGATACGGACCGGTCCCTTCTTCCACCTGTCACCTGCCGGCAGGGTGAAGTACTTCGTGTACATGGCCACGGGATTAAAGACGGACGGGATATCTCCCGGTTCCAGTTCCTCCATCCCCTCCCAGGGGTACTGGGTGTTCACATACTGGGGAGCCCCAAAGCCTTCCGCCTGGATGTGGGCCGGAACCCGGATGCTGTCCCACTTGTGGCAGTCGTAGTCTGTCCGGCAGAAGTCCTTTACGGCCGCGTCATAGTTCCTTGCCCAGGCGAACTTCCAGATTCCGTTTAACAAATATTTAAAGTCCGAGCGGCCGCTTTCTGCGGCTCCGATCGAGCTGTACCACTCATGGTCCGAGTGGGCAGGCAGACGATTCTGCTCGAATATTTCCGGATTCTTCACGATTCCGTAGTCGAATTCGGACATGATTTTCCTCCTCAAAAATGCTGATTTTTGGCAAAAAAGGGCAGTATCTTTCGAAATACCGAAAAGACCTGCCCTCAAGTTCATTCATTTCTGTCCCGGAGGCCGCCCAAAGAGCGGCCCCGAAGAGCAGTAGGATTTTTATATTATTCTCAAGACTATTTGACGGAGCCCGTGATACCTTCGGCGAAGCTCTTCTGCAGTACGAAGAAGATAATCATCGTAGGTACGGAGCAGAACAGGACGCCCATCATCAGCATACCGTAGTCGACCTTGTAGCCGCCGGCCACGTTCGCAATCAGCATGGTCATGGTCTCGGACTCGTTCTTCAGCATGACGACCTTCGGCCACATGTAGGAGTTCCAGGCGTTCATGAAGGCAACGACGGCGGCTGCCGCATAGGTGGACTTCATGACCGGCATGTACATGCGGAAGAAGATGCCCCATTCGGAAAGGCCGTCAATCCGGGCTGCTTCCATGATGTCGACCGGGAAGCTCCGGGAGTTCTGCCGGAACATCATGATCATGAAGGGCGTAGAAATCGCCGGCAGGACAAAAGCCCAGATATTGTTCAGAAGGTGCATGGAAGACATCATCTTGAACAGGGGAATCATCGTCGCCACCTGAGGAACCATCATGGCCAGAAGCAGGATGGCGAAAACCTTGTCCTTTGCCTTGTCATGGTAGAGCTCGAAGCCGTAGCCGGCCAGGGAGCAGATGAAGAGGCAGAGCAGGGTCTGCAGGACCGAGTAGAAAAATGAGTTCCTAAGGGCCAGCCACAGGGGCTGGGAAGCCAAAAGGTTGCTGAGGTTCTCGGCAGCCTTGAGGCCGATGGTGATCTTTCCTCTTGCCACATCGACCGAGCTGTTCGTCGCTGCGGATATCATCCAGTAGAAGGGGAATACCGACAGGAAGGAGACGATGATGAGGAAAATGTATGTGGGAATCAGCCGCCGCTGGATAGCGGAGCCGTTCTTTTTCTTTACAACTGTAGTCTCAGTCACGGGTATCACCTACTTTCAGGTTGATAAAGGCAAGGATTGCCACCAGGATGAAGATGAAGAAGGAAAGCGCCGATGCGTATCCGAAGTTTGCGACACCCTGTCCGAAGGAGTTGTTGTAGATGTAATGGGACATGGTCATCGTGGAGTTTGCAGGGCCGCCCTTGGTCAGGTTCATGGACTCATCGAAGAGCTGCAGGGTACCGTTGATACTCATGATGAAAGTCATGACAATCGTGGGCCGCAGAAGGGGCACCGTGATGTGCCAGAAGGTCTTCCAGCCGGAAGCCCCGTCAATCTTCGCCGCCTCGTAGACCGAGTACTCGATGTTCTGCAGGCCGGCCAGGTAGAAGACCATGTTGTAGCCGGTCCACCGCCAGATCAGGGCGATGATCAGGATGACCTTGGCCCAGGTCTCATTCCCGAGGAAGTCGACATAGTTCGAAACGATGCCGAGCTTCAGGAGGATGGCGTTTACCAGGCCGTCCCGGGCGAAGAGGGACTTGAAAATCAGGGAGTAGGAAACCAGGGAGGTTGCGCAGGGCAAAAATACCATGGTCCGGAAGAGACCCCGGAATTTCAGGTCCTTGTTGTTCAGAAGCTGGGCCAGCAGGATGGCCAGAATCAGCATGATGGGGACCTGGATGATCAGGTAGAGGAAGGTGTTCCCCACCGTCTTCATGAAGATCTTGTCCTGCCACATGCGGGCATAGTTGTTGAACAGTGGCGAGTTCCACTTCATGTTGGCGCTGGAGCCCGTCTTCATGGACATAATGAATGCCTGAATGATGGGCCAGAAGCTCATGATGCAGATCAGTGCCGTTGCCGGCGTCAGGAAGACCCACCCGGCCGCTTTCTGCTTGGCCTGCAGGGCCAACCCCCTCGATGACTTTTTCACTTCATCATCCCCCTATCGTGGTACATGAATAATTTAAAACCCTAAATTCTGTCGGATCTCTTTGGAAGGGCGGTCAGCGCGTTTACTGCGCCGGACGGGCTCCGCATATTCGGTCCATTTTAAATGTCTGTGGTTTCCGGCAGAAAAACTCGGGCGACCGGCGCTGATGCCGGCCGCCCGTAAATGTCAGTATTGATTGTACTCTGACGTATTAGTTGCCCATCTGGAAGTTGATATCGTCTTCTGCTGTCTGCAGCTCAGCCGTGATGTCTGCGCCGTTGTCGATGACATTGTGGATGGCTGTTGCGATATCGGTACGTGTAGGATAGTGATAATCACTCTGCTCTACAGGGGATACATGGGTGCCCATCTCAACGATCTTTGCGTAAATCGGCTGATTGTTGAAGTAAGCGACGCCCTGCTGATATACATCGGAGTCAGCAGCCTTTGCCCAGGTGGAGATAACGCCGCCGTTTGTCAGGGCATTGTCATAAGTCTCCTGTGCGCCGTCGCCGCCGCCGAAGGTGTATGCAAGGAAGTCCTTAGCAAGGTCTGTCTTCTGGCATGCTGCGGTGATGTAGAGAGAAGAACCGCCGTTTGCTGCGTAGCCTTCTGCACCGGAAAGGGTAGGCATCGTGGTGATTTCCCACTTACCGGAGTTCTCAGCAACCTGCTCAATTGTGGGGATGATCCAGTTTCCGTTCATAACGCCGGCAACCTGGTCGCCCTGGATGGCCTTGTCTGTGTAGTCGGACCAGTCAGTGCAGAGAAGCAGGGCATTGTTCTGAACCGCATCACGGATGACGCCCATGATCTGAACCATAGCCTCGTTGTTTACGAAGTTGGGCTTGCCGTCCTTGAACTGGGAAACGCCCTCAGCCTGAAGCATCATGTAAGGAAGATCGTTGCCGTCGCCGTCCATAGCCATCAGGTACTTGCCTGTCTTGTCATAGACGTCCTTGCCGATCTGAATCCACTTCTCCCATGTGACACCTGTCACATCGTCGATTGTGTACCCGGCCTGCTCGAGAAGGTCTGTCCGGTATGCGAAGATTGCGGTACCGTTGTCTACAGGGAAGCCGTAGTGGGTTCCGCTGATGGTGGAGTAGGAAAGCTTCTCCTGAGAGAAATCATCCCAGTTGACATTTGCATCGTCAACGCTTACCCATGCATCGGGATAGTTCGTAACGTACTGGTTGATGTAGTGATCCTGGAAAAGAACGATATCAGGAAGTGTGCTGTAATCGCCTGCGGAGCCTGCCAGAGTGACGGCATCCTCAACGTCGGAAGACTGGCCCTGGGTGATGATGTTCAGCTTGAAGTCAGGATCTTTCTTCTGGTAAGCAGCCTCGGCAGCCTTCAGAGCGGGGATGTTGAAGTTCTCATCCCAAGCGTATACGGAAAGCTCCTTGTCGCCTTCGCTTGCAACGTTTGCGGAAGCAGTGGAAGAATCAGAAGAATCACTGCTTGCGGAAGCGTCTGTGCTCGCCGTAGCATCGCTGCTGGACGAATCACTGCCGGAAGAGCTGCTGCCGCAGCCGGCCATCATGGAGACAGCCATAGCACCGGCAAGAACCATGGTTAACAGTTTCTTTTTCATAACAATAAACCCTCCTTATTTCGGAGATAGCCGTTTTTGCAGGTCTCCTTATATAACGCCGCCTCCGTTTCGGAAGGTGTTTCGTTATATCCCACAAAAAAGGACCCCCTTCATTTATGGTCTATGGTTATTATACCCAGTGCAAGTCGTTTTTGTTGCCGTTTTCGTCCGTCAAATTTGCAAAAATAACTATTGCACATCCTTATTTCTATACAAAAAGTCGATTTTCGTCGAATTTGCACAATTTGAGAGACCCGCTTTTGTGGACTTTTTCGGATAGGACTTTCTGAACATTTTTGCAAAATAAATCCAGCCGACATTATATTTTAAAAAAGAGACCCCGCAGGCAGAAAGCCTTGCAGGGTCTCTTTATGAAAGTCAGGCCTCCCAGCCCTTCTTGGCTGAAATATGGTAGCCGCGCAATTTCTGCTCCTGGTCCCCGGACTGGCGGCGCCAGCGGTTGGGGGTCGTCCCCGTCACCTTGCGGAAGTTGCGGTTGAAGGTCGAAAGGGTGGGAAAGCCCACCTTGTAGGAGACCTCCTGGATGGAGTCTTCGCTCTTCTCCAGCATATCACAGGCATTTTTGACCCGGACGAAATTCACATAGTCCAGGGGCTTCATCTGCATGATGTTCTCGAAAGTCCGCCGGAAGTGGCTCTCCGACAGGGCGCAGGCGTCTGCCATGTCCGAAATCCGCACATCCTCGGCATAGTGGTCATCCACATAGGAAAGGGCCTTCTCAATGCTCTTCGTGAAGGCCTTCCGCTTTTTGACGGCCTCCCGCTCCTCTTCCAGACGCAGAAGCTCCACCACCAGGGCCCTCAGGTACCCCTTCAGGCTTTCAGCATAGTAGGGATTGCGGTCCCGGCACTCTTCGATGATGGCCCGGACAATGGAATCCAGCCGCTCGTGGTGGGCTTTGCTCTTCAGGGTTCCCCGCTTATTGATGATGCGGAGGATATCGTCGGTATTCATGCCGCAGGTGCCCATCTCGTTCTTGACGAAATTGTCAATGTCAATGAAGAGGAATTCCCACTTGCAGATATTCCCCGGGTCGCTGATGGTCGTGTGGGGAATCCGCTCGGGAATGAAGGAAAGCATATTTCCCTCGTAGCGGTACTCCCGGTCATCTATAATCAGCCGTCCGTGACCGTTGTAGCAGTAGCCGATTTCGGCATAGTTGTGAAAGTGCAGCTGTTCCCCGTAACCAAGCCCGTACTCCTGCTCCCAGCCCTTGCCGAGCTTGGGCAATACATAGGAATCTGCCGGCATGGTATAGTAACGGAATTCGACTTCCGTTTTTTTCAAGGTAAATGCCCCCTTATGCAAAAATGATTCAGCCCCTGTTTGTAAATATAACAAATGTGAAGGTTGAATGTAAATATTTTTCTCCGGAAAATTTGCAAATTCAGCTTGCACTTGCTGAAATTCCACGGCACGGCTAGAATGGGGGCATGAAAAACGCAGATTCCATCATCCGAAAAGACATCATCTTCCACGGCCGGGTCCAGGGCGTGGGCTTCCGCTACTACTCCGTCCAGGGGGCGACGGCCCTGGGCCTGACCGGCACTGTCGAAAACCTCTATGACGGCACGGTCCACATGGAAGTCCAGGGGACCGAAGAGGCCATCGACCGCCTGATCATCTTCCTGCAGCAGCGGCGCTACGTCGTCATCGACTCGATGGACGTCCGCTCCCTGCCTGTCGTCGAAGGGGAATATTCCTTCCGCGAGAATGATTCGTGGTAGACGCGGCCAGCCGGATGGGGCAAAAAACAGCCTTCTGACGCAAACGGCACCCGGGAAATCCCGGGTGCCGAATTTTTTTTGTGCAAACATTCGCTTGTGCAGCCTGTCGCGGATTTCTTCTGCCCGCTGCAAATTCTTCAGCCTGCTGTGGGGCCCTGCTCGCGCCGCCGCTACTGTGCTCTCCTTGACGCCAGCTCCGCGTGCAGCTCCTCGACCCGGTCGCGGGACAGGGGATAGGCCAGGTGGAGAAGAAGGCCCTGAACCAGGTAGACGATGAAGGGAATCAGGGTGGCGATGACATAGATTCCGTTCGTCACAGCCGCGTCCTGAATGATGGCCGTGGTCCCGACCTGGTAGCCGACGAAGCCCAGAGCTGCATTGGCTCCGACCCCGGCCAGGGTCTGGCCGACCTTGCGGAAGAAGGAATAGACCGCGTAGCTCGTCCCCTCTTCCCGATGGCCCGTCAGCTTCTCCTGGTAGTCGATGGCGTCGGAGACCATGGCCCAGACTTCAAGCGTGAAGAAGGCAATGCCGAAACCGGAGGCAAAGAGGATGACCAGGAAGACGTAAGGATTCGTCGTATGGACGATGAGGCCCGCCAGGTAGGCAGCCGCCGCGATATAGGCCCCGATGGAACAGAGCTCCTTCTTGCCGAACTTCTTGATGAGCTTCGTCGTGAAGGGCATCAGGATGACCAGGGGCAGGTAGTTTGCAATCATGATCATGGATTGCAGCTTGGGCGTCCCGAAATAGTTCTTGAAGAGGTAGCCGTTCACCGTCTGCCCGTACATATTGGCCATGATGAGAATCATGGAGGCCAGGGAAAGGCTGAGAAAGGCCCGGTTCTTAAAGAGGGAGCCGAAGGTCTTCAGGAGGCCGTCCCGCTTCTCTTCCTTCTTCACCTCGATATTCTGCTCTTTGGTCAGGCGAAAGTTCAGAAAGTAGACCACCAGCATGGCGCAGGCGATGAAAAGGACTGCGGTAAAAAGCTTGCTGCCGGAGAGGACCTTCGCCCCGTTGTCCGCCACCTCATAGACGCAGAGGGGCAGGATGACGGAACCGACGGCCTGGCCGATGCCGGCCCCGAAAGTCCGGGCAATCGAAAGAACCGACCGCTCGCCGGTATCTTCGGTCATGACCGTGGCCATGGACCCGTAGGGAATATTTACAAAGGTGTAGGCCATCCCGTAGAAGATATAGGTGATATAGGCGTAGACGAGGTACTGGTTCTCCTTCCAGGCCGGCAGGGGCAGGAAGCAGAGAATCAGGGATAATATCATCGGGAAGGAACCGAAGTAGATATAGGGACGGAAGCGGCCCCACCGGGTCGGCTTTCTCGAATCCAGAAAGGCTCCCATCATGGGGTCATTGACCGCATCCCAGATCCGGGCCACCAGGAAGAGAATCACGAGCTTGCCGGTCGTGATGCCCAGCACGTCCGTGTAGTACATGTTCAGGAAAGCGCTGATGACGCCGAAGGCCAGGACACCGCCGGTGTCGCCCAGGGCATAGCCGATGACATTTCTGGGTGTGAGGACTTTGGAAGAAGGCTTCCCCGCGCCTTTGACTTTTTGAGACATGAAATTTCCCCCTTCGTTTGATGTGCCTTCCCCCGAAGGCACCAAAAAAAGCGGCTCCCGCCGGTCTTTTTCCCGATAGGGAAATTATAGACCAGTGGCAGCCGCCTGACAAGATATTTTTTAAAGCGATTAAATAATTATTCTACGGTGACGGACTTGGCCAGGTTCCGGGGCTTGTCCACGTCGCAGCCTTTGCCGACCGCTACATAGTAGGCGAAAAGCTGCAGAGGAATGATGGCCAGGGAGTTACAAAACCAGGGATTGGTCCGGGGAATGTAGATGACGTAGTCCGCCACATTCTCGATATCCGTATTGTCCTCGTTCGTAACGGCCAGGACATAGGCCCCCCGGGAGCGCACTTCGACGATATTGGAAACCGTCTTCGGCACCAGGTCCGGCTGGGTGGCAATGGCCACGAAGGGGGTATCCTTCTCGACCAGGGAGATGGTCCCGTGCTTCAATTCTCCGGCCGCATAGGCTTCGGAATGGTTGTAGGAAATCTCTTTGAGCTTCAGGGAGCCCTCGAGGCCGATGCAGTAGTCGATGCCCCGGCCGATGAAGAAAACGTCCTTCTCGGAGATGAAGCGGGCCGCAATCTTCTGAATCCGGTCCCGGTTGTTCAAGAGCATCTCAATCTGCTCGGGCAGGGTCTTGAGGTCGCGGATATAGCCCTTGAGCTCCTCCTCGGAGATGCAGCCCCGGACCGTCCCGAACTTCAGGGTCAGAAGATACATGGCGGAAAGCTGGGCGGAATAGGCCTTGGTCGTCGCCACGGCGATTTCCGGCCCGGCCCAGGTATACATACATGCATCCGCCTCTCTGGAAATGGAGCTGCCGACGACGTTCACGATTCCTAAGGTCTTGACGCCCCGCTCCTTTGCGAGCCGCAGAGCGGCGAGCGAGTCCGCTGTCTCCCCGGACTGGGAGATGATGATGACGAGGTCGTTCTTCCCCAGGATGGGGTTCCTGTATTTGAACTCCGAAGCCAGGTCCACGTCCACTGGAATCCGGGTCAGGCCCTCAATGACATAGCGGCTGGTCATGCCCACATGCCAGGCGGAACCGCAGGCGATGATGTGGATGCGCTCGATGGAACGGATATCCTCGTCTGAAAGTCCCAGCTCGTCGATGACGATCTTCCCCTCCTTAATGCGGGGAGAAATCGTATCCCGGACCGCCTTGGGCTGTTCATACATCTCCTTCAGCATGAAGTGGGGGTAGCCGCCTTTTTCAGCAGCGTTCGCATCCCAGTCCACGTGGGAAAGCTCCTTCGTGATGGGGTCCCCGTCGATGGAGAAGAAGGAGACGTCGGACCGGGTCAGGACGGCAATCTCTTCATTGTCAATGTAATAGACATCTCTCGTGTAGGAGAGGATGGCCGGAACGTCGGAAGCGATGAAGGAAGCCCCTTCGGCCTTGCCCACAATCAGGGGGCAGTCCTTGCGCACTGCATAAACCGTATCCGGATGGTCGGCAAAGAGGATGCCCAGGGCATAGGAGCCCGTCACCCGGTGGATGACCTTTTCGATGGCCTCCAGGGCATTGCCCTCATAATAATAATCCAGAAGCTGGGCCACAACTTCCGTATCCGTCTCGGACTTAAAGGTATAGCCCTTCTTCAGGAGCTTGTCCTTCAGGGCCTGGTAGTTCTCGATGATGCCGTTGTGAACGACGGCAATGGTCCCGGAAGTGTTCAGATGGGGATGGGCGTTGACGTCGTTCGGCTCCCCGTGGGTGGCCCAGCGGGTGTGGCCGATGCCGATGGTGCCCGGCATGGTGGCCCCGTCGTGGGTCTGCTCGGACAGGACATTGAGCCGGCCCCGGGCCTTCTGCACTTCAATCCGCTCCCCGTCAAAGACCGCCATTCCGGCCGAGTCATAGCCCCGGTACTCGAGCTTCGAGAGGCCGTTCAGGAGGATGGGGGCCGCCTGGCTGTCCCCGACGTATCCGACAATTCCGCACATAGTATTGCTCCTTTTCAAAAAGGCAGATCAGGCCGCACGCTATGCGTGTAGAACCCGGTCTGCCCTAGATCATTAAACTTACAGCAAAAGCTGGTGGTTTATATTAGTAATATGCTACTTCACGGACGTCCCGCTGGCGTCCTCGAAAGAGGCGTCATACTGGACGGCATCGGCCTCCGTGAAGCCCGTCTTGCCGATGATCTCCGCATTGATATTCGACACGGTCGACGAGCACTCGTGGTCCTGCTCCCCGAAGAGGTACTGGTAGAGCTGCTTGACGTTGGAATCCACCGTACAGGGAACGACGGCATCCCCGATGGCCTTGCTGACATTGTCCGTCTTCTTGGTGAAGGGATAGCCCGCCGTACCGGCCAGAGAGTAGTCCTTGACCGCAGAGGCCAACTGGATGAGCTCTGCCGCCGTATAGGAGGTGGAAATATCGTCAAATACCGCATCCACCAGGCTGTTCAGCTCGAAGACATTGGCCGTCTTGACCTTGTCCATCAGCTTCTGAACCACAATCCGCTGACGGGCCGCCCGGCCGAAGTCCATAGACGCCGTATAGCGGAGCCGGCAGTAGGCCGTGGCCTGAACCCCGTCCACATGCTGGGTGCCGGCCTCCACGTGGCTGGACTTCCGGCCCGTGACTTTTGCCACTTCGTCGATATAGGCATTGATGCCGGGATGGTGTCCGGGCGGATTGATCTCGTCGTCCGTAATCTCGAGGTCGATGCCGCCAACCGCGTCCACGGCCTCGGAGACCGCATTGAAGTCCACGGTCACGAAGTCCTTGATGTCCATGTCCAGGTTGCGGTTCAGCATATTGATGGCGCTCTTGGCCCCGCCCCGGGCATAGGCGTAGTTCGCCTTCCGGTACTTCCCGTTCCCGTCCACGTCCATCAGGGTGTCTCGGTAGATGGACACGAGGCGGATTTCCTTCGTGTCGTTGTTGATCGAGCAGATCATGATGACGTCAGACTGGCCGGTGTCGTAATTCCCGTTCGACCGGTTGTCGATGCCGAAAAAGGCGATATTCGTATAGCCCTTCAGGGTCAGTTTCGACTCATCGCTGATCTCATTCTGCACGGTCTCCCCGATGTCCCGGAAGTCGATCTTGCCGAACTTCAGCATGATATACAGGGCACCCAAAAGGATGATCAGGATGATGATCTCGATGATCAGCAGAATCTTCCGGGCCCGTCTCCGCTTGGCTTTCCGGGACTTGCGCCGGGTGGTGTTTCTTCTTTCGTCGGTACTCATTCAATTCCTCAGTGAAATATATGACTAATGTAAATCCCGTACCTCTTCCTCTGCCCCAAGGCAGGACGGATGCCGGGAAATGTCCCCAAAAAATCCGCAATGACCTTTTCACTATAATCGCTTTTTGCCTAAAGTCAAGAAGCGAAATGACCTTTTCGTCCGCGAAAACAGGGTTACTGTTCACGGGGCATTAGCCATGAACGCAGTAACAGCTGGACCAATAGGCGGTCCGATGCGGCAAATTTTTTGTTTTACATTATTCTGACAGAGTGTAATTCGAAAGGCCCATGGGGAGGTTGGGATTGTAGTAGGGGTCCCCTTTGCGGATCCGCTTCTTCCACTTGTCGAGAAGGGCCGCGTTCGAGGCCTCGCTGCTCGGGGCGCCATTCCGCGCCCGGTAGGCCGTCACGGCCGGCTCGTACACGACTCGCCGCCCCGCGGCCGCCGCCTTGAGACAGATGTCCGTCATGATGTCCCGCCCGGTGAGGTCCCCGTCGAAGCCTCCGCAGCGCTCGTAGAACTTTTTGTCTATGAGGCAGTAGGAAAGGTCCACGGCCGAGACGTCCTGCCGCAGGGAAATCCGCCCCTCGTAGCCCGGAGCCAGAATGGACTGCCCGTGGCAGGCCGGGTATGAAAGGCCGTTTGTATCGAAGATGTATCCGGCGTTCTCCACCGTAAGGCCGCTCCCGATGAAGCGGCAGCCGACGATGGCCACGTCGGGCTGGCGGAAGACCCCGTAGAGGCGCTCGAGCGCGTGCCGCGAGAGCGCCCGCACCCCCGGGTCTTTGAGGAGGAGGTAGTCGTTCCGGTGGATGTCCCAGCCGGACCCGTCATAGATTACCTTCACAAGACCCGGGCGGCTTCCCTTTCTGACTTCAGCGGTCAGGCCGAGCCGCTTCAGCGAGGCCGTCACGATGGCCCCGGCCTCGCGGGCCGCCTTCTTGTCCTCTTCTTTTTTCGCCTTTTTCCAGGCGGCCAGCTCGGCCGGCTCTTCCGGCGTCAGCCCGTCGTCCGGCCGGATGTGAAAGAGCAGGCCGCCCAGGTGGACAAACTTCATCCGCCGGTCCGAAGCCCGGAGGAGAAACTCCCACTCGGGATAGAAGGAAAGTTCCGTCCGGAAGCGCCCGAGACCCACATAGGCTGCCGCGCTGACGACAAAGGAAGTGCCGATATAGTTGGTCTGCCGGAGGAGCTCGATATTTAAAGCGCTCTTGAAATGAGGATGGACCCGGTCGGCCCCGTCCAGCTCGTCGCAGTCCGTGTAGAGGATGGAAAAGGCCGGTTTCTTCGCCGCCTCCGCCGCAATCAGGGCAAGGGCATTTCCCGAAAGGCGGTCGTGCTGGCCGTGAAAGACATAGTACTGACCCTTTGCCGTATCTATCGCATAATTCAAAGCCCGGGCCTTCCCTCCGGGCCGTCTCAAATGGCGGTAAATGATCCGCGGGTCCTCCGGGAAGAATTCGGAAACGATTCTCCCCAGGTCCGTTCCCGGGTTTTCATCGACGATGATGAGCTCGAAGGTCCCGTAGGACTGGGCCACGACGGACTCTATGCAGTCACGGAAGTAGAGCCGGTTTGTATGCGCTGCATATATTATTATTGAAAATAATATATCGTCCATTCCTGCACTCCGAAAGCGGTCCTTACGTTTCCCGGGCCGCCCCGCCGCTACCGCCTATTTGCTTCCCTTGCCGGAGAATACCACCCCGATGGTCTTGAAGATGATTTTGATATCCAGCCAAACGGACCAGTTGGCAATGTACTCCGTGTCCATGGCCACGACTTCCTCGAAGTCGCTGACGTCATTCCGGCCGCTGGTCTGCCACATGCCGGTGAGGCCGGGTTTGATGGCCAGGCGGGCCTTGTGGTGGTACTCGTAGTTCTCAAACTCCGCTTCGGTGGGCGGCCGGGTTCCGACCAGGGACATATCCCCCTTCAGCACATTCCAGAACTGGGGCAGCTCATCAATCGAGTATTTCCGCATGAAGTGACCGATGGGGAAGACCCGGGGGTCGTTCTCCATCTTGAACATGTTGCCCTTCATCTCGTTTTGGGCTGCCAGGGCCGCCTGTTCCTTGTCGGCTCCGACCCGCATGGTCCGGAATTTGTAGAAGGTGAAGCGGCGACCGTTCTTCCCGATCCGGGTGGACTTGTAGAAAATCGGTCCCGGGGACTGGTGCTTGATCTGGGGGGCAAAAATCAAGAAAGCAATCCCGCAGATAATGAGGCCTACTATGCCGCCCAGGATGTCGCCGAAGCGCTTGATAAAAGCCTGACGGGTCGTGGCCACCTTCATCGTGGAAGTGAAGACGATGTAGTTGGCATAACGCTCCAAGAGGGTATTTGCCACCAGCATATTCGAATAGACCAGGCTGACGTGAACCGTGACCCCCAGCTCTATGAGCTCGTTGGCCAGAGCCTCGGAGGAGCTTCGGGTATTTCCGTCGATGAAGACCTCGTCCACGACGTTTTCCCGGACATAGTTCAGGAAGTTGTCCGCGTTGCAGACGACATTCACCCCGTCTATGGTTTCTCCGGACCGGTCGCAGTCCACGACGCAGGCCCCGGTGATTTTGAAGTCCGTGTAGCGGTTGTGGGACAGGTTGTACAGGCAGCGCTCTACATTATCATTCTCGCAGACGACCAGCATCTGGGCCTTGTTGACGTCGTCGAGCTTGCGCTTCCTTATGACCCGCTTCCATAGGACCCGGGCCGCATATACGAAGACGATGGAAAAGCCCAGGTACATGTACAGGAGGGACCGGGAATAGTAGATGGACCGGCGGATCGAATACATGTAGATCAGCATCCCGGCGAAGACCGCCACGCAGTGGGTCACGGCCGCCCGGAATTCCTGGTACTTGTTCCGCCGCAGGATGCCGTTATAGGACTCGGCGAAGAAGACGATGACGATGTCCAAAAGGACAATGACCGCCGCCATGTTCCGGTAGGCATCCCCGAAGAACTGGTCGTCCGTGAAGAGAAAGGCCCCGCGGAAACGGATGGCATATGCAATTATCAGAGCGGCCAGCAGGCAGACGATATCGAAAAGGGTAAAGTCCAGGTGCTTGACCCAGCTCCGTTTCTGTCCTCTATACATGCAGATTTACCAGCAGATTAATGTAAGTGCTTACAGGCGGATGCCGTTTTTCTTCATGAGCTCGCGGGAGCTGTCCAGCGAGTCCCTCCCGTGCAGATTCTTGATGGGAGCAAATTCCTTCTCCCGCACGACCTCAAAGGCCAGGGTGTCGTTCATCATCCGGATCATATCCACGACCAGGGTTTCGAACTTGTAGCCGTTTTCCTTCTCCGGCTTCACGAGCTGGCCCCTTTCATCCATGTAGGGAATCTTCTTTTCCACCACATGAACCGGCAGTTTCCTGTCCACAATCCGCTCCAGGGCATCGACCCGGAAGAGGTAGTTCAGGATGACTCCGAAGGCATAGGCCAGACTTCCGTCCGGATTCTTCAGGGTCTGCATCTCCTGGGTCATGTCATAGTATTCGATGATCGAAGGCCGTCCGTCGTCATGGCAGAGAACGCCCAGCTTCTCGTCGGGTGAATTCTTCCTGATGACCTTGCTTCCGCTTTCGGCTCCGGACAGGACCGTGGCGCCCACGAAGACGGGGTCGCAGATCTTCTGCAGGGGATTGTCGACCGCGAAGATATTGATCCACTCGATGCCGACCCGGTGTATCTCCTCGAGATAGCCTGCCCGCTTCAGGGAGGAGAACCAGCCCCCGTTTCCGTTGGGGGACGTGGCCAGGCGGCCGGGCCCCTCCATCAGGAGCTTTCCGTCATAGTCGACGGCGGCTGCCATCTGCTGAACGAAAAAGTGAACGGCCGTCTCCGGATAGCCGAAGAAGTCATGCTCCTTGAAAAAGGCCCGGGTATCGGCGTCGTTCTTTTCGGAAGTCATGATATAGAGGGGGATCGTGGTCCCGCATTCCTTCACGACGGCCTGCAGATTATTGATAAGGCACTCGAACAGGTAGAGGGTCCGGGTCTCACCGACATTCAGCTCCCCCTTGGGACGGTCGGAACCCAGACGGGTCCCCATTCCGCCGGCCAGAAGCAGGGCGGCCACTTTCCCTTCAGCAAGGACCTTCCGACCTGCTGCCTCAAGCTCACTTCTCCGTTTTTCAATGTCCGCAATGCTGACTGCCCCCATGGGAGAGAGTTCCCCGTGCACGGCATGCTCTTCCTGACCGGCCAGAGCCAGCTCGTCAAAGTCCAGCTCCTCCACCTGTTTCAGAAGGCCTTCCTGCTGCTCTTTCGCAAGCCCATCAAAACCACAGAGCACATGAGCCTGCCCATGCGCCTTCAAAAGCTTCTCCGCTTCAGTTCTTCCCAGCATTATGTATTTTCTCCTTCAATAACCCCCGGTGCCGCAGATTGAGCCGCGACTGCTTTTCATACATAATGTCCAGTTCGTCGAGTTTCTTCTCTTCCGGCGTTGCCTTCTTCCGGAAGACGATCAGCTTGCTGAAGACATAATTCAGCGAAACGACAATGAACTGGGCCAGAAGCTTCACCGTCATATTCGGGAAGCCCAGGATCTCAATCAGGACGACCAGCATGACTTCCTCAATGACCAGGGTCAGAAGCCGGGCTCCGGTGAATGACCAGAGCTGCATGAGGAAAGCGAAAAAACCCTTCCGATGCTTGGGGAAGACCCACTTGCGGTTCGTCAGGAAGGCAAAGGCTGTCGCAAAGATCCAGGATGCGGCATTTCCGAACGCAATCGGCCACTCCAGCGTCTCCGTGAAAAAGGCGTAGGTCGACAGGGCCACAATGAAGGTGCCCAGGCCGAACAGTCCGTACATCATGAGTTCCTTCATGCGGTAGTACAGGGGAATGATGACACGGGTCCCCTTGTATTTCCGGAATACCGCATTGAATATGCGGTCCATGAAATCATTAATTTCTATCACGAGGGAATACCCTTACTTCATGCCCTTTTTGGCAAGGTATTCTCTGTACGACCAGTTGACCTTGTCCTTGTCGGAAAGGATGAGGTTGTCGGGCCCGACTCCTTCCGGGAAGGGCCATTCCACTGCGATATCCGGGTCGTTCCACATGAGGCCGCCCTCATCGTTGGGATGATAGAAGTCCGTCACCTTGTAGCAGAATTCGGCATAGTCGGACAGGACAAGGAAGCCGTGGGCGAAGTTCTTCGGAATCAGAAACTGCTTCTTGTTCTCGGCGGAAAGTCTGACCCCGAACCACTTACCGAAAGTCTTCGAGCCTTCGCGAAGGTCGACAGCGACATCGAATACCTCGCCGACGATGACCCGGACCAGCTTGTCCTGGGGATAGTGGATCTGGAAGTGCAGGCCCCTCAGAACGCCCTTCTTCGAGGCGCTCTGGTTGTCCTGTACGAAGTCGTAGTGCAGACCGGCCTTCTCCATATCCTGCTCATTGTAGGTCTCCATGAAGTAGCCTCTGGCATCACCGAATACCTTGGGCTCGATGACGCAGAGTCCCTCGATGCCGCCGCAGTTCTTTTCTACCTTGATCTCTCCCATTTTCTTCTCCTTATCACAAACCCTCAGCAACTTCCAGAATGTACTTCCCGTATTCCGTCTTCTTCAGAGCCTCGCCGAGCTTAATGAGCTGGGCCTTGTCGATGAAGCCGCGCTTGTAGGCGATTTCCTCGATGCAGGAGACGTAGAGCCCCTGCCGCTTCTGGAAGGTGGATACGAAGTTCGCCGCGGAAAGCAGCATGTCCGGGTTTCCGGTGTCGAGCCAGGCAAAGCCGCGGCCAAGGGTCTCGACATGGAGATTTCCGCGGGACAGGTATTCGTTGTTCACGGCCGTAATCTCGAGCTCTCCTCGCGCGGAAGGTTTGATGGACTTGGCGATGGATACCACATCGTTGTCATAGAAGTAGAGGCCGGGAACCGCATAGTTTGACTTGGGAGTTGCCGGCTTCTCCTCGATGGAGATGGCCTTCCCGCTTTCATCGAACTCGACGACCCCGTATTCTCTGGGGTCCCGGACATAGTAGCCGAAAATCGTGGCACCGGGCGTAGACTCGGTACGAGCCGCTGTGTCGCGGAGGACCTTCGAGAAGCTCTGCCCGTAGAAGATATTGTCCCCGAGGACCAGGGCGCAGGCGTCATTGCCTATGAACTTCTCTCCGATGATGAAGGCTTCGGCCAGGCCGTTCGGAGCCTCCTGAACCGCATACTGGATGTCCATCCCCAGCTGGCTGCCGTCGCCGAGAAGCTCCCGGAAGACCGGCAGATCCCGGGGGGTCGAGATAATCAGGATTTCCCGGATTCCGGCCAGCATCAGGGTCGAAAGAGGATAATAGATCATGGGCTTGTCGTATACCGGCATGATCTGCTTGGAAGCCGCCTTTGTCAGCGGGTACAGCCTTGTCCCGCTTCCCCCTGCAAGAATAATTCCCTTCATCGTTTACTCCTTTGTAAATCAATTATGATATGGGTTCTAATGCAAAATGTTTTCCGCAGTACAATCGCAATATTATATCAGCAATATCCTGCGCTTTCAAATCGGCACGCACTGCGTGTGCGAATCACAATTCCGCATCGGCAAGGTTCAGGGCATCCGCGATGACCTGGTCCATATTGTAGTAGCGGTAGTTTCCGAGCCGGCCGCCGAAAATGACATCCTTCTCTTCCTTTGCCCGGTCGAAATAGCGTTCGTAGAGGGCCGAATTCCTCTCGTCGTTGACCGGATAATAGGGCTCGACGCCCGGCTTCCACTCGGAAGAAAACTCCTTGGAAATAATGGTCGTGGGCGTGTTCTGAAACTCGAAATGCTTGTGCTCGATGATGCGGGTATAGGGCACGGCAGCGTCCGTATAGTTCACGACTGCGTTGCCCTGGAAGTCCTCCGTATCCAGCTCTTCGGTCTCGAAACGGACGGACCGGTACTGGAGGGGGCCGTAGCAGTAGTCATAGTACTGGTCGATGGGGCCCGTGAAAATCAAGCGTTTATACGAGACTTCGGTCCCGTCGGAAAGGCGGTTTCCGGCCTTTTTGAAGTCGAAATAGTCCTCGTTCAGTTTCACATCGGTCCCGTCAAGAAGACCCGAAACCAGCTCGGTGTAGCCTCCCATGGGAATGCCCTGGAAACGGTCGTTGAAATAATTATTATCATAAATGAACCGAAGGGGCAGGCGCTTGATAATGAAAGCGGGGAGTTCGCTGCAGGGGCGCCCCCACTGCTTTTCCGTGTAGCCCTTGATCAGCTTCTCGTAAACGTCGGTCCCGACCAGGGACAGGGCCTGCTCTTCGAGGTTCTTCGGATTTTCGATGTGGAGATCCGCAATCTGGGCTTCGATGATGTCCTTCGCCTCCTGAGGGGTGCGGATGTTCCACATCTTCGAGAAGGTGTTCATATTGAAGGGGAGGTTATAAAGCTCATCCTTGTAGATGGCGATGGGGGAGTTGATATAATTGTTGAACTCCGCGAAATGGTTGACGAAGTCCCAGACCTTTTTGTCCGAGGTGTGAAAAATATGAGCCCCGTAGACATGGACGTCAATCCCGTGGGTCGGCTCCGTATAGGCGTTTCCGGCGATGTGATAGCGCTTGTCGATGACCAGGCACTTCTTCCCGGCCTTCATCGCCTTATAGGCAAAGGTGGCGCCGAAGAGCCCGGCTCCGACGATCAGATAGTCGTAATTTTCCATTCAGGCAAGCTTCCTTTCCAAAGTCCTGCTTTGGCCGTTCTCAACGATTCTCTTCTTCCTTCGGATTCGGCCCATCCCAGCGGACGTTTTCCTGTATACCGCTATTCTTCAAAATCTTCTTCTGCCTCATACGCCTTTCCCGTAAAGCCGTAGCGGATGAAAAGGCGGTAATAATGCCGGGATTCTTCGTCCCCAGGACAGCTCACGTAGAGGGGCAGGCGGCGGGCGAAGGAGCGAAGGCGGGAGCCCGCAAAGGCTTCTTCCCGGTCCGGGTCATCGGTCAGAATCTCAAAGAAGTAGGAAAACAGGGTCTCTCCGAAGACCTGATTGCAGAAAAAGGCCGCATCGGAAAAGGCTTTCTTCCTCCGCAGGGCATGCCGCATATAGAGGAAACCGGTAAGCTCCGTAATCCGCCGTTCGAAAAGAGGATCATCGACCGGAGGCAGACCCTCCATGTTCATCTGCTGCTCCTCGTAGAGGTCCATGGCACTGCCGGTATTTGAAAGATAGTGGTAGAGGCGGTCCGGAATCATTCGCGCACGTGATGCGTGCATCAGATATTCCACTATGAATGTCCGGTCCTCGTTATAATAGAGGTCCTCCCGGAAGCGGACATGGTGCTTCTTCACGAGGTCGGCCCGGAAAATCTTGTTCCAGACATAGCCCTGATAGTTGGCCTGAAAGAAGAGGCGGCAGGCGCAGTCCGGGGCGGACAGGGTCCTGGCCACGGTTTCCGGAGTCTCATAGAGAGGCTCGGTCAGCTCTTCCTCATCCGCACTGTCAGCCTTCTCTTCCGGCTCTTCGCCCGCAAAAGTTTCCTTTTCGTAGTCTTCCATTCCCGGAATCCGCCCGGCATCGGCCCCGTCGTAGGTGTCGTAGCCGGAAAAGGCCATGTCGGCCCCCTGTATGGCGGCCGCCAGCTTCTCCACGGCATCCGGGGCAATCCGGTCGTCCCCGTCGAAGAAGACGAGGTACTTCCCCCGGGCCGCTTCGATCCCGGCATTGCGGCCGGCGCTGACGCCCTCGCCCGGGCGGCCGATGTAGGAGAAGGCCATATGCCGCTCGGGCGGAATCTCCGCAAAGGCGGCCTTCACAGCCTCTTCACTTCCGTCCTCTTCGGCAGGCCCGGCGATGATGAGCTCAATGTCCGGATAGGTCTGGGATACGATATCTCTCACGGTCCGGCTAATGTATCCGGCCGCATTTTTCACGGGTATAATAACGGATACAAGGCCGGCGGCTCTGCCGCCGGCCTCATTTCCTGCCGGAGTTCTCTCCATGTGTGCTTTTTCAGCCACTGAAGCACTCATCTTCCGCTGTACATATCCTCATAATACTTCTGGTAGTTTCCGCTTGTAACGTTCTCCATCCAATCCATATGGGAAAGGTACCACTCGACGGTCTTCTTGATACCGACCTCGAAGGTGGTCTCCGGATACCAGCCGATCTCGGCCTTGATCTTGTCCGGAGCGATGGCGTAGCGGCGGTCATGGCCTTTCCGGTCCGTGACAAAGGTGATCAGGTCCTCGGAAACATTGGCCTTTCTGGGATCATCATCGGGCAGGACCTCCTGCAGGGTGTGGATGATGGTCTTGATGATGTCGATATTGCGGCGCTCGTTGTGGCCGCCGATATTGTACTTCTGGCCGATAGTGCCCTGCTCCTGAACCATGTCGATGCCCTTGGCGTGGTCGTCGACGAAGAGCCAGTCACGGATGTTGCGGCCGTCTCCATAGACGGGGAGTTCCTTCCCGTTCAGGCAGTTATTAATCACGAGGGGAATCAGCTTCTCCGGGAACTGATAAGGGCCGTAATTGTTCGACGTATTCGTGATGTTGGCCGGGAAGTGATAGGTGTCGATATAGCTCTTTACGATGAAATCCGAAGACGCCTTCGAAGCCGAATAGGGGCTGTGGGGGTCATAGGGGGTCGTCTCGTAGAAGAAGCTCTTTCCGTCATCAGGAAGGGAACCGTAGACCTCGTCCGTCGAAACGTGGAGGAATTTCTTCCCCTCCTCGAAGGTCCCGTCGGCCTTCTCCCAGGCCTCTTTCGCCGCATTCAGCATTGTGGCGGTTCCGAGAACATTTGTCTCGATGAAGACCTCGGGATTCTTGATGGACCGGTCCACATGGGACTCGGCCGCGAAATGAACGACCCGGTCAATGTCGTTCTCGCGGAAAATCTTCCGGATGGCTTCCTTGTCGCAGACATCGGCCTTGACAAACGTGTAATTGTCCCGCTTCTCGATGTCCTTCAGGTTCTCGAGGTTGCCGGCATAGGTCAGCTTGTCCACGTTGATGATGCGGATTTCCTCATCATACTTGCGGAACATGTAGTGGATGTAATTACTGCCGATGAATCCGGCGCCTCCGGTGACGAGATAGGTTCTCATTTCAATCCTCCAAAATTAAACTGTCTTCAGGTATTCGTCCAAAGCGTCCTCCCACTCCTTCATGCGAAAGTCGCTCGTGAGCTTGATCATCCGGTCCTCTAGAATCGAGTAATGGGGCCGGTCGGCGGAAGCCGGGTTCATGCGCTTATACTCTTCGCTCGTGACGTGGTTGACTTTGGTCTTGATTCCCTTCTTCTCAAAAATCAGGTCCGTGAAGTCCGCCCAGTTCGTATCCCCCTCGCAGGTGGCGTGGAAGATGCCGTAGTTTTCGGTGGGCTCCAGGAAGTGGATCATGCGGGCCAGCTCCGTCGCTGAGGTGGGAGTGCCCAGCTGGTCGCAGACGACGGAGACCTCATCGTGGGTCTCGGACAGCTTCAGCATGGTCTTGACGAAGTTGTGGCCTTCCCCGTAGAGCCAGGCTGTCCGCAGGATGAAGAAGCGCTCGGAAAAAGTCTTCACGTAATTTTCCCCGGCCAGCTTGGTCCGTCCGTAGGCGCTCACCGGGTCCGGTGTATCGGTCTCGATCAGGGGTTTCGTTGCATTCCCGTTGAACACATAATCTGTGGAAATATGGACCAGCTTGGCCCCGTACTTCTCGCAGGCGATGGCCAGGTTCCGCGGTCCGATGGCATTGGCGATGAAGGCCGCATCCTCGTCCTTCTCACAGCCGTCGACATTGGTGAAAGCCGCACAGTTGATGACCACATCGGGTCCCTCGGCATCGAATACCTCGTTCAGGGCATCCATATCCGAAATATCCAGTTTCTTCACCCCGTCACTTTCAACCATATCGGTCCGGACGAAGTCTGCCGTGTCCCCGTATTCCTTCACAACGGCCCGGCCCAGCTGGCCCAGGGCACCGGTTACAAGAATCTTTTCCATTATTCTCTTTCTTTCTCCTTTGCCAAAGATGCCCGGAAGACGGACGGTTCGAATCCGCCTTGGGGGAAAATATTATTCTAAAGAATCACAGGTTCAGGCGTTGTCCTTGGCCTTCTGCATCATCCGGTTCATGGCCGAAAACAGGGCCCGGATGGTGGCCCGGGTGATGTTCGAGCTGACGCCGACGCCGAAGGAAACTTCCCCGGTCCGCCGGTCGCTGATTTCAATATAAGCTGCCGCCTTGGCGTGGGAGCCCACGGAAAGCGAGTGCTCCGTGTAGTCCTCGACGGAAAAGTCCGCCTGGGGCACACACTGGCGGATGGCCGTCTTTGCTGCATCGACAGGGCCGTCTCCCTCTGCATCCGTGGAGAAGTCCTTCCCTTCAAACGTGAAGTCCAGATGGACGGAAGCCGTGTCGTCACCGAGGTTGTCGTTGATATCCACATACTTGAGACAGAAGGGCTCCTTGAGGTCCAGGTACTGGGCCCGGAAGTTCTTCATGATGACCTCGGGCTTGACCTCGCCGCCTTCCTGCTCGGAGATCCGCTGGATGACGTCCGCAAACTCCCTCTGCATCTTCTTCGGCAGCTTGTATCCGTAGACGGAATCCATGACAAAAGCCACGCCGCCCTTGCCGGACTGGCTGTTGATGCGGACGACGGGCTCATACTTGCGGCCGATGTCCGCCGGGTCGATGGGCAGATAGGGCACCTGCCAGATGCCGTCGGCCCGTTCCTTCATGGCCGCTTCGCCCTTATTTATTGCGTCCTGATGACTGCCCGAGAAAGCCGTAAATACCAATTTTCCGGCATAGGGGTGCCGCATGTCCACATCCATCTTCGTGCAGCGCTCGAAGACATCTACGATTTCGTTGATATTCTCTATATGGAGCTCCGGGTCTATGCCCTGGGAGAACATATTGTAAGCGACATTCAGAATGTCGATATTTCCGGTCCGCTCTCCGTTTCCAAGGAGGGTCCCCTCGACCCGGTCCGCGCCGGCCAGCAGGGCAAGCTCGGTGCAGGCAATGCCGGTTCCCCGGTCATTGTGGGGATGGACGGAAAGGATGATGTCCTCTCTTCTGGAAAAATGGGTGGACATCCACTCGATCTGGTCCGCATAGACATTGGGAGTGTTCATCTCAACTGTGGCCGGGAGGTTGATGATGACCGGCTGGTCAGTCGCATGATCCCATTCTTTGATGACGGCCTCGCAGACATCCAGGGCATAGTCTACTTCCGTTCCCGTGAAGGACTCGGGCGAATACTCGAGCTGCAGGCGGCCGTCAAAATTCTTCAGGCCCTCCTTCACCATCCGGGTTCCGTCGATGGCAATCTGCTTGACGGCTTCCTTGTCTTTTTTGAAAACGACCTCCCTCTGCAGGGTCGAAGTCGAATTATATATATGGAAAATGACGTCCGGCAGACCGGAAATCGCCTCAAAGGTCCGGTCAATGAGGTCCTGCCGGCACTGGCAGAGGACCTGCAGCTTCACCCCCTCCGGAATCATATTCTTCTCCACCAGCATGCGGAGAAAGTCATACTCGATCTGGGAAGCCGCCGGGAAGCCGATTTCAATCTGTTTGAAGCCCAGACGCAGAAGGAGTTCGAACATCTCGGTCTTTTCCTCGACATTCATGGGCTCCACCAGGGCCTGATTTCCGTCCCGCAGGTCCACGCTGCACCAGATGGGAGCCTTCTCGATCTCCCTGTCGGGCCAGGTCCGTTCCGGAAACTTCAGAACCGGATTCCGTCTGTACTTCTGAACATTCATTCCTGGACATCTCCTTTGTCAATCTCGCCGAAGCCGCTTTCGACCAGGGCAGAAAGCTCCTCCATGGCCGCTTCCTCGTCCCCACCGTCGCAGACAAGTTCTATGGTGTCCCCGGACCGGATGCAGGCCCCGAGGATGGAAAGGATGCTCTTGCAGTTGGCCTCGCTGCCATTGTCCCCGTAGCGGAAACCGACATGGCACTCGTAGTTCATGGCCGCTTCGCAGAGCTTCCCGGCCGGCCGGATATGAAGGCCGGTGGGATTATTAATGATGAATTTCTTCGAAATCATATGTCTTTTTTGACTTTGCAATGCTGTCCCGGACAGGATATTCCCGCGGATAGTTACGACATTATAGCACGAAATGAAAAAAATATGTTTACCAATGGGAAGACAGCCTCAGCAGTTCCGAAAAAAACGCTCCTCCTGCCGAAAAATCGTCCTCTAAAATAATATTCAGGGATTCGGAATCTGGCTGTCCGTCTTTTCCGAAGAGGAACCGCTGCCTGTCCCGGAACCGGTTCCCGTTCCTGAACTGCCGTTTCCACTGCCTCCGGAGGAAGAGGAGCCTCCATTCTGGGTGTCTGTTCCCGTCGTATTCCCATTCTCTCCGGTGTTCTGAGAAGCAGTATCCGTCTTGATATCCACTTCCGCCGTCACCGTAGAGGCAGTCAGTCCCTCGTCCAGGTTCAGCTGGACATTGACCTTGTGGGCCCCTTCCGAGAGACCGCTGCAGTCCACCGAGCCCGTGATCTCCGTGGCCGAAAGGGCATCGAGCTTTGTCTCGAGGCCGCTGATGGTCACGTCGATGGACTGGGCCGTGAACTCGGCCTTGTAGCCGTTTGCCACATTCGTCAGGGTGATATTCGCGGTAGGTACCACAAAGACCTTCTCCTGATGACTGATGACATCCACCTGAATCTTCACGGTGCCTTCCTTGGAATTCAGGAGGGAGACTCCATCCGGCAGATAGCGGGTGATATCCACCGTGGTCTCGAAGTCCTCCGTGATGGTCGAAAGATCCACCACCGTCGAAGGAATCGTGATATCCGTGATATCGTTCAGGATGCTGCTGCTGCCGACAATGGTAACCGTCGAAGGATCCGTGGAAATCTTGTCCAGCTCCAGGCCCTCGCCCAGTTCTCCGGTCGTGTCCACCTTGATGGCGACCGCCTTGACACTGTTGATCTCCGCAGTCACCTGAACGGAGGAAAGATTGATGATCAGATCCGAGGTATCGATAGCATCGCCGTTCTCATCCTGGAAGGTCGGAACGACGGCCTCGGTCACATCCTTCGACATTCCGTCCACATCGACCGTGGCCACCACCTGACTGATCTTCTTGACTTTCGTCGAAGGACCGTCCACCGTGACGATATTGGGAGAAACCGCAACAGAGGATACGGCAAAGCCGTCCGCCGGCGTTCCCTTGACCTCGCCCTCAATCACAAACTTCGAAGAAGTCTTTTCCCCGATGACCACATTGAGATAGCGGGCCCGGGTAGAAAGATTGACCTGAGTCACGTAGCGGTTCACGGAGATCTCAACGGGAATGCGGCCCTTCTCCCGGTCCAGGAAGTTCATGTCCGCCGTGGCCGTGAAATCCGCGCTGGTCAGCTTGTCCAGAATCGAGCGCTTGGCCGTGGCCTGGAAGGTAACGGTCGTCTTCCCGTCCGCCACCTGATAGTATTCCCCGGTCTGCTCGAGGACATCGGCATTCGTAACCTGCACGGCTGCCGTAAAGGTCTGGGTCTGCTCCGGGTCATTGACGGAGACGACGAAGAACCAGAGAAAGAGGGAGAATACCAGGGCCAGAATCTTCAGGCCGATATTTCTCGTGAGGAGGTCTTTGAGTTTCTTGTTCACTGATGGGCCTCCTCTCCGTCTGTCGGGCCCGCTTCCGCAGGACCTTTAGAGCCTTTCGGACTCCGGGAAGGCCCTTCCGGGTGCTGCAGTTCAACAAGTTTCGCTGTCAGTTCCTCCTCGGAAATGTCATGAAGCAGCCTTCCGTCCTGGGCCACGGAGACTTTTCCGGTCTCTTCGGAAACGACAATGGTCAGGGAATCGCTGACCTCGCTGATGCCGACAGCCGCCCGGTGACGGGTACCCAGGTCCTTGGACAGGTCCAGATTGTCCGTCAGGGGCAGATAACAGGTGGCCGAAACCACCCGGTCCCCCCGGACGATGATGGCTCCATCATGCAGGGGTGTATTCTTCTCAAAGATATTGATGAGAAGCTGACGGGTAAGAATCGCATCCACCGGAATGCCGGTCCGCTCATATTCCGTCAGTTGAACGTCTTTTTCCACGACAATCAGGGCGCCGGTCTTCACAGCCCCCATGTCAAAGGAAGCCCGGACAAGCTCGGTCACGGTCTTGTCCGAGAAGCGGTCGTCGCGGTTCTTTCCGAATCCCATGGTAATCAGGCTCTTCAGGAGGTTCGTCCGCCCGATGGTCTCCAGGGCATGGCGGAGCTCCGGCTGGAAGACAACCACGATGGCCACCAGGACGACAGAAAGCAGCTTGTCACCCAGCCATAGAATCGTGGACATCTGCAGGATGCCGGCGATGATGAAAAAGACGACAACGACCAGAATGCCGCGCAGCAGCATCCAGGCCCGGGTATTCTTGATCCAGACAAGGATATAGTAGAAAAATATGGCGATGATGATGATCTCGACGACATCCATGGGATGGACAGAAGGCACAGCCCCTTCGAAGAGATCCCCGATCCACTCTTTGATATTTGCTGCGGTATCCATTACTGTGCCGCCCCCTTTGCGTCACCTGCAGCTTTGGTTTCGTTCGCTCCGGTCCCCTCTTCGCCCGTGATGGTCTTGACCTCATTCTTCTCGGAAGCCAGACGGATCTTCGGCACGGCCGTCACGAAATAATAGTACTCATCATCTTCGAAGCGCAGCCTCTCCGTCCGGTGAAAGTCAAAGTCCCTGAGCATGAAAGAAGCGACAAGGGCCGCCACCATGATGACGGCGTTGGAGCCGACAAGGGCAGGAATATCGGCCCGATGATCAAAAAAGAGGTCCGCTGCCAGCATGATGGCAAATTCCACGACCGTTCCGGAGATAGCCCCGATCTGCCAGGCATAGGCTATGGGCTGCATGCGGACCGTATAGGCCACGAGAAACATGGCGGCCGCCGCACCCATGAAGCAGTAAAACATGGGGTTCAAAATCATATTCTGGGAAAGGAGCTGGGTCGGAGACAGAGGATTCGTCTTGTCTGTAATCAGGGCATAATTTTCCACCACGGACTTCATATACCAGGTCGTGATGCAGCCGCAGACAACGGCACCCGCATCCCTTCCCCGTCCGAACAGAGCCGAAAAAAGAGGGATGGCAAAGGGAAAGCCCAGGCGGTAGGTAATGGGCATCAGGGCCAGGTATTCCGGCCGCCTGGACCGGTAGATTCCGCAGATAATATAGCAGAAGAGAAAGACAAGAAGCCCCGTGAGGCCTGTGGAAAGGTTCACGGAGAACAGCTGTATCAGTATGAAGACTATAAAGACCAGAGAGCCTGCCGAATAGGGAATGAAGGCCAGAAAGACAGCCATGCCCGCGGCCACCAAGGGAGAGCCGGGGATTTCGGCATAGCCCATATAGGTGTCGACCAGCATGGCCGACACAAACCATACCAGGCCCCGCACCAGCCGTTCCAGAAGGCCGGCATGCTTCGAGAAGAACTTCCTCAGATCATCCCGAAATTTCATGAATACTGTCATGTAAGTGTTCCCGTTTTTCTCTCGTGTATTGAGCCAGAAGCTCATCATCCAGGGCAGTAATCCGCCGCAGCTTCTCATCCGCCTCGTTATAGCGTCGTCGCGCCCTGCGCCGCACAGCCAGGGTGAAGAATAATATAAAAGCCAGGTAACCGACCACAAATGCTATGAACAGCATGACCAGCATGGACTCCGTCACGGCATAGACCGCCGTAAACATAAGAGCGCAGACTATGAGGACATAGAGCGCCACATAGAGAAAGCTGCCAACGAAAAAACCGATGGATCCGTGAAATGAGACATAGTCCCTCCGCCGGATATTCTCGGCTGCCGCACACTCGTCCGCTTCCTTCTGCTCGGCCATGGCCAGGCGGGTCATAGCCCGCAGTCTATCCGTATTCAGCATAGGCTCAGCCCTTCAGGAAGCGCATGCGGTCGCTCTCCGGCTCTTTCTTCCTGGGAGCAGGAGCTTCCGGTTTCCTGAAGGCATCCGAAAGGGACGAAGCCATGGTATTCTTGCACTTGGTACAGAAACGGCCGGTCCGAATAGGGGCTCCGCAGTTCTCGCAGTATATCGTGACCGGGCTGTCCTTGGAAAATTCCAGCCGCTCTTCGCGAATCCACTGATTGATCTGCTCGAGTGAAACGTCATTCTGTTCGGAAATCTCGCCGAGCGTCGTCTTCGGGTGCTCACGGACATAGTCCCGGACCTTGATGAACTTCTTCTCGAGCTCGTCCTTGCAGACAGGGCAGATCCGCGGTCCCCCAAGATAATTGAAAAGACGTCCGCACATCCTGCAATTCTTGACTTCCATTACGCTTTCCTCCTTCTGCGTCCGTCCCCGGCGCAGATATACATGCAGTACACCGCGTCCGCTCCCCCTTCGAGCAGGCAGGCCGCAGCCGCATCCACGGTGGTACCTGTAGTGTATATGTCGTCAACTAACAATACTCTTTTGAATTGTACCAAATTTGACTGCATATGAAAAGCATTCTTTAGGTTGCGGCGGCGGGCGGAATCGCTCAGGCCCTTCATGGGAACGGTGTTTACGGTCCGGATCAGGATGCTGTCCGTCGCCGGAATGCCCGTTGCCTCCGAAAGGGCCTTGGCGAAAACCGCGGCCTGGTTATAGCCCCGGGCCTTCTCCTTTCCCCGGTACATGGGCACAGGAAGAATAATGTCAATGCCCGCTCTTCGGATCCAGTCAGAGTAATTCCGGACCGCGCAGGCAGCGAAGGACCTGGCGTAGAAGCGCTTGTTCCCGTACTTGAAGCGGTACATGACGCCCCGCATGGGCCCGTCGTAGAGGAAGAGGCACTTGCCCTGGGTATAGAGATGGCGGCTGCCTCCTCCCGCGCAGTCCTCGCAGTATTCAGTTCCCGCGTCCCCTATGAGTTTCCCGCACTTCTTGCAGGAGGGCTCCGTCACCGGAACCACTTCCTTCATGCACTTTCTGCAGAAGCCCGCCTCCCGCTCCTTCCCGACCAGAAGAGTCCCGCAGACAGGACAGGAAGGGGGATACAGGATAGAGAGCAGGCGTTTTATATTATTCATAATGGATTCCTTTCGGCGCTTGACTTTGGGAAATGCGGTGGCTACAATTTCCCTGCTATGAAAAGACATTTTTTGAGTAGGAAAAAAATTCTTGCGGCTCTGCTTGTGCTGGCTCTCACCGGGGGCCTTGCGCTTGGTGCCGTAAGCGGAAGAAATGTTTCCGGGAATCCGGAAGGAGAAGATGAAGGCGGGGAAGAGAAGACTCCCGAAATCGAATACACCATCGGTGTGGTCAATGGCAAAAGCGGCAGCGATGACCTGATTCAGGGCTTCTCCGACGCTCTCGCCGACCAGTTCCGGGAATGGGCATTTGTCCTCAACCGGACCGACACGGAAGGCGATGCCGCCAGAAATGCAGCCGCCGTCACGAATGATTTGAAGGCCGGCAGCGACCTGATTTTCGCCATAGGAGATTCCGCCCTGTCGACATCGGCCACTCTGGCAAAGGACCTGCCCGTCGTCGGGGCCGATGTCATGGATTTCCAGACGGTCCTGGGGATAGGCGGAAGCGACTGGGACGGAAAGACCGGAACGAATGTGACCGGCATCTCCTCCCTGCCGGATATGGAGGCCGTTCTCTCCCTCCTGATTGAAGCCACCCCAGACCTTTCCACCGTGGGACTGCTCTATACGGAGGGTGATACGAATGCCTTACTGCAGAATCACCTGCTGGAAGCCTATATGGACGAGGCGGGCATTGCCTGGAAGGAATACGCCCTGCCCCTTTCCGTAGACCCGGAAGCCGCGGCCGCAGCCGAAGCGGCCGACACGCCCCTGCCCACTCTTGAAAGCATGACAGCCCTGGCTGCGACGGAGTGCTCCGTCCTCTTCCTGCCAGGCAATTCAGCCCTTTCGGCCTCGGCGGCCACGATTTCCCAGATTGCCCTCTCCCTCGGCAAGCCCCTTGTGGCCGCCGACCGGACAGCCGGCCAGAGCGCCCTCGTCTGTGCCTACGACAATCCTTACGTTCAGGGCTACTATGCCGGCGAACTGGCGGTACGCATCCTTCGGGACGGCTACTACCCGGGCGACCTGGAAGTGCTGCCTTCCGGCACGCCCATCCACAAGCTCTACAGCAGGTCCTATGCCGACATCCTTGGCATGACCTTCCCCAAATCCTTCACGGAATACAGTGAATTCTTCACTTCTTATGACATGTCTTCAGATATAGACAGAGCGAAGGAAACCGAGAAACTGCAATAGGGTCGCAAATCCCGGCGTCTGTCACAAACGGCACCACTTCCCGGCAGCCACGGGGCGCACAGAAGCAGCTTTATTGCAAACGGCACCACTTCCCGGCAGCCACGGGGCGCACAGAGGCTGCTTTATTACAAACAGCACCACTTTCCCGCAGCCGCGGGGCACACAGAGGCTGTTTTCTTACAAACGGCACCACTTTCCCACAGCCGCGGGGCGCACAGAGGCTGTTTTATTGCAAACGGCACCCATCCAGCAGGAAGTCCCGGAGCCCGCTGTAGCGGACGGCCGCCGTCGCATTGTTCTCCATATCGGAAAAGACGGTCCGGCGGCCAATTAGTATCACACATTTCCTGGCGCGGGTCACGGCCGTGTAGAGGAGGTTGCGGTTCATGAGCTGTCTCGGGGCCGGCAGAAGGGGAATCACGACGACCGGATATTCGGAACCCTGGGACTTATGGATTGTGATGGCATAGGCCAGGTCGATATTCTCCAGATTCGAGAAGGGGTAGTCGGCTTCCCGTCCGTCATCAAAGGCCACCCGCATGAGAGAAGCCTCGGGGTAGATGCCTTCTATGGTTCCGATGTCCCCGTTGAAGACCCCTTCCCCGCTGTCAATCACGACCCGGCCCCTGCCGAAGACCCGCCAGGGGAGCTTGTAGTCATTCTT
>Ga0256404_1002630_pt1 | contig 39141 bp, 37 predicted proteins | sample RumenRJG_01DNA_FD_185990 | JGI IMG/M metagenome (GOLD analysis project Ga0256404, IMG submission 185990) | Bovine rumen microbial communities from Lethbridge, Alberta, Canada - RJG_01 | ecosystem: Host-associated > Mammals > Digestive system > Stomach > Rumen | place: Canada: Alberta | collected...
TGAGTTTGAGGTATATCTCAAGTCCGCAGGCAGCTATGATAACGCAAAGGAAACTGAGCGTGACTACCTCACAACTGACGAAAACGGCTTTGCTCAGACAAAGGAGCTTCCTTACGGAACATATACCGTACATCAGACCACAGGCTGGAAGAATACTGAGTATGTCGATGACTTCGACGTTATCGTTGATGAAAATGGCAAGGACTATCAGTATATCCTCAACGATGCAGTTATTACAGCAAACATCCGCATAGTAAAGAAGGATGCCGAGACAGGTAATGTAATTCCTGTATCCGGCATAGGTTTCCAGATCTGGAGCGTTGACGATGAGAAGTACATTTCTCAGACTATCAATTATCCCGAGGAAACTACACTTGACACATTCTACACAAACGAAACCGGCAGCCTTATGCTTCCCAAGGAGCTTGTTTATGGTAACTATGAACTTCACGAAGTTAAGGCTCCCACAGGATACTTTCTCAACAGCGAGCCTGTACCTTTCACTGTTGACGGTACAGAAAAGACTATCGAGGTCGAGAAGTTCGACACAGCTCAGAAGGGCAGAATTTCAGTAAGCAAGCACGGCGAGATATTCAAGAGCGTTCAGGCTATCGGACCTGCAATTTGGACCGATGAAAACGGCGAAACACAGACCGCAGGTACAACAACCTATTATCCTGTTTTCGAGGAAAGCGGACTTAGCGGTGCTGAGTTCGAGGTAATCGCAGCCGAAGATATCTATACTGCTGACGGCACACTCAGAGCTTCCAACGGCGAAGTTGTCGCAGACATTATCACAGACAATGAAGGAAATGCTGCAACAGAGCCTCTCTACCTTGGCAAGTATGTAGTCAAGGAGAAAACTGCTCCCTATGGCTACGTTCTTAATTCAGAAGCAAAGGAAGTCGAACTCGCCTACGCTGGACAGGAGGTGTCTATCACAGACGCAGTAAACAGTACATTCAATAACGACTATCAGGGCGTAAAGATCAGCCTCGCCAAGTTCATGGAGCATGACGAGCTCTTTGATATCGGCGAGAAGGACGAGTACAAGAATATCATCTTCGGTCTCTATGCCGCTGAGGACATTACTGTCGCTGACGGCACAGTTATCCCTGAAAATGGCTTTATCGCATCAGTTTCGCTCGGTGAGGACATGACTGCTACTATCGCAGAAAAGCTCCCGTTCTCCAAGTATTACGTTCAGGAGATCGCAACCGATGAGCACTATATGCTTAACGGCGAGAAGTACCTCGTGAACTTCGAGTATATGGGACAGGAAATGACAACAGTCAATATCGACTGCGGAACATTTATCAATGAACTCAAGCGCGGAAGTGTTTCAGGTAAGAAGGTCAACGAACACGGCGATCCTCTTGAAAACGCTCTCTTTGGTCTATTTAGTGCAGACGAAACAGATTTCACAGCAGAGAATGCTTACCTTACAGACGAGTCCGATGAGGATGGAAACTTCGGCTTTACAGACATTCCTTACGGTGAGTACATCGTCAAGGAGATCGCAGCTCCCACCGGATATATCCTTTCTGACGAGCAGTATCCAGTTGTTATCGCTGAGGACGGCGATGTTGTGGATATAACCGCAGAAAATAAGGACATTACAGTATCTGTCAGCAAGGTAGACCTCTATGGCAATGAACTGACAGGTGCATCTATGCAGCTTATCGACAACAACGGCGATATCATAGACGAATGGACATCTGACGGCAATAATCACATCATCACAAACATTCCTGCAGGCGGCTATACTCTCAAGGAAATCGCTGCTCCCGACGGATATATAATAGCAACAGATATCATCTTCACAATCGACAAGTACGGCAATGCGACTGTTGAGGGTATTGAAGCAACAGCCGAGGCAGATGACGGTATCCCCTGCGTAACAATGATCGATAACGCAACAATCGTTAAGATCAGCAAGCAGGATATGACAACAGGCACAGAGCTTGCAGGCGCAACACTTCAGGTCATCGACAAGGACGGCAACGTCATCGAGGAATGGGTATCTACCGATAAGTCTCATTTCATCGAAGCCAAGCTCATTGCAGGCGAGACTTACACACTCCGTGAGATCACAGCTCCCGACGGCTATAATACAGCCGAGGATATCGAGTTTACTGTGAATGCTGACGGAAGTGTAACTGAAGTCGTTATGAAGGACTCTAAGATCATCACTACCACGCCGAATGTTCCCACAGGCGATATAGGCAAGAGCCCTCTCGGATATATCATGTTATTCCTCGGACTTGTCATTGTCAATGTACTTTTATTCACAAGAAAGAAGAAGGACGAGCTTGCTGACGATTATGCAGAGCTCTGTCCTGATTTCATCGAAGGAGAGAATGAATGAAAAAGAAAACTATACTTCGCGCTCTGGCGGCTGTTTCGGCAGCCGCCCTCCTTTTAGGAGGGGCGTATCTGCTCACAAAGGACGACTTTCGTCAGAAGCTGAAGGAAACGGAAATAAAGCCATATACGCCTACTCCGACAGTTCTTGCAGCTCTCGATGAAGCATCCGAGTCTGAGATCATAACAACTTCGACTATAACTACAACTATAATTGGCGATACAGCAGAGCCGACAACGGAAGCGGTAATAACAACCACTTCACCTGAATTACCTGCAGAGGTAAAGCAGAGCCTTATTGACTCGGCTATAAGCCTTAACAACGCATATCCTGACGCTCTCGGCTGGCTGTATATTCCTGATACCGTCATATCTTACCCGATATTGCAGTCGGATGATAACTTTTACTATCTCGACCATGCATATGACGGAAGTCCGTTGAAAGCAGGCTCTGTATATCTGGACTGCAGGTGCGAAGGACGATTTCAGAATCCTATAAACATCGTATACGCTCACAACATGAAAAACGGCTCGATGTTCGCACAGATCACCAGATTCAAGAATGAGAGCTTCTTCGAAAGCCATAAATATGGCTGGCTGGCCACTCCCGAGACTGTATACCGCATAGACTTCTTCTCACTGGCGGTTGCAGATTGGCACGATAGTCTGTATGAGGGCGATACGCCAATATCCGAATGGATACCGCATATCTACGATAAGTCGTCAGTAAGCCGAGAAATGACATATTCCGATAATGACAGGTTCGTATCATTTTCGACCTGTTCATATGAATTCACAAACGCAAGAAATATCCTTACGGGTAAGCTTGTAGAGGTTAAGGAGGTTTGATTCTATGAAAAAAATGAAAGCAAAGTTCATATGTGCTGTAACAACATTTTTTGCCATGCTCAACTTTACAGCAATGAACGCATATGCCGCAGGAGATGTTGCAAGTGCAGTACAAAGCACTTGGACTACAGCAAAGGCACAGATACAGACGGTCGTCAATAACGTAGTATTCCCCGTGATAGACGTTATACTCGGCGTTCTGCTATTCGTTAAGATATCAACGGCGTACCTCGAGTACAGAAAGCACGGAATGCTTGAATGGACTCCTATCGCCATTATCTTCGGCGGTCTGCTGTTCTCGCTGACTGCTCCGCTGTACGTCTGGACGATTCTCTGATGAGAAAGGAATTTGGTGATATATATGAATTTCTTCACACAGGAGCTTCAAAAGATAACTGACAGGAGTGAATATATTCAGAAGCCTAAATTTGTCGGACAGTCCTGCGTATTCAGGCTGTCCGATGATGTAACCGGAAAGCTGGAATTCGTTACAGGTATTGTAGCCAACCACTATAATGCGCTGAGGCTGAAGCTCTTCTACAAGAGCGAAGGACCTATCGACACCCAGCTTATTGGAATTGGCGATATGATCGGAAACAAAATGATTTACGCCAATGTTCAGTCTCCATATATCTGGAAGAATGGCAATGAAGTTAACTGGTACGGATACAAGCCTACTGACAGCGACTATTCTGGTATATCTGAGAATGTCGACGATTATCTCTCCTGCTTCGCTGAACAGGAATTATCCGAAGATGAAGAACTGAGCATTTCGCTTACTTAACGGAGGTGCAATATGAAGAATAACATGAAGGCGGCAGTAGCCGTCATTTTAATAACCGCAGCTTTAACAGGCTGTGGAACAATAAAGCCGCCTACGATAGACAATACCGCTACAACTGTGCCTGTAACTACTGAGACAGAAACAACTACAATCGAGATAACAACTGTACCAGCTACTACGGAGGCTCCGACCGAGCCGCCCATATCCGAGGAAGAGAAGCGTCAGCTGGAGCAGAGTACATTTATAGCTGAATTTCTTGGTTCTCAGATCAAATTTGAGGATACGGCAGACGTTACAGATGAAGTTATCAAAAAGTCCGGCTTTGAGTGTGAAAGCACAAAGAATGGAACAGAAAAGATAACTGTCAAAGGTAAGGACGGCATCGGTAATATCGAGGTATCAAGAATTGATATATCCGCAAGCAGTCTGAAGAATGACGTTGAAAATGTACTTGGAAGATACGGTGACTATAGCTATGAGCAGATCGCTGATAGTATGAATGGCATCAACATCACCGACATTAATACCCATTACCGTATGATAACAAGTGTTGTATCAAAGGGTAAGTACCAGAGATATGGTGCTATACAAAAATCTGACAGTATATCAACGCAGTTTGGATATGCTGAAACATACTCTGTACTCAAGGATAATAAGCTGACAGTCATATCAGGGCAATTCCTGTCAACAGATATGGCTGAAAGGCAGAGTTTCTCAGAGCTCATCAAGCAGCTTGCGGAAAAGGTGGAATACTGACGTGGAGGTGAATCTATGCCATATATACCATTCACGGACGAGCAGAAGATCATGGCAAACTCCGTGGATCTTGAATATTTTTTACGAAGTCGCGGAGAGAAGCTGGAAAAGGTCGGGCGCGAGTATAAGCTCATTTACTCCGACGGCAGCGGCAGGCATGACAGTATAACTATGTCCGGAAGCACATGGTTCGATCATAAAAATCAGACCGGCGGCGGTGCGATAAAGTTTATGCAGTATTTCTACGGTATGAGCTTTACCGACGCTGTGCAAAATCTGCTGGGATATACCGTCTCTCCCCTCACACGAAATATGCCTGAGACTGCTCCTGAACCCAAGAAGGAGTTCACTCTTCCTCCTAAGAACAAGACTATGAACCGTGTGTACGCATATCTCATAAAGCAGCGATATATCGCTCCCGAGGTGGTATCATTCTTCGCAAAGGAAGGAAAGATATATGAGGACTCGGAGCATCACAATGCTGTATTCGTGGGATATGATGAGAATGGAATTCCGAGACAGGCGCACAAGCGGTCTACCAACAGCTACGGAAAGACCTTCCGCATAACTGTGGAGGGCTCTGATACCGATTACAGCTTCGCACACTACGGAACATCTGGCAGACTGTACGTCTTTGAAGCACCGATAGATATGCTCTCATATATCACACTCCATCCCGAGGATTGGCAAAAACATTCATATATAGCCATGAACGGCGTGTATGAGTCTGCTGTACTGAAAGCTCTCGATAATCATGAGAACCTGCAACATATCGTTATCTGTACCGATAATGACGAAGGTGGTATTGACGCATATGACAGGCTCAGCGATATTCTTCAGGAACAGGGGGATATCAACATAACGAGGATATATCCTACCTATAAGGACTACAACGAGGACCTCAAAGCACGAAACGGACAGCCTGCAATAATTGCTGTACCGCATGAGCGAAAGCGTATTTATAATAACAGCGTCGACGCTCTAAATTACTATCCCTGCCGTCCCGATAAGCTGTCCTCACAGCTCAAAATGGCGTATAAGAATGGTCAATACAGGTATCTTGCCGAGTATGCATTAGCAGGCTCGGCTTTCTTTATGCGCGTTAAGGACGAGAGTAAGGCTCATTCTGCCTTAAAAGCAAAGCTGAAAAAGGAATACAGGGCTTACAAGGATAAGGCAAAGCTCGACGTTAAATGCAGAGATCTCAGCAGTAAGCTGAAAGAGGTGCTTAATGACCTTAAACAGCCTGCGAGGACGTATGAGCAGTCAATAGCAACTGCTAAGCGGATTTATGAGCTTGCGGACTGTGCGGTAAAGGTGCAGACTCAGGAAGAACTCGATAATAAGCAAACGGAAGAAATGACCGAAAATGAAGACCAGGACGAGGAAGCGGAGCTATCTCCGCTTCCTTCATTGTCATAGGGCGCGCGTCATTATGTCATAGGCTTTTATTAAGTATACAAAGGAACTAATTATTAGTATAGCAAAAGGAAGTGAGATATTGGATGAGAAGAAAATATATCTTTTAGCTTTAATGGCAGCCGGACTTGTCATATTTGCAATAATTGTAAGTATTCTCGATAGCCGCGGAATTAACAGTATAAAATCAAAAGCAGTCGGCGACGGTCAGCACGGAACGGCAAGGTGGGCGACCAAGCCTGAGATAAGGCGGACGTTTTCCTCTTTGCCATTCGAGCCAGAACTATGGAGACAAGGCAAGAACCTGCCGAAAGTTCAGGGAACGGTAATAGGCTGTCACGGCAAGGTCAATACGACAGCTCTTGTAGATACCGGAGATGTCCACAGTTTAATGATCGGTGCAGCGGGCGTCGGAAAAACAGCGTACTTCCTGTATCCGAACATTGAATTCTGCTGTGCAAGCGGAATGTCGTTTCTGTCAACGGATACGAAGGGAGACATCGCCCGAAACTACGGAAATATAGCCAAGAACTGCTATGGATACAATGTATCGGTGCTGGACCTCAGAAATCCGACAAGGAGCGATGAGGACAATATCCTGCACTTGGTAAACAAGTACATGGACATTTACCTCTCGGACAGGACAAATCTTTCAGCTAAGGCTAAAGCCGAAAAATACGCAAAAATTACTGCAAAGACGATAATCAATATCGGCGGCGGTGACAGCTCAAACTACGGACAAAACGCATTCTTCTATGATGCGGCGGAGGGACTGATGTCATCGATAATACTGCTTTTAGCGGAGTTCGGTGAGAAAAACGAAAGGCACATAGTATCGGTATTCAAGCTGATACAGGATCTTATAGCCAAGCCTCCTGCGAAGAACGCTAAGGACAAGCCACCAATGTACTTCACAAAACTGATGGAGCTCCTGCCGAGCGACCACAAAGCTAAGTGGCTTGCAGGTGCGGCGTTGAACTCAGCGGATCAGGCAATGTTGTCGGTAATGTCAACGGCACTATCCCGACTGAATAGCTTCCTAGACTCCGAGATGGAGCAGATCCTGTGCTTCGGTACTGCCATAGATGCAGAACGCTTCTGCAACGAGAAATCAGCAATATTTATAATACTTCCCGAGGAAGATCAGTCAAAATACTTCATGGTTTCGCTCATTATACAGCAGCTATACCGTGAGATATTGGTTATCGCCGATGAACACGGAGGCACACTGCCGAATAGAGTAATGTTCTATTGCGATGAGTTCGGCACTTTCCCCAAGATAGAGGGAGCAGAAGCAATGTTCTCCGCTGGACGTTCAAGAAAGATATCCATAGTAGCGATAATACAGTCATTTGCACAGTTGGAGCAGAAATACGGCAAGGAAGGCTCGGAGATAATCACGGACAATACTCAGCTCACCATATTCGGTGGATTTGCTCCGCAGTCACAGTCAGCGGAGGTGCTGTCGAAAGCTCTCGGCGAGCAGACGGTACAAAGCGGCTCTGTATCGATGGGTAAGGAGCACTCACGCTCCATCCAGATGATGGGCAGACCGCTGATGACAGTTGACGAGCTAAAGAGTATGCCGAAGGGACAATTTATCGTTATGAAAACAGGTACACACCCTATGATATCAAAGTTGAAGCTGTACTTCAAATGGGGCATAAAATTCGGTAAACCCTTCATGCTGCCTGATAAAGCTACAAGAACGGTCACCTACATGGAGCGTGACGAGCTTATGCGAGAGGTCGCTGTGAAGTATCCGCCTGCAAAGAAAAGTATCCCGATACCCGTGGATATGACTTTTGAGGAAGCGGATATGACTGAAGAACACAAGAAAGTAAATCTCAAGACTGAAAAAAGGAGTTGATCATTTGAATGTTGAAAGACGAATATATGACTTAGGTCTGCCGCACAGAGCAGTCACAGTATACTGCTATCTGTGTGACAGGTCAAACAAGAACGGAGAATGTTTCCCGTCAGCCAAAACGATAGCACAGGACCTGAGCATTAGCCGAAGAACTGTGTTCAGAGCGCTCAATGAGCTGCTTGAAAAAGGACTCATAGAGAAACAGCCGAGACTCCGTGATAACGGCGGTTCAAGCTCTAATCTCTACAAGCTGATGGATGTCCCGAAGGAGGTGGATGATAATGTTTGATTGGGTCGATGATGCGATTGACTGGATCGGAGGCGGTATATCTTCCGCATGGGATCATACAGTAGGCAAAGCAGTAGATACTATCTCAGATAAAGTATGGGATATAATGTTTGAATGGCTGTTCAATCTGATCTATGGTGCAATAGCCGACCTGTTTGAGTTTATTAATGCAAGCACTGCGGATATTTTCAGCCTCGCATGGATAAATTCTTTCATTGTTTTATTCCATAATATCGGCTGGATATTATTCATCACAGGTATGGTAGTTGCGGTATTTGATACGGCAATAGCTTATGAATCAGGACAAGCAAATATAAAGAATACCTGCCTTAACATACTAAAGGGATTCTTTGCGTGCAGTCTGATAACAGTAGTCCCACAACGACTATACTCGTTCTGTATATCACTGCAAGGCACATTTGCATCAGAACTCCTTGCAAGCTTTGTTGGTACAACATCGGATACAGTTGCAGGAACGGCTTTGAGTATAGTGATAGCTCTCGCTTCAGATGTTTCACTGTTTAACCTGATCTTTATAATCCTTTTTGGCTATTGTACGATAAAGGTTGTTATGGCAAATATAAAGCGAGGCGGTATCCTGCTATGCCAGATAGCAGTCGGCAGCCTGTATATGTTTAGCGTACCCAGAGGATATACCGACGGATTTGTATCATGGTGCAAACAAGTCATAGCGACCTGTTTAACTGCTTTTTTGCAGACAACTATCCTTTATCTGGGATTGCTCACATATACACAGCATGCACTACTTGCGATAGGAATTTGTCTGTCAGCCTGTGATGTGCCTCGAATAGCCCAGATGTACGGCTTGGATACAAGTGCAAGAGTAAACATGATGGCAGTAAGTCACACTGCAAGTATGGGAGCAAGAGCTGTAGGTCTGATCAAAAATGCACCTAAAAAGGCATAGGAGGTAAAAAAATGAGAACATATATCTATCCAGAAAATCTGAGGGCTAATGTGAAGCTGTGGTTCTGGTCGGTAAGAGATTTTATTATCATCTGTACAGGGATAATCGTTTCAGTAACGGTATTCGCAAATTTCTGGAACGTGATACCTGCGGCGGCAACTATATGCTTTGCTCTCATAAGTCTGAGAGCAGACGAAATGTCTGTACTGGACTATATCATAAATGCGGTGAAATACTTCCTGCTTAGTCAGCAGGAGTACCGCTGGAAGGAGAAATAATGGCAAAGAATAGAAGAAACGGCGTTCAGGACCTTATCGGTCTTGAACGCTTTACTAATTACGGCGTAAAGACTGACAAGGCGGAGATAGTCTTCTTCGCCGTAGAGCCGACAAATATCTCGGTTCTGTCGTCGGCAAACATTGAGGTGAAGGTGCATGACCTGACAACAGTCCTGTCTATGATACCTGACCTCGAGATGATCGCTATGGACAGCGCCGAGCGTTTTGACGGCAACAAGTGGTATGTTAAAGAAAGACTTTCAAAAGAGGATAATCCTGCGGTAAGAGAACTCCTGCAGGCAGACCATGACTTCCTCGATGAGATACAGCTGGAGATGTCGTCGGCACGACGTTTCATGTTTGCTGTACGTTTCCGCCGAGAGAAGCCGGAGCAGATATTCGGCATCATATCACAGGTGCAGAAAAACATATCCGAGCATGGCTTCACTGTCAAGCGTATGGATAAGGCTGACATCAAATTAATGCTGGCTCTTTACTTTGGAACAAGCATCATAGGTGACGAGATCCCGGATATTGAGGGAACAAATTACATCAAGGAGGCTGATACAAATGAAGAAAAGTACTAAGGCACTGACGTCGATCAAAAAGGAAGAAATGAGTCTCAAGAGCTACTTTGACCGCATAGCCCCCGGAGCTATAAAGTTTTTCACAGACCACTATATCTGCGGCAACTACTACAAAAGCGTATGGGTAATTACGGAATATCCTCCGAATACCGAACAGCTAGCTATACTGGCTCATCTTGCTGATAAGAACGGCGTAACTCTGAGGATATATAACCGTATGGTGGACAGCATAGAACAGGACAAGATCGTTCAGCACGCAATGCGGACTAATCACATGATGACAACTGTAAACAACGTAAACGAGAGCATTAAGGCTCAGGACAATATCAACGACATTGTTGAACTTGTGAGCGATATGAACCGTAATAAGGAGCCTCTCCTCCACTGCTCCGTATTTATCGAACTTAAAGCTCCTGATGAGGATAAGCTCCGTGAGCTCCAGAACGATGTGAGAATGGAGCTTACAAGAGCAAAGATATCCGTGGACAGACTTATACTCCGACAGAAGGAAGGCTTCCTGTCGGTGCTGCCAACTGGTATGAATATGTTCGGAACTCAGTATGAGCGTATACTGCCTGCAAGTGCGGTGGCTAACCTCTATCCTCTTAATTACAGCGGCAAGACCGATGAACACGGCTTCTATCTCGGCAGAGACAAATACGGCAGTAATGTGCTTGTGGATTTCGACAGGCGTACCGAGGACAAGACTAACAGCAATGTCTTAATTCTCGGCAACAGTGGTCAGGGTAAGAGCTTCCTCATGAAACTCCTTCTTTGTAATCTGCGTGAGGCAGGCAAAAATATCCTCATACTCGATCCAGAATTGGAGTATAAAGACCTCTGCGAAAACCTTGGTGGCACCTACATTGATATGATGAGCGGCGAATATATGATCAATCCTCTCGAGCCGAAATCATGGACAGACGGAGAGAGAAGCAGTAAAGACTCTCCCGAGGCGTTCAGGAAGGTATCAAAGCTCAGTCAGCACATATCCTACCTGAAGGACTTTTTCAGGGCATACAAAGATTTCACCGATGCTGAGATAGATACGATAGAGCTTATGCTCATAAGGCTGTATGCACGTTTCGGCATCGACGATACTACTGACCTCGATACTCTCACAAGCGAGGACTATCCTGTTATGGACGACCTCTATGAACTCTGCGAGAAGGAATATCGCAGCTTCGACCACGAGGTGAAGTATATCTATACCGAAGATACGCTCCAGAATATCTGCCTTGGACTCTATTCAATGTGCAAGGGAGCAGAGTCAAAATACTTCAACGGACACACAAATATCCGCAGCGGTGACTTCGTATGCTTCGGAGTCAAGGGTATCATGGATACCAACAAAAAGTTGAAGAATACGCTGCTTTTCAATATCCTGTCGTATATGAACGACCAGCTCTTAGGCAAGGGCAATACCATAGCGGCTATAGACGAGGCGTACCTTTTCCTATCGAACATCACAGCAATCGAGTACATCAGAAACGGCATGAAGCGTTGCCGTAAGAAGGAGTCGGCGTTTATCCTCGCCTCGCAGAATCTCGAGGACTTCCTGCAGCCGGAAATCAAGGAACTCACAAAGCCGATGTTTTCGATACCGACACATCAGTTTCTTTTCAATCCCGGCAACATAAAGGCTGATGAGTTCATAGATACTTTGCAGCTCGAACAAGCTGAATACGATCTCATTAAGTTTCCCGAGAGAGGAACGTGCCTCTACCGCTGCGGTAACGAGCGATACCTGCTGGTAGTTATTGCTCCGATATACAAGGCGGCGCTATTCGGTACGGCTGGCGGAAGATAAGGCTTGATTTTGAAAGGAAGGTGTGGTATAATGGGAAAAAGCGAGGTGAGAGCGTTGAGATATACACTTATGCATAAGAATGTAGCTGTTGCTGACATTGATATTGACGAAACTCTTGGCGGAATATCTAACATCAGGAATATCATATCCAAAGAGCATCTCCCTGTGGGAGTTGTTCGTATGCAGCGACAGAATGAAACTGTTGACAGATATGCGTTTAATCAATGGTGGACAGGACGTTCTATACCTGCGAGCAGAATGGGATTGTCTGATATGCTCGATACACTTGGTATAGTAAGCTCAAATATGCTTCTCACCAAATGTCTCGGCCTCAGTTTATCAGATCATTACTGGATAAAGCCCTATGGCAGTGAAATGACATGGGAAGGCGTAAACTTCTTTGACAATGACTTCTCTGATGACATCGGCAATCTCCTGTTTGGTACGAACGATAAGCATTCAGGCTTTGACCTCAGTTCCCCCGATAACACTTCAGATGGTAATTTGAAGAAACGCTGGAAGATCATAGACGGTAAACGCTGCCTTCTGAAATCAGGCTCGAATCCCTATAGTCAGCAGACATTCAATGAAGTGATCGCTTCAAGAATAATGGATAGGCTTGATATTGACCATGTTCCGTATTCTGTAACATGGATAAACGATGAGCCGTACAGCGTCTGCGAGGACTTTGTTACAAAGGATACCGAGCTGATAAGCGCATGGAGAGTTCTACAGTTAAGGACTAAAGCGAATCACGAGAGCGAATATCTTCACTATGTAAACATCTGCAAAGACCTTGGGATAGACATTGTACCTGCACTTGACAGAATGATAGTCCTCGACTATATCATAGCAAACGAGGACAGGCACTTCAACAACTTCGGACTTCTGCGTAACGCCAATACTCTTGAATGGCTCGGTGCAGCACCGATATTCGACAGCGGAACCTCGCTGTGGTATGACAGGCTGACACCACGAATATCATCAAGCAGCGTTAACTGCAAGCCTTTCAAGAAAACACACGGCGAGCAGCTTAAACTTGTATCCTCACTTGATTGGTTCGATGCCTCAAAACTCGACGGTATTGAGGACGAGATACTTGAAGTGTTCGGTGATGACAAGGCGGCTGAATATATTGACGCTGAACGTGCAAAAGCTATCGCTGTACAGGTCAGAAACAGGATAGAAACTGTTGAGACCATGGCTCTAAGCTATATGAACAACTACGACATATCCTCCACCGAGGGCGATGTTGAAGAAGATGTAGCCGAGAGCTACGGAATGAAAATGGAATAAGCAATGCGGAGACTGCGAAAGCGGTCTCCATTTTTATTGCAGAAGGGAGAAATGATAAATGGAGAATGCGATCAATAAACTCGAGTCGGCTATCAAAGAAGAATACAATATCAAATATGCTGAATGGCTGAATCTGAGTCACGAAGAACTCATAGAGAAGGCTGACGAAATATCTGCCGCACGATTTATAAAGGATAATATCAAAGACTCATTCACAGAGGAAGAAGCGGAATACCTGCTGCAGTTCAAGACGCCGCTTGAGATACTTGTCGACAGGATAACTGCTCTCAACGATCCGACCAACATAGCTGTAAAGGAACAATTCAGCGATATAGTGTCGGAGATGTATGACAAGCAGGACGAGTATGCAGACTATGAACTCAGTGAAGATATGCAGATGCAGTAAGGAGGCTCGAATGCAAAAAGTACTGATAGAACTGGCTAAATTAATGGCTGACAAAAAGGTCAGAGACAAAGTGTTTATCATTATAGGAAGCATCGTTGTAGGGTTCCTTTTTCTGCTTGCCACACCTGTTATTGTGTTGTACTCTATGGGTAATGTTGAAATAGAACGTCCCGAAATAGACAGGAGTGCCTTCAACGAAAGTGCATATATAGCTCAGCTATCTCCCGAGAAGCAGGAACAGATGTCGGAAATTCAGTCTGCTGGCGAAGCTATAGAGACTGAAATGGCAGCTCTTGGTATAGGAGATCAGACCATAAAAGCACAGCTAATATATATGTCATTCTTTGATGAGGTGGAAGGCTTCGATGCGAACTTCTACGCTCATCTTTTTTATTCCGCACCTAATGATGAGATACTGATTGACAGCATCAATCAGAACTATGGGCTTGCTATCGACTACAACGAGTATATGAGGACGTATATTTTTGTGATGAACAGCACGATAAACAAGTATATGTTTGCGGACACTTCCACCAAGAATGCCGCCGACCTTGCAGCTTGGGCTGAGAACGCTTACCTGTCAGAATGGCAGTATGCTGATAATTGTTATGGTGAGCATGGTGGTGAGAAACGTCTCCGCTGTGCCGATAACGTAGGTCTTATCATGGGCTATGTCAGGTACGATCCTGAGAACAAAATCTTTACTTCGGATACCGTTGACCTATACTATACCGAGCAAGGCAGCATTGATACTATCCCTGATGTGAAAGGCGTGGGAGTGTATAACGGCAGTGAGTTCGGCGTATACGTCGGCGGCGGTAAAGTTGTTTTCTCCTCTGCTATGGGCGGTATTCAACGGCAGGCTCTTGCAGACGGCGGCTGGACAGCGTGGTGTACATTCGACGCTGTAACCTATCCACAAGAGGTGCAAGACAGGATAAATGAGCTACAAGAGCCGATAACCGAAACTATTACAGAAGAAACAACAGGAGGATAATGCATATGAAAATAAATATTAAAGCGGCGGATAAGAGTGAGGAAAAGCTCTTCTACGCCTGCGACGAAGAAGAAATACTGGCTGCGAAGATCGGTCACATGAGACTCGACTTCGGTAACGGCAGACAGTTCTACGGAACGTGGTTTGGCGGCAACGAGACTCTGAACGACGATGAATTCAGGGCAGAGTTTAATGAGGTGACAAAGATACTCCGAGCAGATTTGCTCAAGGATAGGTCGGCTATGGATAAGTTTATCCGTGAGCACTCGTCACTCGACCTCGGCAGCCGCGGCAACGGATACAAAGTACAGACGGACGAGCATACCTACTATCTGCGGTGCAAGCCGCAGCCCGGAGACTATGACTGTTACTGCTTCTGCTATGAGCGTGAACTGCTGGAACAGGCTATGGTTGAGAATATGACAGAGGAAGAAAATATAGGAATGGAGATGACTATATGACAGTAAGACTAAGATACGGAGACTTGGAAGCAACTTGGGGACTGCCTGTATCTGCGATACACGTGCAGGATATACTCGACCGTATGAACGTGCAGAGCGGCAGAGAGATCGAGTATAAGTTCTCGAAATATGATTTTATCGACCTGCCTGCGAGCTGCCTTGACAAATGGAACAAGGCGGATATTTATAAGCTGAATGTATTCGCAGAGCGATTCGAGCATCTGGAAGAGCATGAAAAGGCAGGCTTCAAGAGTGTGCTTATGAGAAATCCTGACAGCAGCATTGACGATATGATAGCGATGACATATGGCATTGAATGCGTACCTGTCTATCCTGCGTCGACCTATGCTGAGATCGGCGAGATAGCTGTTGACAACGAAATGCTCCCCGAGATCGAGAAGTGTCCTGATGAGGTAATAGGTCTTCTGGACTATGAGAAAGTCGGCAAGCTGCTTGCTGAAAGAGATGGCGGTATATTCGTTGACGGGTATTATTGTATGCCTGACAGCTACGAAGAACCTGATATATCGCTGACGATAGAGATCCCTGACAAGAGATTTTTCAGAGTGCTGGTATCGCCGTCGGCAACTACTACCGACCAGGCACAGTGGTTCAATCTCCCCGAGGATATACGTCGTCTGCGAGAATACTCAGCCGAGTGGAGTTCAACTCCCGAGCAGATGTACATCACAGAGGTGGAGTCAGTACTGCCGAACATTACCGATGCAGCCTACTACGAAGCGTTCTGGGTTGAGGATATGATAGCACTCTCCGAGCAGATGACTTGCATGAGCAAGGCTCAGATAGTTAAGCTGAAAGCTGTCATGGAGGCTGAAAATATACAGACCTTCTCAGGTGCGAGAGCAGCTATCGACTGCCTGAACGAATATAACTTCGATCCGATGATACAGGACGAGAGCCAGTACGGTAAAGTATACGCCTGCCGTGTCTTCTCACCACACTTCGATTGGAGTATCCTCGAGGATTGCAATATGCATGACTTCGGAAAGCAGGTGCTCAGTCGTAAGCATGGAACTATGACAGAGTACGGAGTGCTCTCAGGTAAAGGTCAGAAGCTCTATACTAAGCTGACTGCCGAGCCTGCAACAATGGAAGAAACTGAAGATGAAACTGAGGACGAGTCCGAAATGGAAGATGAGTCTGAGGGAATGAGCATGGGAGGAATGGTATGAAAAGATCAATAACAGTACAGATACCCGAGGAAAAACTGTCGGCGATAGAGATGTATCTCGAGCAGAAGAACACGACACTTGCGGCTGAACTCGATAAACAGGTCGAGCAGATATATGCGAAGGTAGTACCTCAGAACGTCAGAGAGTATATCGAGCTAACTGCGAAACAGCAGATACGCAGACCTCGCAGGTCTGTTGATAGCACACCTAAGCCCGAACAGTAACTCGCCCCGTGTCGCACGAAAATGCACTGTGTGCGATTTTCGGTGGCACAGTCGGGAAAGGATACCACCTCGGGAGTGCCGAGCCGTTTTGGGGCAGTTTTGGAGGTGGTCCGAAATAGCGGTTTCGGAGGGCTTCCGATGGTGGTTCCTGGTTTGCAGGAAAAAGGCTGGCGTCAAAGCGCCAGCCATTCCACAGCGGACCGGCAAAGCCGACCGCATTTTCGAGCTTTTCAGAATTTATCGATTGGAGTCAAAATGAAAGTTGGTGAAAAATCTTGGAGTCAAAAAATACAAAAGGAAAGAAAAACAGCAGTGATTCGGGAAATTTTGATGGAGTCACCGCATCTAAAATAAAGTTTCCGTTGTACATTTATCCGGAGACAATGAAAACAGTCAATAGTCTGTACAAGGCTGACTGCTGTCCTACAAAAACTGAGTTCATGGAAAAAGCGATTCGTTTCTACTGTGCTCACCTTATGCAGAACAAGCCTGAACTCATTGAATATCTTGCGCCGCAGGTAGGTACGATAGTTGACGGAACTATAAAGGGAACAGAGCAGAGGTTGTCTCGTGCAATATTCAAGTTAGCTGTCGAGGTTGGAGTGCAGACACATATGCTTGCAGCTATCAATGATATAGATGACACAACACTTTTCAAACTGCGTGATATGGTTACAGATGAGGTCAGACGTATAAACGGTATAATAAACTTCGAGAGTGCTGTCAGGTTTCAGCGGAGCGAGGAATAACTAAAAGCGCTGTACAAAGCAGCGCTATACATATATAGTTAGAGGTGAGAATATTGCACAGAATATCAATCAGGTATCTAAAAAGTGACACTAAGTAATGCCATATAAGGCTTAAACATAGGAGATTGCCCATGTGTCTATGCTTGATCACTTTTACTTTTTTGTGGCATTAGGTGTTGAAACAAGCTTATTGTTTTCAATTATAAATTGTCTGATTGTGAATGAATGAAGTATAGAACTGTACTTCTTTTCTATCGTAGGAAATATGTAACCCCAGAATACTATTAAGAGGAAAAAAACAATAACACCGAATTGGTTAATTGGATTAGAAGTTCTTGATAAAATGTGAATTATCAATAGTAACGTTAAGAAGAATGAATAGATTGTTATTCCTCTAAATAGTGATGCTAATGTTTGAGCTTTTCGTATAAATGATTTGCTATTGGGATCAATATATGCATTGGCGTAGTTAAACAGATAATCGTCTGAGATTGATTTTGGGTCAAGTTGAAGTTGTTTTGAAAGGAGTATTTTGGCAGTATTAATTTCTTCTTTACTTGTCGAAAATGAATACACCTTTTTTGAATTCCTACCAAGTTTCCTTAAATATGGTTTGCATAGTTCTCCAAGTTCATTGAATAGCATACCCCAAAAAAGTGATATCAGTAAGAAAAGAACTATGGTATGTGGCGATATATTCTGACCATCAATTTTCAAGATTAATTCTATTACATTATCGTAGTTAAATGTAGTTTTGAACGAGAAAAATATAACAAATAATGTGAATAGTACTTCATATATTCCGGCAAGTAAATAACTAATAATTTCATAGTATCCATATTTGTTAAAAAAAGGGTTCATAATAAGACCTTCTTTCTTTTATCAACCGTTGATAACTTAAAATTATCATCTATTTTGCCGTGTAAAATATTACGAAAGATGTGATTAATATGAAAAATAATGAATTAGTCTTAAAATATGATGCAAACAATCCTACAGAATTTGAATGTAGGGATTTATCATATAGAGTTTTTAAAGATTTGAATTTTACAGATAATCATTCAATTTCCTTTTATAGATCTGATTTTAGGGGCTCACAATTCGTCTCTGACACATTCTATAAAAATAATTTTGATCTAGCAGATTTTATTGGAAATTATCTTTCTAATACTGAGTTCACAAAAGTTAACTTTGGAAATTGTGAATTTAAAAATGGTGTTTTCATAAAGTGTCATTTTAACAATAATATTTATGGTGATTTGGCAATACATAACTGTGATTTCAAAAATTGTACTTTTGAAAATGAAGTGTTTCACATGACAATGTTTGATTGTACATTTTACGATTGTAAATTTATTAATTGTATTTTTGAACAGTGCTCAACCGAACGATTAGAATTTGACGAATGCACTTTTTTAAAAGTTGAAATGTCGACTATGCATGCTGAAAATTTTAAGTTTTCAAACTGCATTATTAGAGACACTTTTTTAGGAGCGTGTTTTTTGGGCACATATCTATTTAAAAATATTGATTTAAATCTTTTATCCTTTAAATATAGAGGAAAAGTAATTAGTATTAATGGCGATGATTACTTCCTTAACTATACAAACGAATTAAAAAATCAGAGAAGATATTTTGAATTTTTAAATCTTTATTTATTAATGAATGGTGATAAAACCGACTTCTGTAATGTGTATACTGCGGTTTTAGAGGATATTTTTAAAGAGAAAAACCCTAAGGTATTAGAATATAATTTAAATGGTATTTTCGATATATTTGAGTTTTATTATAATTCACCAGCGTTATCACTAATATCTTGCTATAGAATATATTGTGAATTATCAGATAAACTTTCAAATAATAGAATTCCGCAAAACTATCTGTTGTTATATAGCGAACGACTTCAAAGATTAGATATAATGCTTTCAGATTTTTCATTTAGCACCGATTACTTATTGAGTATTCCTAAAAATACTATATCATATTTACAAATTCATTGTAACGATGATTCTTTTAAAAAAGCAGAGGAAAAGATTCAATACCTATTAGAAAATGTGAATGAGGTGTATTTAAATTCAACTATACCAGATCCTTTATTCAAAATAATCGAAGAAAAGAAGGGATCTGTTATTCTTACAATATCATCAGGTTTACTTCTTACTCTACTTACTACTAAGGTAATTAAGGAAATATATGGTACATTATGTGATATAAAAATAACACATGCAAAAACGAACAAAGAAATAGTATTAATAGAGTCAAGTAAATCTGTAGCTAAATTAAACGAAGCACTCCAAATTAATACACAAAATAATGATTCTAAAGAGACATCATTAATGAAAATATATAACACTCTTGGTAAAGGCTATATAATAAATATGATATTAAAAATATTTATCTAATTCTCTTAGCTTTAAAATAGCATCAATTAAAAAATTACTCTTGATTGATAAATTAATTCTAAACAGATAACTTTTATCATCAAAGTAATTATATAATGTCATGGGAAGAGAAACAATGTTTAAATTTTTATATAACAAATCAAATATTTCGTGTTCAGTATATTTTTTCTTTTCAAATTTTGCTACGGTATAATTACCACAATCAGGCTTAATTAAACTCAGATTACTTCCTAATAATATAGCATATATTTTGTCAAAATTGGACTTAATTAGTTTCTTATTCGACACTATTTTTGAAGAAACATATTTGTTATATTCTTTACTAAACAACAAACATAAAAACTTTATTTGCATTGATGATATTGAGCCAATGAAAGAATCTTGATATGAGAATAAACGATCTATATTCTCATCAGAAACTAGTAATATAGCTGTTTTGACACCATTAGCAAACATTTTTTTGCAGGGAGAATAAATTGCAGCAAATTTGTCTGCTTTGCAATAAGTTGTAATTGAATCATTTATAATCAATTCTTCAGAATTACTCCAAATTAGTCCTTCACGAGTTAAATCAGCTATTATATAACAGCCATACCTATTAGCTAAAGCAATTAGATCATCAAGCAGTGTCTGATCTATTGTAATTCCAAAGCAAAAAATAGGATCTGTGATGATAATGGCTTGTATATTGTATTCTTTTATTGCTTTTTCAACATCATTTACGATACTATCTTTACTTAGCGGATTCAATTGATAAAATACAATATTTGAATTGCTTGTTTTTATCGCATCTACAAAAGAATAATATATTGGCGTCAACCCAAGGTAGTTTTTCACTCCTAAGGATGATAGCTGAATAATGTAAAAACATATTAGTGATGTTGCGTTGTTTCCAACTATTATTTGTTTTTTTGATAAGTCAATGTTATAATATGAATTAATATAATTGCAGATTATTTCCTGGCATTCGTTGTTTTCAGAAGAGAAATAAAAATCAATTTGTGAAATTGATTTTTCAAATGCTTTAAAGTAAATATCGTTCAAATAATCAATACCATTATTTGAATTCCAATCAGATAGGAATAGTCTATTATTCGCTTTATTAAATAACAACTCTGTAATTGTATCAAAATCCAAATTATCTTTTGGAGGTGTTGTATTATAATAAACCATATTCATATAAAAAAATGCTCCTTAATTAGTTTGGTTGATATATTGTTATTAAAACAAAGAATTTTACGTCAGCTAACAAATAAAGCATTATACTATCCATCAAGTAATAATGAGATATTATCGTACTTTATGAAAAGAAAAGATTTTGTATGTGGAATCTATTATCACAATAAAATAGTCGGTTTTTCAACTGTTTCACATTATAGAAATAAAAAATATGTTATAGAAGACACAGTAGTTTTAGAACAATATAGAGGAAATGGATACCAAAGAAAAATGTGGAGATTTATAATAAATTCTCTTCCGAAAAATGCAACTATATATTGTACCATACACCCCAATAATTGCTATAGCTTAAAAAACGCTTTATCTTTAGGGTTTAAGATAAAAAAAGCAGTAAAGATATATAATAATTCTCCGAGGTATATTCTTCAATATAGATGATAATTTTAAGTTATCAACGGTTGATTTCTTATTATTGATAATATATCACATTTTCACAAAAATGTCAATCAAAATAGAAAATAATTCTTAAAATTACTTTGTTTGGCAATTATAATTAATCTTGATATAATAAAATAAAAATCATAGAATCAGGAGAATAAATATGATTGATTATAAGCTGCATATAGAAGAATTTTTGAATTATTGTAAATACCATAAAAATTTAAGTGACAAGACTATTCGATTTTACAGAATTGATCTTGACCAGTATTCAGCGTTGAGTGATGTTTTAAACCGACAATCGATATGGGAGTACATAGAGCACCTTAACAGGCGCTACAAGCCTAAAACAGTTAAGCGAAAAATAGCAACTCTCAAGGCGTTTACTCATTATCTGTTAATACAAGATTTAATCGAGTACAGCCCATTCGATAAAATTGAAATAACCATAAAAGAGCCGCTGTTACTTCCAAAGACTATCCCTTTGGATACTATTGATAGGCTTTATCTGTATCTTTACTCACAAATAGAGCTTGCTTCAACTGACTATCAGAAAAAATGTGCTGTCAGAAATACTGCTGTTTTAGAATTGCTTTTTGCCACAGGAGCAAGGATAGCCGAAATATGTACATTAAAAAAAGATGATGTAGACATGATTGGAGGAAAAATCAAGTTCTATGGCAAGGGTTCGAAAGAACGCATAATTCCCATAGAGAATAAATCCGTCATTGGCATACTTGTCCGCTACTGTGATCTTTTTCAGAATGAAATAGCTGACTGCGGTTATTTCTTCGTTAATAAACTTAGAAAACGTCTTACAGAGCAGTCTGTTCGTGAAATGCTGCAAGTTAGCTGTACGAACTGTGGAATATCATTGCATATTACTCCGCATATGTTCAGACATTCATTTGCAACATACCTTTTGGAAGAAGATGTTGACATAAGGTATATTCAGCAGATGTTAGGCCATAGTTCGATAACAACGACACAAATCTATACTCATGTAGCATCTTCTAAGCAGAAAGAAATACTGAAAACCAAACATCCGAGAAACAAATTACATATATAAGCTTATCTAATATTTACAATCCTAAAATCCGCTAAAAAGTTACAAAGAAATAAAAGTTTGTATAAACGTACAAAGCTTGTCTTTGAAATTTGACAATATATAACAAAGGGGTGGTTGAATGTCATTATTGATCGTCACAAGCCGCTATCTGAAAAGCGGCACAAAGAAAGCGAAAACCAAGCGCTCAAATTACACGAAATACATTGCTACCCGTGAGTCAGTGGAAAAGCGTCCGCAGAATACAGGCAAAACAACTGCAAATCAAAAGCAGCTCATAGCGGAACTGATTAAAGAGTTCCCAATGGCGAAGCAGTACCTTGAATACTCAGACTATACTAAGAATCCCACAGCAGAAAACGCTTCGGAACTCATATCAACTATCATAGAACGTCATGCTGACGTTATAGGTAACCGCAGGAACTTCGTGGGATACATGGCGAAGCGACCGGGAGCAGAACAGCGCGGTGAGCATGGACTTTTCACTGACAGCGACGCTCCTATTGATCTGAATGCTGTTGCAAATGAAGTCGCAGAGCATCCCGGATATGTATGGACTCATGTAGTCTCACTCCGCCGTGAGGATGCGGTGCGGCTTGGCTATACCAATTCTGATATGTGGCGTGAACTTGTCAAGCGTCACATTGATGATATATCAAAGGCACAAAACATTCCGATTCAAAATTTGAAGTGGTATGCAGCATTCCATGATACAACTCATCATCCGCATATACACCTCATAGTGTATTCATCAGATCCGAGACAAGGATACCTTACAAAAGAAGGTATGGCGGCAATACGCTCCGCATTTGCAAATGATATTTTTCATGAAGATATGAAAAGCATTTATCAGGAACAGACGCTTTCTCGTGACGAACTGAAAGCACTGTCCGAAGATCAGATGAGTGAAATAGTATCACAGCTCGGCAGTGGAAGAATTGACATAAGGCTTGTGATAAAGGTCAGAGAATTGTATTCTCAACTACAAAGCGTAAGCGGTAAGAAAGTGTACGGATATCTCCCTAAAGACGTAAAGCAAACAGTTAATGATATATTTTTTATGCTCTCTCGGGACGAAAATATACGAAAGCTGTACGATAAGTGGTGTGAATTTGAAAAGGCTAAGTACAGAATGTACACTCACAAAGATAAAGAAATTCCGGTTATTGTTGAGAATAAGGAGTTCCGGTCTGTCAAGAATATGATAATCAGAACTGTTTTGAAAATAAATCCTGAAGCTGAAAAAAACACTGCATTAAATAATGATATATCAGCAAATATTGAGGGAACTACCCATTGTGATAATGTAGGTGGCATTAAGACTGAAGAGAATGAACGGATCATCAATTCCAAATATGAAATTGATAATGAAGCGTTTGTCAATACTGCTTTTAGACTTATAATAAATCTCGGGAATATTATAGTGGAAGATAATCACCGAAACCGTAGAAATATATCATCCTGTATTGATAAAAAACTCAAAAATATGATACGGAGAAAAAAACAGGAATTAGGTATCAAAGAAGATTTTATCCAAATTTATTAGAACATTTATTGAAATGGGCGATCAATTCATATTGATGCGCCCATGTTATAGAATTGTTCAATTTGGCTTTATCTCCTTAAGGATATTGTTCTTCTGCTTGAGAATACAAATGATACTTGGAATATATGATAAAACAAATATCAAAAGCATGAAGGAAATAACTGTAATATGAGTTTCAGATGGTAAATAAATAGAGACTCGATTCACACTATAAAGTTTCATTGATTTTTTAATTAATTGTTGAGTGAAAGGGTATGAAATTGATGAACCTATTATAAACATTAAAATGTTTTGTAAACACAATGAAGATAAAAGCTTTTTGAAACTCAGCCCGTTGATTCTGAATAATGAATATGATGAAGCGCTCAATTTCGTCTTAATGTACATCTGAGATGAGAGTAAAATTAATGAAGAAATCACGATAATAACGATTAACGTAACAGCAAAAATATAAACTAACATATTGTATATTTTGTAAGATTTTATATCGCTTGACCAATTCTCAAGTGTCATTTTGGGGTAACCAACGCACAATTCTGAAAGCTCAGAGGCTATATTATCGTTGTCAGCTTTATTATCTGTATATATGCTTATTGTACTGTACTTGGCAGGAACTCCTAACACGTCAAAAGCATCATTAGCCGTTAAAACAGAAAATGTTGCACCAATCTTACTTGAAGGGAGCTTCCCATCTATACTACGAATAATGGCCCCAATTTTAACCTTGACATCTTTTCTATAAAAATAATCCAGATCTTTCTCGCTTACTCCTCCATTTATATCCATTTCTGTTAATAATCCAGAAAGTGTTATTTCATCTCCGACTTTTAAAGAAGAAAGATTGGTTGCTTGAGGATCATCAAAATTTATTGGTATTATTCCTGTAAGAATCATTCCATTGAAATCTTCTTGCGTAAGCTTATAAGCCGGTGCACGAAGAATTACTTCTTCACCAGTCAATATTTTTTGTATGTTGATCTCGCCATCAACTACATAATTAGATAGACTTTCAAGATATTCTTTTGAATAACCTACAATTTCACTGCTCATCCAAATGTCATCAGTTGAATATCCGTATCTATTAAAAATGAAGTCAAAATCATTTATTGCAAAGAATTGCTGCATATTATATATGCCATCAATGTTACCATCTGTTCCATCAATATAATCGTCTATTTGATTCTGTTTTAATAATAAGTTCATCAATTGATTTTCTTTGTATGCTTTAACTTTTGTTACGCCATCAATTCTTAAAATCGAATCAATCAGTTCTTTGCCAGCACCGTTTTTGTCATAATTGTTCGTGAACATAATAGGTGTTAATTGTTCGCCTGTTTGAGGATCTGTAAGTGGAGGCGCATTTATAAAATTTGAAACGATTTGAAAATCATAATCGCGTTGGATATATCCATCTGCGATTTCCGTTACATCTTCGGTATAATACTTTTTATATGCTGCTGCATAAGAAACTAAAGTACAAGACATTGAAATTAGAATTGTAACAGCGATTATTGTTTTAATATTTCTCCTGCTATCATATTTTATAAAGCTAATTCTCTTCTTTTCTTTAAAGTAAAAAAATGAGGTGTTCATATTTAATTCGAGTTCAATATTAGAAATGACTGAGCTGGAATATGTGAGATATATTACAATGAGTCCCAAAATAGAACCTAAAATCAATCGTATACTACTATTGCTTAAATGTATTAATACATTTTCGCCGATAATATAATAAACACAATACTTTGTAGATAAGCTGCCGACTACAACTCCAAGTAGTGCTCCTATGCAGGAAATTAATAATAATTCAAATATAATAATAAGTCTTATCTTAGTTTTAGGTATTCCAAGCAAATAATAGTTTTGCGTTCTCTTAATAAGTGTATTCTTATTTAGTAACAAAAGGGATAGAATAATTGCTAATGAAACGATGTACATTATCAGCATAAAACTGGTTGGAACAGAAAAAGCAGGCTTAGAGGTCGAATTGTTTGAGTTTGAAAACAATCGTTCCGAATCTGCATTAGGATTAACGATGTCAGCCTTACTTTTTAGAAGTATCTGTTCTGTTATACCAGTGCCTTTTTCTGCAAATAATTCAAAAGCGTATTCAGAGGTAATAAAGGCATTAACCGGTCCAACGTTATTCTTATTTTGTAAATCGCCGTGAGGCCACAGTCTTCCATAGTCATTGATAATACCGCATAATGTATATGTTTTGCTGTCTATGATTACTGGATCGCCTAAATTTGAAACTTTCAGAGATTTAGCTGTTCCGAATGTTAATGCTATTTCATTTGATGTTTCAGGATATCTTCCTTCAGCAATAGTTACACATCCGAGGTCTAAAGCGTTTTCATCTGCAAATCCAAGATATAGATATCTGTTGCCCTCAAGTTCCTGCTTATCTATAGTATAGAATACACCATAAGAATCATATTGATACGAGCTTAATAACTCGTCCAGATCTTTGCTCGAAAGCTGCTTTGCTTCAAAAGTTGTATCTCTATAATATATTTCATCAAATGTTCCATAGACTTTATTCTGCTGATTCTTAAGGGATTCAGTGATTAAAGATGTTGTATTATAAAGAAAAGTCGGTATCATGAATAGCAGAAACGTGCATAATAATAGTAGTTTATTTCCGTTATTCTTTATTAACAGACTTTTCATTGATATTCTTATTAATCTGATAATTTGTTTCATATTTATACCTCTGGCTTTAGAATGCCGTCGCTCATACGATATACAGTATGGGCTACTTTTAGCCATTCAAGATCATGAGTTACAATAATATATGTTTGATCTCTATTTTTATTGGAATCAACAATAAGATCCATAAGGGCTTTCCCTGAATTAACATCAAGATTACCAGTGGGCTCATCAGCGAGTATTATTGACGGTTCCATTAATAATGAACGTGCAATAGCGACACGTTGTCTTTCGCCGCCTGATAGCTGTTCCGGAAAGAAATGCTCTCTTTTAGATAATCCTAAAATAGATATGAGTTCTTTTTCTTTTTCAACATTATATGGCTTCCCGGCAATATCAAAAGGCAATCGGATATTATTAATTACATTTAGCTCATTAAGCAGGTTAAAACTTTGATACACGAATCCGCATTGAGTATTCCTGATATTGGCTCGTTCTTTTTCGCTGATATCATATATACTTTTATTAGATATCAATACTTTACCTGAATCCGGCTTAATCAATCCGCCTAATACATTCAATAATGTGCTTTTTCCCGAGCCGCTTTTACCAATAATAACAACTATTTCACCTTTGTTGACAGTTATTGAAGTTTCGTTTAAAGCATTGACAACAACATTGTGGCTTTTATATTTTTTTGATATAGAAATAGCCTCTAATGCTTTCTCCATAAAGTACCTCCATAGTTTCCCTGAATAGAACATTGTATTTTCTCTGCCGATAATATTATTAAAATTTGACTATTCTGCCGATAATATTATTAAAATTTGACTATTATCGTATATTGCTTTTTGAGATGACGCATATAGCGCAAAAACTTTAATGATTCATAATGCGCGAAGCTATTATGAATCATTAAAGTTAATTGCTTGTTGATGTTAACGGAAGTCAAAATTCCAAGGAGCTGTTGAGGTATGCTTTAAGGTTCCATTAACATAATAATTGAAGCTGGATGAACCTTTTGACTCTCCAGCGTAGAAATTACGCTCATACTCTGATAAGTTGTATGCCGGGGAACTGCTTAACAGATATGTTCCCGCGGGAGCCTCGCCGGCAGTAATCCTAACCCATCCTGTAAAATCCATGGAATTTTCCAAAGTAGTTGATGTTGTTCTGGCGAATGTAATTTTCTGTGATGACTTTTCACCATGTGTGAAGGTCAAAGACCCTTTTGCAGCGGCACTCGCAGTAGGTACAGCCATAGCAGTTGCAATTGCAGCGACTGAAAGAATAGAAGCGAGCTTTTTTGTAACTTTCATGTTAAACCTCCTGAATAAATAGATTTACGCATCATATTGATCGGATAGAATGCGTACTTGAGATATAATGGTTAACCATAATTTAATACTACCATATTGTAAGTATAAAGGCAATAAAGATTAACCGAAACGTCAATTATTCATCCTGAAATGCACACTATATATTGTTATTATACCATTGATGTATGGTTGTGTCAAGAGATATTAAAAATAATTTTTGTTGTGGAGACCTTAAATACAATGTATTTATATAATATATGGCAGCATTTGATTGTTAATTATATTTTTCAGGTCACAAACGATTCCTTTTTCGTGCCTTATGGTAAGCACTTATTCACTATAATCGGATAGAGTGTAAATAACTGCTTGGCTTTGAGCTGCTTTAGTTTATCTGCTATAAATTATAACATTAATTTTAAATTCGCTTTGCATCAGATGTTGGACGCTAAAAATCTAACTTGTTTTTATAAAATGGTTTCAAATATCGAATAGATACTTCATAGGATTAAAGATATCAAATCATTTGTAGATTAAAAAAAGAATAGATTAGTTATCCGTAAAGCTTTTCATATTCGCTTATTGCAAAATTGTCAGTCATTCCAGCTATGTAATCACAAATTATTCGCATTATGAGAATATCCCTTTTCTTATCAAGACTATGTAATTCATTCCCACCGCGTATTTCTGCGACTGCATCATTAATAATTGATCTAAGTTCATCGCTTTCGATATTAAAGTAATCCTTGTTCTTGAATTCTTTTATTTTACTATTATTAAAATTGTAATTATCTTCTTTCAATATTTTGTAAAGGTTTTTAAGGGCTGAATCAGGCAATTGTTGAGGATTAGTATAGTAAGCTTCAAAGAGATTTTTTATTATATATTTACCTTTAGAGTCGCTTCTTTGAACATCGTGAGTGTTAATAACTGCAGAAGAAATAATAGATTGAAATTCGTTTATCAACTCAAGATTATTGTTTTTTATCCCATCACCATATATATCGTATTTTATTGCTGCGGATATTTCAGGATCGCTATAATTTTTGCTAAGTATTATATCAGCTGCCTTTTGTGCTTCAGAGGCAATATCTTCTTTTGTATCTTTCACTTCGATTCTTGAATATTTCTTTAGCAAATTAAATAAATTTTCTCTCGATGAAGATATCAACGTTGTTACAAGAGTGTTAACGATTATTTTTGATGTTTTGTTAATAAGGTATTCCTTTGGAGTCCATTTTTCATGTTCCAATTCTTTCATAATAGCCTTATCTGTATCATCCATTAAATCTGTCAATTTTGACAAAATGCTAACAACTTTTTCTTTGGTCATTGCTTTCCTTCTTAATGCATCTTCTAAATCATGATGCATTTGTGCGATTTCATCTGCTTCAGCCACAACAAGTGCTTCGAATGACCAAGCTGGGGCTTCTAAACTTTTAGCGCAGTATATTCCGTATCTGTCATAAAAAGAAGGATTAATATTTTCAGTGTTGACTCTGCCTTTTTTATACTTATACGAAGAATGATGCATTATTCCCCATAAAGTATAATTAGTCAAATCAAGTCCGTATGGATTCCTCCTTGATTCCAGATCCTCGACAATGCATCGAACGCTCTGTAAATTGTGCTTGAATCCATAAAGCTGAGCGTAAGTATTATTTTTTATATCATTTTCAGATAGATTATATATTGTTGTATTTTTAGGGGCATTAGGGTTGTTGTCGCTTCTAGGCGACATTATCTCATGTAGAATTTGTTCACCAGCATGACCAAAAGGCGTATGCCCAATATCATGCCCTAAGGCTATTGCCTCGGTTAGGTCACAATTAAGGTTAAGTGTTTGTGCAATGGTCCTTGCAATTTGTGATACTTCTAAAGTATGTGTCAATCTTGTACGCTGATGGTCGCCGGTACTTGGAGCATAAACCTGTGTTTTCCCAGAAAGTCGCAGAAAAGACTTGCAGTATAAGATTCTATCCCGGTCAGACATAAAAATATCCCTATACCAGCTATGCCTCTCATCGTGTTCCTCAAAAGGCGAAGCTGCTAATTCATGGCATCTTTTTGCTTTTGATGGATTAGCTGCCAATGCTGATAATACACTATATTGCTCATTTACGATACACAATTATAACACAACCTTTCATATTATTAGGATTTATAAGACTGGAGTAAAAATTCATATAATTATGTCAGCGTAACATAATAGATTAACGGAGATTTAAGTTTTATTACGAATAAATGATATCATATTCTTTTGGATAAGGCAATTATTATCGACCGACTTGACGGAAATATTTCCCGAGATGTGTATCTTTCACATTAATCTACTATATCTAGGTTTGAATTCAAGGAAAGCACCAATTATATATTGGTATTTAATATCAAAATACCAACGAATAGTTAGTTTACATCAATACCTGTTTTTGATATAATCGAAGTAGCGATTTAAGACTGGAGAATAATAAATGAATATCATATTAAAAGAAATAGGAGAGCGCCTAAGAACTTCTCGTAAATCCAAAGGTTTAACACAAGCTCAGGTTGCAGATATGCTGGATATGTCTTGCAATTTTTACGGTGAAATCGAAAGAGGAAACTGTAGGTTATCAATTGAGAAATTATTACTTGTTCATCAGCGATTAGAAATAGATTTAACATATCTGATAACTGGAGAAACCGCTCCGTCAATTAATTTTCACGATATTATTTCTGATTGCCCCAAGGATAAGGTTTTTGATATGGAACAGATTGTAAGATATGCCAGTCACTTATATAGAAAGGATAATTGAAACGTGATCTCAATTGCTTTTTGTGATGATGACAGCACTTATATTCAAAAAACTTTTAAGAATAAGATTTCATTGGCTCAAAAACTAGCAGGCATAGATATTCAAGTATCATTTTTTTCAGATGGTAATAAACTTATAGAGCGCTTTAAAGATAATAAACATTACGATATTGTTATGCTTGATATTGATATGCCTAATATTAATGGTAAAGAAACTGCTGAAAAACTACGCCTTATAGATTCAGGGTTCTTTCTTGTTTTTATTACATCATATAAAGCCGAGATTTTTAATACTCTTCCTTATCGAATAAACGCTTTTATTCCAAAAGATAGCGATGATAAATTCTATATTTCTGAACTTGCAAGAGTAATAAGAGAATATGATAGTTACCAACCTAGTTTTGAAATATTTCGAATTATGAATAACGGTGAGAAGCAAACCTTGAAAGTTCTGAAGAATGATATTCTGTATTTTTATTGTTTAAATAAGACTGCTTTTTTAGTAACGTCAACTTCGGAGTTTAAATTAACGAGTAAAATTACGGATTTAACAAACGAATACCTTGATAAGAATTTTTTTGAGATTTGTCGTGGATATATTGTTAACATTGTAAAAGTTAAGTCGGTAAAAAGAGGAGAGGTAATTCTTGATAATGGAGTTAAGCTTCCATTGAGTAGAGGCCGTGAAAAGAAGTTATTGAAAGATCTTGCTGAATATATATCTTCGAGGATTTAAAAATATGAAAATGTTGATTTTGGATTTATTACTTTCTTTAATCGAGAATTCAATAATTTTTATTTTTTCTGACAATCTATTGCAGAAAAGATTTAAATCTAAAATAACATGGGTGGTATCTTCTTTAATATGTACAACCGTGACATTTTTCTTCGTTGATTTAAATTTCTATCTAAAATCGTCGTTTAGTATTTTATTACTGCTGCTATCCTTTTGCATACTATATAAGGATAGCATTTTTATAAAATCAGGATTGGTGGCAACAAGCTTATACTTTTTGTACATCAGCGACATTCTTATTGGAAACATTTTAACAATATCAATGGGAAAACAGCTTTACAACGTGTTCTATAGCAATTTTATTAACAGAGTAATGGTATGTCTTACTATCAAACCGATGAATGCATTTCTTTTTTGGTGCGTTTATAAAATGTTTTCTAAGGTTGAAATAACTCTTGCAAAAAAGAAATGGATTCTTTATGATATAATTGTTGCAGTATTTTTAGCTATATCTATAATGTTTATACATTTATATTCATTTGCTGAAGCAGATTTTATAACATCCATTCTTTTTATTGGTATATCTACTGTGTTTTTTATTATGAGTATAATTGTAATATATTTTTTTACAGAAATATGCTCAAGCTTTCAAAAAGAAAAGAAATTATACGAAATACAGGCAAGTTTCGAACATATGCGAAATCTAATTGCAATGCAAGATCAAACGAACCTGCGTTTAAGAAAAATTAGGCATGATATTAAAAATCATATAATAAGTGTTAATCAATTATTTGATAAAGGAAATACTGAAGAAGCTCATAAATTATTATTGCAAACAACAGATTTTGTTAGTAGTATAGAGCTTAATTTAAAAAGTCAAACAGGCAATTCATTAATTGATGCTAAAGTTGCATCTGTTGTTGCACGTTGTGAAAATGATAAAATATCATTTGATTATAAGCTTGAGCCTTTACCAGAATTAAAAATAACACTTTTAGATTTATCTGCGCTATTATCTAATCTTTTTGATAATGCTGTTGAAGCTGCAAGAAGAAGCAGTAACCCTCATATTAATGTTAAAATATTTTCTTACAAACAATATCTATACATAAATATAAGTAATTCATTTTCGGGAGAAATTGCAACAGAAAGGGATCACTTATCTTCCACCAAAGAAAACAAACATGAACACGGATATGGAACAAGAATAATAAAAGAAATATGTGAAAAATATAACGGCGTTTTTACTTGGAAATTTAAAGATAACTTTTTTGAATCAAATGTAATTATTTTAAATGAATGATTTAATAGACAACTTTTTGCAACTCAGTGTCGTTTTTTGACATTTCAGTAGTAAAAGGTTGTTTTTTTCAATTATAGGAGTTATACTTACTTGTGAAAAATAACTTGGATTGAGGATGCAGTATGATAGATAATATGGCTAAAAAAATAGCGGTGAAAATGGTGCGTTCTAAAATTGTAGAGAGCGAAGATGAAGAGTGCTATGTATATGGTTTGGAACTGCTACTATCCAAAATCGTAGTATTGTCTGCTATCGGTATTATTGCAATAATAATAAAACTGATAATCCCAAGTATAGCATTTACATTTCTATATTTATTGCTCAGACAATATACCGGAGGCTTTCATTGTAAAACAGCAGAGAGGTGCATTTCATTATCAATAGCAATATATATTTCATTTGCTATTATTTCTAAGATAGGATTGAAGTATTTAGGATTAATAATGCTTGTAATGTCTTTTATATCGTATATTGTATTATTGGCATTTTCACCATTGGCTGATGCAAATAAAGAGATTGATGATTATGAAAAAAAGAAATATCGTAATATTTCTATTATTATTGGAAGTTTGATGCTTGTTCTAACTGTATTATTATTTGTAATTAACTATCATTCCTTATTTATATCAGTATCATTTTCACTTATTGCAGATGCTATTCTATTAATAATAGCAATAATGAAAGAAAGGAGGGAGAAAACGTGTTTTTAGAGATACTTGCAGCTTTAACTTCACTTACTATTAAGTCATCTGTCAACACAACATGTTATGGCTTGAGCTATCAGCCTAAGATGCCTAAAAATATAAAGAAGTTTAAGAAGTGATAAGCAATAGCGACTTTGATAGATGCAGATTTGCTATAAAATTATGGCAAATGGCATCTATCATTTTTATTTAAAAAATTATATTTAACGAAGAACTCTTAGTCGCTATGCTTCGTGTTTTACAGAGCGGAAGCGAGGATAATTTTTAATTAATGAAGTATAAAACTGATTTCGGTCAGTTCATTTCCGAACAAAAAGCTAAGATCTCTTTACAAAGTCAAGAACTAGCTAAAATACTTGGCATCTCGCTCGGGTATCTAAGTCAACTCGAACATGGGAAACGTAAATGTCCGGATGTGCGGTTATTGCAGAAGATGATAGAGGTATTTGATCTTAGTGTGGAAGAAATCAATGTATTATACGACCTTTATTCAGATGCGTCTGGTCAGATAAGTCCTGATATTGCTGAGTATATTCAATCTAATAGAATTGTAAAAAAAGCGCTAAGATATGCTCGAGATGTTTCTGCTAAAGATGAAGATTGGGTACAATTCATTGAGTCATTAAAAAATGAACAATAGATTTGCGGGTATAACCGCAAATTTATTGCATAGAAGTTTAGCTATTAGGCTAACTGATAAAGGGGATATTATTTGTAAATGGAGCAACAGAAGTATTGTTGTCCGAATTGTAAGGGAAGGCTATTTGATGTAGTGTATACAGAAAAAACAAATAGAAAATTACTCTGTGGTTGTGCACTTGTTATTAAGTGTTGGAAATGCCATAGTATAATAAAAATAATAAATGAAAACTTAGTACAAACACCACTTAATAAGAGTAGGAGTTTGACAGGCTTTTAAAGCATTGTTAAACCCTACTCTTTTGTATTATAAAAGAGCTCTATTCTGCTTTAAAAGCGGAATGGAGCTTTTTGTGCTTTTATTACAGAAATGGCTGTGCTATACGGCTAAATATCCATGATTTTCCGTGTTGTGTTTCAAACAAAAAACAACACGGAGGTCAAAATAATGGGATATAATCATGGACTTGAAAAGAAAAAGTTTGACAATGAATGGCAGAAAAATGAAAAGCTCTATCGTGAGCTTGGAATGACAGATGAGCAGATATCTGCTATCTGGGAGTTCGACTATGAGACATTTCTCTCGGACAGGGCTTACCTTGAAAAGAAACAGGATCTGTCTGACTACGAGGATACGCTCCAGAACAGTGACGGCACCATTGACGAGTGCAATATTGAAGAAAACTGGCATGAGTACATAACAGACATTGATAAGAGATGTCAGCTGTCAGAGCTGCGACCGGAGCAAAGACGTGCTTACTACTTATACAAAGTTTTGAATATGAAGCAGGAGGATGTTTCGTCAATTTTACTGATACCAAGACGTACAATCAGCTTTTGGATTGTTAAAATCGCTGATATTTTGAAATGATTGCCAAAAACAGCCATTCCCAACGGCTACTTTGTGAAGGGCAATAAAGCACTTCTCTATCTTGACAATTGAATAGCAGCGCATAAGTGTGCAGCAAGATCGGTGTGGGCAACAAACCTGCGAGCCGCGGACATCCATACGCCACGACCTCGGAAACGAGCGAGCGATAAATATGAGCATGACGGTGGGAGCGAAGCCACTCCCATTATGGCAATGACAGCCGACTTGCGCGCCCGTCCGCACCAGCGGCTCTGACTCCGTAAGGGCAGAGAGACAAGGATCTGCGTGAACAGTGAGGACTCTGTTCGGCTTATGTGCTCCCATCCCCGGAGGGCGTCAGAAATGGCGAGAGATTATCCGAGGCCTTTGATTAAGGAAAATGCCGTCGCACAGCGTGACGGTAAAGCACCCCTGCGGAGGTGCGTCTGCATATGAAACGATATATGCGGACAACAATACATGGGGCTGTCGCAAGACAGTCCCACATACATAAAAGACCTGCAAATAAAAGTCAAGCCCTAAATTGAAAAAAAAGAAAAGTTTTTCAAGGTAAAAAAGCGTACGACAAAAAGACTGCGAGCCGAGGCAGTCTGAAAAAAATATTCGTTGAAATGATAGATTTATGCTGAGGCTTCTGGGGCAGATAAAACTTCTTTTACTCTTGCATAGTAAATGCGAAGAAACTTGTTTGCAGCGGCGTTCATGTATGAATAGTAATGCTTACCCTCGGATTGTTTCTTTATCAAAAAATCATAAACAGGATTATCGACTGGCTTGGTTTTTAACAATACCTGTATAATGATGAATAAGGTCCTTCGTAGAGCGCCTGCACCTTTCTTTGTCATTGAATTTGAGGGTGATACTTTCTGACCGGAATCGTTATTCTCGCTATCATAACCAAAGTAAGCAGTAATTGCCTTTCTGCTGTGGAACCGTCTTGGATCCCCAATCTCGGCCATCAGCTGAGGCCCCATAGCTTTTCCAACCCCATACATGGACATAACAGTACTGTATTCTGGAAGCTGAGCTGCAACACGGTTCATTTCAAGCTGGATGACGTGACAGTTCTCGGTAGCGGAATTAAGCATTTTTGCGGCTTGTATAATAGCAAATGCAGATGCTTCTCCTGAAGATACGCTACTGATACACTCTTTTGAGAAATCATGTATTTTCTTGCACGATGCTTCGGCGAAGTAATAAGAATTATTGTCGCACCACTTCTTGTACTTCCTTGCAAATGCTTTGATAGTGAGCTTTGAGATCATATCGCAGTGAGGAAACGCTAATACAAAGTCTACCCACTTTTCATGACCGTCCGATTCTCTGGAAGGTGATGTAAATATCTTATTTATTCCAGGGAATGTCAGGTCAAGTAATGATATGAGGTTATTGTTCATCATGGTCTTTAACTTAGACGCCTGCTGATACTGTCTGTTCAGCAGTTTCAAGGACTTTCTTAAGTCTTCCTGAGGGATATATTCCTTCAGATCAACCCAATAGCTTAATGCATAAGAGGCAATTTTCAAAGAGTCCTTCTTATCGGTTTTAGGCTTTCTTAATGTGTTTCCACCGAAGTCACTGATAAGCACAGGATTGACTACGGAAACAAATATATTTTGTTCGTGGAGGTAACGGGCAATGGGTTCGTAATAGTTTCCTGTTGCCTCCATAACAACCTTAGTCTCACCACGAAGTTCCTTTATGAAGTCAGCTAATGACTTTAATTCACTTCCAGTGTGAGCAACATCAAAAGGCGAAGCCACAACCTCACCGAAGGGACGAAGTACAGCGACTGTACTCTTACCTTTGGAAACATCGATACCTACTGCGTTCATAATAAATGCATCTCCTGAATTGAAATTGTAATCGGGCAAACCACGCTTTACTCATTACATATTCAATCTGTTTGGTGACACGAACGCACGTACTGTGGCTCAACCTGCATAAACCGAACGCTATAATGAAAGCATGGATGACAGTCTTTTATACGGGCGCTTTCTCCCAAGGAGAGATCCGCCAGTCCAATTACTGCTTTCAGTATAGCTTAAGTAACAAGTACGTGTAAACCCTTACTGGCGTGCAAGGTTTTACCCGTCAATTACATTGTAACAGGAGAGATATGATGCTGATACCCAAACGTGGAGATATGTACGTCGCCGATCTGGGACAAGGTATTGGCTCAGAACAGGCAAACGAACGCCCTGTGGTGATAATTCAGAACAACAAGGGCAATCACTATGCCGATACGACGATAATTGTTCCTATCACATCTCAGATGAAAGCTCAGCTACCCAATCATGTGATAATACATTACGGTATTCTCACGAAGTATCAGGGCTGTGTTTTGACAGAGCAGATAAGGACTATATCAGTATTAAGACTGAAAAAGTATATCGGCAGATTAAGTGAAAAGGATATCCGAAGGATAGAGAAAGCATTGAGGATAAGCCTTGATATGGATAACAAGGGGTTGAAATAACTATGAAAATAATGGAATTACCGCTTGATACTGCGGTCAGCAGATTTTTTGACGAAGCAGAACGGAACGGCCTTGAGCGCCGTCAGGGACAGGTAGAGATGTCTCAGGAGATAGCACAGGCGATCATGAATAAAAGCTCACTGATAGTTGAAGCCGAGGTCGGTATCGGAAAATCAATTGCCTATCTTGTGCCGATAGTACAGCAGTTCTTTCGTGACCGCAGACAGGTAGTGATAGCAACGTCAACTATTGCATTGCAGGAGCAGCTTGAACGTGATGTACAGAATGTCCTTAAAATGATAGGAGTAAAAGAGAAGGTCGAGGTGGCTAAAGGAATGAAGAATTACATATGTCTCAAAGAAGCGAAAAAGCATCGTAAGGAAAACGAAGAATTTGCCGCTCTCTTTGAACTGGCATTGCGTGGAGTCCAGCGTAAATCAGCACTGAGCGTTACCGACAGAGCTTGGGATAAGGTGTGCATAACCTCAGTCGGTCAGAAGTGTGATGACTGTAAATACAGAGGAAGATGCGAGTACCTGCAAATGCGAGAGCGTATCCGCTGTAATGATTCAATTGTTATCTGCAACCAGAATATGCTGGTTTCTCACCTTCTTAACATGGAATCAGGCAGAGGGATATTCAAGGGAAATCTCAGCACTATAGTTGTTGATGAGGCTCATAATCTCGAAAGCAAGTTCAGGGACGCTTTCACTAACTCTTTCAGTCAGAGAGAGATCAGCAGAGAGATAATGAAAGTCACAAGCAACAGAAAGAACACTCTGTCACGTCTTATAATCGAGACTATAAGAATGATCGATACTTATTTCAATTTCCTTAAAAATGACATATCTCAGCAGCAGGCAGCAGCGGATGCTGATATGAAGACCTTCTATTACAGACCGAGTACGGAAATAAAGAAACTGGTCCTCAAGCTACGCTCAAATATGAAAGAGATAGAAATGAGGACAAACCGAAGGCTGCACAGCCTGCAAACACTGAGAGACTCAGAAAGCAATGCCAACCTTGTATGGCTGTCCAACGAGCACGGTGTACGCATAAACGTATGCAGGAAAGATATACGCAGAGATATAGGTCGACTGCTGTTTTCAAGTTTAAGGAGCACGATACTGACTTCGGCGACATTAACATCTCAGAATTCAGGAACACTCAAAGACAGATATGGTTACTTCATGGATAGTCTCGGCTGTCCTGATGATATATGTATTTCCGAACCAAAGAAGTCACCTTACAACTACGATGAGCATTCTATGATGTGTGTGTCCAATAAGCTGCCTTGTCCGAAAAGGTATAACCGAAATCGTTACCGCCAGGAAGCCATTGCCGAGATAGTCAGACTGCTGAAGATAACACATGGAAAAACGCTTATTCTCTTTACGGCAAAGGACGATAGAGATTATGTCTTTGGACAGCTGACAAGTGCAGGGTTGCCGTATAAGATAATGATACAGAGCAGCGATTCGTCTCAGGAACAAAGACTTGAAAACTTCCGTAAAAATGTGGATTCGGTCATACTTGGCACAGGAACATATTGGGAAGGCATAAACGTCGAGGGCGAGAGTTTATCGCAGGTGATAATATTCAAACTGCCGTTTCCTGTGCCCGAGCCGATCATGGAGTATAAGATGTCAAAGGCAGAGTGTCCGCTTCTGGAAGTTGCAGTTCCCGAAATGGTGATAAAGCTGAAACAAGGTGCAGGGCGGCTCATCAGAAATGCCGGCGACAAGGGTATCGTTTC
>Ga0256404_1002631_pt1 | contig 39139 bp, 63 predicted proteins | sample RumenRJG_01DNA_FD_185990 | JGI IMG/M metagenome (GOLD analysis project Ga0256404, IMG submission 185990) | Bovine rumen microbial communities from Lethbridge, Alberta, Canada - RJG_01 | ecosystem: Host-associated > Mammals > Digestive system > Stomach > Rumen | place: Canada: Alberta | collected...
ATTACAATTTTGTATTACATCAAAAATAGAAAATGGAACATTGCAATCTTTAGGATTTAATAGTAATGTTTATCCTATAAATAGAATAGAAGCATTACCACATTATCAAGATTTTCTTGATGCTGGTTGGACAATAGGGTATTAAAAAGAAAGAAGGGGGATTATAAAATACAAACATAAAATAATAAAGAGAAGGAGATAATAAAATGTTACCAGAACAAAATTCAGGTTTTGAAGAATATAAATGGAATATTATCTTGGGTAGATGATTCTTTTGTGTAAGTAGAATTATCTAAACAAGAAATTTAATATGTTATAACTGTTGCTTGTTAGGTATTCTAGATAGGAGGTGTTTATAATGTTTGTTGATATTAATGGGAGACCTTTTAGTAAGTTTAGTATTCAGTCTTTTCATACTAAAGATGAGGTTGTTGATGGTGTAACATTATATAACATTGTTTATGTTTTAATTAGTGGTGTCATGTTGATTGAAACTTTTAATTCAGCTTCTGATCGAGATGATAAACTCAATTCATTATGATACGTATTTGGTTATTATATAAATTTTTAGGAAAGGAGCTTAATTATGTCTGAAAATATCTTAGTTGCTCTTATAGCAATTACTCCAACGCTTCTTACTATTATAATAACTTGTGTTAAGGATAGGAAGAAGGTTAATTTGGGTAGTGTTAAGAAAGAGTTAGGTGATTTTATTAAGGATCTTAAGGATACTATGGAAACTAATGATAAAGAGATTAAACGAATTATTGAGTCTAATAATATGGAATCTCTTAAACGTTATTTAGTCTTTATGTTATCTAGAGCTAAGTTTGATCAAGGTTTTTCTTTTAATGAATATGAGAAGAGCATAGTAGAAGAAAGTTATAAGATATACAGAAATGAACTTGGTAATGGTTATGTTAAAGAACTTTATCATGATTGTAAGAAATTAGGTAAGTTATAATTCTATTATCTTATATTTTTCTAAAATTAATAAGGAGATATATTTATGGGAGTTTTAAAAGAATCTTATGACAATAATACTTGGTTAAAGTATCAACATGAAATTGAGTCTATTTTAGAAAGTGCTAAAGATTCTATGGAAGAAGATGCTTTTTTAGATTTTGTTGATGGTATTATTAGTCTTTGTCAGGATTATGGAGGTCAATCTAATCAGTTTGAAGCAGATGATTATGGTACTCAGGTTACTGATATAGCAAGTAAAGTTGATTTTCCTGGTATTAAAGTAGGTAAGTTTATAAAGAAGGGAGATAAATAATTATGAAGGCGTTTTTCAAAGATAATGATAAACTTATAATTAATTCATTAGATCATAATGAAAGACTTGTTGGTGAGACTTTTTTAGATGAATATTCTAAAGGTTCTACTCTTAAAGTAGAGTCTAGAAATGATGTTAATGATGATTTTGATGGTTTAGTTCTTTCTTTAACTGAAGGTACTACTCCAGAGCCAACTCCATCTGAAATAACTGAAGATGTAGTTGAAGAGTTATTAGATGATGAATCTAGTGTTGTTACTACAGTAGTTAATAATTTAATTGGAGGTGACTTTTAATGGGTACTTTATTAAAGGATTATATTAAGTCTATAGCAGATAGTTATCGTGTTGCTAGTGGTACTACAGATTTAGTAAAAGGAATTGATTTACCTAGTAAGATTGCAGAGTTAACTTCTAAAGATATTGAACCTGAATATACTCTTACTTCTATAGAGGGTAGTAATTCAGCTTTTGGTTATTCTGAACGTTTTATTGCACTTCGTGTATTTCCTAGTATTTTAGATTCAGTAGATTTTTCAGATGCAGAAGTTAAACTTATGCATCTGTATAAGGATTCTGGGGATATAGGTAAAGTGGATTATTCTTTAGTAGAATTACTTAGAAATAATTTCACTACTTTTAATAAGGATGTTGATCTTTTAACTTCACCTCTTAGTAGTGTGATAGATGAGAATGTACTTAAATCTTGGATATCTGAATATGTACCTGAAGGTACTAAAATTAATTTTATTCATAATCCAAATGAAGTTTTTTCTACAATTATAATGACAGATAATGATATTGATTTTGAATCTATGTTAAGTAAAGTAGTTCCTTCTAAAACTGAAGAAGGTAATGAGGATTCTTATACAGTATTAATTCCTGAGGGTTTATATAAGTTTAATCTTAAAGGTGATTATTATAAGAATGAAGAAATAGAGTTAGCTGCAGGTGAGATTACTAGAGGAGCTGCTTAGAAGTTTAGAGGTGATTAATTATGCGAATATTTTTAAAAGAAGCCAATGATTTAGAAGATGATGTAATATCAACTGATGTTGATACTTCTGATGAAGTATTCTCAGATATAGTCTTACCAGAAGAACTTTCTTTTATTGTTTCTAATGAATTAAATGAACTTCGAGAGGTTATTTATGATTTAGATGAAGATATTCATATTTTATTATTGAATGATGATTTAGTTGTTTTGGTTAAGGAAGATGAGGAAAATAAGGCCTTATTGTATTGTTTAACTCCAGATGAAGAAGAATTTAGTTTTATTGAAATGCCTTTATCTATTTCTGAAATTGTTGGAAATAATAATGTTATTAAATATTTCCCTGATCAGTTGAATGAAAATCATAGTAAGATTGTAGAATTATTTAAACATCAGATACCTAATTCTGAAGATGATTCAGATGAGGATTCTAATGGTATAGAGGAAGATTCTAACGATATAGCTGAGGATTCTAATGCTATGGAGGAAGATTCTAATGATATAGAGAAAGATATTCCTACAGATGAAGAAGAGGAGGATAAAGATGTCAAAGTTAATATTAAAGTTAAATGAGGCAGGATTTCTTACTAATAAGGATTCAGACTTAGTTGAGGTTACTAATACTTTAGAAAAGCCAGATTATTCAATTACTGATATTACTGTCATGTCTGATGAGGATTATTATCCAACTATTCAAAATATTCTTATTGACTTAGATGAGAATCATCAATTAAATGAATCTCAAGAAGTTTCTAAGGGTTTGAGTATTAATATCTTATCTGAAACTGTTAATCAAAAGACAGGGTACAGTAATTCATTATTTGAGTTTGAATCTAAGGATGGAGTTATTACCTTATCTCTAGTTCTTTCTGAGTCAGATAAGTATGATACTAGAGGAGTGTTTAATGTTTCTCTTTATACAACTAAAGGAGAAAAGATTTATGAATCTAATACTTCTAAACCTAAAGCTGAAATTAAAAAGATTCTTAATGAGTTATCTAATAAGTATTTAGTTTCTACTACATTAAATGAAGCAGTACTAATTAATAATGATGATAGTAAGTCTATTAGTGATAAGCCTAAGTTAGATGCAAATGAATTTGAAGATGTTATGACTTGTGTTAGAGGTGTTCTTGATGGTACTGCACTTACTGATGATTTTGATGCATCAGTTACTCTTTATGTAGATAAGTCAGGAAATAAGTATAAGGTTTCTAAGAAACAATCTAAGAATACACAAGCTATTATTACTCCAGAGAGAAATGTTTATATGTTAAATCTTACTGAAGTTACTGATCAAGATGATACTAAGGAGTTAGCTAATCCAGATAAGGATAATGCTAAAGCTCCTAAAGAAATTAAGAAGATTGAAACTAAGCCAGAAGAGATTAAAGAATCTGAGGATTCAGTTTCAAAGTTAATTAGTGAAGTTAATGCTTTGAATAGTAAAGGACTTTCTAGAGGTAAGGTTAAGAAAGCACTTTCAGATTTAGTTGATTCAAATTTTCATTGGTATAAAGCAGATCCAGATGATGACTATGAATTTTCTGGTCACTTCTCTATTAATGGTAAGGAATATGAGTTCTGTATTGATTTTGAAGATGATGTTTATGTAGAACTTCGTAATGAAGATGGTGAAGTTCTTAATGAAGCTGAAGAACAATCTTTTAATAAAGCTAGATTTGTATTTGGAGTCAACAATCTAGCAGATTTACAAGATAAGTTAGCTAAGCAGTTAACTACTAAATCTTTATACAATGTTGTAGATGAGATTAAGGTTTCAGATGCTGATTATGAAAAGATTTCTTCTGATTTTACTGTTCTAACTAATTTACTTGATTCTACTGAGACTCCTAAAGATACTGATATCTTATCAGTATTTAGAATAACTACTGAAGCAGGGGATAGACCTATACTTTTGGTTTCTACTGACTTAAAGTATTTTGGTATAGATTATTCTAATTTACCTAAGGAAACCTCTGAGGATGAAGTCTAGGAGGTTTTTATCTATGAATTTATATGAGAATTTAAATAAACATTTTTTGAAAGAACCTTATGATCGTAGTAAGGGACAGATAGATAAGATTATTGAACTTTGTGAAACTATTGAGGCTAAGACAGGTAAGTTCATTCAGTTTGATAATACTAGAGGTTTTAATCATTATGTATTGTTTATGGATGGTGTAGTTTATGATTTTAATCTTTATAGAGATGTTATTGCTGCACTTGAGTTAGTCTTAGCATGTATTGAATAGGGAGGTTATGTTTTATGAAGTTATATGAAAGTATTAAAGACATACTTAATGAAGGTTCTGTAAAATTACATGAGAGAGCATGGGAACATGAATTGAAATCAGGTAAGGCTTTACGTGATGCAATTAATTCTTCAGATGGTTCACAAGAGTCTTGGGTTAAAGTTCTTGAACAAATTAAAGTTTGTTGTGAAGAGCTTAAGTCTTATTTAGGTGAAGATGATACTTATATTCAAGATTTAGTTGATGATTGTGATTTTTATATAGAGACCATTGATACTGAAGAAGATGATTCTAATATAGACTATTGTTTAGACAAGTTATATGATATCTGTGATGGTAATAATATTTGGGTTTCTTTAGGAGACTCTGAAGAGTCTATTCAGGAAGCAGCAAATCCAGAGAATGCTGAAGCGAATGCTCTAATTAGACAAGCACTTGATGATAAGAGGTTTGCTGTAGAGCACAAGAAGGATTTAGAGAAGTTAGGTTTACGTGTAGATGTTTCTGAGTATACTAAATCTGATGGAACTAAAGAAATCTCTGATGTGTATCTTACAGGACCTAATGGTAGAAAGTTACAGTCAGCATATTTTAACTGGGATCGTCATTCCACTGGAGATTTTAAGCCTTCTGATGATGCGTATAAGAAAGATGGAATTAATCAATGGGATGAGAAAACTGGTAAGTATAAGAATGTAAAGAATTTAGATAAAGATTTTACTCTTGATCGTAGAACTTATGGTGAGTCTAAGAAACAAGTTTCTAGTGCTAAACAAGATTTACCTAGATTAAAGAAGAGATTAAGTCTTTATGCTAAACGTTATGGGGAAGATTCTTCTCAATATAGAGAACTTAAACGAGATATTGATTCTAGAGAGAGTACTATTAAACAAGGTATTACTCCTAGATATTCAGAGAATAGATCTAAGGATATAGATTATCTTAATTATTTAAATAAACCTCTTAGATCTGATAGACCTCAAGCTAGAAGGACTTATAATTCTTATAGTGTTAATTCAGATCCGGTTGCAAGATCTAATGATGGTACTGAAGTTGATAAGGCTAATGAACTTTCTAGAAAGTATAAGAAGGCAGTTGAAGATAGAAATTATAATAATAGACAGAAAGAAGATAATCTTCGTAGAGATAAAGAAGATGAAGAAAGAGTTCAAGATATCATAAAGAGTAATAAGGAAGAAAAGGATCGTAGAGATTACCTTACTGCTAAGGCAGATAAAAGTATTAATAAAGATTTTTCAGATATTGCTAAACGTTTAGATGCCTATAAGAAGAGATTAGGTAAGGGGGAATAATTATGAATTTGTATGAAAGTATTAAGAAGAATTTAAATGAAGATGATGTCTATGTTAATGACACTAAGGTTGTAGGTAATGGTGGAGTTCATACAGGAGTTTTAAAATCTATTGTAGATAGGAATAAAAGTAAAATTTCTGATATCTTATCTAATTGGAATATTAATAGTATTTCATATCAAGAGAATAATGATTCTGGACAGTCTTATGGTGGAGTAATTATTGATGCAACTAATAAGCAAGATTCTAGATATACTACTGCAACTACTTTTTGGTTAATGTTAGAAGCTAATGATTCATCTTATATGGATTGTTATCAAGTTTTGGAATTTACAAATGGTGATGATTTTGAATCCCTTGTTGATGATGATTCAATTCATCAACTTATTAGTGATGAAGCTTTGGGCATGCGTGAATTAGTTGCTAAAATCGAAAGTGTTCTTATATCACTTATTACAAAAGTTTATTCTGACTTTGATGATATTATTAGTTATAGAGCCAATAATAATATTTTAACTGAATCAGATTTTGCTTTGGATTTTGAAAAGAATATTCCACATCGTATGAGATATAAAGAATATGATATCATACCGATTATTGATGATTATGGAAGAGAGACAGGTGAATCTCTTTATTGGATAACTCAAGAGCCTTTTGACGAGCTTGATTTAATGCGTTTTAGAGATGCTTTTGTTGATACAGGATTTTCTGATGCATATGTAACTGTTAGAGATTTAAGTTCTTATGATTTGAATTCAGATAAGGATAAAGGTGTTTTAGCTCATATTACTAAGGATGGTAAGATTGATGCAGATGATTATCTTGTTAAGGCTAATGATAGAGGTTGGTTTAATGAATCTGAAGAGTTAACTGAAGCTTCTGGTTTTGGTAGTATCTATCTTGCTGAGATAGGATATAATGGTGTTGTAGGTACTTGTAGAGGTATTGGTAAAACTGAACAAGAAGCTAAAGAGAATGCATTTAAATTATTTAAACAATCTTATCCTAGAGAACTTGAAGATGCTACTTATAAAGCTCTTAAGAATCAAGGTCATTTACGAGATACAGCTACAGAGCATGATTTATGGCAGAAGTTAAATAATATTATACCAGGTTCTTCTGGTAATGATGGGACTGGTACATTTGTTGATGAGGAACTTATGAAATATGTGGATGATTGGTATGGTATAAATGTATTTGATATGAGTTCTGGTGCTTCTAATGAAGGTGGAGGATCTTTAAATGAGTCTGAACTTTATGAAGTTATTTGAAGTTTTAAATTTTATAGATAACAAATAGGAGGTTGTATATGAATTTATATGAAGGAATTAAGAATAATTTGAAAGAAGCCTATGAGGTAGGTTTAGATGATAAAAAATTATTCGATGCAGGAGAAAATTTCTCTAATATGTTAGAGAATGTGACAGATAAATATATTACTAAAGATGTTGTTCAGGGAGTATATAAATTAATAAATAGTGGACAAGATACAGATTTTTTAACTCAGTTTTATCTTAATGGAGATGATGCTTTAGGTAAAGCATTGGATGTATTTAATTTATCTAATGGTGAAACCTTATATCTTTATGGACCAATAGAAATTAATACAAATTATTCAGATGTTGAAGTAAATGTTAACACGGTAGTATCTATAGGTATACATTGGGATGATATGATTAGTAGACCAGGTTCTGATTTGGATGATTCTTGGGTATGGTTTTGTACTGCTGATGGTGCATTAGAGTTATCTAACAATTATAATGGAAATAGAAAATACTTAGAAAATATTCTAGCTATGCTAGAAAAGAAGTATGATATTTTACAAGTTTATAAACAGTATTGTAAGAAATTAGCAGATATTATTTTGTCAAAGACAAATCAGATGAGTGAAACTAGAAAGAAAGATATTGCAGACAAACAACGTAAAGTTGCTAGTATAGTTAATGATTCTGAAGGTGTTAAGAATGATGATAAGATTTGGGAATTAATTGATGATTATGAATCTGGTAGGATTACTAAGGATGAGGTTATTGAAAAGGTTACTGAATTAAATAATGGAGACAAGGATGAGATTAAAGCAGACTTAGATTTGATTTTTAAAGAATCTGAAAAGTTAAATGAAGAAGCTCAATCTTCTAGTGTTTATTCAGATAATGTCACTTCTAAGTGTAAACTTATTAAGAATATGTTATCCCATTATGGAAATGTTAGTCATGTTACTCCTCAGTTATCTTTTAATGATGAAGATGAAGCAATTGATTTTTCTGTTACAGTTGCTCCAGATAAGTTTGCTAGACAAGAGAATTCAGTTGAGATTTATGGAACTTTATATTTAGATAAAGATGGTAATTTTTCTATGGTGGATGTTAAGACCTCATCAGGACCTAATATTTTAAATAGAAATTTCATTACTGCACTTAATGCTCTTTATACTTTTGTTGAGCATAATGGTGACAGTTATGATGGTTAGGAGTTGATTTTATGAATTTATATGAAGCTATTAAAAATAATACAAAGACTTTTGAAGATTTTGAGGATGATTACATTAAGAAACATAAGACTTTTACTAGTAAAGAATTAATTACTTGGTTAATTAAGTTACCTAAGTTGGAAAAATTTATTAAAGATTCTTTTAAAGGTATTGGTGTAACTTTTGAATATAATACTTTTGAGGATGAGGAACCTCCTTATGTAGATGTTTGTGTAAAATTAGATTCAAAACCAAGTAAAGAAAGTTTAGATGTCTTTTTAAAAGGTTTTGAAGATTTTTGTAAGACTAATAAGTTAGATGTGAATCCAACTTATGATGGTTCTTTCTATGATGATACTTCTGCAATATTTAATTTTAGTGTTTTGTATGGTGGAGATTATTTTGAGTTTGGAGATATTATAGATAAGTCTACTTCTGATGAGTCTACTTCTACTGAATCAAAGTCTACTTCTATAGATGAACTTAAAGATTTTATTAGGAATTCTTCTTTTGAGGCTGATTTTGCAGAAGAATCAAGTTCTGATTTTGGTACACACTTAGTATTTGATATTCCAGGTGAGTTTGATTCTAATAGAACTTTAGCAGAAGAGAAATCTTTATTTAAGGAAGTTGAGTCTTTTTATAAAGAATTAGTTGATTTTTTGAAGTTACATCATTTTGATGCAAAAGCAACTTATTTAGCAGATGATCCAAGTATGCCAGATATGTTTGTTATTGATGTAAGAGATGGTGGTAACTATTTTGATTTAACTTTTGATGGAAATAATTTTTCTAAGAAAAGTAAATATTCTACTAAATAATTTTAAGGAGTGATTCTATGGCAAATATTTTAAAGGTTTTGAAAGGACCTCTTTCTACTTTAGGAAAGAAGAATCGTAATGGACGTATCTATTCTAAAGCTTTATGGGAGAAGGTACTTGATTCAGAGTATTGGAAAGATATGATAAGTAATAATACCCTTTGTGGTGAGATAGTTCATCCAGGTGAACGTACTGAATCTGATTCTTGGGAGATAGATGCTAGAAATATTTCTCATAGAATTAAGGAAGCTCATATTGAGGGAGATAAACTTATGGGTACAGTTGAGGTTCTTGATACTGAACAAGGACGTAATCTTGCTGAACTTATAGATGCAGGATGTACTGTAGGAATTTCTGCTAGAGGTATGGGTGATTTAATTGGTGATGAGGTTGATCCAGATACTTATAATTTTAAGTGTTTTGATATAACTATGAGACCTTCTGATCCTAATGCAAGACTTATTCCTATTACTGAATCAGAGAAGGTTAGATTAATTATTTCTGAAGCTGAGGAATCTGATAGACTTATTAAGGGTTCTGATGAACCTGGTGTTGAAGATCCTACTGATGATACTAAGTACATAAGAAGTGATATCTTTGTTATGTTAGAAACTAGAATGAAGGAACTTATGACTCCTGAGATGAGAGATAAGTTTGAAATTGAAAGAGGTTTACATAACATTAAAGTTTCTTGTGGTAATCAGTTCTTAGGTGCTTTAGAGTTATATACTCCGAGTGAAACCAATAATGATAAGTTATTCTTTATTATGATTGGTTCTAAGGATAAAATTACTTTCTCTATTGATAGAGATATTAAGAAGTTTCAAGAAGAAACTCAATCTAATGGTCGTATATCTGAAATTTTGAAGGAATTTTTAGATGTATGTTATAGTAACTATGAAAGAGGCTTAAAATAACTTCACAAGTTGGCCAATTTTGTTAGTTTAGTATTTAGTTGGTTATTTGTACTTATTCAGATATAATTCTCTTACAATTGATTTAAGGAGGGATATTATGAAGGACAAGACTTATACCATCATGAAGTGGGTTTTATCTTTAGGTTTATATGGTTTAAGTGTATTAGTTACTGGACTTAATACTATTTGGGGGATTCCATATGCAGATTCTATTGTTAAAACTATTGACTTAGTTGGTACTGTTCTAGGTATTTGGTTTGGTATTTCTTGTTATACTTATTATAAGTCTACTAAGAATGTACCTAATGAAGTTAAACCTATAGATATTAAATCTTCTAAGTAATTTCATTTAATACTAACAGAGAGGTGGTGGTATCATGGAAGAAGCTAAAGAAATCGTTGAAGCAGAAGAAGTAGTTGAAGAAGTTGCTGGAGATACTGTTGGAGCTGAAGAAGCAGAAGAAGTAGTTGAAGCAGAAGAAGCTACTGAAGAAGTTAAAGAAGGTACAGAAGAATAATATCTTCTGTTTTCTTTTAGGAGGTATATTATGACAGATGAATTTAAAGTTGGGGATAAGGTAGTTCCTATTACTCCAATTAATTATTATGGTAAAACCTTAAAACAATATGATTCAGAGTATATAATTACTCAGATTAATGATGATAAAGTTACTTTAATGTCTAAGGGACAAATTTGGGGGACTTTTAATATTTCTAATTTAAAACGTAGTTAATTCTAAAGAGCAGTTGCTCTTTTTATTATGTTTATTTTTTCTATTATAAGTAGAAGTGTTTTATATTTAGGAGGTTTTATTATGGATGAAATTATCTTTCAAACTTTGGTTTCTACTCCTACTGGGGTTGGTGCTTCTACAGGTAAACATACTGAAGAGGCTTTTAATGAGAATTTTGCTAAAGTTAAAACTTATTTAGAGGCTTTACTTGCTGTTGCATCAATTACTGTTACTTCTGAGCAAATGACTCAGATTAAAGTAGATACTTCTGTAACTCCACACGCTATTTACTATTCTATGGATCCAGTTGATACTCCTGCGAGTGAGGTAACTTGGTATGATTTAGACAATGTATCTTTCGCAGATTTACAAGGAAATCCAACAGATAATATAGCATTAGCGAATATTTTAAATGCTAAAGCTGCATTATCTGATTTCAATGCTTTGTCTGCTAATGTAACTGCTCTTGGTACTACTGTTTCAGGACATACTGATTCTATAGCAGATAATACAAGAGATATTTCTACTAATACTCAAAGTATTAGTACTATTCGTAGTGATATGGTTCATTTAGTTCATTCACCTACTGCAGATGGTACTTTGTATTTAAGATATAATACTACTCATACTAGAATTGAATATTCATTAGATAATTCTCAATGGTTTAATATAGCTTCAGGTGCAGTTGATTTTTCAGATATTTCTGGTAATCCTACTTCTAATAATAACTTAGTTAGTTATGTTACTAATTCTATTCAGCAAGCAATTCAGGGTGTTACTGGAGATTTTGTTTCTACTCAAGATTTTAATCTTCATGTTAATAATAAAAATAATCCACATGAAGTTACTAAGGAACAAATAGGTTTAGGTAATGTAGATAATACAGCTGACTTAGATAAACCTATACCAACAGCAATGCAAGAAGAGATTGATGCTTTATGGCATAGATATCCTGAATGTCAAGCTTTAGGTAATGAGGATTATTTAGATTTATTTAATACAAAAGTTTCTGGACAAGCAGTTGAGGCTAAAATTGATGTTGTTGGAGAGTCTTTAGTAATTCAAGATGGAGGAATTTTTACTTGTAGTCATTCACCTGTAGTTGTAGGTTCAGTTACTATTACAGATGATTATTCTACAGTGTTTGTAGTTGATGAAAATAATAATATTGTTGATGAAAATGATAATGTAGTTGGTACTTTTACTTATTCTACAGGTATTATTACTTCTACTGGTTTAGAAGTTTCTTCTGGATCTATTAATTATTCTTATAGTGTAGATCATGTAAGTGCTGGAGGTATTATTGCTTTAGGACATTCAAGTATCAATCCGGGATCTATAGTTCTTACTGATGGAGCTAATGTTTATACAGATGATACCAATGGAAATTTAGTAATTAATTCTACTACTGTAGGTACAGTTAATTATGTGACAGGTATAATTACTTCTACTACATTAACTACTACTTCTTCTGCAGTAGTTGATTATTCTTATGTAGCTGGTGGAGGACCTAAAGACGCTTTATATTTTACTTCATCTACATTTAATGGAACTCAAGAAACTATTAATCCACATTCTACTGAATATGCTACTAAGGGTTATGTTGATGGTATTGTAGGTAATATTAATACAGTTCTTGATAGTTTAACTTCAGATTAGAAAGGAGGTCTTTTATGGCAACTGTTTCTAAACAATTAAATAATTTAATTAGAGATAAACGAACTCTAGTTAGGGTTTTAAATAGTAAGGAAGTTGAATCTACTGATGATGAAACTTATACTGTGTTATCTGAAGGTGTTGGAAATATTATTTCTCCAACACCTAAAATAAAAAATGTTAAATATTCTCATAGGAATTATTTGTATGCACCTCAATTTGTTGAGTCTTTACCTCGAGGATTGTTTTTAGATGAAGCCATAGTTGATTGTAATAATTTATTTGCAGGTTTTTCTAATTTAACTTCTTTAGATTTATCTTCATTTAATACTTCTAATGTAACTAATATGAGAAAAATGTTTTGTTATTGTGGTAAGCTTACTTCTTTAGATTTATCTTCATTTAATACTTCTAATGTAACTAGTATGAAAGAAATGTTTATTGGATGTAGTAAGCTTACATCAATAACTTTTGGACCAGATTGGGATACTTCTAAAGTAACTAATATGGCGAATATGTTTTCTGAATGTCGTGAGTTAGAAACTCTTAATTTGTCTGTAGGAACTTTTACTACTTCTAAGGTTACTGATGTATCTGGTATGTTTTATAATTGTACCAAATTAAATGTAGCTAATTTATTGCCTTTATTTGATTTTAATAGAGTGACTGATTTTTCATGGTTCCTTGATGGTGTGCATTCTTTAACTTCAGTAGATTTAAGTACTTGGAATTTTAATACTACATCTAATATTAATTTTGGAAGTGTTTTTAGATATTGTCCTAATTTAACTTCAGTTATATTTGGAAATAGTAATTTAAGTAAATTTACTAATATAGGAAATTTATTTCATACTGATTCTCGTTTAACTTCTGTAGATTTGTCTAATGTTGTTGCACCAATAAATCCAATTTCTACTTATAATGCTTTTTATAATTGTACTAATATTACTACAATTAATTTTGGAAATTCATCTTGGATTCTATCAACTGCAAGTTCAATGTTTTATGGTTGTAATTATTTAACTTCATTAGATTTAAGTAATTTTTCAATAAATCCTACAGGATCATCTATTTCATTAGATGGAATGTTTTATGGTTGTAGATCAGTTACTTCTTTAGGTTTACCTAATGATTTTGTTACTTCTGCAGTTTCCTCTATGAAAGAAATGTTTACTGGATGTAGTAATTTACTTTCATTAGATGTAAGTAATTATGATACTTCTAAAGTAACTAATATGAGTAATCTTTTTGATAGATGTACAAAATTAACTACTTTAGATTTACGAAGTTGGGATTTATCTAAAATTTCTTATGAGATACCAACTTTTAAAGAATGTCATGCATTAGTGGATTTGAAGTTTGGTACTAATTATAAATTTTCATCTAAAGTAACTTCGCTTGCAGGTATGTTTTATTATTGTAATTCTTTACCTTCTTTAGATTTATCTTCATTTAATACTTCTAATATAACTGATATGAGTAGCATGTTTCAATATTGTACATCTCTTACATCAATAACTTTTGGTGAAGGTTGGGATACTTCTAAAGTAATTGATATGTCTAATATGTTCAATTTCTGTACCTCTTTAACTTCTTTAGATTTATCTTTCTTTGATACTTCTAATGTAACTAATATGAGTGGGATGTTTATTATGTATGAATCTTCGAATATGACATTATTAGATTTATCTTCATTTGATTTTAGTAAAGTTACATCTTATTCTAATATGTTTGATTCTTATTTGGCTAATTGTGTTATTTATGTTAAAGATCAAACTGCACTTACTTGGTTAACTTCTAAATTTAGTTTCTTAACTAATGTACAGATAAAGGCGGTGTAATTTATGAGCAGTGAAATAAATAAAAGTAAATTGGATAGTCTTGAAAATGATAGACAACTTCTAGTTGATCAGTTATTAGCTAAAAGTGTTCAGGCAGATACTTCAGAGACAATGACATCTCTTGTAGGTAAGGTTAATACTATTGTTACTGGAGAGTTAGAGCCAGATCCTTATGTAGCTCCAAGTCATACTTTTAATATGTATTATGATGATTATTCTACATATAATACAGCTTTAAGTATTTTTGATTCTGCGTATGAGCCATATATATCTTGGGTACTTGGACAAGTGGAAGATTTTTGTGTTTATTCTGTGTGTCCAGGTATTCTCTCTTTACATTTAAAATCTAGCTATTCTTTTGCACCTAATAGAACTTCTTTGCGTTATTTTTGTAGTTATTTGTCTTACTTAACTTCTCTTACGATAGATAGGGGATTTCTACCATCTACAATTACTGACATGAAGGGTTTTCTTAGTGCATGTGATAGTTTAGTCGAGGTGGATTTACGTAATTTAGATGTGTCTAATGTAACGAATTTTGAAAGTTTTTTCGAAGGTTGTTCTAGTTTAACCACTATTAATTTTGATGGATGGAATACAACTAAAGGAGTTAATTTTGATAGAATGTTTGTGTATTGTTCAAGTTTAAAACATTTAGATATAAGTTCTTTCACTTTTGGTGAAAATTTATCAATTAGACTTTATGGAATGTTTGATTCTTATTTAGAATATTTAGATATTTCTGGGTTTGATTTTGTAAATACTTCAGGAAGCACTTTTTCTGGTGTGGGAAATACTTTTTCTCTAATGAATAAAAATTGTTTTATATATGTTAAGGATCAAGCTAATTTGGATTATATTCAAAATTCTAGATCTGCTTATGGAAGATTTACTAATATTCATGTAAAGGAGGTGTAGTCTATGAATGACTCACAATTTAATAACAATGAAAATATATATTCTAGGAAGTTTCATACTGTAGTTCCTTCAGATACTATAGGTACTTGGGTAGATGCTTTTAATAACAATGCTTTGGCGAGTTCTGATCATACTTGGTATCTAGGGGAAATGCTTTTCAATGGTGTACTTTATACTGGAAGAGAAACTATTGGTGGAATTGAAATTCATTCACTTACTAATTTAAATATTTCTAGTATTTCACCATCTTTAGTAGAATTAGATAACTTTTATATTTATTTTAGAAGTATAAATAAAATAGTTTTACTAGATCAGAGAACTTTTGATTTATCTCAATATGCAGATGGTGAACCTCATTTCTTCTATTTAAATTCTAATTTTGGTTTTAGAGTTTCTCAAGAATTTAATCAAGCTGTAGATGAAGTAATGTTGTTTAGATTTATTATTAGTACTAATAATTTGTTTACTCAATGCTATACTACTTTTCAAAGATTTGGAAGTAATGTATATGATTCTGCAGGAGAGTATTATCAAGTTCAAGGTTGTGAACCTGTACCAATTGATAACACTCTTACTTTAAGACTTAATGAAGGTAAGATTAAGAGATCAGGAATTAAATATGATTTTCATCAAGTTCCTGATATTTATAGTATTGAAAACAAAGATGTACCATTCAACTTAAGATATATTACTGTTAATAATACTGTAGATTTTTCTCAATCTGTTACTACTTCAGTTGATCCAAATAAGTATTTAAATTACTCTACTCATACTTTAAGTAATGTACCTGTAGATAAGTTTACTGTCCAACGTATCTTGTATGATGTATATAGTGATTGTTTGATTTTTCAATATGGAGATGCATTGTATGATTCTATGAGTTCAGCTTTGTCATCTATCAATAATGTGTCATATCCATTTCCTTATGATTCTTTAATGTTTATACCTGTTGGATTACTTTTTGTTAAGCAAGGTGCTACTAATCTAGCTGATCCTGATGAAGCTATATTAGTTCAACATCTTAATACTACAATTGATCCTATGGATTCTGCTTTCTTTGCAGAAGATGCTTACGCCAGAGGTAGACTTGATGCAATTGCGAATGATATCTCTAATTTACAATTACAAATTAATGCATTAGAAGGTCAACTTAATTCTCATGTTGGGGATAAGTCAAATCCACATGAAGTTACTAAAACTCAAGTTGGTTTAGGTAATGTGGATAACTTTTCTTACAATGAGATTAAACAAAAGATTAGTAATGATTTAGGAGATAGATGGATTAAGAAGAATGAAGCAGATTCTACTACAGGTGCTTTAGCACTTAATGGTGGAGTAACAATTAATTCTAGTCATACTTTAGATGCTAAAGCTTCATATATCATGGTTAATGGTCAAAGATTATATGTTGGTACTAAACCAAATGATGCACCTAATGGTTCTTGGGCAATTAGTACTTAGGAGGTGTTTATATGGCAACTAGTGGTAGTATTACTTCAAATGTAAATAATACAATGTACTTAACTGTAGACTGGTGGCGTAAGTCCTATGATGCAGATACTCAGAAAGCTGTTTATACAGTATCTGCATATTTTAGGAATGCTACTAATATTTGTTATAAAGTTTATGGAGGTACTGATTCTAACTATGTAAATGTTGGTGGACATACTTTATTTACTTATTCTGCAGGAGGAACTGGTTCTCGAGCTAATCCACGTCATGCTTATGGTCCGATTACTGCGTATGATGCAGATCGTACAGCTTGGTATGCTAATTGGACTGAGGGTTCTATGTATGTTTATGCTGTAGCTCATTTGTTTTCTAATGTAGATGTAGAAGTTAATATAAATGATAATGGAGCATCTAATTTTGATATAAATGCAGTTCTTTATTGTAGTGTAGGTACATTTGTTATAAGTACAACTGTTGTACCAGATGCAATTGATGTTTTCTCTAAGACTCCTTATAAGGATGGTTCTTGGACAAATAATGGTAGGATTTGGCATAAGGAATCAGGGGTTTGGAAGAAACGTAAATTATTTAAAAGAGAGAATAACTCTTGGGTTAAGAAGTAATTTGAAAGGAGTGTTTTTATGGCAATTATTAAAAGAACTACTTTAATTGCACCATCTGCTGATACTAGAACTTTATCTGAACTTAGTACTGTAGATATTGAATCAGGTATATATTACTGTAATGAAGGAGTAACTATTAATGGGGTTTCTTCTGCTTTATGGACAGTAGTGTGTATTTCTAATAATGATATGCAGAATTTACATTGTTATACTCAAATATGGATTCCTTCAGCAACTGGTGGTACTAGTAGATCTTCTCAAGCTATGTTTATTAGAACTTCATCTACTGAGGCTACAGGGTATAGTGATTTCTCTTCTGCAGTGGTTGCAAGTTCGAATGTTAAGTTTGAGGTAAGCTCTACTCAGCCTACCTTATCTGAAAATGGAGAAACTAAACTTTGGATTCAGTATCCTACTAATTAGTTTCTTATTTCTTATTATTTGGTTCATTTTCGTTTGTTTCTAGCTTAGATGTATATTTATACTTATTTAGATTAAAAGTTTCTTATTTTTGATTTAAGGGGGTAAATATGAAGCAGATAACGAAGGAGATGTTAAAGATATATCAACCTTTTTCTAATCTTGATTGGATGAATTATAAGTTGGTACGTAAAGATTTAACTTTTCACCATATCTGTAAAAAAGAATCAGGAGGAAAGATGGTTATTGAGAATGGTGCTTTACTTATGCCGGTGGCGCACCAATATTTACATCTCATAGAATATAAGGATATTGATACCTATATAGCAATCAACAATGTTTTTAAGTATGTTAATCAACAAGGATATGAGCCTACATTTGAACAAAGGGAGTTAATTGAATATTTACTTAGTGAGTTTGAAAAGGTTCATCGATGGGATAAAGGTAGTAAAGGTAAGTTATTAATTCAGAGAAAGTATTATCAGAGAGATTTTTTCTAAGGAGGTACTTTTATGATTAAGTATTTTATTTTAGTTTTTATTCTAGGTTTCATTTTAGGTTTTATTTTTAGTGTATTTTTAACTATGAGTAAGATTAGTTCTTATGAGGATAAGATTCAGAAACTTAAGAAGAAGGTGATTAGATTTAGTATAGAGAGGGATGATGACTGATGGGAGCAGTTTCAGGTAATAGAATTTATAATAGTGTCAGTTCTATGTCATGGTATTCTTATGTAGAATATTCTTCTACTTCAGCTAGTTTTTATATCCATGTAGATTTACATCAAGGTACTTCAGGTTCTATGTGGCTGAGGTGTAACTGTTATATTGATGGTGAATATGTTGGGCAACTTGGAGCTGCCAATTACAGTCCAGGAAATCATTTTGTAGGATCTAAATCTATTTCTGCTACATCTTCACATAGTTTTTCAGGTACTTGTAGTGGTGGTACTTGGGGACAAAATGGTACATCTTCTGGTACAATTCCTGCACAAGTTACTACTGGTGTGTTAGATGTTAATCCAGTTATTAATGGAACAGAATATGCATCGGGTAAAGATGGCTTTACTTTTAATGTTTCAGGTATGGTTACAGCCTCAAATGTTAAAGATTATTATAATGCGAGTGTTAGTCCTGGTTCTTGTACTGCAACACCTAATTCGAAAGTTGGGTATACTACTTCTGCAGCTTCAGGTACTGTTTCAGTAGGTTCTACTTTAACTTTGAAGCCTACTTGGACTAGTAAGACTACTACTATAACTTTAAATAGTGACGGTGCTACTTCACATGGTACTACTTCTGTTACAGGTAAGTATGATCAGGCAATGACTACTATTACTCCTCCAAGTAGAATTGGGGCGGATTTTTTAGGTTATTATTCTCAACCTGATGGTGCAGGTACTAAGTATTATAATGCTAATGGTTCTTCTGCGCATGTATGGGATAATGCAAATAGTACTGTGACTTTATATGCTCATTGGGAATTTCATGACTTTGTGTATGTATCTCAAAATGGTGGTTCATATGAGCTTGGTAGAGTTTATGTATCACAGAATGGTGGAGCTTATACTTTGTTAGATGTGGGAAGTGTTAAGGTTTCTCAGAATGGAGGAAACTACACACCTATAGTGTAAAGTTTTTTCTTTTGGGTATTGTATTTTTCTAAAATTTTAGTTATGATGTTTTTGGAATCTAGGGGATTTCAAAATACTATTTAGGAGGATACATATACATGGATAACAATTCTTATTCAGAAGGGGTTTTGGTTAAGAATGAAGTTACTGGGGAAGTACTTACTATTGATATGATGGTTCGTGTAATACGTACAGAGGTTAAGAAGTTATTTATGACTTATTCTAATCTTCATAGGTATTATGAACTTGATGATGTTGTACAGGATATTGTTTGTTATTATTTTTCACCGATGAAGAAGGTACCAAAAATTAGATTGGTTCATTATAGTGAGTTGTATGATAACAATATTCAGTATTTAATTAATTTATTTAAACTTACTTCTCGTCAATGGTTGAATATGCTTTGTAGAAATAGAGATGTAGAAAATAATCCTATAAGTCTTAATACTATAGTTGGTAGTACCTTAACTGATGATAAAGTAGTTGAGTTACAAGACTTTATTAAAGATAAGTCAGTTATTTCTAGAACTTTAGATAGGGAATTTCTTGAAGATGTTTTTACTGAATTATATAAATATAATTTTGATTTGTTATTTAGTAAAGAATGTAAGAGATTAGCAGATTCTAGAAGTAAGATTTCTTATAGTGTGGCTTTAGATAATTTTTTAAATGATTCAGATAAAATGAATGAAATTATGGAAAATACTCTTAGACAACGAAGTTTTTTATTAGATTTTCTTAATGGGTATACTAAGGTAGAACTTAGATCTAAGTATTCAGATTTTAATCGTTTAATGAAAGTAATAAAATTAGTTTTAAAAAGAAGTATAGAAAGTAATTAACTTTCTACTTTTTTTCATAGTATAATATATGTGAGGTGGTTTAAATGCAATTACTACATGATAATCTCTTAGTTAAAGAGGCTATGAAAGATACTACTATTGGAGGTACATCTTTGCATTATAAGTATGATGATGACGATCCATTTATGGAGGTTGAAGTTATAGATGTTTCTGTTGAATTAAGTGCAGAATATGCTAAGTACTATTCATCAATGAATAATTTAGATTTAAAATTTGTTATTTCTAATATTTATTCTGTTGGTAGTCATCTATTGATTCGTAGAATCAATAAGTTACCTTATAAGGACGGGTTATTCTTTATTTCTTTTAAAGATGTTATTGCTGTTCTTAATAAGGAAGATAAAAATTTAGATAAGGAGGATGAATTAAATGGAAGAAACTAAGGTTGATAATACAGATAATAAAGACATAGTTATTACTGAAGAAGCTTTTCATCAGATGATTTTAGATTCACATAAGTATATTTACAATCTTATGGGTTTTGATGGAGAATATGATGAGCATCTTTTTCAAGATAATTTTAAAGAGATTGCAGATGATCCAGATAAACGTTTAGCTTTATTTACGTCTTACTCTGGTTTTGATAAGCAACTTGATCTTGTGTATATACAACAAGGTTATGGTTATTTTGGTAAGAACTTTGTTAAGAACTTAATTGATAAAGATAAAGATTCAGCTTATCATGTGTTTGAAAATCTAATTCAAGAATATTTAGACTTACAAGAATTTATATATACTACAACTTCTAAGTTAGAAGAAGCTAGTAAAAAGTTTAAAGAATCTGAATCTAAACAAGATAATTCATAATATTAGTTAAGGAGGTTATTTTTTATGAATTTAGAAGAACAATTAAAGTTGGCTACATCTTCAGTAACTCAACCTGCTCAAGCTGTTCAACCTGTTCAGGTTGCAGTTCCTACTTCACAAGAAGTTCAACAACAAGTTGCGAATAATGCAAATGTACAGGCAGCAGCTCAAGTAGTTCAACCTACTCAATCTATAACAGCTACTCCTAGTCAAGTATCTACTGTAGTTACTCCAAATACTTCTACAGTTAATACAGCAGGTTTAGCTCAAACTATGGATTTAAATAAGGCTGCAGAAGAGACTGTTACTAATTTTGGAGTACAAACTATTCAGTTAGGACAAACTATTTCTACTAGAGCAATTGAGTCAGTTAAGAAGTTAGAGAAAGGTGATAGTATAAGAATCACTCTTATTGAACCTTTTATTCAAGCAGCTAAGATTCATACTCATCCAGTTTTAGGTAAGATTAATTGTTTCTCAACTGAAACTACTTTAGGACAATGTTGTCAAGAACTTGGGGATCCTAAGGTTCGTTACTTCATGCCTGTGTTGGTTTATTCTACAATGCCTAATGATCCTAAGACACCTTTACCTCAAGGTAAATCTGAATTAAGATTATTAGTTCTTTGGGATACAGGTTCTTATAATCAATTATGTACTGAAATTATGGATGCAGGTAATGATGCAACAATTGATTTAATTGCAACTTCTGAAGATTCTTATGGTAAGTTATCTTTCAGAGGTCAAAAGACATCATTTAGATCTATGCCTGAGTATCAACAAGCTATTTCAGAAGCTACTCAAAAGTGGAATGTAGTTAAGGATAGAGCTGCTGATACTGTTAGACGTAATATAGATCCAGTTCGTTATGCACAATTAAGTAGAAATAATCCAGTTCCTCAAACTCAAGATTATACTATGGATGATGTAATGTAATTTTATTTGGTTTATTGTAATGTGAAATGATTTCTTTATTTCATAGAAAAGAATGGTAATATTATCATTCTTTTCTTTTTCTTGAAATAGTGCCAGTTGTAATTTATGGTATTTTATGGTATAATATACTTAGTTATTCAGAGGAGGGGAAGTTTATGAATAGCATAATACTACAAGATTTAATGGATGCAACTACTACATTCATAGAGAAGAGTTCTCATGTAGACTATTGTTTTACTTTAGAGGATCAGGTTGCATTACAACGTTTGATTGACACTCTTACTAATCAATTAAACATTCTAATCAATTATGAATTGAAGAGGGGTGATTCTAATGACTAATGTTCATAAGTTAGCTTCTACACGTAGTGGTGTAGAAGTCAATCTTTATGTTGTTGCTACCAGAGGTGCAGGTGATAAAGAGCTTTATCTTGCATGTGATGAATCTGAATGTGCAGATGGTAGATCTCATATGAAATGGACAGATAAGATTGAAGATGCTTATGCGACATTTGATTATCATGAAACTGAGGACTTTGCTAAGTCTTGGTTTAAGAAATATAATAAGTGGTATATCAAGAAGTACATAGGTTTATTTTAAGGAGGTATTTTATGAGAAGTATTGAAGAGTTTAAGCAAGACTTTATTAATGGTAAGTTAGAGAAGGGGTTATCTACTTCTATTAATGAAGAAGGACAAACTGTTATTGTGGAAGTAGATGATGATAGATTTTTGATTAGTGTAACTCAAGACAATGGTTGGATTCGTACAAATGAATATCTTTGGGATGGTTCTACTTGGGATGTTTCAGAGATTTATGATAAGGGAGTTTAATTTATGTTAGGGCATCATTATTTTATTAGTAAGATAGATATTTTAGCCATTGTAAGAAAGCGTTGTAATCAAAATGATTTATGGATTCTTCATGCTAATATTTTAGATTCTGAAGGTAGTAAACCTACTTTTGTGTATAATTATCATGATTTATATTCTGCTTTGTCTGATGTGGTTAGAGTTTATGATTGTTATGTAGCTGAAGATAATTATTATTATATAATTAAGGAGATGGTATAATGTTACACATTAAGTTTAGATATAAGGATGATTTTTCTAAAGGTGAGTGGAAATACCAAGAGTGTATTGTTTCATCAGTGAAAGAATGTATTGAACTTTATGGTTTGGGAATTGATTGTGAATATGAGATTCTTTCTGTAGAGGAGGTTTAATATGAGAGTACAACAGTTTTCTAAGTCAGGGGACTTTATTAAGGAGTTTGCTAGTGAATCAGAAGCTGCACATGAATTAGGTTTAACTTCTAGCCTCATTAAATGGGTGTGTGAGGGTAAACGTAACTATCATGGCGGATTTGTTTGGAGGTATGCAGAAGAGGTCACAGAACCTGTTTCTGAGCCTCAAGTGGTATCTTATGAGGTTTCTTCTTCTGATCAATTAGTTTGTGTTGAGCCTTCTCTTAAAGATATTACTGTTTCTAAACCAATTTATATTATTTTCTATCATGCAGGTTTTAGTTCTAAACCTCTTGATTATTTTTATCTTTCGTTGGACAATGCAATTGAGTATGTTAGAACATTATTAAGTGATTCTGAGCTTCAAGAGAATGATTCTCTTGAAAGAAATCATATTAATAAGTATAGATATTACTTACGTAATTCTAATTATTATGAAATTATATGTTTAACGGAAGGTGATTCTTATGGCAAAAGTAATTGAGCAAGATTTTAATCATTGGGTTAAACCAGTTAAATTAAATAATGATTGGCCAGATAAATATAATTTTTCATGTATTACTTCTCTTGATCAATTAAGGAATATTTTATTATCTTATCAAAATCCAGATGGTACATATCCTATGATGGGGTTCGATACTGAAACTACTGGACTTAGTCCAGAGGAGGATTCCATTGTAGGATATTCTTTTGCGTTTAATGAGACTGATGCGTATTATGTACCTACTGCACATTTAAATTTAGCTTTAGGTGATGAAGCTTTAGATGTTATTTATAATGTTATGTGTAAGTGTAAATTAGTTCTTATGTATAATGCAAGGTTTGATATAAGGATGATGGAATGGAATCATTTTGAAAATGAGTCTATTGCTTTTAAACATGACTTTATAGTTAATGCACGACAATTGTATTCTAAATATGATATGTCTAAGGTTAATATCTATGATGTTCAAGTTATGATTTGGGCAATGGATTCAGCACATTACTATCCAAGTCTTAAATGGGCAGAACTTCAAATCTTAGGATGGAGATCTAACACCTTTGAGGAGACGCAGGGTGGAGCATCTAACTTTGCTTATCTAGATCCTACTGATCCTAATACTTACAATTACGCAGCTACTGATGCTTTAGCTTTAATACTTCTTTATAACTGTTCTAAGTGGATAAGGGATGAAGCTAAGTTATCTTTACAGATGCATGCTCAAGGTAAAGTAATTCCTTTAACTCGATTTGAACAAACTCCTATTTTAGCAGATGTACCTTTATTGAAGAAGCAATCTGAGTATTATCATAATCAAATGGATGAAATAGAGAAACGTATTTATACTATTGTAGGGTATACTTTTAATATCTCTTCAGGACCTGCAAGAGCTAAAGCTTTTAGAGATAAGAATATAATTATTACAGAGACTACTTCTAGTGGTAAAGTAGCAACAGGAGCACCTATCATAGAAGAGACCAAGAAACAGTTTGATAAGAATTCTGATCAGTATATCTTATTAGATTTATGTTCAGAGTATTTACATATAAAGAAGATGATCAGTACCTACATAGATTCGCTTTTAGAACAAGTAACTACAAATTCTTTTAGAGATGGTTATTTTAGATATAACTATCGTAATGTAGCGACAACTTCAGGTCGTTATTCGGGAGGCCGAACTGATTAAGTTCTGCTTTTTTGTTATTGTATTCTATGGTATTTTATGGTATAATATGTTCATATTTAGTGGGGAGGTGTTTGTATGGACAACAATATTAAGTTTATTCAAGATAAGTTGATTGATAGTTTATCTAGATTAGATGGTGCATCTGATACTCTTATGGAAGAGGTGGCTAGAAGTAATGCTGTTTCTCAACTTGCTAATACTTATATTAAAGCTTGTAACTTAATTATTAGAGTTGAAGAAGGTAAACTTAACTTAAAGAATAAATTAGGTGGTGTTCCTGTTGAAAAGAAATAAATATAGTGAAGAGTTTATACTTTTTGTTAGGGACAATATTAGTAAGTATACTAAGGAATCTTTTATAGCCTTGTTGGAAGAAAGGTTTAATATGAAAATTTCTAAGAATGCTCTTAAGTGTTTGCTTAGAAGATATCAGATTGAAGGAAGGTATCTTGATTATCAAAAGCAGATGATTAGGAGTACTGCTAAACATCCAGTTGGTGCTGAGAGAATGACGAAGGATGGTCTTTATGTAAAGGTTGCTCAACCTAATGTTTGGAGGAAGAAGACTAGGGTTATGTATGAAAAGTATCATAATTGTAAGTTGAATAAGAAAGATTATGTCTTATTTCTTAATGGAGATCATAATGATTATAGTAAAGATAATTTGATTCTATCTACGAATAGGGAGAAGTGTTATTTACATAATTGGGGAACTTATAGTAAGAATCCTAAGTTGACAGAGATAGCCATTTTATCTGCAAGATTAACTATTAAAGCAAAGGAGTTGTTATCATGACGGATTTAAAAGTTGAAGAAACTGTTGGTGGTTTCAAATATATGAAGGTTTCTCGACTTGATTGTATCAAGTGGGGAGGTTTAGGTTTTTGTGATTTATGTAATTCTGTTTTTGATTTTGGGTATTTACTTCCTATTACTTCAGGTTGTTATTGTAAGAAGTGTTTTGATAAGTATCTTTCTGGAGATAGAGTTATTGATGGACATGATAAGATAGTTCAGGATGATATAGCAGATGGTTTCTTTAAGTATCATGTTGATAAGATTAAAGAAGTTGATAAGGAACATCCAGATTTACGTTTGTGTCCTAAGTGTGATGGTCTTTATACAGGGTATCCTGCTATTTCTAGAAGAGATAATAAGACAGAGATTTGCTCAGCTTGTGGTATAGCTGAAGCTTTAGAAGATGCATATAACAATATGGGGGAGGAAGAATGATGAAAGTAGAAACTATTATAGCTATGAATGAGAATGTTTTTTCTGAGATGTTAACTGAGTTTATTAATCAACATAAGGTAGATCATGTTGATACTCATGTTCAAGCTATACATAATAGTCTTAATTTTATTGCTGTTGTATATTATTATGATGATACAAATAAGCCTAAATTCAAGGATTTGAATGATGTGCAGTTGAATGACATTTCTATTAATGTTTTAAATCTTCCTACTAGAGCATGGAATTATTACACTAGAAAACATATTTCTACTGTTAAGGAATTATTAGATTCTCTTTGTGAGGATCCTAACCTTGAACGTTCTAGAACTATTGGGCCAGATACTAAACTTAAGATTATTGAATGTCTTACAGATTTTGGTATTGATTGGGAAGAATACTATAAGAATTATCATATATTTAAATAGGAGGTAAGAATAATGGATGATATTGAAGATACTTTATTAGATAAGATTATAGACATTATTGAAAAATGTAAATATAATTCTGATAAAGAATTTGAAACTTTTGATAAGTTTAAGGTAGATGATAGTGATCTTTCTGTTTATGATCCTATGGTGGCTAATATAGATTTATCTATGAAGTATATATTTTTGTTACTTGGTGTGGATTTAACTTTAAATAAATATAAGGAGCACATAGTGGATCGAGTTTTTTATAAAGTTCTTGATGCATATTGTAAGGAGGATTGTACGGATTTAAATACTTATGCGTCTGAAGCAGCGGATTTTTTTGAACTTTCTTCAAAGTTACTTTTACTTGTTGATACTGCAGATAGTCCAGAACTTAATTTGGTTGTTGATTTATATGAAAAATTTGCAGATAAACATATTATTTTAGATTTTGAAGATAATAGAGATTATTATCTTACTTATTAGGAGGATTTATGAGAAGTTTAGAAACTATATTAAGTACTAGAGGACTTAGACTTGCTAAGTTATCTAATGCTTTAAATGAAAGAATTCCAGCTGTGGATATTTTCAACTTAGATAAACATAATTTATATAATTTAAAGGAATTTATTGTGGATGAAAAGGATACTCTTGCTTTTGGAGGGGACTATTATGATAATGCTTCTGGTAAGCAATTGAATTTTATGTTTTCTGTTCAAGGTGGTTGGGAACATCTTTCTGTGTCTATGCCTAGTAGGACTCCTACATGGGATCAGATGTGTAAGATGAAGGATATCTTCTTTGATGAAGAGGAAGAAGCCTTTGAGTATCATCCTAAGAGAAGTGAGTATATTAATGTTCATCCCCATTGTTTACATATTTGGAGACCTATCTATTCAGAGATTTTTTCTAATTTTATAGATATGGGTTTAGTTCAGAAAAGTGAAAGTGTTAAGGTTAAGGATCTTATGAGTAAGTTATTTGAAGATAAGCCTGATATGTGGGATTCACTTCTTGCTCTTTATGAAGCTGAGAATGGTGGAGAGTCATTGGATTCTCAAACTATTCAGTTATATGATAAAGTTCCAGCAGATTTACTTTGTATGCCTACTCCACCTTACTTTAGAGTTGGTACTAAATCTGAAGAGGGGTATAATATTATTAAGGATATTGCAAAGAAGAATGGTGTTAGAGTAGGGTTAGCAACTAAAGGTGATGAAGATGAGTAAGAAGTTTAAGAACAAGATGACTCTTGAAGAGTTTGGTGACTTTGTAGATGAAGTTACTTCAAGTATGTGTTGTTTAACGTGTGAGAACTGTATTCCTATTGGTGAAGGGGATCATGTTTGTTTTGAAGCTTTAGATGATCCTGTGTTAGTTTTAGAGGATTATGAGCCTACAGATAATTATTTTGCTTGTGGTGGTTCTGAATATGTTGGAGGTGAAGATGATGATGACTAGGGATAATGAATTTGTTTTATACAATCAAAGTATTGAATGGATGCTTAAGAATATTATAGATAAGAGTACTATCATTCTTAAGGATTTTGAACGTAATGGTAGAGTTCATCCAGATTACATTGAAGAGAAGCTTAGTAGTGCTAAGTATGATTTAGATAATCTTTATTCTATAGCTTTACGTAAGATTGAAGAGAATAAGAAAGGTGAGTAATTTTATGGTATAGTAATAATACAAGGAGGTTTCTTATATGAAGGATTTTATTGAAGATAATAAATTGGAGATTATTTCTTTGTGGGGAATCTTAATGACTATTATTACTATTATCACTGTTGTTTATGCAGTTACTATTACTGAGATTTCTCAAGATTTAGTACATATTGTTTCTTTTAAGGATCAGGATATTCAGGATATGACTTTTCATATCAATGATTTAACTACTGAGAATGAACAACTTAAGTTAGATAAGAAAGATTTAGAGTATAATTTTAATCACTGTGTACAAGAATTATCTCATGGTGATTAGGATTATATTGTGGGGGATTTATGGAAGATTTTGATTTAATAGATGTTTTAGATAAGAGAGAAGGCTCTTTTTATGAAGACTCTCTTAATATGGATACTGTTGAGAATATACTTAAGTATTCGTGTCAAGTAGCTAACTTCAAGGAGGTTAGTAAGATGTATCGTGAGGTTTCTTATGATCAGATAGCTTATTGGAGTGAGGATTCTCATTCACCAATTTATGATCATCCAGAGAAGTACTCAGATTTAGATATTGAAAATTTAACTTTTCTACAGAAGAAGATTTCTACAGCAATTGATTTATATACTCAGATGTTGGTTCAAGGAAATCATTTTGATAGAAAGTATCTTGAAGACCAATTAGGTAGACTTTAATTCATAATATAGTTTAGGAGGTAATTTTTATGGCAGAGTTCTTTGTACAAGGTAATCCACAGAATATTCCTAAGGTTAAGGGTGGAGACAATATGTTCTTTGCTGCTTCTGAGGAACAAGTAAGACAATTACATCCTGAACTTATAGATTATGAACCTGAGAAGTCTAGATGTTTTTATCATTATGAAGATGGTTCAATTCGTTGGTTTGATAGAATTTATGGATGGTACTTTTCAGATAAGGAATGGGGTTTAGAGACTGAGTATAAGGTTGAGGGTATTACTCAACAGTGGTTACCAGATTATACTTCTTTGAATATACGTAATTCTACTATTAAGGCACCTGATGGCTGGACTGAGGTTTCTTGTGACTATTCTGCTGAGGAGATTCGTTTAGCAGCAATTAATACTCATGGTAAGACTTATCTTGAAGCCTTTAGGGAAGGTAAAGATGTACATCTTATGACTGCGATCGCCATGTTTGGAGAAGAGAAGGTTAATGAGAATAGGAAGAAGTATCGTAGTAAAGCTAAGGGTTGTAACTTTGGTTTAGGTTATGGTGGTTCTGCTAAAGTACTTGAACGTATTGCAGGAATGTCTCCAGAGGATGCAAAAGAGGCGTATGACGCGTTTATGGATGGTATGTCTGATCACTTTATGGTTCAAGCTAAACAAGTCCATACAACTCATCAAACGATGTGTGAACATTCTTTATTTGGTTTTCCTGTTAGACTTCATAGATATTACAGGTCTAATTCTTTTAAAGATGTTTCCGCAGGAGAACGTCTAGCAAAGAATCATAGGATTCAAGCAACTGGTGCAGATATTTTATCTTTAGCTTTTATGAAGATTTGGAAGAATATTTATCAACAGTTAGAACATCCAGAGGATTATATAAGGTTTAATCTAACTGTACATGATGAAATTGATTTTTATATTAAGAATGAAGCTATTCCTATTTTAGTTCCTAAGATTATAGAGAATATGATTGTACAGATGCCTGATTGGCCAATACCAGTTATTGTTGGTTTATCTATGGGGCCATCTTTAGGACAGTTATATGAGTGGGAATATGATACTAAGGAGAATGGTTATAGAGTTCTTACTCCTGCACTTGAAGAAGTTAAGAAGAAAGAACCTGAAGTTAAGGTTGAAAAGAAACCTGAGGTAGAAGAGGAAATTACATTAGAGTTCTGATGTTCTTCTATTAGGTTTCTTTTTTCTATATAATTAGATACTAATTTACTTAGGAGGTTGTTTTATGGGAATTTATAAGAGTTTAAAAATTAATTTAGTTGAAGCTGATGTGTTTGATTCAGCTAATGGATTAATGAAGGATGTTGCTGATGAAGTTGAAACTGCATTTACGGGTTTTGAAGGAAAGTTTGATTTTGGTAAACCTAGTGGTACAACTAGAAATACTATTAAGGGAGAGCCGTTTATTGATTCTATAGATTATGTAGTTTACTTTGGTGATTTATCTTTTGTATTTAGTGTAAGATTAAATAATGCTGCTTTTAGTAGATCTAGTTATGATCCAGAAATTATTTGGAGACACTATGGTTCTAGAGGTAATACAGTTAAACCTTTTTCTGTTGATGATGCTAATAAGTTAGCAGAGGCTACTAAGATTGCATATGATTTAAAATCTAAAATTCAAACTCAATTTGATGAGTTTATTAATGCAAATCCATTTCCAGAAGAAGGTGAGTAATCATGAATTTATATGAAGCAATTAAGAGTAATTCTAATAAATCTACTAATGATGCGTGGTGGAAGACTAATTATCAAAGAGCCATTGATTATGTAGACACAGAACTTCCTGAAATTTTAGTTGACGAGTTTTATGGTGGGGACTGGGATACGTATAATTGTGATAGTGGAAAGCATGTAGCTCTTACAGTTTTAAATCAGTTAGGACCAGATGGTTTTGAGAAAAGATTAAAAGAGATTAATAAATCTTCTTTTAAAGAATCAGATTCATCTTTTGATGTTGAAGGTTTAGCGGATAGAATAGATATTCTAATGGCTGATATGGATCCTTATGAACATATGGATGTGTATGGTTCTTATAATCCAACTGAAGAGTCTTATCAAGACACTTTAGATTCTTTATATAATAATCCACAGTCTGTTCTAGATAGTATTTCTTCTTATGACATAATTGATTGGGAAGATGATATTCAAACTGAGTATAATGAAGTTATTCAAGATTTAAAGGAATGGATTAAACTTTCTAAAGTTAAGAATGAGTCAGAGGATTCTTCTAAGAAAGGTTATAGTGTTATGATTAAGATGAAGAATAACAAACAAGTTATTCATCTATTCAATACTGAAGATGAAATGTATGAGTATTTAAATCTTTTATCTCATTATGTTGGACAAGGTGAGGTTGAGATTTTAGATTATACAGGTAAGAAATCTAAGAAGAATGAATCTGTAGATAATCCTTATGCACCAACTGCAGAGGATTGGGAGGATATTAATCATTGGTATAATGATAATTATGAAGAGATGTGGGATAATCAAGCTAAACATTCTCAGTTATCTTCAGAGGATATTGAGTGGTTATCTAATCAAAATTATGTAACTCCTTTAACTGAAATTAGTATGAATTATAGACCTACTGGAGATATTGAAACTGATGAACGTAGATTGAATGATTTAGCTACTACTTATTTTTATGATAAGGTAGGTATTTATAATCAGAATATAGATGGTCTTTGTAATAGATGGGCACATGATCAAGCAGTTAAGATTAATGAGGCTGAGAGTTTATCTGATGATTTATATACAAAAGGAATTTATAAGATTGTTATAACTACAAATGTATCTAAAGGTGATGTTGAAATTGATAGTGAAGATACTTATAGAACTGCAAATGCTAGACCTATTGATACTATAGTTAAAGAATATTATACTAATGCATTACCTACAGGTGATTCTCGATGGAAAGAATGTGTAGAGAAGAATTGGGGTATTATGGCTTTTCCTTTTATACCTCATCATATTACTTGTTATACTGATTCTGAATGTACTAATGAGGTTGGTTTGTTAGATGATGTTGCAGATAAACAATGGCGTGAGGTTGATGATAAATATCCAGATAATTATTGGAAAGGTATTTCTTATGACATATCTCAAGGAGTTAAGTTGTATGACTTAGATGGGAATCAAGTTGTAGGTTTAAAAGAATCAGATGAAAATCCTAAATATAAAGTTGAAATTAGAGATTTACATCTTACTAATCATGGGTATCATAACAATAGTGACATAGCTTGGGGTAGAATTAAGTTAGTTTCTAAGGATGGTTCTGGTATAGATGATCCTTTGTGTGGTTTATGGGATGTTATCTATTTTAGAGAGAGTGATCCACTATTTTGTTTTAAGATAGGGTATCCAGTTAAGGCAGTTGCCAATGCTCTTTATGATTATAATACAGATGAAGGAAATTATACTGTTAGAATTAATGGTGAGGATATTCCAGTTGATGATTTATGGGAGAAGATAAATAGAGATTGTACTAAGTTATCTGTTGATGCTGAAGGTGCAATTGAAGGTGCTATTGAGAGAGCAATTCGTGATGATAGTATTGATAAGGTAGATTATCAGTAAGGAGGAATAGTTATGAATTTATTTGAAAGTATTAAAAACAATTTAGATGAGTCTGATATTGAACAACCTGTTGAACCATCATATGAAGATGAATCTGAAGTTACAGGAAGAATTCATGTTACTTATATGTTTAATTCTACTTTTCCTAAGTCTTGGAGTCATGAGGATATTGAGAATGAAATTAAGTCTAATCTTTCAGAATATACTGATGAGATTGAGAGTATTGATTTTGATTTTTCTTATGAAGGTCCACAAGATCATGAAGCTAATTTAGCAGATGAGTATTATGATGAACAAAGATTAGTAGAGGAGAAGTAGTTATGAATTTATATGAATCTATTAAGAGTAAATTAAATGAAGCTACTGAATCAGATTGGGAAGCTTTGAAGCAAGGTTTATCTAGTTGTAAGTCAGCAAGTGATTGATTAAGTTAGGTTATTATACTAAAGATGAAATTGATAAATATAAGTGTATTGAACCTTATGATAGTTCTTTATATTAGTAGATAGGAGTTTATTATGATTCAAGATTTATACAATAACATAGAGTTTATAGATGGATTTCCAAAGGAGGGTGTTAGATTTGCTAATATCTTACCTTTGTTAAATAATCCAGTTTTACGAGATAAGTTAAGAGATGTTTTACAGGATTCTATACCTGAGGATGTAGATGTGATTGTTGCTCCTGAGGTTAGAGGTATGTTACTTGCGTATATTCTTACTGATTATACTGTATTACCTATACGTAAGAAAGGTAAATTACCTGGTGATGTAGTTAGTGTTACTTATGATACTGAGTACTCTACTGATACTCTTGAATGTAGAGTAGTAGATTTAAGTAATAAGAAGTGTTGGTTTATAGATGATATCTTTGCTACAGGAGGAACTTATAAAGCTGTTGAAGAGTTAATTACTCAATTAGGTGGTAATCTACTTGGAGGATCTGTATTATTAGATGTTTTGGGGAAGAAAGATTCTAAAATTGTGGAAGTTTTTTCAAATTTTAATTAATTTCTTTCCTTTTCTTTCATATTATAACTAGGATGTATTAATCCGAGTATTCAGAGAGGAGACCTATTTAGTATGGCAAATAAAAGTTTTTTTGGTAGATTAGCCAGTAAGAACAAGAAATCTTCTTATGAAGTTTCTAAGGATACAGGCATTTCGGAAGATAAGATTAAGGAAGTTTTTTCTGGTGAACGTGAGTTACCTGCTAAGCATGTAGATGCTGTGATGAAATCAATTCAAAGTAAGGATGGAGTTAAGGATTTAGATTATCTTAATGCAAAAGCATTCTTTGAATCTACTGATGTTGCAGAATTAAGACATGACTTTGGTTATGGTACTCAGAAAGGATTAGCTGAAGCTATTCATGTTTCTAACTGTTACATTAGTAGACTTGAGGGTGGACATATTAAAATGATTCCACGTGAAGTTTTAGTTAGAATTTATGATTTCTTTCAAGATGATTTGAACAAGTCAGTTACTTTTGTTAATGGTAAACCTAAAGGTAGAAAGAAATCAGTAGATAATTCTACAGAGAAGAAGTTTAATGGAGTTATTTGTTCTGATTTTGATCCTAACTTACTTTTTAATGCTTTAACTCATTGTGAATTTGGTAATGTTGTTACTTTATATTATAAACTTAAAGATTTTATAAATAGAGATTAATAGTAAAGGAGAATCGATCATGTTTATATTTGATTTCTTCAAGAATCTTCATGTTAAGAGGATGGAGAAGAAGATTAAGAAGTATAAACCTCTTATTTTAGCTTCTTGGTATGATAAGCAGGAGTCTGATATCAGAAAAGAATTTGAAGCGGAGTATACAATACTTCAAGACAAGTACTTTGTTTTAGAGAAGGAATATAAGGATCTTAAGAATTCTAGAGACTATTACAAAGGTAAATATGAGGGTGTGGTTGAGACTCAAGTGGTTGTCAGAGAACAGTTACTTGATAAGGTTGAAGATGCTAATAAGCAGAAAGGTAAACTTGAAGCTGAGGTTAAGCATTTGAAATCTGACATTAAAGAGAAACTAGATAAATAGTTTCTCTTTTCTTTTTACATTCTTTTTCTCTTGTTGGTTCTTTCTTTTAATGGGTATTTCTATTAGTTCATATGAACGTGTCCCAAACGGCCTTTAAATGAGGTCAATTAATTTTTTAATTTTTTCTTTCTATTTTTTGATATTATTTCTTTTTAATTTCATATCTATAATAGCTAGTTGTATTTACAATGATTCTCTATGCGGTGTAGAGAACTCTCTTATGAGAGGCTGTAAAGTGTGTGAGGGGAACTACTGCCTCAGATGACGGTGTCTTTATAAGATAGTAATCTTTATTATCTTTCCTGGAGAATTGGCGAAGGGGGCACGCAGCTGGCGGGGAGCCGATGGGCCTTTATGTGTTAAAGCTAAAGAAGACAAAGAGAAAGAAGAATATTATAATTATTAAAATTTCAATTTCAAACAACATTATTATTAAAAATTCAATTTAAAAATCAGATAAGAAGAAAGAAAAATTAATCTAATAGAAAGTTAAAACTATTAGAACCAAAATAAAAGATATAAGAAAGCACGAGAATGGTGCAAACCTAGAATCAGTTTTGGTAGTCTATAACATTCCTTTATTATACTTATTTAAAATTTATTCAAACGAAAGGATGGTTTCTATGAATGCACCCTTGCTTGCACTAAAAGTTAAGGGCTTCTGTTCCTTAATTGACGCCTCTTTGGAATTACAACCAGGCGTAACTATTATACGAGGAGTGTCCAACGAAGGTAAAAGCTCTTTAATTAAGGCACTCTATCAACTGCTTTACAATCCTTCAGGTAGAGGCTTTGTTAATCAATCTACCCAAGTTTGTGATATCACTTTATTCTTCAATGGACATACTGTTGAATATCACAAGACGTCTACCTCATCTACGAAGTACACAATTGATGGAAAGGTTTTTGATAAAGTGGTTGGACCTTTACCACAGATTTCTGAACTTCTTAACTTTTCTCAAGGTGAACTTATTACCTCAGACAAAGTTAATTTCTGGAGTCAGATGTCTTTACCATTTCTACTTTATGATTCACCTAAGGATAGATATGAAATTATTTCCTCAGGTATTTATAATTTAGAAGATGTTCGTGATCTTATGGTTCAAGACAACAAGTCTTTGTCTAAATCCATAGATGATACTAATACTAAGCTTGGTTTACTTCAGAAAGATGTAGACAAGCTTAAATCTCAAATCTTTGAAGACCAACATCTTCGTGAACTTACTGATAAGTTCTTTGTTACTTCTCAGACTTTCAATAACTTTCAGAGTATGATTACAGTACATCTCAACTTAACTAATCAATTTAATCAAGTAGAGCAGAAACTTTCTAGTCTTAATCTTGATTCTTTGTTTACTCAACGAGATGCACTTACTTCGTTGCACGCACAATACGCACAGCTTTTACAGCAAGTTCGCACTTATTTAGATTTAACTTCTAGGATTTCTAATCTTGATGTTTCATTGAATAATGTTAATCAACAGCTCTCCAATGCAACATCACTTCTTACACAGTTTAAGGTGTGTCCTTTATGTCACAATCCAATTAATAACTGTACTGAAATTCATAATTAATACTGAGGGGGTTTTACAATGCAATCTTTAACTTTTTATTTAAGTAATCCAGAACAAGTTTCAAGACTTTCAGATGATGAGCAACTTTCTCTTTATCAACAGTTGACTAGTAAAATCAAAAGTCTTGAGCTTCAGAAGAACTCACTAGAATCTCAATGTGATTTACTTAAGCAACAATTAACTGATTCAGAGCAACAACTTTTTCAACTTTCTAATACTACTTCTATGGAACAGTTTACTGAGTATTTCTCTACTCTTAAACAGAAATTTGTTTCTGAACAACAAGAGCTTCTTACTCTAGTATCGAAGGTGGATTCTTTATGACAGATATAACTAAGTGTGTCAACAAGAACTGTTCTATTAAGTACAAGTGTTTTCGTTTTACTTTTGATTATTATGTTACTTATACTTATTCTTATATTACACTTTGAGGAGTGATTTTTATGGATGCACAGCAATTACTTAATAAGGCTCAATCTCTTTTATCTAGAAATCAGGTTTACAAATCTGAACTTGAAAATAAGGAGATTGAGATTTCTCAAACTAAACAGCTTCTTGCAGATCAGACTAAGGAACAGATTCTTTTATCTAAGGGAATTGATACTTTTAATCTTTTTTCAGTTAGACTTTCTGAATCTGTTTCTCAACACTTAGAAGATTTAGTTAATGAAGGTTTAGCTCTAGTTTTTAATACTGATAAGACTCAATATAAACTTCACATTGAACTTGTTTCTCGTAAGAACAATAATCAATGTAATTTCTTTCTTCTTAAAACTGAAGATGGAAATACTCTTGAGACTCGTCTTTCTGACAATGGTTTTGGTATTCAGTCTTTTATCGGTTTAATTTTTAGGTTCTATTTTATTTTACAAAATAATTTACCACACTTACTTTTTATAGATGAAGGTCTTACAGCAATCTCAGTTGATCATTTCCCTGCACTTAAACAGTTTCTTAATCAACTTTGTGAGAAGTACAACTTTTCTATCGCACTTGTAGCACACGATTCTGATCTTTTTCAACTTGGAGATTATTTCTATTTAGTACACAATGGAACTGTTTCAACTGATGTACCTGTTTTTGAAGGAGATGATGTAGATGAGTGATTTTGTTACTACACTACTTGTTTTAATTGGATTTAGCTTTTTGTTTGACTTTGTTTTTGAACTTTTATTTAATTCTTATGTGAATTTTATTTTTAAAATTTGTGTTAAACAACGTACAGCAATTAAACGAGCTAAGAAGTTTTTAATACGTAAACGTGAAGAATCTAATTGGTGTGATGAAGATTTCTTGATTTGTTTAGATTATTTAGACTATGGAGAAGGAAAAGTTGAAAATGTTGATTAAAGATATTGATTGGAATTGTGGGGGTTCCGATGCTATTATGGTTGGATATGGTTATCCAGTTTATAGAAAGATTCGTAGAGGTAAGAAGTTCTATTGGAAGCTTCAATATATCTTTGTAATGAATCCTTTACTTAAAGCAGAGAAGGTTGGTGTTTCAGATGAATAGTTCTGATGTTGCATTTGTCACATGGCTTGAAAATGAAATCAAGTCAGATAATCCACATGATATTCTTTATGTGGAAACACTTCAAGGTGTTCTTAATAAGTTTAGGGAGTTCAAGCAGAATGAATTATCTAATCTTGATTTTGCTAATGTTCTTGGACAGTTTATGAGTACTGAACTTGATTGGATTGAAAATAACGATCAGGAAACTAAGAAACTTAAGCATGTTCTTGATTTACTTAAGGAACAAGACCTTTATTATCAAGAGGCAGATTATAATTGGGATGAAGAACTTGAACTTTCTTATTATACTTTTGATGTTGAAGGTTTTATTGAAGAACATATGAAAGACTTAGATGGAGACAAGAATGAAGGTAAATAAGTTAGAAGAATTAATATTTAGAGGAAGTGATTTCAATGGGTAAAAAGTCTTACTCTAAAACTGATGTCATGAATAATTTAGTTACTGTTTATAAGAAGAAGCCTTCTAATTTGTTATCGGATAAAGAGCATGAGTCTTTCATGTCTGGTTATCATTTAGCTATTGAGGATTTATCTTTATTATTCTTTGGTGAACGAGGAATTGAGTTTTTGTCAAAGGCTTTAAGGAAGAAGTGATTTTTATGTTTAGATTTAGAAGGTATCCTATTATTAATTTTTGTAAAGGTTTTTGGGGTTTTGATTGGTACTATTACAAACCGTTTGTAGGTAGAAATGTTAATATTTATGGATGGGTTCCTGTTTTATCTTTTAAGAAGAAACTTAGAAAAGGAACTCTTTTTATGAAAGAATTTGATGGGTTTTATCATATTTGTAGATTGGTTAGTGTTCGTTGGGAAGACGATCCTACTGATATGTTTTTTGCTAAAGCTAAGTGGTGTTATAAAAAGAAACATTTTAGTAAGTATGAACTTGAGTTTATACAAAGGTATTTACCTAAGGAAGTAGGTGAGTCTATTGAGTAAGTTTATTGATACTGATTTTGAGTATTTAGAACATTATCATATTCATGGAGGTACTTATGAACTTCCAGTTGAGATTGTTATTTCACTTGAAGGTGAGATTGAAGATATAGATAAGAAGTATGTTCAAGCTCTAAAGACTCTTTTAGATTTCAATCTTCCTTGTGAGTTTTTGGGTGATGGTGAGACTTTTATGGATGTTCATTCAGATTGGTGTGAAACTCACTGTTCAGATGATGATCAAGCGTATCTTGAATGTTGGGATAAGTATCTTGAATGGAAAGTGAAGAATGGAGATTAGAGGTTTTATGAAAGAAGATTTATTAAAAATAATAAACTACTATGGTATTGATAATCAATTAAAGTATATACATAGTGAATATTTTGAACTTGATGAAGCTATTTTAAAATATTATGAGAATGAGTCAGTTGGATTAGATGAACATCATATAGCTGAAGAAATTGTAGATGTAATGGTAATGCTAAGACAATTCCAATACTACTATGGTATAGAAGATAGTGAGATAGAAAAGATAATGAAAGAGAAGATTGATAGACAACTTAATAGAATTGAAGATGAG
>Ga0256404_1002632_pt1 | contig 39137 bp, 43 predicted proteins | sample RumenRJG_01DNA_FD_185990 | JGI IMG/M metagenome (GOLD analysis project Ga0256404, IMG submission 185990) | Bovine rumen microbial communities from Lethbridge, Alberta, Canada - RJG_01 | ecosystem: Host-associated > Mammals > Digestive system > Stomach > Rumen | place: Canada: Alberta | collected...
TGCCGCCGTTGCCATCAGCGTCATGAACTGTGGTCACAATTGCCTTGTACGGCTTGTTGCGCGTGCTTCCATCGTCACCGTTCACGTCTAACAGCGACAGTTGCTCACCAGCAATAGGCGAGCTTGAATAGCACGTTGCGATGAGCTTCTTAAGCTTTAGCTTGTTGAAGTTCAGGACGAAATACTTGAAAAAGTTGCTCTCAAACGGGTCGTCACAGTTGCAGAGCACCGTCTTACCCTTGAAATGCTTGCGGTAATACCGCATCTCCTTCTCAATATCCGTCAGCTGGGTGTAGAATTCGTCCTTCTTCGCACGCCCAGCCGCATTTAAATTACCATTCTTTGCCACAATTAATCCTCCTTCGGTACTTCAGGATGTTTGTTTCGAATAAGAATACGGGCATACGCCTTGAAGACGTAGGTTATCTTTACCATGTTTTCATAGTCTTTGGTTTGTGCTTCGTTTGTTGCTATCTGCAAATCCTGGTACGATTTTATTACAGACAGCAATGTACCTATCCTGCATATACAGGCAGGTATCTCGAAGCCGTTCCGGCTCTTTTTTGAATTCCTTCATTCCAAGTAAGTAATATTCCTTAAATTTATCTTCGATAATGAATGGTACAATATCATGACTCAGGCATTCCTTGTAGAGGATGAGTCGTCCTACACGCCCGTTTCCATCTTGAAATGGATGGATTTTTTCCATGTTATAATGTAAACCAATCATATTCGTAAATGTTGGGTGTTTGATTGACAAATACCTATCTAGTAAATTATGCATTTCTTCCTTAACCTTTTCTGGAGGACAAGTTTCTATTTCTTCGATTCCACCAATTATGTTGGGAATGCGTTTATACTCGCCGATATTGAATCTTAGCTTGATATCGTTTGAGGTACCGCTCTGCAATATGCGATGAAGTTCCTTTATCATATCCTCTGACAATGGCTCTTTGCAATTATCCAAGATAAAATCAAAGCCCTGAAAATGATTCCGTGTTTCTATAATGTCGTTTACTTTTACGGATTGGTTATTTTCAGTTATCAAAGAATCTCTATCGAAAAGTGTCTGCGTTTGAAAAGGTGTCAGAGAATTTCCCTCCATATGGTTGCTATTATAGGCAAAATTCAGTTGCGACCAATGATATATTCCATTGCTATAGCTTTGGTCGCGTTCATCCTTTAAACGCTCTAATAGAATGGCGTTGGGGGAGTTCATTGTTTTCGTCCTTTCATCCATATTCCGAATAATGTTAGAAGTTCTCTGAGATACAGATGGCTTGATCAGGCGAAATCAGACATGCACAAAGATTTTCTTCTTGCTCGCAATCGCCGATTTCTTCTCCCAGTCTGATGAAGTCATAGGGGATGTCAAGATTCGGCAGCCTTTCCACGAAAAAGGCTACATCATTTGATTCATAGTACCATTTTAGGTAATTCCAATAGACAAGAAGATATTTCCCATCCGATGAGATGGTTTTCTCATCGGCATGAGAAAACAAGTCGAATGCCTTTTCGTAACTCTCTGGATGTTCTGCATCCCATTGCCTCATTGCTTGCACAAGATCCGGTTCATCTTTGGCTCTAAAAATATACGCCACTTTCGAGTAATAGCTCATTCGAATTCTCTCCTTTCTCATGGGTGGTGGCTTGGTTATATTATAGCATAAATGTGTTTATTTTGTAATTGATTTTCGAATTATAAGTGCCTGTAATCAGGTGTATAGAAATAGAAATTAAAAATGAGAAAAGCGGCTCGTCTGATCACAGACGAACCGCTTTTTCGTACTTTGGATAGAGTGTAGTATCACTGTTGCTGATTTTCTTTCGGTGCAATCTGGTCGAGAACTTGGCTTGCAGTGATTTCATTCTTGGTCATATAGTCCATTAATTCTTTGTAGTCAGATTTCTCTTTCTGCTCTTTCAGGTCGGAAAGCGTAGATTTCAGTTTCTTGATTTCAGCTTTTTTCTTTTCAATCTGGGCTTCGATTTTTGAAATCTTTGCGTCATAATCTACTTTTCGTGCCATGTTGGTTCACCTTCTTTCTTTTTATCTATGCTCGATTATAGCATAATATTTTTCATATTACTAGAGTGGGCGTAGAGATATATTCTTTTCGCATTTCTTTCAAATGTTTCATTGGGTTTTTTATAAAAGACAATACATTAAAAAGCCTCGGAGAAGATAGTTTCTCCGAGGTTTTTTATTCATTATCATCTACCAAAATTAAATGGCATTGTATCGCTTTTGCATATCGCTCTATTGTTTCTAACCGTGGAACGTGATCTGATCTTTCTACTCGCGCGACGGTTGTTTGAGTTGTTCCCATACGCCTTGCGACCTCTTGTTGTGATACATGCAACTTTTTCCGTCTCTGTATCAATTCTGTTATGATGGGGGATAGCATTCTGTTCTCATCTCCTTTTCTTATATTATATCTTATCTGTGTTTTGTTTTCAATCTATTCTTGCTGATATGTGTGTGGAGCTGCTCACTTCGACGGATTGCGTTTCGCATTATCAGTCCTAAAGAAAAAGGAAAATACGGCGCTTGAATAAAAGCAAGAATCTTTTTGCTCTGTTTGCTGATACTCTGTAAGCAGAACAATCAGAAAGGAGCGAAGTGCTGATGCTAGGCTGTTCGCTGAAAAAATATATCGCATTCTTGCTCGTCTTCTTGTTTTCCTTCTTCCAGGTTGCTACCTGCTTTGCTGGATTTTCCATGATGGAGTGTCCGCTTACGCCACCTATCATAATTACGTCGCCTTATGGTTATCGACCAGATGTTTCTGTTTCTGCTAGTAATTTTCATTACGGGATAGATATGTGCTCCGAAACTGAGGATCAGGGGGTATATGCTGTCGCTGATGGTGTAATTGCTTACGCTGGAGAGGCTTCAGGGTATGGTCTTGCTATTGTAATCGAACATACCGGTGTGGATGGTCAGCCGTTCTATGCCACTTATGGTGATCTTTCAGATATCGAGGTGTACTATGGAGTTGTGGCATCGGGAACACGTATCGGAACGTATGGAATTGGTCCTGGACAATCTAGTACTGGTGATCACCTGCATTTTCAGATTTCTATTGGCAGCTTTTTCCAGCATGGTGATGGTATCGATCCACAATACTGGGCAGTATATGCGCCTTGGCTCGAAGGGGATTATAGCAATACACAGCATCGTGGCGGCAGTGCTCTTGCAAAATTTGAGGCTGAGGCGTTTTTGGCATTTACAGATGAGATCCAGAAAATCATTGATACTTTCGCGGAAGCCTGCGTGAAGGGCATCAAGCTTATCACGGGAATTGTTTATACTGTCATTGGTATTCTGATGGTTATCGATTTCGCTATGACCTATATTCTCGACAGTATCGATCAGGAAAAACTGCGGTCGCCGAGTTACAGTATCTTCAAGATTCTGATTCTGAAGTCCATTCTTTATCTGTTTCTGTTCTTCTTCATCACTCATTGGGGGCTTTTTGTCGGCGATAGCGCGAAATCGCTCTTTGTGACGCTAGGCGGTCTTACAAGCGGTGTAGATGCTGAGACGGCCGCGAAGACTGTCTCGAATCCGATGTTTATCATCTCGAAAGGCGCGCATATCATTGCGCCGCTCTTCGATGTTCTTAATAATGCCTCATCCTTCCGACTGAGCCTCGATTTCATCGTATCATTTGTCAAAGCGATTCCAGTATTCTTCTTCATCATTGTCATCTTGGTATGCTTCGTCCTTTTCGCGTATCAGATTTGTATTGCCTATCTGGAGTTCTTCTTCACTATCCTTTTCAGTTTTTCGAATTTCATGTGGGCAGGACTAAAGCAAACGCGCCGTTATGCATCGAACGGCGTCGGTGCCATCTTTTGTGTTTCAGCGAAACTGTTTTTCTTTATTTTCTTCGCACTCATGATGCAGAACGTCATTCAGACAATGGAAATAGAAGATCTTGTACACGAGGTGAATGATGGGGTAGGAGGGCATGTCAATGCACATCCTGATGGCGATTTCGGCTCTGTAGAGGAGTTTGCAAATGCAACGATTATTGTAGAATCAAGTGGTCGCTATGATGTCTACAATTATGATGGCAGTGGGGCTTATGGTGCTTATCAACAGATGCCGAAGAACTGGGATGGTCATTGTCGGGATTATGAAAGCGCTTATCCTGGAGAACATCTCTGCCTGCGCGATGCTGGTGATAGTCCTGATAATGCGCCAAATACTTACTACGGCTGGTGCAAAGAGAATCAGGATAAAGTATCTCTTTATATGATGCATTCCTATTTTGAGGAAGGCGGAGGTAATTATCGACATATCGCTGAAAGATGGCTTGGTGCCGACAGCGATGAGTATTGGGGCAAACTCTGCGCCGCCAACGGCGATCTGCTCCCTGGCGGCAAGCATAAGGAAATCAGTTTTATTGCCTGCCTGAAAGTTACTCTGTTTGCAATGCTGTTCTTGATTATTGCTGACAAGATTGGCACGCGTATCACAGATACTTGGGGCAGGGGTGGATTCGTATTCGTGCAGGAATGACAGGAGGAATTGCTATGAACTTCATAAAAAAGTGTTTTATCGCTGGCGGCGTGCTTTCTCTTGGCTTTTGTTTCGGTGCCAGCATGATGATGGTGTCTGCGCATCATCATCATTGGTCTCCGCTGGATCCGTCTACCTATTGGTCTCCAACTGCTGTTGATGAGGCGGATGGTAATAATCCTGGACATTATTTCTACCATGACCTTGGGAATAGTGGAGGGAATGTTTTCGACTATACACGAGCAATCAAGGAAAAGCTCAAGACTGAAAAATTTATGATTTGGTATGGTTATTTGAAGAATATTTTTGACTTTAATAAAAAGGAAATGACTCCCATGGGGGATGAATCTGTGAAGAACCTTGAGTCATTGCATCAGAAGACAATTAATATGGGAAAAAATCATCCCCTGACAGCTAATGATGTAGATAGTGCTACTGTCGATATCAAGCATGATGAAGGCGGGCAAGCGTATTTCGATAAAGATGATAATCCTCGCAGGTGGGCCGGTGAATCCTATCAAGTGCTTGCTCAACGTCTGTCTGATGCTAACGTCGTCAACCAGCAAATTCATGATGATCTAGCAGAATCGTTGAAAGCATTGGATAACGCACAAAGTGAAAAAGAAGTGGCTCAGGCTAGTGCTCATATCAAAGCCCTCAAGGCTATGGCGTGGAACCAATTCTCAGCTTATTTCGTTGTTCGTGCTCAGATCAAGGGAATACATGACCGAAGCTTGTCCGCACTCGACGAAAAAGCTAGGCAGAATGTTAATTTCAAGAACTTCTATTTCGATCCTTATAACAATCCTGAAGACAAAAAGGTCGTAGAGAGTTACGAGAAGGAGTCTGGTGTTGAGCTCTATAAGCCTCATGGTATGCCTTCTTTCTCTGATTAGTTTCTGCCCATGTTGAACAAGTCAAAAGAAAACAGGATTCCAGATCTTACTTTTCGTGATACTCTTTTTGTAGTAAATGATATAGAAAGAGAAAGGAATGATTCTTATGGCAGCGTCAACATATGAAGAGTTTGAAGATAAACTTGAAAATGCATCTAATAAGTCTTATCCGCAGGTTGCGGCTGATTTGCAGAATGAAATCTCTTCTGTAGCTATCGATGCAACACAGGACAGCCCGAAGGAGATTCATGATGCGATTATGGAGACCGTTCATGAGGCAAATGACTCAATCCAGAATATGGTCAAGACAGAAATGTATTTCACGCCAAATCCTACCTGCTGGCAGGATCTCTATAAGAATGAAATCCAGCACGCGAAGGATACTCTGAAAATTGTCAAAGATCTTTCCAAAGAGTCTGTTGATGCCGTAAAAAACAAAGCAAATGACAAGGTGAATTCGCTCGAAGATGCCGCAAGTACTGCAATCATGGCTCTGAAAAAGATTCCGGAACAGTTGGCAAGAGAAAGCAACCGTATGGAACTCTCCGGCATTATGTTCCGCAAAATGAATGAAGAAATGAAACGCAATATTCAGGCTCTTGAAAAACTGAAAAAAGAGGCTGAAGATAAAGAGCTGGCTACTTTTTATGACAAAATCATCGCGGACTATAAACTTTCCCGCCAGATGATGTCGGAGTATTTCTCTATTGCAAAAGATCGTGAACGCGAAGATGTACATCCGTTCCGTATGTCTGAATATCTTGATTCGGCAAAGCAGGCATACACGTCTACGCTCAAGAGCACTTCCGCTTACATGACAAGCGTGCGTAGTTCTGTGAAAAACAAATCTATTTCATTTCAGAAAAAAATTCTTCAGAATATCAGGCGTGCTTTCGATAGGTGCAATTCTTTTCTGAAGAATAACCTGATGAAAGTCAAGAAAGAAGTTCGGAATCGCATTGAAACGGGGAAAAAGGTCTATACTGAAGTTTCACAACTTCGTCCTGCGCTCTCTATCAATGTAGGTGTCGTCAAGAAGGATATGAAAAACGATATGGTTGACAAGTATATCAACACGGAGCGCACGAAACCCATCGAGCAGATGCTTCATCGTATGGCGAAAAGTGGCATGACGAATGCAGATATTCAACGCCAGAAGGCAGCTTTTCTAGAAGGTGTCAGCAAGGCATTCGATGCCGCTGTCAAGGTGCCGGAAGTTAAGAAGATTGTTGCCTCCAATGAATTGGCTATGGCGCGGTAAGGAGGTATTCACTATGGAGAAAAAGCAAGTCAGTTTTACATATCTCCCTTCGCCTAATAAAATTGACCAAGGGATTCTTCCAGAGCCGAAAGAGGCGAGATTTGCGTCGATCAATGAATTCCTCGATGTTGCAAAATCAGAGACGTTCGAGAGAACCATCGGTAAAGATGCAAGAATCCTGCAGGCTAGTATCGGCAGGGAGCGTGTTACTCCTCATACCGTAGGTGATATGGTTGCTCTTGCTGTTCAAGAGAATTCTTTGGATTTTCAATGGGATGGTTTCAAAAAGCCGTTATATTCCAGCGTGATGAAGGCATTTCAGAAAGGAACACCTTTCAGCGATATCGACTTAGGTAATGTAACGGTGGGAAATATGCGTTATGAAGTTTCAGTGAATTCTCTTGAGTTTATTGAGAACGAACGTTATTTCTACTTGCATCCGCAGACCGGTCGTGAAACTCCTGATGGGAAGAATGTCGAGGTGAGTGAGGTTGCGGGGGTAGGTCTTCCTGTCAATATGTTTGCAGGTATGTCGTTCGAGCAGTTTCAAACATCGATTGAGAAGCTTATGACGGATCATATCCATAAGCACAATCTGGAAGAAACAGCTGAAAGAAAATCGCAGATTTGGAAAAAATATGATGCGACACGCGTGTTGCAAAGCGCGAGATGACAAGGGGTGTTTTTTATGGATCAAAAAAATTTACAAGAAGCTCTGTGTGAGGAAAAATCTATTTTCGATACAGAGACGAATACCATTTATATGCCTGATATTGTAGAACCTTTCGCTTTTCGAGGCGTTTTCACCTATCAGTTCGCATCTCCAAAAGATGCATATGAAGCGTTGAATATCTGCAATACCATCGACGAGTATGTTCTTTCGTCTGTTCCCGCTCCTGGATGTGCTCCAAACAAGAACGGGAGGTTGTCCTATGACGGCATGGATATCGATGAATCGCGCACTGGTGACTTCCAGTACGTTAAAGAATGTTTGGATACTTGGTTGTCTAAAAAGGGTGATGCTTTGGAGCATTTCTTCGTTGATGGTTCAGATGTGCTCCGTGATACCTTGTTAAAAGAAAGCGTGCGTTGGGAAAACGAGCATATAAAATCAGGGGATGTTGTAAATGGCGTTGAGATTACGGTCAATGGCATTGATGACCTTACTCGCGCAGAACTGCTTGGTTATATGGGGAAAATTTCCAAAAAATTGCCAGAGGACTGCAGCCTTCACGATCTTATGCTGACAAAGGTTCCCAGAACGGATGATATCGATCTAGACTATCATTTCCAAGCACCAAAATTCGACCGTATCAGGCGAATTACAGGCTACCTGGTCGGAACCATTGATAGGTGGAACGATGCAAAACGCGCGGAGGAAAAGGATCGCGTAAAACATGGATTGTCGGGGTTCTCTCGATAAAGAAAAAACTTCAGCAAAGTAGCTGAAGTTTTTTAAAAGGAGCGTTTTTTATGAGCGCAAATTCACCGCTGATTTTGGAATACGAGGATGCAAGAAACTATATCATTACGCATCCTGAAAATATTTTGGAAAAGGCCAAGGTTTCCGGTTATATCTGTCCTTGCTGTGGTTCTGGAAGCGGAAAGCATGGTACTGGGATTCAGGAATCCAAAAGAAATCCTGGACATTTTACGTGCTGGGCTGGGGACTGTTTCCATAATGCGACGATCATTGATATTGTGGCAGAGTCGCAGCATATAAGCCCTCGCGATGCCTTTTTTTATTGCCTTGATGTGAACCATATACGGCTCAGTCATTCGAATCATGAAGCCAAGGAACATCTTGTCATAACTCATCCAGTACGCAAGAAAAAAGAAGATTCTATAGCAGAGAAGCCTGAAGTGAGTATCGAGACGATACGGCAGGATATCGAGAAGTCTCATGAATATTCACCGCTCAAATATGATTACCTAGAGTCGCGGGGCATCTCCCGCGCAGTCCAAGATCATTTCGGTGTCGGTTATTGCGAACGTTGGATGACTCCTTCTGTCCGCGATTTGAAACGATCAGACGGGAAACCGCTTGTCTATGGTGCACCGTATTGCATCATTCCGACGAATAAAGATGGTAGCTCGTATCTTGCTAGAGATACACGCAATCCAGAAGAGCTTACTGAGAAGCAAAGGAATTTTTGTAAGATGAAAGTAGGAAATTGCCATCAATTCGGCTGGGATTGTTTAGAGACAGCTCGTGGAACGGTATTCATTACTGAAGGGGAGATAGACGCGATGAGTGTCTATCAGGCAGGACAGACTCAAGTGCTCGCTATCGGTTCTACTGCCTATGTCAGTAAGTTTCTTGATTATATGAGCAAGCAACAGAGGCAGCTACCTGTATCTTTTGGACTCTTACTTGACCATGATGAACCAGGTCGCAGGGCAAATGACAAGCTTTCAGATGGCCTCAGCAAGCTCGGCTATCATGCAGGTGATGTTTCGGATATCTTGCAACAAGCTAAAGATGCAAATGAAGCATTATGTTCTGATCCTAAAAGATTTTCTAGGCTTCTTCGTTTCAAGGCTAATATATTGCAGCATGTAAGTCAATGCATTTCGCGTTGAGTAAAAAGGGGACGAGATGAATATATTGAAAATTGTAGAAAAAGCTAGCAATGCTTTGCAACTTTATAACCAATGTATCCATTCTCCGATAGATGATATCCAGAGTAAACTTGCTCGACAGATGTCTGAGATATTTTCTTATCAAGAAGGACGCAATCCATCATCAGTATATTTTGATATTACGGAAAAATTCTTTCTCAAAGAGATGTCAAAGGGTCATGCGAATTTCTTTGATATTGTGCCATATGCCATTTTTTCTTTGTTCGATAAGATGGGAGATGGAGCTATTCCATTACAAGATAAAATTGAAGGAGCCGGTTTGGCTCTAGATTTTTTTGATTTACAAATCGGGACTATCTTCCAAGCCTCATCAAAGTTGCATAAAAGTGCATCCTTTGCTGCAAACTGCCTGCATATTGCCAGAATTCTTTCTTTTATGCTGGAGCTAAATCAGAATACTTTTAATGCAAAGGATATAGACAGCGTGTATCATTTCTATTTCTATAAACGATTACGTGTAAAATATCAGTTGGTTTCTTGTAACATCTCTATATACGATGTCTGTTATTTCGATTTTCATGATATTGATGTTTGGGTTGTCAAACATTTGTTGCAAAAGTTTCACGTGAGTGAAATTATTGAAATGCTGGATACTTATAGTCCCGGCTATTTCTTGTCACGTAATACATCTTACGGTTATCTGATTCTAGCAGATGCTCTCGGTATCGATTTTTATATCGAAATTTGATAACAGATATTTGTAAAATTTTATAAGAAACCAACCGCTTATTTTTGTGATACTTTTTCTGTAGTGAAACAAGAACAGTCAAGATAAAGGAGGAATTACAATGGCTGAAGAAAAGAAAGTCGCATCTGCCGAGGAGCAAAAGGGGAATTACTACGTAAGTGAACATTTCAAAGAGGTAGCACAGAATTTCAAGGATGCTTTCGATAATAAGACGGCTATTTATATGTGTGACCGTAAAGACATTCACAAGATGCACGCTATCCAAGAGATCTATGCTGATAAAGAAGGAAATCTTAAGAGTGCAACGATTCCCGCTCCAGAGAGCATTTATCTGCTTCAGGTGATGAAAGATCGCGGTATCACCGATCCGCGTATCGTAAGCATCAACAACCAGAAGAAGTTCCAGCTCTTTATTAAAAAGGGTGCAAAGGCTGTTACAATCACGAAGTTCTCGAAAAATAATAAGCCGTATACGGCCAAAATGGCGTTTGTCGCAGAGCTTCGCGCAAACAAAGAGGATAAAACCCTCGGTGCGAAGCTCATGCAAAGCAGCATCGAAGTCACGAATCATGTGCAGGATAATTATATTCGCAACATGGTCAGCTACTTAAAAATGCGCAATGACAGGGGGACCTTGAAAGCTGATAACTATACACTCATGCTCACAGATGCCAAAGAAGCGGCTCATAAAAACTACGAAGCACTTAAGCCGATGTACGAAGAGGCACAGCGGCGCAACGTAGCGATTGAAAAATCTGTTGATGCAAAAGTTGGAAAGAATGATTATATCGTTGCTTTTGAGCAGATGTATCAGAAGAATATCGAGAAAAAGGGTAGGTCGGAAGCTGATTATTATACATTGCGTGATGCTATTGTTGACAAGAAGTGGGATGAGAAAATTGCCAAGAATGTCTTCAATAAAGTTTCACCGAATGCTGTTTTTGATAAGATCCGCAAAGTTCCCTTGGTTGAAGTCAAGCTTGATGCTATTAAAAAGGGAAAATATTACAATGAAAACATGGAGAAGCAGAAGGCTGCTACGCGTTGAGAAAGAGGGTGAATTTAATGACAGATCAGGAACTTTATCAGTTTTACTGTGATGAGGCTATCGATAATTTCGTCGATGAAGACGAAGAAAATTCGTGATTTAGTTTGTGCATCGCGGGAGAGAGGACACGAAAGCGTCCTCTTTTTTGCGTATCTTCAGAAAGGTGCGTTGTATAATGATAAAATTTAAGAAAAAAGGCGCTGGTCTTATGACTTGGGATGCTGTTTGCGCCGTCGGTCTTGCTCTGATTGCAGTTTCGGTTGGTGTTTTTGGCTACCGTGAGTACATCACTTCTTCTCGAATGGATGTCGTGAAATCAGATCTTGCAACCATCAGTAGTGCTGTCAGTCAGTATCATTATGAGATGGATAAATATCCTGATTCCTTGAACGCTCTGACAAAATCAGATGGTCAACATGGGCCTTGGCTTAATGAACTCAAAAGAGATCCTTGGAACCATGATTATAAATTCATTGTAAGCAAGGATAAAAAAAGATATATCGTCTATTCCACATTGGAAAAAGGAAATACTAATGTTCCTGATGTCAATAATCCAACAAGTAGTTCTAACAAAGGAAATAAAGGTAATGGATTGTACATCATGGGGAAGTAATATCGGTTATTGTGTTTTGTCCATGTTGGACAAAGCATTTTTCGCATAATGACAAGAATCTATTAAACCTTTCATTTTCTATGCTTAAGAAGATGGGAGGTTTTTTTATGGATGAAAAAGCGAATCTCAAATCTCGACAAAAAGCGCTTGCTTATAGTTTATTTTCTTTTGTCGTCTATATGATACTTGTGAGCTGGTATGCAACATATGATGTCGCAGGTCAATGTGACTATAATCGCCTGCTCGGGGGTATTGTCGTTGGTGAGCATCATTTCTATGCTCCATGGCATTATTTCCTTTGGAAAAATGATACTGCTATTTCTACAGCGATATCTGATATTCTGTCAGGTTTTCATTGGATTCTACCTGGCGGTTATATTCTTTGTATTTTGTTGTTCATATTTCTATGCAGAGCATTTCAGGTTAAGACGAGTCATGGTTCAGCGTCGTTCGCTTCTAAAAGTGATATCGAGAAAAGCGATCTTGGTCTTTATGCTACCAAGAACGGTGGAAATTATATCTATAAGAAAGAGAAGGCTTCTTTTCTTGGATTCCATTACACAAAGAAAAAGAAGATTATTAAGAATTCTGGTGTTGTTGTCGGTGTTAATCCATATACACATCGTCTCATGCTGCATGATGGCGTAGAGCATATACTTCTTATGGCACCTACGCGAAGTGGTAAAGGTGTCAATACCATCATTCCGACCGGACTTATCTGGAAGCACAGTATTTTTTTCTTTGATCCTAAGGGAGAACTCTGGCAGAATACTGCGGGTTACAGGAAACGTGTCTTGCATCAGAAGGTCATTAAATTCCAGCCGCTCTGTCCAGATGGCAGCGCAGCGCACTGGAATCCACTCGCGGAGATTGATTACAGAACGAATGATGAACTTACCGATGTTACTACAATAACGCATATCATGGTGCGTCCTGATGGTGAACAAAAAGGCGGAGACGAGTTCTGGCCGAATTCGGCTGAGGCGCTTTTAAATGGTGTTGTATTGCATCTGCTTTATCAGCACGATAAGGAAGGGCTTCCTATCCCTTGTCCATCTGATATCATGTCTTTCCTTTCGTCTCCGGATAAGACAACTCAAGAACTTTTTACAGATATGCGCGATTATCCGCATATTTCCCCGGAAGAGTTTTTGGAGTTGCCCATTCTGGACAAGGATGGTAATCCAATGCGCGATGAAGCAGGAATTGTCATTCGCAGAAAAAATCCGCTGAAAGAAATTTATGGCGAATATATCAAGGATTTCCGTCCGTTCACGGAAGAGTTCGGTTTCGTTGTTCGTAGCATCGATGAGATTCGTGTTGCGATACAGTATAAAATCGACCACGGGGAAAAGATTGTCTGGGAATCACAAATTGATGGACTCCCAACTGGCAAGCCATACCATCTGCTCCTCACGCATCCGAAGGTTGCTGAAGCAGCGGCGAATATGCTGAATGGTGCTGACCAGACAAGGGCATCCATCATGCAGACTGCGCAGACGGCAATGGCACTTTACCAGAACCCAGTCGTACAGGAGAATACGAAGGTATCAGACTTCGCAATCCGCGATATGCTCGATCCTAAGCAGGCGGTCTCGATCTATCTCGTCATGGAGGTTCGTGACGTCCAGACTATCAAGCCGCTCGCGAGACTTTTTATTCAAATGATTTGTTCCAAACTTATTCGCGGAATGAAAAAGGAGAAGGATGCTCCAAAGGGGCCAATCTATGAGGCTGTTCCGACATGTCCGATCTGTGGATCTAGGATGAAACCCTTTAAGTCTAAGAAGGGCCCCGTATACGCATGCACGAATGAATCGTGCCATTTGATTCTTCCAGCCGTTCCTTGTGGAAATGGCAAGCGGAAGCGCCTGACACCAGATCTCAAGTCTTTCTCGTGTCCTGCCTGTGGAGAGTTGCTGGAACGTATTCCGCTTGGGCAGGAGCAGTATTATTGGCGTTGTTCTGATTATCCTGACTGCGATATCGCTTTTCCTGACAAGGAGGGGCAGCCTGATTTCGGTTCGAAAGAAGAGATTTGTCCAGCTTGCGGTGGCAAGATGCATAAGGAACGTGATGATATTCGTGTCAACTGGGTATGCGAGAATTTCGATGGTTGCAGAACATCTTTTCCTGATGATAAGGGGCATGCGGATCGCAGTGCAAAGAAGCAACGGTTGCTGCTGATGCTTGATGAGTTCCCACAGCTTGGCAACATGAAATGTATTGAACTTGCATTGGCTATCTGTGCTGGTTACGGTATCAAGATATGTATTGTCTGTCAGGATGTCAACCAGTTGAATAAGGAATATACGAAGGATAACAGTATCGGATCTAACTGTCATCTGCATATTTATTTTACGCCGAATATCGACGCAGGGGCTGCAACAGCAGAAGCTATCAGCAAGACGCTTGGCAAGAAAACCATCGATACCGTATCGCATAGCGATGGTGGCGGCGGTTTTGCCAAAGGATCAGATTCTACATCTCAGACGGGGCGAGAGCTCATGACGCCGGATGAAGTATCTCATATGAGTTCTGAAAAGGAACTCGTATTTGTCGCAGGCCATAATGCTATCTTCGGTGATAAACTCAGGTATTATCTCTATCCGTTCCTTCTCAATCGAACAAAGATAGATGAGCCTCCTATCAGCGACTACGTCACTCAGGTTGCGACATATGATGATCTCTTCGCAATTCACCGCAAAGAAGCTGCTGAGAAGGCACATGCCCAGAAGTTGGTTAATAAAGAGCAGGCATCTAGGCTAGGAATGACCTATAGGGATTATATGCAGATGCTTGAGGGAAAGAAGGAAGAACGTGAACAAGAAATCATTAAAAGCATCAGGCGGGCTCAAGGCGAAGATGACGAAAGCAACGCCGAAGATGAAAAAGACACTCACCAAGGCTCCTCATCTGGCGGTCATCGGGCACGGCCAGAAAGTCAGAAAGAGAAACTGACGGATAGTGATCTCAAGCGAGTCTTAAAAGAGCGTTCAGAAAGAGTTGCGCGGCAAAAACGTGCACAAGGAGGCGGTACTCAGGCCGATTCGAACGATGATGATCTAAATGAAGCAGAACAGCTCATGCAGGAGCAAGAAGCAAAGGGCAAGAAGGATACTTTCGATTATTTTGGCGATGAAGCTGTTGGAGAGCTTGCGCCTGAACCATATGACGAACCAAATCCCCAATCTGAAAAAGAACAGGAGGGTTCTTCGAAACAGGAGAAAGATCCTGAAAAACTCAAACCTGAAGAGGATTCCTCTGAGGGCGATGAGCCTGATGATGAGCCTGATGAGGAGCCAGCTGACGAGCCTGACGATGAGCCTCCTTCCGCTTCTTTTGGCGATATATTGAACGGACTCAACAAGAAAAATCATGGTTAAATTTTGGGAGTGAGAATATTCCATGAGTTCAGAAGGAAATTCTGAGCGCTATCGAATTACAATGGATGCGCTCATCACGAGTATGAAAGACCTCATGCCTTTTTTAAAAGATAAAAAGGTTTTCGAGGTCTATGTCAATCCTGATCACAAGATATGGGTTGACTCTCTCGGCAAGGGACGTGTTTATACCGGCAAGACGATTCCTCCAGAAAAAACGAAGGGCATTATTCTTTCTGTCGCGGCGTTGACAAACCAGATCGTCGCACCGAACCGCCCTGTGTTAGATGCGGATATCCCAAAGAATCCTTATTTCCCCAAATGTCGTTTTGAAGGTAATTTACCAAATGTTGTGCCTAGTCCTACCTTAAATATTCGTAAGCACCCAGAGACTATCTTCACGCTTGAAGATTATGTCAAGCAGGGGACGTTGACTGAAACGCAATACCGCGTTCTGATTGATGGCATTCGCAAAAAAAAGAATATTATTGCTGCAGGGGGTACGAAGTCAGGCAAGACGACTTTTTTGAATGCCATCCTGAATGAGATTTCCAAACTCGATGATCGCGTGATTATCATTGAGGATACGCCGGAACTGCAATGCACCGCAAAGGATTGCGTCCAGATGCGTGCTACCGCTGAGTTTACGATGGAGGACTGTTTGCGCCAGGTCTTGCGTATGACACCAGATCGTATCGTTGTAGGCGAGGTTCGTTCCGGTGAAGCTTTAGCACTGCTTGATGCGTGGTCTACTGGCCATGGTGGCGGTTGTTCGACCGTACACAGTAATAGCGCGAAGGATACACTTCTTCGACTCGAAAACATGACAGCTCGTGTAAGCCGTAATCCGCAGCAAGCAACGATCGCACAAGCTATCAATTATATCGTGTATCTTAAATATACTGGGAATACGCGCAAAGTACAGGAAATCATCGAACTTCTTGGTTATGACTCCGTGACCAAAAAGTATTCTTATCGTTCACTGGCGTCTCCCAGTCATTCTCCCCAGACTCAAATCCAGACTCAAATTGAAAAAAAACAATAAACTTTTCATACCTTTTTCTTTTACCATAAGTGCTGTAAAGAAGTTAAAGGATTTATCAATTTTTAGGAGGTTGTTTATTATGGATTTCAAGAAAACATGTCGTGCTACTGTTCGTTTCCTTTCAAAGAATAAACTAATGCTTGTTCAGCTTGGTGTGATGGGAGTAATCGTTGCTACAGGTGATACGTCTTTTGCCAGCACGGAGCTGGGTAGAGAAAATGGTGGTTTTTCTGTCGTTTTAAAGCCAATTCAAAATATCCAAAATGCTATTACAGGTCCGATTGCAACTGCTATCGGTACTGCCGGAGCTGGACTTCTCGGACTGTCAGTAGCGATGAACTTCGAAAATTCTATCGCTAAGCGTGCTGTACAGGGTGCAGGCGGTGTTGGTCTCGGTCTTGGCGCAGCCACAGCAATCACTAGTCTTGGTTCCGGTATGCTTTTCTTTTGATTATGGTGATATTTTATGGCTGACGCAGATACTACCACAACAATCAATGATGCCGCGAGCTGGTATGAACTCGGGTTTTCCAGAGGTCTTACAGAGCCAGCTCTCACGATGGGAGTTCCCAAAACGCCTTTAGTTTTAAACGGTATCTTTGCGGTTATCATGATTATCGATTTCGGATTTTGGCCGATACTTTTCGTGACTATCGCTTTGCATTGTTTATTGTTATATGTCTGCAAAGATGACAAGATGTTCTTCGAATGTCTTAAAGCATATATTAACAAGAAAAATTACTATTCCGTCTAAGATATTGCCGCAAGATGCGGCAATATCTTTTTTTGATGAAACATAAGAACCCACGCATTTTTTTTGGTATATGATAATAGCAAATATTTAAAAGAAAGGAGCCTTACTAATGTCATCCATTAACAAGAAATTCGGTTTAAATTCTACTGCTCTGGAAGAATGGCTCCCGTGGGGCGGTATCATACGACCAAGTATTATGAAGCAGAAAGACGGTTCTTTATTCTCTATCATTCAATACGAGCCCTATTCCTATTATCCTGATGGTGCCCTTCCTTTTTTTTCCTTTCGAAGAGGATGGGTAATCTGGCAGGAGATACAGCATACCAAAGCACAGGGGCAAAAGCGTTATCTCGTTGTTTGTTGGAATCCTTTTATTTCGGCAAGCGAGTATGTAGGGAATTCTTTACATCCAAGAATCAAGAAAAGTAAAGTGGTTGATTATTTCGAGCTTGAGATACAACGAATTCTTGAAGCAATGTCTTCGCTTACTTCGGCAAAGCTTTTGGAATATCAGGAAATTATGGACGTGCTGTCTTTTGCTCTTTCGCATGGAGATTCACACGAGGTACTTCCTGAGGTGCCACTTTATATGGATGCTTTGCTCTCTGATGATATTGACATAAAATTTGGTGCCAACAATATGTATATTAACGGAAAGCATCTCTATATTGTGTCTCTACTTGTTCCTTGGTCTACAGATAAGATTTATAAAGGAATTGCGTCTATGACGTATCGTCATTCACGGCGTCTTATTTGTCTCGGTAAGAAAGAGAGCAAAGCGAATCTGATGAAATATTCTGCAAGATGGTGCCCAAGTCGTAAAGTTATTAAGTCCATGGCACTTGATGACATTTTATCTCGCTATAACGGCTATTATACTGATTCTTTTCAATTCGCTCTTTCAGAAGATGATGATTTTTCTTTTCGAAAATTCTTCGAGCATCTGCTTGATTCTTTAGGTGTGAATTATATTGTTCAGCAATATGGTCTGAAAGAAACTTTTTGGGGAAGTATTCCAGGGCTTTTCTTGGCTAATTCGAGACCACCTATTATGGGTTTTTCCCATATTTCTGAATTTCTCGAGGCAGACGAATTAGTACATGAAGCGGAAAACAATATCCTTGACAAAGCAGAATCCACGCTCGTACCAACTACGGTGAATGTCGAGCAATATTTTTCATCAAAGCAAAGAGGTGAACCGGATGTACAGGCTTGACAGGTTCTTGTGGAAGCGTGAGCCGCTTAAAAATGTGATGCCATGGGCTAGAATTATCCGTGATCCTGCCATTGTTGTCAACAAAGATGGTTCTTTGCAGACCACGTTTCGCTATCAGGGTCCGGACCTTGATTCAGCGATTCCAGAGCACCTATCTATTATCACACAGCAACTCAATGCGCTTTTCATGAGCATTGATACAGGATGGGTATTTTATTTCGAGGCACAACGCATACCTTCCACGAATTATCCAGATGGAGTGACATTCTCTGATCCTATTACTAAAATCATGGATGACGAAAGAAAACATTTCTTTTCTGGTAAAGGTGCTCATTTCGAGACGACTTATTATGCGACAATTTATTACATGCCTCCGAATGACAATGAAGGGCGTCTGAAGGAGATTGTTGTGGAAGGAAAGAAAAAGAAGGGGATTGACGCCGAAGACTATCTGGAGCGATTCGCGAAAGTTTGTGACACCGTGTACAATGGTTTTTTTGCCGTTCAGATTCCTTGTGAATGGTTGGATAAGGATGAGATGCTGAATTATCTCCACTCAACAATTTCGCCGTATCATCGACAGCTTGTCTTTCCAAAACATCCTGTACTGCTGGATAATTATTTGTATGACGCTTCCTTGTCGGGTGGTCTTGAGCCGCGTCTCGGCGGACGTTATTTGCGCGTGGTATCGATTATCGGTTTTTTGCAAAGTACAGTTTTCGGTGTCTTCGATATGCTAAATACACTGAATTTTCCATATCGCTGGGTGACACGGTATTACTGTCTTGAGAAATTGGATGCTATTTCTGCGGTCGATCATAAGGCCAAGGAATGGAAGGCTAAATTCAAGTCCATCATGGACATGATCAAAGAGTTCATGCAAGGTATAGAGAGTGATGATGCGAATATAACCATGGTATCTCGGTATCAAGAAGCCATGAACTGCTTAACGGCCATTGAGTCGGATGAGACTTCTTATGGTTATTATACTGGGTGCATCGTCTTGTGGGCCGATACCATTGATGAGGCTGATGAAAGAGCAAAAACTGTGGTACAAGCCATTAATAACATCGGTTTCAAGGCCAAAATAGAAGACTTGAATGCCGTGGATGCTTGGATGGGCAGCTTGCCAGGAAATATCGGACGCAATGTCCGTAGACAGCTTATCTCTTGCGGTAATCTCGTTCATATGATGCCGCTTTCTACCATATGGGCTGGTGAGGCATGGAATAAATGTCTTAACGGTCCACCACTCATTTATACACAAACATCCGGTAATACGCCATTCCGTCTGAATCTGCATGTCGGTGATGTTGGCCATACTCTCATTGTCGGACCTACCGGTGCTGGTAAATCTGTCCTGCTTAATGTAATCGAGGCATCTTTTCGTAAATACCAAGATGCTCGTATCTTTGTTTTTGACAAGGGCTGTTCTTCTTATGTTTTGACGCAGGGGGTCGGTGGTAAGTTCTTTGATATCGGTAATGAAGAAAACGGAGCGTTATCCTTCATGCCACTTGCACGTATCGATGATGAAAGAGAACGACAGTGGGCGTTGGAGTGGCTTCTTGACTTTGTAATTACTCAGAATCTTGAAATCACACCAGAGCGTAAGCAAGCACTCTGGGATGCTTTGGAATCTGTTGCAGAGTCGTTTACAGGCAAAGAAATCCGTTTACGTCGTATGACGAGTCTTGTCAATGCCGTCCAAGATGAACCTTTGAAAAAAGCACTGGCACCTTTATGCTCTGGTGGGCCATATGGTCGAATTTTTGATTCCGATCAAGACAGCCTGCAACTTGGCAACTGGCAGACATTCGAGATGGAAAAGCTTATGAATACGCCTCAGATCGTAGGTACGACACTTATGTATATCTTTCATCGCATAGAACAAGGTTTGGATGGTTCGCCAACCATCATTGTGCTTGACGAATGTTGGGTATTCTTCGATAACGAGCAGTTTGCCGCAAAGATTCGCGAATGGCTCAAAGTGTTGCGCAAGGCGAATGCTAGTGTTATATTTGCAACGCAGAGTATAACAGATATTGTCAATTCTCCGATATTCAACACGGTTCTCGAATCTTGTCCTAGCCGTATCTTCCTGCCAAATAAAGATGCTTTAGAGAAAGAAACTGCTGAGAACTATAAAACATTCGGCTTGAATAAAAGACAAATTCAGATTATCTCTACAGCTATCAAGAAACGTGATTATTATTACGTATCACCATTCGGTTCCCGTCTTTTCCAGCTTGCTCTCGAAAATTGTCCTGTTTCTCTCGCGTATGTAGCCGTGAATACGAAAGGCGTCATCGAGGCAAAGAAATTGGTTGCAAAGTATGGTCAAGAGAATTTCAACTATCATTGGCTTGTTCGTTCTCGCATTATTGAAAAAAAGACAGAAAATGAGGAGAGGGTCTGATGTTTCTTCAATATGCATCCGCAGCATCACCTTTTTTACTTCTAGTTGTTATTTATTTTTATTATCGGCTTAACAAAATGGAGGCATACTTGATTAATCGCCATAAAACTACTACAAAAAAAATGCAAGAATTTACAGATCAGATTAGTGATTTGCAGTCGCGCCTTGAAGCACTTGAAACTCAATATGATGAGAAGGAGTGATTTTTATGAACTTACAGCAAGATTATCAAAATATATTAAAGGATATTGTCCTCAAGCGTCATAAAAGAGAAGACGCTCTTCCAGATGATAAAAAAACAAATGAGTTCGATCCTAAAATCCGATTCGACGACGATCTTACTGCTTCTATCCGTCTTTTCGAGAAGGGATACTCTCTTAATGATGTGATTTCTGTACTTAAAAAGTTTTCTCCGATGCAGAGTATTCTGAAAGATAAGACCGGAAAAGCTATCAATATTTATATCAATCGAGTGCTTGGAAAAGTCAACAAAGAATATCTTCATAAAGCTGATAATTCCTACCAGTTGGCATCAGATCTTTATAAAAAACGTATCTCGAATCTCGAAAAAAAATATAAGGATTATTCTCGAAAGAATTTTGGTCTTTATCAAGACGGGCAAATAGCTTTGGCTCTTGTAATCAAAGATGGATTTTCTCCTGAAATCGTTGAAAATGTTTTGAGGCGTAATACCATTGTCAAAGACGCTGATGATGCGTATTTCTCTAGTATCCGCAAGAGTCTTGACCAAGCGTCTGAACGATATCAAAAGATACTTTCTTACAACAAGAAAGAGATGGAAACTGAGAGTGATATCTACCGCAATTTTGCTAAACAGTATATGACTTCTTCTGGCATTTTTTTGCTTTCTGGTGCCGATGAGCAAAATATCTTGAATAATATTTGCTCAAGTATCATTGATAACATCCGCGAGGATCATCCTGAGTTTCACGACACTAAGATTCTTGACGAACTCATGGATAATCAAATTGAACCGATTTTGCGCAAGGGGATTACCGAGGCATCCCCTATCTTTGTAGAGGCTGGTCGTGATAAAGATCAGTACCTTTCTAGTTGTATTACGGATTTCACCTCTAATTATGAGATGAAGAAGCGTTTTTCAAGCTCTCACTATCCCGTTACGCAGGAACTTTATCTTGAGCGTATGAAAGACTTGAAAGAGGAAATCGCTAATTTCCGAGATACTCATTCTATTGAATGCATGGATGCGCTCACTGCTAAGGAACTGCTTGACAAGAGGCAGAATCCTATCAATATCTTACGAGCTATTACAGAAAATACAGAGTATACTCCTTCTAAGAATTCTATGTTTCATAGCAAGAAAGAATATGCCTCTTTCGTTCTTGATTGTGCAAAACAGTCTTTACATGCAGAAAAAGAAATCATTAATCTCGAACCTTATGATGAACTTCCCAAAGGTAAGAATTTCAGTGAACTCGGAATTTCTCTCAAACAGCTTTACCAGCAGGTTATGCGTTCCAGAATTGATAAAACTCCATCTTTTCAATTGGAGCTTTCCGAACCGTTCGCTGACCGCGATGCTGTAGAAGAAATCATCAATACGTATCCAGATATCAGTATCTTGAAGCTTAAAGAAGCAATAATCGCTTGTTCTCCTAGAGCGCAGCTCCCTGGTATTTCTCCAAATTACGCTGACGAAATCATCAACTCAGCTACGAAACGTCTGCAACGTGTAGAGTCGAAACTCCATGATAAATCTGAACTTCAACAGGAGTATAACAAGCAGCGCGGTCTCGCGACAGAAGGTGTCTATGAAAACAAGAATCCCATGGGGGCGCTTAAAGATGGCAGGATTGCACTCAAGATGCTTCGCCGTCATATCAATCGCGATGATGTTAAGACGTATCTTATAGCACTTGCCAAGGCGGCTGCGATTACTGCCCCCCTTATGTATGCGGATACTATCCTCGAACATGCCAGTGCCGTTTTGGGAAAGGAACAAGCCATCGCAAATTTCCATCCAGACGCGAATGCAGATCAGCAATCGTGCGTTGCTCTCTATAAGACAAAAATGCATGAGCTTTTAGTAGAAAAAGGTCAATCGCAACCAAGTATGGATATCCAAGTCGCGAAAGAGCTGATAAAAGAAACTTCTTATACGCCAGAACAGATTCAGCAGGTTATCCTTGATCATTCACCCATTGCAGAGGAGCCCGGACGTGATGAAAATTATGCTGAATATGTACGGCATCAGGCGGAGCTTGAAATCCAGCAGGAAAAAGAGAAGATGAGGCGGTACATTCCTGTTCCAAACCTCGAGAAGTCTTCTGATATTGACGAAGAATATAAGTATCAGAAACAGAGGGTGCATGAATATGCGCCGTTCCTTAATGACCATGACCAAGATATGCTCATTGCCAAGAGCTTGCTCGCATCTGATTACAGTAAGGATAAAATCATGGATGAACTTAATTATGTCCATGATAAAAGAGGGATGTCGTCGGATGATTTTTCAGATAAAGATTATCTTTCCGATGATATTTCGCAGGATATTTCTTCTCAGGATGATAAAGAGATGAGTTATGGTCTGCTGATTTTGACTGAAATCGAGACTGTCATTACAGAAACGATTACGGAAACTCTTACTGAAGCAGCATCATTGGTTCGTACTATCGATACTCCGATGTCAACGGATGCTACTACTACAGAAGAGGAAGTATGATTTTTGAGAGAAATGTATAAACCAAACGATTTTTTATCTTATATACTCAAAATATGGTGAATGATTTTTAATTTTTGTCTTGAAAGGGGAAATTTTGATGGATGCTATGATTGATGCAAAATATTCCGGTTGCCTTCAAACGATTGAAAAGAAAGCAAAGAAGAAAGGTGCATTGCTGACGTTTGAGTCAATCGGTTATACGGGTCTTCTGATTATCTTGGTGGCACTCGGTGTTGCCGGTCTCGGTCTTTTCGAGACGTACCGTATCGTGTCTTGCAGATGGGAGCTTCGTGAGCTTTCATCTGCGTGCATCTCATATAAGTCTCTCAATGTTAGTAATCAATTACCTTCTTCTTTGGGAGATCTTGCAAAAGATGCATCTCTTTCAGCAAGCGATTCAAATGACGGTGTTCCACATGGAAATTTCATTCGCCGTACTCAGCGTTGGACGGATGCAGCTGTAAATAACCCTTGGAATAAGCCATATCAGATTGATACTGCTTCAGGTACGATTTCTTGTGAGACAGATGGTGTCGTCGGAACAATGTCAACTGAAATCGGCGAATCTGACAAATAAGCTGTAATGTAGCTGAAACGACCCTCTGTTTTATACAGGGGGCCGTTCTTGTATGCGCAGGTGAGGAGGCGGTTCTTTTGGACATTAATATCTTTAATGAAATCGTTGATGTTTCACATAAAAAAGTTTTTTACAGCATGAAAATATATAATCCTCTAAAAATATTGGTCAGTTCTGAATTCTGGCTCCAATCGATTTATCAGCCAGATAAATTTATTCTGAAAAAATGTGGCGTGCGAATCTATTTAAAGAATTTAATTTTCGATAAATACTATTCAGAAGCTATTCAACATATGTTTCAATATCTACGCCAATTCGCATCAGAATTCTGTTTTAGAAATATTGATACAAAACTGCAAAATAAGATTCTTCTCGAGGTTGGTTATCCTGTTCTAGCACAGGAAGTCTTACCTCTTCTATCTCATTGCAAGAATTTGCGTATGCATATACTGGAAAAGGATTCACATGTGTCGGATGAATCTTTAAATCGTAATTTTATATTTATGGAGGGAGTATTCGAACGTCTGGATTCATTACAGTCTTTTCATATTTCTGCTTCGAGCAATCGACAGAATATATCAGAATTAAATTCTGCAAGAAAGAATTTCATAGATGCAGAAAATTCTATTTTAGCGATGCTTGCTTCGCCAATTCCGTTTCTAGATGGAAATGGTTCTGATACTTTTTTTGAAAAACATGGATATTATTCTTCGCTATCAGCAAATAAATTACAGAATTATCTTACTCAAATTAAGAATATCAAAACAGATTTTTATTCTGTTATTGAAAATCGTCCGTGTAATTCTGTTTCCTTTAGTTTAGCTGAATAATGAAAGGGTGTTGCTTTTTGGAACGATTAAAAAAGATTCGTCTCAGAACATACGATGGTTACGGTGAAGATAAGATTTTCACGGATTTTCCTTCAGCAAACAGTTTTATTCGTTTATATAGTTTTCAATCACAAGGTTTCTCATCTCCTATGGAGACTGTTGGTTTTACTGTATGGTGGAATAACGGATTTTCCTGCGATGGAAACTTTCCTCTTCCCAACACAGATTGTTGCACTGATGATTTCTTGCAACAATATATACAAGATTGGCTTGAATCCGCTTTGTTTTTTGGAATTGATTTCCAGAAAGATATTATGAAATATCTCAACAGCTTTGATTTCCTCATGGATTATGTTTCTTACATACCAATACAGGATCAAACTTATCGCATGATTCTGTTGTATGGGGAAGGATTAAACGCTACTGCGTTTCTTGCTCATGAAAAGGCTTTTAAGGAAACTTTGGAATGCCTTTTTAGTATAAATCCATCCTTGAAAATTCTAAATTCCATTCATGAAAAATATATCAATCTTCATGCATTTTATTTTCATAGAACTACAGTTTATAAAGAATACGTCGATTATCGTATCCGATTCTTACTGGCAGAGATTGTAGATGCTACAATGCGTGGTTTTTTGTCTGAGGCTACTGAAGAGCTGGAAAAAATCTTTACAACACTCCGCCAGGAGCAAGACTGTATTGACGAACGATTTACATCGTTCGGCATGGAACTCTATCAAATTTTTGATAATGATCGTAATTTTTTTCCTGCTTTGCAATCGCCATTGAGCAATGACGATGCGAATGAAATCCTGCGCCGTATTGAGTACTTGCGCTTTGTTAGTAAGCCATCTCTTGAACTTGACGAACAGTCTCTATTCTATGCTTGCTATCTGAGCGCCCTCAATGAAATTTACCAGCTACCATCTGCAGAACGGAATCATTATCGTGTTTCTGTACAGACAGCAATGCGCTTAAAGTCATATCAGATGACGAACGCGGCTATTTTAGAGTGTATCTCTGCCTATGACCCTTTCGCAGTCTGTTTACCATCTCTTGGTGAACAGTTAATTATGAACTTGCACTAGATTAATATTTATTATTAATATTTATTATGATTTCGCCTTATTGTCACGTTGCAAATAAAATGGTAATATATCTCATTATTTTGTTAATAATTTAGTATTGACAACACCTAAACAGGTGTTATAATCAAAGTAGAAACGAACAATAAAGTGTATAAACACCTATATGTTCGCATATAAAATGGAATCGGAATCGTGAAAGGAGAATCATGATGGATATTCTGAAAGTCGCTAATGATTGTGGCAATTCGGAGCAGGACATGTATTTTAATGGGAAGGCAGTTTCGAGCCCGAGCGTTTTTGCGCGGGTAGGACATTTGCCGAAGCTCGATGATGTGAGCACGGATTATGTAGCAGCACATATTCATGACGAGCTCATCGTATCCGTCGAAGGGACTATTTATTATGTCGGGACGGCAGCATTGCGCTCGAATGCCCACTGCCGTTCTATCACGGTGGGAGTTGACAACGACAAGGTGTCCAGCGATATTGTGTATGTCAATACCCTCGCACATATTGCGGGTGAGGCTTTCGCAGACGCTTATGCAAAAACTATGAAGTCTAAAAAGAAGGATTTAGACAAAGTAATTAACGTGACGGTGGATATGGCTACGGCCATCCCCGTGTCCTACTATTCCGTCATGAAAGCTCATGAATTTGAGAACAAGTTCATGGGTAAGGAACACATGGTAACGATTTATGCGGGTCCGCAAGAGTATATCGTAGTCATCTCTTTCGATTTCGTGAAGTGCATTCCGGAAGGAGTGACCGCTTCGCACGCATTCATCTCTAATCCAGATATTTTTTCTGGTGATGGTGATGTTCTTTCTGTTGATGATATCAAGAAGAGCCGCATCCTGCATGTTGCTATCGGAGAAGTCACGACGGAATTCCCAATCACCACAGGGATTGCCTTCCGTCCGGAATTCATTCGTGGAACTAATAATGGAAACGGTCATGCAATGGCGCGTGTGCTGGAAGAATTCAAAACACGCTTTGGTCTTACGTCTGTGACTCGTCAGGACTTCTCGCGGTATCTTCGCGAGAAGGATCACAAATACCATGACGATGCCATGGAAGTGTTCATGCCTGCACTGGAGGACGAGGCAGAGGATATCTTCGAGATGACGAAGCAAGTTATCACAGAAGCAAACAACGAGATCGATGTGGTTGCTGTGTACGGAGGAGGTTCAATCCTCATGAAGGATGCGCTCAAATCTCGTCTTGAAGCATATTGCGAGCGGGCACGTATCCGCCTGCTCTACATCGATGATCCTAAAACGGCGGTATTCCTCGAAGCCATGGGGCTTGATGCTTTTGTACATGGTTCGATTTTTGAAAAACTGAAAGAACGTGCCTCGGTTGAAAACTAAGGACAAATTATCGTCAGTATTAACGCCCTGAAAGGTTCAAAAGGAGAATTATTTTATGGGTTTGGATATGTATGCATATTTCGTTAAGATGGAAGACGCAATCAGCGACACAGACTGCAATCTTGCATATGAGCAGGTTGAAAATTTCTATTGGAGAAAGAATCATCATCTCCACAATTGGATGGAAAAGTTATGGGAAACGAAAACGGGAAATACGGATCGTAAAGACTTTAACTGCGAGAAAATAAGATTGTCTATGAAAGATATTGATGAACTTGAAAAAGCTATCAAAACATGGAAAATTGACGATAGTGAACCTTTCTCGTTTAAGAAGTATACTTCGAATATGAAAGAACATGATTTGCAGTTTTGCCAGGAGGCGAAAGAAGCCATCAAAGACGGATATGCTGTCTATTATGACTCTTGGTGGTGAGAAAGGGGACGCTTAATATGTCGATTAATTTTTAAGGAGGTTATTTGAATGTCCGATACTAAGAGGAAAAAAGTTATCAAGACGGTGTGTCTTGATCGCACTCCTGAGATGTTGGAGTTCCTCGAAAAACAGAGGAATTTCAGTTCCTCAGTACGGCGGTTAATTTCCCTTTATTGTGAAGAACATAGAGGAAATATCGACGATGTAGATTTTCAATATCGTCGTGAGAATGGCGCTCTCATAAAAGAAAACGAGCGCCTGAAAGAAGAACTTGCAGCCCTTCTACGCCAGCAGAAGGAAGTAGTTTCTTCACCACATCAGAAGGTTGAGTCGATTGCTGAACAAGAGAAACAGCAACTAAAAAAAGAACCTACTGATGATGGTATTCCTGAGGGATATCTCTGAGGTATACAGCATGTCTGCTTTAGATGATATTATCCGCTTCTATGATTCCATTCAGCGCGAAGAGTATATTCTCGAACAACGTATCTTGGAAGAAAGCATGAGAAACAAGGTACGTGTTCGTCATGCCACGCAGGCAGAGCTGAATGCTCTGAATACCTCAGACAGATCTCTGAACAAAGAAAATCAATAGATTTTAATGAAAGGAGGTCTTCTACTTGTGGAATATATTTTGCCGATCCCCGGCAAAATAATCTAACCCGCTTAGCTAAAGGAGGCAATGAAAATGAACATTCAGGTTGCGGAACTCGCGAGCCGCTACGGGATGTCCGAGAAGGATTTTCAGAATGTCTTGAAAGAGCATCTGGAGGCATTGAATGATGACGGCGAACATGTGAAGTTCGTTGCAAAGAAATGGTCGATTGATGACTCGGTTCTGGGAATCCTTGACAAGCTTCTGGGATATGTTCCTCCAGAAGCCAAATCTGCACCGTCTGGCGATGAAAAGAACGAGAAACTGGTGCAGAAACTCACCTGCGAAAATGAAAAGTTGTCACAGCGTCTGCAGAGCATCAGTAGCTCTTTCGAGAAACTCAAGAGAGAAAATGATGATTTGCAGAATCAGTTTCTCGGTATCCAGGAAGGGCGTGAGGCTATCAACTCAGGTCTGGTTCGGAAGTATAAAGGGCTTGCAGAATCTGCCCAGAAGGATCTCGAACAAGTGAAGAACCGACTGGATGCGGTTATCAGTGAAAAGAATCAGCAGAGTGCGGAAGCACAGAAGCGCATTGCAGAACTTCATGCAGAAGTTCAAAAATGCAATGAGATCCAGAAGGCAAAACTAGAGACTGATTTCCATCTGGTTGAAGCCAAGAAGCAGCAGGAAAAGCTGTTTGATGAACTTAACCAGAGCAAGCAGGAGTATGACAGCTTGCAGGATCGGCTTTCAAATGTACAGTTCGAAAAAGATCACGCAGACAAGCGTATCTCTCTGATGCTCCTGCAGATCAAGCAGGCAATCAATATCGTACAGTCTGCGCAGTCTCAGCTTACAGCACTTCTCGCAGAAAGTGATTCCAAGGTAAAGCAGGAGCCTCAATCACAAGCGAAAGAGAAGTCTGCCGAAACTTTCGTGAAGCCGATCTCGACAGAAGAACTTCATCAGACTATCGAGGCTCAGAAGGAGACTCAGAAAAAAAAGAAAGAATCCGCTTTTCATCGTGTTGCAGGATTCTTCGGATTCCTGTAATACGTCAGCTGTGTATGTAAAAGCTGTCAGGTTCTTTGGCCGGATGGCCGAAGAGCCTGTTTTTTTTTGAGGTGATGTTTTTTGAAACGAAATGCTATAGATGATTTGATTTTTAAGGCGAATGAGATTGGAGCCAGCGATTTACATATGATTGCGGGACTTCCAGCCATCATACGCGATATCAATGGGGTTCTGACTAAGTTTGGTTCTGCATGCTTGTCGTCAGACCAGATTCTCTTCTATGCTGAACCTTTTTTCGAGGAACATTACTCGAAACTTCTTGAGGAAAACGGCGACGCGGATCTTGCATATACGACTACTGACGGCATCCGCGTCCGTATCAATATTTTCAAAAGTATTTCTGGTGCTAATCTTGCTATCCGTATCCTGCATGACAAAATACCATCTATGCAGACCTTGAACCTTCCTGTGCCGGTACAATTGATTTCTCGAAAGCAGCACGGACTAGTGCTGTTCTCTGCGCCGACCGGTAATGGAAAAACGACATCGATTGCAGCAATCTTGCAGAGTATCAATGAGTCGTTGTCCAAAAGGATTATTACGATTGAAGACCCTGTAGAATATATCTTCCCTCAAAGCAAGTCGGTCATTTCACAGAGAGAGATTGGACGTGATTGTAGCTCATTTGCAAGGGGACTGTATGCTGCACTACGCGAAGATCCTGATATCATCATGATTGGCGAAATGCGTGACGCCGAAACAATTTTAGCGGCAATTTCAGCTGCTGAGTCTGGGCATCTGGTTTTTTCGACACTACACAGCAGTAATGTTGTCGAAGCGATTGATCGTCTTACACAGTACTTTCCACCCAGTCAGCACGATGTCATACTTGCGCAGTTTGCGAATGTTTTTGAGGCTGTGGTTTGTCAGCATCTGCATCCACTTAAGTATAAGACTGGCAAAATCGCTAGTTTTGAGGTTTTACTTTCCACAGTTGCTACAAGACAGCTCATCAGAAACAATCAGGTGAATGATCTTCCTGGGTATATGCACGAACAAGACGGTATGATTCTTATGGAAAAGTACGAGAAGCGTTTGAGAGAAAAACAATTAATCTGAGAGGTCATTTTTTATGGAAAATTCAATCAGCGATGATGTTTGTAATCCCGAGTTTCGTGGTAAAGATGCTGCTTTTATTCTCGACTGGATTGATGATATGTTTTTATTCTATGCGGAATCTCCTGAAGCGGTCGCGCGAATGGAGAACATCATCTGCTATTTCGAAAGTCTTTTCGGAGTAGATATTGATTATATGAGCAAAGACCAGCTTCTACTCATTGCCGAAAAGCTATTGTTTTTGGAATAGAAAAGGAGAATTTTACATGATCAGGAAAAAAACGTTGAAAATGCAGAACACTGCTACGAATCTTGTAAAGAGCCATATTGGAACACCTGAAGAGTTGGCAGAGATTGACAAACTTATTGCCGATAAAATCCGTTTGCGACATGGTTTTGTTGATGATGGCAGTCCGTATAATGGGCGCAAGGGGCCGCAGAAATGGCAACGTGTCGCAGTACCTGCGGAAGGTCAAAAAAGATGGTAGACATGAATCTGTAGAAGAATCTTCAAAAGAATTACCTATGAAAGGGGGCATCCGGATGCCACGGAGTAAAACAAAAAAGCCTCAAATCGAGAAGCCATTATATTTCGGTGTTTATGGAAATGCGAGAGCTAAATTCTTGAAAGAACGACAGCCAGCATTATTTGCTGCTTTGAAATCATCCGGTACTCTGGATGAATACTTGGAAGGGTATCAGAAAGCATATGTAATCAGAGCTGAGAATCTCACAAAGCAATACGAAAAGAAGTTTCATATCACTCCGTGGTTGCGCCAAGTTAATTATTTTGAATATGCCAAGCGTTGCTTCCAAGTTCAGGTCGCTGTTCGCGACGAAATTATGAAGCAGCTTTGGTCATGAAACTTTGATTAGTAAGGAAAGGGATTTTGATGTATCGGAATAGAAAGGGAAAGGCTGTGTCGCCACCGCCAGAATACAAACAATTGACAGAATCAATCAATGCGTTCCTAGATGGCAAGCTAGACGCATCATATGTTTTAAAAAATTACAAGGCTCTACTCAAACGTGAAATTATTGAAGAAGAAAGAAAAAAATTACCCACTCAAAATAGTGCTTATTATTCTAAAAGGTGATTTTTATGAATTTTTACAATGGAAATGAAGAAGGAATTGGAGTACATTCTGTAAAAGTTACAATTCAAGAAGGAAAAAGAATAGGCTCTTTCATTGTACAAATTTACGGGAATTGTCATGGATCCGATATCTTGCATTTTTTCAGTTTTCAGAATTTCTCTTTTTCCGTATTTTCATCAAAGACGCTAACTATCATGCGTATGCCAGAAAAGGAAGATTGTTTTTTCTTGTCATTTCCTGATGATAATGAGGAATTGACGTGCAGTTCTTCTGAGTTAGAAAATATGATTGTTGGAACAGAAATTGTTAATTACAAAGAAGTGGATGATGCACCGATTTGTGTGTCTGTGTGCAATAAAGATATAGAGTTCGATCATTGTACGTTCCGTTCTTGGTTGAAATGGTCAATTAAGAATTTTTACGAGCTATTGGAAAAAAGGTATTTGAAGAAGTCTTGATGCTTTCTATATCCAAAAGAGAGGAGAGTATAAGAAAGCATCAAGAAGGAAGTAAAGGAAAAGCTAAAATGCACTTTCGTTGGAAAAAGACGGGCGAGTCTATTACTATGTGCCGTGACTATCATGATGCTACGATGTAGGGCATTTACTGCCCGAATGCTGCATATGTTGCGAGTTTTTTGATCGGTAGCTGAAAAAAAAGAGGAGGGATTTTTTGTGGGAATCATTCTCTTGTTTGTCGTATTATATTTTGGGTATAGCCTTGTTCGATGAGGTGTTTTTTATGAAAAAACATATTAATGCTTCACTTAAATGTATTCGCTATGGAGTTCTTTTTCATCGAGCAGATGGTTGTCCAGATGAGTTTTTTAACTACGCGCATCGTGAGGATGCTGAATATCACTATAGGCTTATGAGGAATGATGATAGTGGATTGTATCGGCAGGTAGATTTTCTGATCATTACCAAAGGTCTTCCGATAATTTCAAAATCGTTGCATTTTGACGTGGAGGAAAAGATATAACGAGACTGGGAATCGAAAGGGAAACAAATATTTCCCTAGAGAGGCACGAAGGAGGAGAAATTTTTATGATGGATTGGTATGCTGCACATCTCTATGGTGCAGAGGTCGATTTTGACTATATGTTAATGCGCCATGAATTCGGCGTAGATGAATTTGATTTGGATATCTATGAGGTCGCAGAACTGGTTAAAGATGGCCGTTTTGACGAACTTCCCGATGGTTTCCCCGAGAAAGCAAAAGACGTTGAGATTATCTCTGGACCAGATGATATGGTATATATCGGTTATTCGGTGATGATGCCGTATGAGAAGCCGAAATATACACAAGAGCAAATGGACGAAAATATCCGCGCTCTCCTTAATTATCTGTTTCCAAAAGAAGAAGTCGATGAAATGTCTATCCACACTATTTTTGCAACCTGGGCAGAATAATTTTTAAAGGCGAAGTGGAACAGCGTCGTGAACAAGACGCCGATTTCCGCGAAGTCGAACCGCACGATCGGCGGCGATGCGCCGTCGAAGTATCTCGGGAGTCTGGAGCGGGCGGGAGCCATCACGCCAGAGAATTTGGACGAAATCGTCGAGACGCATTGGATTGACCACGAGCTCTTGCGAAAGGACGATTTCGAGGCGTTCATCGTGGATCGCGCGAAGAAACTCCTCGACGCCATCGAGCAGGCGACTGGGATGCCTGTGTCGGGGCGCGATTCCGAGGATGTCGTGCAGGCGTTCGGACAGACGTTGAAATAAGAGAATGAACATTGGAATGGAGTTTATTGAGAGGATATGGCAGTCAAAAAATCAGAACTGTATGCGTCGCTCTGGGCGGCGTGCGACAAGCTGCGCGGTGGTGTGGAACCGGCAAAGTACAAGGACTATGTGCTGCTGCTGTTGTTTTTCAAATATGCGTCGGATAAGTATCGGGGCCAGAAGAATGCGCCCGTCCTCATCCCGGAGGGCGCGAGCTTTGACGATCTCATCCTGCTGAAGGGAAAATCCAACATCGGGGAAGAAACGGACAAAAAACTGGCGGCTTTCCTCGAGGCGAACGGCATGACGGGCATGGAGAAGGAGGTCAGTTTCAACGACCCAGAAAAGCTAGGGAAGGGAAAAGATCATATCGACCGAGTATCCGATCTGATTGGCGTCTTCCAGAATCCTGCGCTGGATTTCAGCAAGAACCGCGCGAGCGGTGATGACATCATGGGGGACGCCTACGAATACTTCATGAAGAAGTTCGCGCAGGAATCCAGGAAGAGCAAAGGGCAGTTTTATACACCGGGTGAAGTCTCGCGCGTCATCGCCCGCCTCATCGGTATCGGCAGCATCCGTGTGTCTCGCAGGAAGGACTGGACGCTCTATGATCCAGCCTGCGGCAGCGGAAGCCTGCTCATTCGTGCGGCAGACGAGGCATCGGTGGATCGCGAGGGCGAGCCCATCGTTTCGATTTTCGGGCAGGAAATCGACGGAACGACGGCCAAGCTGGCGCAGATGAACATGATCATCCATCACAAGGAGACGGCGGAGATCCAGAGCGGCAATACGCTTTCGGATCCTGCATTCTACATCAAGAAGGATGTCACGCTGCGGACGTTTGATTTCATCGTCATGAATCCGCCGTTTTCGGACAAGCGCTGGACGAGCGGCGTCAACGTAGAGGGGGACAGATACGGGAGGTTCCAGGCGTATGGCGCGACGCCGCCGCCGAAGAACGGCGATTACGCGTGGTTTGAGCACGTGCTGAAATCCTTAAATGCGACAGGAAAAGCGGGTATCGTCCTGCCGCTCGGCGTCTTGTTCCGCGGGAATGCGGAAGAGGTCATCCGCAAGGACATCCTCGCGGCGCACAGCATCAAGGGCGTCGTGGCGCTGCCTGGGAATCTGTTTTATGGAACGGGCATCCCTGCGTGTATCGTTTTGATTGACAAGGAAGGGACGACCGCCCGCAAGGGCATCTTCCTCATCGACGCCAGCCATGGATACAAGAAAGACGGGAACAAGAACCGCCTGCGCGAGCAGGACATCGAACGCATCGTGCGGACGTATGCGGCGCAGCAGGACGTCCCCGGCTATGCACGGATGGTCAGCTATGAGGAGATTTTCGAGCGGAACGACGGCAATCTGAACATCACGCGCTATGTCCAGCATCCGGACGATACGTTGCCGCAGAACATCGCGGCGCACCTCTCGGGCGGCATTCCCAAGAACGATGTGGAATCGCTCGAAAAGCTCTGGCAGGTCGCACCGCAGCTCAAGGGCCGTGTATTCAAAAAGGCAGAAGAGGTGCTGGACGCCTACCATCTGGTGGCAGCTCCCGAGGCCATGGAACGTATGATCTGTGAGGACGCGGATCTTCGCGCACGGAAGCAGATGGAGGAAGCCTTGATGGATGCATGGGAGCACATCGCGCGGCCGGCGCTCCTCAGCATCCGCAAGGACACCGTGCCGAAGGCGCTCATCCGGCGCCTCACGGACGAAATCCTTAAAGCCTATGCGCCCGCCCAGATCATCGACCCGTATACGGCTTGCGATATTTTGCTGAATTACTGGAATGAGACGCTGCATGATGACGTAGACATCCTCCGTGTCGAAGGGTATGAAGCGGGGCGTCTCATGGAGCCGGTGTATGCGAAAACCAAGCAGAAGGACGGGAAAACGAAGGTCATTTCCTTTGAAGGCGTCCTCATCTCGAAGGATATCCTCGCACAGGAATACTATGCGGATGATGTGGCACGCATCGCGAAACTGGAGGACGAAGCCGCACGGCTCGCGGGCGTGCTGGATGAGATGCAGGAAGACGGCACGGGCGAAGACGGCTTGCTGAATGAAGTGGCAAGCGACAACGGCAAGATCACGAAGAGCAAGCTGAAAGCACGGCGGAAAGAGCTCGCGGCGTTGAAGACATCACCGGCTCTTGAAGTGTTGCAACAGCTGCTTGCTCTGCTCGCGGAAAAGAAACCGCAAGCGAAGCTCGACGCCTGCGCGAAGCGCCTGTCGACAGGGACGTCCTATGACCTCTGCAACAAGAACGGGACGTACGGGAAGAAGAAAATCCAGGACGCGATCAAGGCGGCGCAGGCGAGCGCGGAAATCCCGGAAGCGTATCGCGAGGAGTACGAGGCCGTCGAGGCGTACGCGGCGAAATGCGCGGAGAAGGAAGAAAAAGAGGATGAGCGCGACCGGGCGGTCAAAGATCTCGAGGACAAGCTCGAAAAGCGCTATCCGCAGCTGACGGTGGAGGAAATCCAGCATCTGCTTTTTGACTGCAAATGGATGAAGAGCCTCCGGCGCGGCATCGCTGACGCCATCGACCTCGCGGTGAACCGCTGGAGCGAGCGGACGCTCTTGATCGCGAAGCGGTATGAGCATACGCTTGGAGAACTCGAAGCACGAGCGGAGGCTTCGCGGAAAGAGATGAAGGCGGCGCTTGGAAGGATGGGATATACATGGTGAAGTATCCAAGCGATTGGTCTTGCAGGCGGCTCGTGGATTGCATCACGTTAGTTCCAGGACTCACATACACACCTGAGAAAGTGAAAAAATATGGCACGTTGGTATTGCGTTCATCGAACATTCAGAATCAGCGTCTCGCACTTGATGATAACGTCTATGTCGATATGAATGTGCCCCCTGAGAAAATGATTCAAGAGGGGGACATCCTTGTCTGCGTAAGAAATGGGAGCGCTTCCCTCATAGGGAAAAGCTGCATTTTGCCATGGATGGAACACACGACATTCGGTGCGTTCATGGCTGTCCTCCGTGGAGATAAAACCGGCTTCCTTTCTTTTCTCTTTGAATCCAAGATGGTTCAAAACCAGCTCAAAAATCGAAGCAGTGCAACGATAAATCAAATCACCAAAAAAGATTTTGAGGATGTAAAAATCGTTGTCCCAAATTCGGAAGCAGAACAAATCGATATCGCAAAAACGCTCCGAACGTTTCAGAAATATGAAGACGACTTAAGACGACTGATTGAGAAGAAGAAGGGCATCCGCGACGGGGCGCTGGAAGAGTTGATGAGCGGGAAGAAGCGGCTGGACGGATTCTCTGGAAAGCGGAGAAAGGCAGCGCTGGGACAGCTCTATACGATTATCATGGGACAATCTCCATCAGCAAGCTCCTATAACATCCAAAGGGATGGCATCCCTTTGGTGCAGGGAATGGCGGATATGAAACATGGAGTTACCTGCCCGCAAAGATATACGTCTGACCCCACAAAGACTTGCGAAGAAGGGGCAGTGATTCTCAGCGTGCGTGCTCCTGTCGGCAACGTCGGGAGAACCAATCAAGAGGTTTGCCTCGGTCGTGGCGTTTGCGCTATTGTAGGAGTTCCACAAGATTTTGTGTTCTATCTTATGAAGTTCCATCAGGAAACATGGAAGAAGCTTGAACAAGGAAGTACATTTACAGCCGTTGGCGGGAAAGAAGTTCGTAATTTCGAGGTCGAAATACCGGACGACATTCGAGAACAAGAAGCCATTGCGCAAGTTCTTTCTTCGATGGATGCGGAGATCGCCGCGCTCGAGGCGGAGCGCGAAAAGGTCTGCGGCATCCGTGCGGGCGCGATGGAGGATTTGCTGACGGGACGGATTCGGTTGAAGGACTGAGGGAGGAAGACGGTATGGAGCATGTGGACCAGGAAATCGTCACGCAGCAGCGCGTCATCGACTGGCTGCACCGGGAGCTTGGCTACCGGTATCTTGGGGATTTGCGGCACGAGGAGAACACGCCGGTGATCTCGTTAAGTTCTTCCAGCAGCAACGAGAGGCATCTGCGTCCCCGCTGTATCTCCGCGATATCCGCCTCGCTCCTGTTGATACCAAGTTCTGGGAACGTGAATCGTCCTTTATCCTTGCCGTCTATCAGGCACTCTATCCAGAAGATGGTATCCGAAACTGGACGGACCTTCTCACAAGACTACAGCTCGTCCGTTTCCCGACTCAGTATGCCATCCGCTTCCTCGACGATGCGCTCCGCATCCATCCGAAACTGGAGTGGTTTTCTTCGTCTCCCGACCAGCTCGATGCACTGGATCTCCATCCACGTGTCATATTCCTTGTCGAGAATAAGACCAACTTCCTGCGCTTCCCAAAGGTAAAAGATGCCATCCTGCTCTTCAGCAGCGGCAAATCCATCCCATATCTTTTAAGCTGCCTGAATTGGCTCAAGGAACATCCACATATCTATTACTGGGGCGACATGGATGAAGACGGCTTTGAAATGCTGAACCGCGCACGGAGCATCCTGCCGCAGATTCAATCCTTCCTGATGGAGAAAGATCTGCTCCTGCGCTACCAGAATCAGTTGGTCTTCGATGAAGGACTTCGCTTCGAGCTTGCTAAACTCCAGTTCCTGACGCCAATGGAGAAAGAAGCCTTCCTTTCCCTGCGCAGTCAACGCTTGGAGCAGGAATGCATCTCGGAAGAAGACATCCATGCATCCTTGAACGAAATCTACCTAGAGCTTTAATTGGATGATTTGATGATTTTATGATAGATTTCGCCATAGAATTCGCCTTTTATTTTTTCTCAAATTTCTTTTCTTGGCACTGCGTCGCCGGTGTTAGGGATGTGGGAAGTTTGATTTGTAAACAAAGTTTGATGCTTAATACACAAGGGGCTGCTACACGTTGTTGATACGTGCAACAGCCCCTTTTGCAATGATGTGGTTTCCTCTCGCGTAGGGCGAGGGGAATGAAAGCTCTTCGTGATCCGCTGCCGGCGCAGGTTGCCGTTTCCTCTCGCGTAGGGCGAGGGGAATGAAAGCTTGCTTAGCTCGCAAGGAAGTATATTTCGACTTACAGATAGTCTGTCATTTTTTACCAAAAGAAGGAAAATACCGCGTTCGTCGTGCGCGGTATGTGCCATGAAAATTCCTGTCCGAGCTGACGGTATGCTTGTCGCTTAGCGACCGGATGCAGGATTCCTCCATTTGGATGCTGGCATTAGCAGTGGTGCTTCTTTGGCAGAGAAGCGATTGTTTCCTATTTGCCCTTCGAGAGATGCCACCTCTCTGACCGGCACTTGGGGGAAACGACCCAAGAATCAGTAGCCACTACTACTGTTACAAGGGATTAACGTCCTTAGTGGCGGACGGCGACACTTTATCGCAAGAAGATACACATTTTTTCTCCTTCCTTCTCGAACGATTTGTCGCCATAGAAGCACTCGACGCAAAAATTATTTTTTTATTGCCTGCCGTACATCAAGAATGCTTGCGTTTTTCAAAGAGCCGTCTTTCCTCATCTGACACATAATCTCAAGAGCTTCGGTATACGGCTTACGCCAAGCAGCCTTGACCGGCGCTCCACCATACGGATTGTCTGATTTCATCTGCCAAAGAATCCAGCGCAGCCCCTTCCAGAAGTTGTACGATGGGGTTTTCAGCTTCACCATGAATCCAGCAGCATCTTCAAAGACGTAGCCTTCATTCTCTACGGAAACATCGTCTTGGGCTTTTTCAGAATGAACGAACTCAGAGAACTCGTCGAAATTCTCGAACGTCCGAGTGAGCTGTTTGCATTCCATACCGAGAAGGTTTGCAACAAACTGAACATCATTATATGGAAGCTTGAGCGTCGCAAACTCGTTATAGATAACATCAAGCAGGACAAGATGATTCTCGTTGTACGGAACGATGTGCGGATCTTCTTTTGGAGCGACGCACTCGCATACAAGCGTGCAGTTATTCCTCTTGCAATACATCTTGAGTTTATCGAAATCAAGATGCAGTTCTTCTGCCACTTTCTTTACCAGCTCCGCATGAGCAGAAGAAAGGGAAGACTTGGAGCAGAACATCAGCTCGTCAGTGATCGGATTCCAAGAGATAAGCCC
>Ga0256404_1002634_pt1 | contig 39079 bp, 35 predicted proteins | sample RumenRJG_01DNA_FD_185990 | JGI IMG/M metagenome (GOLD analysis project Ga0256404, IMG submission 185990) | Bovine rumen microbial communities from Lethbridge, Alberta, Canada - RJG_01 | ecosystem: Host-associated > Mammals > Digestive system > Stomach > Rumen | place: Canada: Alberta | collected...
CAAGATGAAAGCCTTTAGGTCATGCCTGAAGGGAATAAGGGATATACCCTTCTTTTTCTATAGATGTGTTACTGTCTTTGGTTAGGCAGCGGCATCTGCCCGCCACGGACAATCCCCCTTGGGCCTTAGTTAGTTTCAATTAAAAAGGTAGTGAGGCAATAAACCGACGAAGTCTTCGTTATTTCGTTGTGTTTAGACGAATCTTTTGGTCTATAGTTCTGTTGGCAATTGTCCCTCTAGGGGCCAAATCGCAATTTGATCCGCACTATAGTCATTATTATGACATGGAAGCGGCTTATAATCCTGCGGCCGTAGGTAAGGTGTCTAAACTTAACATAGTGGCGACCTATGCCTTAAGTCTTGCTGGCTTCGAGAACAATCCGCGTACGATGTTTATCGGTGCTGATATGCCTTTCTATGCTTTCAACAGTTATCATGGAGCTGGCATACAGTTGGTGAATGACCAAATCGGTCTGTTCACGCATCAGCAGATAAATGTGCAGTATTCCCTGAAGATGAAGCTTTTCGGCGGACAACTAGGCGTGGGTGTCCAGTTGGGAATCCTGAACGAGAGCTTCAGTTCCTCGGAGCTTGACTTGGTAGTTGCGGGTGACCCCGTTTTTTCTACTTCAGATGTGAACGGCAATCATGTTGACATGGCTGCCGGTCTCTATTATTCGCATAAAAACTGGTATGTGGGTGCCTCGGTTCTGCATGCAATGTCGCCATTGATACACCTCGGAGAACTGAATGAAATTCAAGTTGACCGTACGTATTATTTGACGGCAGGATACAATATAAAACTAAGAAATCCGTTTCTATCAATACCGGTCTCTGTTTTCGGACAGACCGATGGCGTGGCTTATAGAACCGATGTGACAGCCCGGGTGAAGTACACCAACGACAAAAAGGATATGTACCTGGGTATCGGCTACAGTCCCACCAATTCGGTGACTGTGCTGGTGGGAGGCAGCTTCCACGGCATTAATGTCGGCTATAGCTATGAAGCCTTTACCAACGGCATCTCATTAGGCAACGGCAGCCATGAACTTTTCGTGGGCTATCAAACAGACCTGAACCTTTATAAGAAAGGCAAGAACATGCATAAGGCGGTGAGGCTGTTGTAGACTCCCTCTTATCTCTCTAAGGGGAAGACAATATCCCTCAAGGCTGTTAAGTTTAGAAATGAAGAAATTTGATAATATAAAGATGATAAGAATCGTAAAGATGATAACAAGAGTAATTACTCCCTCCCTCATAAAGAAGGCTGGGGTGGGGCTTCTTCTCCTTCTTCTCATTGCCTCTTGTGCTGGCAGCAAATTGTCATCGGCAGGCCGTGGTGGCGAGGTGACAGGTGTCAGCGGCAAAACGTTTTCAGAGCCAACTCCCTACGGTATGACGCTCGTGAAGCGCGGCTTCCTGAAGATGGGTATCGAGAAGGAAGATTCGCTCTGGGGAAAGGAGACGCCCGTGAAGGAAATCTCTGTCGATGGATTCTGGATGGATGAGACCGAGGTGACCAACTCACAGTACAAGCAGTTTGTGATGTGGGTGCGCGATTCTATTCTTCGCATGCGCCTGGCCGATCCTGCCTATGGTGGTGATGAAACCTATATGATTACCGAAGACAAGAACGGTGATCCTATCGGACCCTACATCAATTGGAAGAAGAATTTGCCGCGTAAGCCCAATGAGGACGAGCAACGTGCCATCGAGAGTCTCTATGTCACCAATCCCGTGACGGGTGAGACGCTGTTGGATTGGCGTCAGATGAACTATCGTTACGAGGTGTATGACTACACGGCAGCCGCATTGCGCCGCAACCGTCTGAATCCTGAGGAGCGTCAGTTCAATACCGATATCATCGTGGATCCCGATGAGGTGGTGATGATTTCGAAAGATACGGCTTATATCGACGACGAGGGCCGCATTGTGCGTGAGACCATCGACCGTCCGCTCTCCGGACCTTGGGACTTCCTGAATACGTATATCGTGAACATCTATCCCGATACGACTTGCTGGGTGAACGATTTCCAGAATTCGGAGAATGAGATGTACCTGCGCTACTATTTCAGTAACCCTGCCTATAACGACTATCCTGTGGTTGGTGTTACGTGGGAGCAGGCCAATGCTTTCTGCGCTTGGCGTACGGAATATCTGTTGAAGGGATTGGGTAAGGAAGCCCGTTTCATCCAGCGCTATCGTCTGCCTACAGAAGCCGAATGGGAGTTTGCCGCCCGTGGCAAGGAAGGTAATGAATTCCCTTGGGACAATGAGGATATGAAGAGCGACCGTGGCTGCTATTATGCCAACTTCAAACCAGACCGCGGAAACTACACGAAGGACGGTAACCTGATTTCCTCGAAGGTGGCCATCTATGGAGCCAATTCGAATGGACTCTTCGATATGGCGGGTAATGTGGCAGAATGGTGCAGCACCATCTATACCGAGGCTGGTGTGGAGGCTATGAACGACCTGAATCCCCAGTTGCGTTATAATGCAGCCAAAGAAGATCCTTACAAGCTAAAGAAAAAGAGTGTCCGCGGTGGTTCCTGGAAAGATCCCGAGAGCATGATCCGTTCTGCCTGGCGTTCATGGGAGTATCAGAATCAGCCACGCTCCTATGTGGGATTCCGTTGTGTCCGCTCGTTGGCCAACACTTCCAGCGAAAAAATGAAGAAGGGAAAGAAAAGGTAATAAAGTGTAGAGTGTAAAGTGTAGAGTGTAGAGTTATGATTACTAATATCTCAATAACTTAATAACTCATAAACTCACAAACTTAATAACTCATAAACTCAATAACTCGTAAACTTGAAATATAAGTTATGACACAATATAGTAAATTCAATGTCATTTACCGTCTGCAGAAGTGGATGGACAGCGTGCCAGGACAGACGTTTCTGAACTACGCTTACAGTTGGGGCGCCTCTATTGTGATTCTGGGTACGCTCTTTAAACTGACCCACCTTCCAGGAGCTAACTTCTTCCTGTTCCTTGGAATGGGAACGGAGGTATTTGTGTTCTTTATCTCGGCATTCGACCGTCCCTTTGACAAAACTGCTGATGGTATGGAACTGCCTACCCATGTGGGAGGCACTCTTTCGGGTGAAGACCTTGTGGGTGAACTCGCCGCAGTAAAAACCGGAGATGGGGAAACGCATCAGGCTGCTGCTGCCGTCGGTGGCGGCGGTGTGATTGGCGGAGGTACCATCATTATCAATGGCGGTTCTGGCAGAACAGCCGAGGAAGCAGGTCCAGTGAAGGTGAATACCGAAGCTGTTGCCGCTGTATCCTCTTCTGTGGCTACTGTTGCAGGAACCGAGGAACAGCCGTTGCCTAAGATGGATCCTGAACTGGAACAGGCCACGACCGATTATGTCACGGAGCTGAAACGCTTGACGGAGATGCTCTCGAAGGTGGCTGAACAGAGTGAGAAACTAGGTCGCAACTCAGAAGAGATGGACAATCTCGACCGTACGCTTACGGGTATCTGTAAGGTTTATGAGATGCAGCTGAAGAGTGCAAGTGCCCAGATTGGTACCATTGATGAAATCAACGACCAGACTAAGAAGATGGCGCGTCAGATAGAAGAGCTCAACCGCATTTATACACGTATGATTGAAGCCATGACTGTGAATATGCCTGCTGCTGGAGCCGTTCGCCCTCAGGTTTAAAGGAAAAAAAGTAAAAAGGTAAAAAAGTAAGTAGAAAGTGGCAATAAAGAAAAGACCAGTATCTCCTCGCCAGAAGATGATCAACCTGATGTACGTCGTCTTGATGGCTATGTTGGCGCTGAACGTTTCCACGGAAGTGTTGACAGGCTTCTCCATCGTGGAGGAAAGCCTGAACCGTACCACCAAGGCAGCGTCGCAGGAGAACGAGTCGTTATATTCGGAATTTGTAGCACAGATGGAGAAGAATCCCCAGAAGGTGAAGGAATGGTTCGACAAGGCCCAGCAAGTGAAGCGTCTGAGTGATTCGCTCTATAATATGGCTGATGCCTTGAAACTTGCCATCGCACAGGAAGCTGATGGCAGCGACGGGACTCCTTCTGATTTACGTAACAAGGAGGATTTGGAAGCTGCCACACAGGTGATGCTGGCTCCAGGACGCGGAAAAGGAAAGCAACTGCATGATGCCATCGATCATTTCCGCTTTCGGATTTTGCAGATGATTAGCGATCCGAAGATGAAATCAATCATCAGCGCAAATCTTTCTACGGAACTTCCAAAGAGTGCCAAGGCACTTGGAAAGAACTGGGAAGAATATATGTTCGAATCGATGCCGGCAGCAGCTGCAGTGACCTTGCTCTCGAAACTACAGAACGACGTGCGTAATGCTGAGGGTGAAGTGTTGCACAACTTGGTATCTAATATTGACATTAAGGATATCCGTGTGAATAAGCTCGATGCCTTTGTGATTCCGGAAAAGACGGTACTTTATCCCGGCGAACAGTTCGCGGCCAATATTGTGATGGCGGCTGTGGATACCACGCTGACACCTGAAATCTATGTGAATGGTGCAAGAATAAATACTTCTGGGCGCTATTCCTTTACGGCTGGTGGAGTAGGTGAGCACTCTTTCAGTGGCTATCTGCTCACCCATAATGCTGCTGGCGAAACTATCCGTCGCGAATTCATGCAGAAATACAGCGTGATTCCAGCACCCAGTGGGGCTACGGTGGCTGCCGACTTGATGAATGTGCTCTATGCTGGTTTTCAGAACCCGATGAGCGTGAGTGTTCCCGGAGTCCCTGCCAATGCCGTATCGGTGACTATGTCGGGCGGTTCTCTTACCTCCAAGGGCAACGGACATTATGTGGCCGTGCCGTCGGCTGTCGGTAAGGATGTGGTATTTACCGTATCCGCCAACGATAAGGGTAAGCACCGCGAGATGGGAAAGGTGACCTTCAAAGTGCGTAAGTTGCCCGATCCTACACCTTATATTGTAGTGGGTACCGACCGCTTCAAGGGTGGTGGCTTGGCAAAGGCTTCGCTGATGGGTGTTGGCGGCATCAAGGCTGCCATCGACGATGGTCTGCTCGATATTGAGTTCCGTGTGGTTAGTTTTGAGGCTGTGTTCTTCGACAACATGGGTAACGCCGTGCCGATGGTGAGCAATGGTGCCTCGTTCTCGGAGCGTCAGCGTGATGCTTTCCGCAAACTATCCCGCAACCGTCGTTTCTACATCTCACGTGTGACGGCCATTGGTCCTGATGGTATTACCCGTAAATTGCCTTCTTCTATGGAAGTCATCGTGAAGTAAAAAATACTCCTCTTATCCCCTTATAGGAGGGAAGACATAATCCTCCAAGGCAGTAGAGCTTAGAAATGAAGATATTTGAAAATATAAAGATGATTATAATCGAAAATATGATAACAAGAGTAATAACTCCCTCCCTTATAGGGAGGGTAGGAGTGGGTCTTCTTTTTTTACTCCTCTCCCTCACCGCTTCAGCGCAACCCAGAGCCCGTCAGCAAGCGCAGCAGGCTCAGAAACAGCAGAGTGGTCAGACGCTGACCACCCGTGCCCAGATTTCTTTCCCGACTTCTGCAGCGATGTCGGAGGATGTGGTGTGGCGACGTGATATTTACCGTGAACTGGACCTGAACGAAGATGCCAATGCCGGTCTTTATTATCCTGTGGAACCCATTGGCTCGCAGATGAATCTGTTTACCTATATCTTCAAACTGATGATGACTGGTCAGGTGCGTTGCTATGAGTATCGTTTGGATGGCAATGAAGTGTTTAACGACTCTGCCCGTGTGAAGCCATTGGCTTTCCTCGATAACTATCATATCTTCTATGAGAAAACGGCCAACGGTCGTATCCGACTTGACAACTCTGACATCCCTTCCCGTGAAGTGAAGGGCTATTATATCAAGGAAAGTGCCTATTATGATCAGGCTTCGGCAACGTTCCATACAAAGGTACTTGCCCTTTGTCCGATTATGAGCCGTGAGGATGATTTCGGCGACGGCACGGCCAAGTATCCTCTTTTCTGGGTGCAGTATGACGATGTGGCTCCCTTCCTTTCGAAGCAGACCATTATGACGAGCAACCTGAATAATGCTGCCACCATGTCGGTGGATGACTATTTCACCAAGAACATGTATAAGGGGAAGATCTATAAAACCAACAACATGTTGGGACGCACCTTGGCACAGTATTGTCCGTCAGACTCCGCTTTGAGTCAGGAGCAGAAGCGCATTGAGGCAGAACTGGAACAGTTCGAGAAGAACCTTTGGGGTGATCAAGCCAAGAAGGATTCGCTTGATAGTATCGCTAATGCCCAGAAAGACGTAAAGGGCGCGAAGAAAGCCCGCAAGAACCGTCGTGACGGAGCTACCACAACGAAGAAAGATAAGAGTGTGAAGACGCGTACGACTTCTTCTAGTGGCAGTAGTGCGGCCAGAGTTTCTGTGCGTCGTCAGAGACATTAAGAAAAAGGTGAAAGAGTAAAAAGGGGAATAAGGGGAATAGCAATATGAAAAGTAAAGAAAGCACAATATGGCATAGAAAGATGATTTCTGTGGCGGTAAAGAGTCTTTTACTTTTTGGCCTATTTACCTTTATACCTTTAAACGCAAATGCTCAGGTGAAACTGGGTATTAAGGGCGGTTTGGATGTTTCGGAGATGTCGTTCAGTGGCGATGTATTTAAGAAGAGCAATCGTATGGGCTATTTTATTGGTCCCGTTCTGAAATTCCCTTTGTTAGGTCTTGGATTTGACATCTCAGCCCTGTATGCTAAGCGGAATGTGGAACTGAACGGTTCTATAGAAGGTGAAAAAGGGAAATATAAAGTCAGCGATAAGCAGATACTCATTCCTGTCCATTTGCGTTATGGCTTGAACTTCAATGGAGGTGGCATCTTCGCCTTTGCTGGACCACAGTTTGGTTTTGCACTTGACAATGATGAGGATAAAGACCTGATAGACAATGTGGCTTCTTGGCGTTCACGTGATTCGGATATCAGCTTTGATTTGGGTGGTGGCCTTACTTTGGGAAAACTGGAGGTGACCGTCAATTATAATGTTCCGTTAGGCAAGGCCGGTGAGGTACGTGTGAAGGATGCCGCTGATCAGGTGCTTTCAAAAGGAACCTATAAGACCTGGAAAATCAGCGCCGCCTATTTCTTCTAGTCTCACCTGAAACCTGAAATCTCATGTTATACGTTGATGTCCTTCTGCCGTTACCTTTAGAGGGGCTTTTCACCTATGCCGTTCCAAAGGAGATAGAGGCGCAAGTCAGATTTGGCATGCGCCTCGTAGTGCCTTTAGGTCGTAGCAAGACTTATGTAGCCCTCGCCATCAAAGTGCATGAAGAGAAACCCTCGTTCAACGTGAAATCTGTCTTGGAGGTGATGGACGATGAGCCTATGCTTACAGAGTCGCAATTCAAACTGTGGAAGTGGATAGCCGACTATTATATGTCACCACTTGGTGAAGTCTATAATGCGGCCATGCCTTTGGGACTGAAACAACGTGACGGCTTCAAACCGAAGATGGAAACCTACATCACGCTGACTCCTACATACCGTAATGAGCAAGCTTTGCATATTGCACTTGATCAACTCGCCCGTTCTCCCAAGCAGCAGAAAGTCTTTATAGACTATCTGACATTGAGTCATTGGGACGAGGCTTTTACAATGGAGAATGTAGAGTGTAGAATGGAGAATTGTGATAACCTGGTAAGCCCAGTTAATTCCGCGAAAAACTCCATCTCAGAAGCAAATCATAATTCTCCAGCCTCCACTCACCATTCAGCATTAACAGAGGTTTCCCGAGATGAGCTGATGAACTATAGCCATTGCACGTCAACGGTGATGAAGAACCTCGTTGAGCGGAAGATGCTGATGACCTACGAGAAGGAAGTGGGGCGTTTGAACCATGCCGGTGAGCCGCATCTTGACCAGGTGAAGACGTTGAATGAGGCTCAGCAGGAGGCTTACAATCAGATACTCTTTTCATTCCTTAGCAAGAATGTGACGTTGTTGCACGGGGTCACTTCTTCAGGGAAGACCGAAATCTATATTCACCTGATCAAGCAGGCTCTGGAACGCCATGAGCAGGTCCTCTATCTGTTGCCGGAAATCGCGTTGACCGTTCAGATTCGAGAACGGCTTCAAAAGGTGTTTGGCAGTCGTTTGGGCATCTATCATTCCAAGTATAGTGATGCCGAACGCGTGGAAATTTGGAAAAAGCAACTCTCTTCAAATCCTTATGATGTTATTTTGGGTGCTCGCTCTGCCGTTTTTCTTCCCTTTCAGAAATTGGGCCTTATAATTATCGACGAAGAACACGAGACTTCTTTTAAACAACAGGACCCAGCTCCCCGCTATCATGCCCGCAGCGTGGCTATTATGATGGCGGCTAAGATGGGACAGGGAACGGATTGTAAGGTCTTGCTCGGCACGGCTACTCCTTCTATGGAAAGTTATTATAATGCTGTGAATGGGAAGTACGGTCTGGTGACACTGAACTCACGCTATCAGGACATCCAGTTGCCTGAGATTAAGATAGTGGATATCAAAGACCTGCAGCGGCGTAAAATGATGCAAGGGCCTTTTTCGCCATTGTTGTTGGGATGTATCAAGAAAGCCCTAGCTGCCGGAGAACAGGTCATTCTCTTTCAGAATCGTCGTGGCTTTGCGCCGATGATAGAATGCCGTCAATGCGGATGGGTTCCTCATTGCACTAACTGCGACGTGTCGCTCACCTATCATAAGAATATCCAGCAGCTTACCTGTCATTATTGTGGTTTCACCTACCAAGTTCCTTCTGTATGTCCCTGTTGCGGTTCAACAGAACTGAAAGGGCGCGGCTATGGCACGGAGAAGATTGAGGACCAGATAATGGAGATTTTCCCTGAAGCCCGTGTTGCCCGTATGGATTTGGATACCACCCGTACGCGTTCTGCCTATGAGCGCATCATTAGTGATTTCTCGGCAGGGCGTACCAATTTGCTCATAGGTACGCAAATGGTCTCAAAGGGTTTGGATTTCGACAAGGTTTCTGTGGTGGGAATCTTGAATGCGGATACCATGCTCAACTATCCCGACTTCCGGGCTTATGAGCATGCTTTCATGATGATGGCACAGGTGAGTGGAAGGGCTGGACGTAAAGGAAAGCAGGGACTGGTATTGCTGCAGACTAAGAGTCCTCAGTTGCCGGTCATTTCCCAAGTCGTACACAACGACTATGCCGGATTTTTCCGCGACTTACTGGAAGAGCGCCGGCAATTCCATTATCCTCCTTTCTACCATCTCATTTATATTTATCTGAAACATCGCCAGGATGCAACGGTGAACGAGGCGGCTATCGAGATGGGAAATCGTCTGCGGCAATGGTTCGGTGAACGGGTATTAGGTCCTGACAAACCTTCGATTGCCAAGGTGAAACAGATGAATATCCGCAAGATTGTTCTCAAATTAGAGAACGGTATTGACTTGAAGCGTGTGCGCGAATATCTGCTGATGGCCCAGCGTCAGATGCTTCAGGATACACGCTACAACTCCTTGCAGGTCTATTATGACGTGGATCCTTTGTAGTTAACCTTGGCAGGCATCAAAATATTTGTATCCCAAATGAAACTCCCGATGTCCTAAGGCTTCCGACTTCGTTTGGTTGCCATTAATTATATGGTGGATATAGGCGATGGTTTCATCGCTGATATCCTCCAAAGAGGCTCCTTCGCTGATGATTCTGCTGGCATTGATGTCGATGTCCTCGGACAATGTCTGACAAGTGTGAGGATTTCCGCATACTTTAATGACAGGTGAAATGGCAGAGCCTGCCACGGATCCCCTTCCTGAGGTATAGAGGATGAGATGGCATCCGCAAGCAATCATCTCAACAATCTCGGCATTATCGTTGACATTGGGAAATCCCCAGAGGGCTTCTCCGTCAGGAACTACGTCCATAAAATACAATCCGCTTTGGGGAGGTTGGTCGCCGGGATACAGCAAACCGTTGATGGGATGGGTACCGCTCTTGGAATAGGAGCCTAGCGATTTGTCTTCGATGGTGGACAATCCTCCTACGGCGTTTCCCTCGGAGAAACTGTCGTGTCCCATCTTCTTGTAATAGGCATCAGCCTTGCGCACACACTGAAACAGCTGCTCTCCAATCTCTGTTGTGGCCCCCCGTTGGCGCATCAGGTGTTCACAACCTATCAATTCGCCCGGTTCCTCAAAGATACAAGTAGCCCCCTTTGCAATCAGTTTATCAAAGGTTTTGCCTACAGCAGGATTAGCCGTGAAACCACTTGTGGCATCAGAACCTCCACAAACGGTACCGACCATTAGGTCACTCCACAGGAAATCCACGACGGGAACCTGATTTAAACGGGAAAGCATACCTCTGACGGCCACAACACCTTTTTCAATTGAAGAGCGTGTACCGCCATTCTCCTGAATAACGATGAGTTCACCCATTCTGCCGCTTTCAGTAACTCGCTGCAGCAGTTTCTCCCGTTGGAAATTCTCGCATCCAAGTGAAACGATGACCACACCACCTACATTCGGATGCGTGCAGAGCTGCTGCATCACCTTCTCTGCATACGCATTGGGGGCACAACCTCCGAATCCGATGAGATGAATATCATCATCAGGAAAACTGTCCACGATGCGCTGTGCCACATGATGGGCACATTCCACTAGGTAGGTTACAGCCACCAAATTGCGGATGCCTTTCCGTCCGTCGTTTCTGAGATATCCTTTCATCCTCCTGATCAGATATGCTTTTCCTTGTAAGAAACGCAGTTATTGGTTATCAAGTCCCAGTCGAGTTCTACGCCAATACCCGGATTCTTGGGAACGGTGATGATGCCATGTTCATCGATGGGCAACAGGCCTTTCATGGGGAATTGGAAATCTTCCTCTGGCACAAAGTATTCGAAATACTTACAATTGCGGATGGCACACGACACATGCAGGTTCACAATGTCCATATAGTTCATGGTCGTGGTGTGGATCTCACAGTTCAGACCGAAGCTTTCAGCCAAATGGGCAATCTTCAAAGTTCCCGTAATACCGCATTTCCAGGAAACATCTGCCCGAACGATATCCGCAGCCTTTTGATTGATAACCTGAGCCACACCCCAGTGACAACCACGAGTTGTCTCTGTGGCAGCAATCGGAAGGTCGAGAGCTTCGCAGAGTTGGGTGTATTTATAGGTTTCGAAATCACGGAAAGGTTCTTCCAACCAGATGTAGTTCAACTTTTCCAATTGACGTCCCACCTTAATGGCTTCGTCTAAGGTATATTCAGCAACGGGGTCGCTCATCAGTCCGTAATTGGGGCCTACGGCCTCTCTAAGGTGCTGGTGTATCTGCATGTCCATCTCTACGGGACCACAGGGATGCACTTTATAAATAGGTATTCCCCTCGACTGATAATAGAGAGCCTCGTCAATATATTCCTGTTCCGTGGCATGGAAAAGGCCGCTGGCATAGACGGGCAACTGTTCCCGATAGGCACCGATATATTGATAAAGGGGCAGATTTGCCGCCTTGGCACAGATATCCCAAAGCGCTACGTCCACCGGTCCTGGTAGATAGACAGGAAAGAAAGTCAGATGGCGGTCGATGTTCCATAGTTCGTGCCAGATTTTTTCACGTTCGTAGGGAGAACGCCCTAATACCACGGGCGCGATGTTATCCATAAGATAACTCTCTGTGACATTCCCGGAACGGGCAGCCAAAACCGTGGCTATACCTTCGATGCCCGTGTCGGTGGTGAGTTTGATGACCAGGACATCCCAGTCCATAGCACTCTTTCCTTTACGTTTGTCGTCAAAGAGGCATTTGTCTCTTCTGACCCACCAGCTTTCGAATCGATTGATAATCATATGGAATAATTAGATTGAATGTTATGAATATGTACGTGTTCTCCCTCCAGAATATCACGGGTAGCACTACCAATAGGCAGACCGTATTTCAGAACGTTTTCGCCACAAGCAATCCTCTGGATACAGAACTTATGTCCGAAGTCTATGTCGGCCCTGAGTTGGATGGTCTTTCCGTCCACCTCCAGCACATCCCCTTTGCGCAGGTTTTTCAGGGCTACGGCAACATTGTCGTCATCATGGAGTTTGATATAGGCTTTCATTTAGAACTGGATTTGTTTGATGGGAACGAAAAGCTTCAGCGTGAGCCATGCCAGCAGATACATACAACTGGCTATCATGAAGATGGCTGTATAGGAGCCCGTCACGTCAAGAACAAGACCGACGAAAGAAGAGGCAAGAGCTCCACCAATGGCACCTCCTACACTGGCAATACCAGTCATTGAACCTACCACATGCTTCGGATAGACATCAGAAACCACGGTATAGATGTTGGAAGCCCATGCCTGGTGGGTGGAAGTGGCCAGTCCGATGAGGAACACCACCAGCCACAGACTCTTCAAATGGGGAACGGCGTTGAGTGGCAACACTAATAGTGCGAAAATCAAAATGGTTGTCTTACGGGCAAAGTCGGCAGAATAGCCCTTCATTAGGAATCGGGAAGAGATGAATCCTCCGGAGATACCTCCCAGATCGGCCATCAAATAGATGACAACGAGGGGCAATACGGTCGCCTTCAGGTCAATGCCTTGTGTCTTGGCCAGGAAATCAGGTGCCCAGAAAAGGAAGAACCACCATACCCAGTCAGTGAGGAAGCGGGAGAAAAGAATGGCATAGGTCTGTTTGTAACGGAACAGTTCCCTCCAAGCCACGTGCGGCTGCTCTTCTTCGTCCTTGTCAGAATGGATATAGTCCAGTTCGGCCTGATTGACATGCTTATGCTTCCTGGGAGGCTGATAGACCAAAAGCCAGGCTATCACCCATATAAGACCGAGCGCACCCGTTATAACAAAAGCAGATCGCCATCCCCAGTTCAGGGTGATAGCCACCACAATGATTGGAGCAACAATAGCACCTGTAGTAGAGCCGGAGTTGAAGATACCTGTAGCGAAGGCCCGTGCTTTCTTCGGGAACCATTCGGCAATGGTCTTCACTGCAGAGGGGAAGTTGCCGGCTTCACCAAATCCGAGGATGGCCCGTACGGCACTGAACCCTAGAACGCTGCTTACCATAGAATGGAGGATGGTACCAATGCTCCAAATGGTCACTGAGAAAACATAACCCCAGCGAAGTCCCATCTTGTCGATTAGTTTTCCGCAGGCCAGCATACCGAAGGCATAGGCTATTTGGAATGCGGTCACGATATGGCCATAGTCCATTTCGCTCCAATGCAAATCGTCTTGGATATACGGTTTCAGCAAGCCGATAACCTGTCGGTCGATATAGTTAATAGTGGTAGCGAAAAACAGCAGCGCCACCATCACCCATCTCACGTTTGTCTTTTTGGAAGTGCTCATAAACGAATCGAAGAACTAGAAGGCTTCTGCAGCTCCTGCATCTACGGGCAGGAACACCCCATTCACATATTTTCCGGCAGGAGATACCAGATATAGGGCGGCATAACCGATATCTTCTGGGTCGCCAAATGTACGAGTAGGGATGCGATCCAGAATCTTGGCTTTGCGGGGAGCATCGTTGTCGATAGCCTTATGCAGCATAGGCGTGTCAATCCATCCTGGTGCGATGGTGTTTACCCGGATTCCGCTGGTTGACAAATCTGCCACTAAGCTTCGCTGTAGTCCTAATATGGCTGATTTTGCTACTGTATAAGCTACTACTTGCTTCATACCCATGATGGCCGTCATGCTGCTAATGAGAACGATGGATCCGCTTCCACGCTCCGCCATTAGTTTGCCAAACTCACGGCAAAGGGCAAAAACGCTCATCACGTGAACATCGAGTACTTTAGCAAATTCCTCATCGGTCACTTCGAGTGCCCATTTCTTCAGATGAATACCGGCACAATTCACAAGGATGTCCACAGCGCCAATTTCTTCCACCAGTGCAGGAATCTCCTGAAGTTTCGTTACATCAAATGCCTTATAGGTACAGTTCCCGCCTATTTCCTTCTGGGCGGCAATCAGTTTTTCCTCGTTTCTGCCGATGATGACTACATCAGCACCAGCTTCCGTATAGGTTTTAGCAATGGCCATTCCCAGACCGCTGCCACCACCTGTGATGACAGCCTTTTTCCCGTCTAATCTAAATGCATTCATTTTTTCTCTGTTTTACATAATTCCAAATTTTGCAAACGCCTCTACGGTACTCATTCCTTCCTCCAGGGCTTGCTTCACCAGTTTTTCACCTCTGGCTTTTTCTATGGCCAGATTGAAAGCCTCTTCTTCTGCTTCCTTGGGCACAATGATGACACCGTCGAGATCACCGAAGACAATGTCTCCCGGGTTTACGCGGATACCATTGAACTCAATAGGTAGTCGGTAGTCGAGAACTTTTCCGCGTGGTCCCTGGTCCTGGGCGTAAGTTCCCATGGAGAAGGTCGGGAAGTTCAGTCGGAGAATTTCCGGAGTATCGCGGGAGAATCCGTCAACCACAGCTCCTGCAGCCTTCAGTTTCAGGGCACGTGTACTCATCAGTCCACCCCAGAGGGCATAGCGCGGGGAAGAACCTGAGCAGATGTATACCTCGTTGGGCTGCAGACTGTCCAGAGCCTCAAACATAATACCGAAAGGCTTTTTCATCAAAGGAAGATGCGTCTCTTCTGCCTTTTCCACGAACACATCCGCTTCGAGCACGGGCATGGCGCGCCCAATAGTAACCATATCGCTTCTTAACGGTTTGATCTGGGGGGATAGAAATTGGTGGAGAAAGCCCATCTTGTCGAGAACATCTCCCAAGAGTGCCGTAAATAGTTCTTTACGTGCAATAGCAAATAGCTCTTCATCATTTTTCCAAAGTGCCATATTGTTCTGTTTATTTAGTAGATAGAAAGGTTCTTGATGTAGTGTGCAAATATACACTAAATGCACGAAAACCGCAAATTATTTAGGGTAAAAAATGTAGTGAGGAATATATTTATCGAAAACAAAAATTGCAGGACAAGCTATATGCCCTGCAATTATTCTTAAATGTTGATCTGATGTGGAATCAACGTTTTATATGGTCTTTGGAAACTTTGGTTCTTTTTTCGTTTACAGTGTTAACTCAACACCTAGTCCGAGAACTTTATTTGTGCGGGTGAACGAGTTCTTGCCTGCCGGAACGGTAAGGCCGAGGCCGCTCATGTTCTGCTCGGGCATGTCCATATCGTAATTCTCGTAGTTGGTCTGGAAGTAGGCGGCGTTGACTTTTACCTTGTCAGTGACCTGATAGCCTACGCCGAGACCAAACGTCCAAGAGTTCACGACGAACGACATGTCGTTCATGTATGCATCGGAGAGTCCGTAGCGAGTAAGCTGAACACCACCGCTCACCTGCAGTTTCTTCGTGACATCCCACTCGGCACCGGCTAGATACTCGTTGGTGTCGCCATCGAGGAGCTTTTCGCTGTGCTCATACCAGTGGGCCGACTTGTCGAAGAAGTGATGATAGCCCAGGTTCAGGCGAACGCCAGGAGTCATCTCCCACTGAGCGCCGAGGGCGAGCTGTGCGGGAGAGTCTTCAGGCACGCTCGTACCGTTCACGTACTTATTTGTGGCAGAAATAACGGTGGCTTCCTTCAAGTCAGAATCGTTCTTCATGCGCATGCGAGTCTTAAACTCATACTTAGCTGCGAAATTGAAGTTGCCGATCTTGTAATCAATACCGAGGACAGGAGCAATACCCCAACCCGACTGGTCGCTCTTCAAGTTCATGCCGTTTGCATAGGGAGCGAGCGTCTCGGCACTGGCATTCAGCTGGTCGCCAGTGGCCTGGAGGCTTGCTCCTGCTTTCTTCAATTGCTCACCTTGAGCAACAAGCTGCTGAATCTGCGGCAACTGCATGGCCTGCTCCTGGGTCATTCCCTGTGCCATAGCACTAGCAACGCCCTGCTGAATGCCTGCCTGCACTTGTCCGGCGAGATTCGCAATCGTGTTTCCTGCTTGTGTCAGACCACCCTTCACACCTTCGAAGTAGTGCGGCAGTGTCATTCCTTCGGTGCCGTTCATCACACGGATATTGTTCAGGCGAGCCTCATAGCTGGCTGTTCCGTAGAGCAGGCGCAGACCGGCATAGACCGACAGATGTTCGTTAATCTTACGGGCGGCACCCAGCTGGAAGCCGAAGTAGAACTGCTGACCTTTCATATAGCCGTCAACGTCGTAGCCCGTCACGTTGGGTACGCTGGCTCCAAACTGTCCGAGGGCACCGTTCAGCTGGTTGGAAGTTGCGATGAGCTTATTGGCGATGGCACCGACAACCGTCTCGAAGGAACCGATGCCCTTATCGAACTCACACTTGCCGCCGCCGCCGGGTACAGAGAAATTGAACTGGAACGACCAGTTGTTCTTATTATAAGCAGCCTGCAGCGAGGGAATGAACGGAGCGTTTGCCACGCCCTTGAATTCCTTTGTCGTCAAGCCGTTGTTCTTGGCGCCGAGCGCAAACAGAGGATTAGTCGAAGTGATGGTACGTGTTTGCTTAGCATACTGCCAGTTGAATCCGAGGTGCAGTCCGTCGCTGAGGAATGCTACACCTGCGGGGTTAGAATAAACTCCATCGAGGCCGATAGCGGCATCTCGTGCGGGGTTACGAAGAAAATTTACGCTTTGATTGGTGTTTGTCAGAATACCACCGGCAAAAGCGGTGGTAGCGGTTGCGAGCATCACTGCTACGCTGATAAATTTAACCTTATACATCTTAAATACCTTTAAAAAACTTGGTTGCAAAGGTAAGTATATTGTTCCATACTTCTTAGTTAATAAACATATAATTAACATATTTTATGCACAGTCATACCGAATTTGTGCACAAATCAGCGGTTTTGTGCAGTTTTCCGGCATGATTGACCCAATAGAAAGGTATAAGAAGAGATAAATGTTTTTGCTTTATTTCTTTAATTCCGGATAAGAGATTCGGGTATGATAGATACTCTTCAGGCGTTCAATTAATACCTGCTTTGCCACATTGATATCGTGGAAGGTAATAGGACACTCCTCAAAGAAACCTTCGCTCACCTGGGCATCTATAAGACGGTTCACCAATGCCGATATGCTTTCCGCAGTGTATTCAGGAAGAGAACGGGAAGCAGCCTCCACGGTATCGGCCATCATCAAAATGGCTTGTTCACGTGTAAATGGGTTTGGACCAGGATATGTGAAGAGGTTTTCGTCTATCTTCTCATTAGGATGCTCATTCTTGTAAGAAATGTAGAAATACTTGGTCTTGCCCATGCCGTGGTGGGTGGTGATGAAATCTTTGATGATACTGGGAAGGTCGTATTTGTCAGCCAGTTTGAGTCCTTCATTGATATGCGAGATGACAATCTGGGCAGCTTCAGCACGTCCCATCTTTTCCAGCGGATTTACACCAGCCTGATTCTCTGTGAAGAAAGCGGGGTTATACATCTTTCCGATGTCATGATAGAGGGCTCCCGTACGTACAAGTTGTCCCTTGGCTCCGATTTTATTGGCAATCTCTGTGGCGAGATTTCCCACGGTGATGCTATGCTGGAAAGTGCCGGGAGCTACTTCAGAAAGGCGGCGGAGCAGATCTTTCGATGTATTCGACAGTTCGATGAGCGTGACATTAGAAGTGAATCCGAAAGCTTTCTCGACGATAAGCATCAGCGGGTAGGCAAATAGCAGGAGAATGCCATTGACAATGAAGTATTTATACATGTCGTGGTCCATCTGCCATATACTGTTGTCCTGCATCAGTTGAAGGGCCAGATAGGTGATACTGCTGCCGAGTGCTACCAGAAAGGCAGTCCTGAACAGTTGTGACCGGTTCTCAAGATCACGCAAAGAATAGATGGCTACCAAACCCGCCACCAGTTGGATGATGATGAATTCATACTGATACTTCACCGCGGCGGCACAGATGAGAATCATCACAACATGTGAGATGAATGCCGTCCGGGAATCCATAAACACGCGTATGAAAATAGGTGTCATGGCAAAAGGCACGGCGTAAACGCTGAATATATTATGCTCCATCATCAGTGATACCACGATAGGGAAGATGGTGATGAATGAATAGAGCATCGTAATAGAACGCGGCTTTTCGAAGTAGTCCTTACGGAAAAGGGCCAGATAGATGGTAAACAGTGCAATGAGGATTAAGACGAAGATGGATTGTCCGGCAATGGTACTGCTAATGGTGTTAGAAGTAGCAGAGCGCCGCCTCATCTCATGTTCGAAACTGCTGAGTTCGCGAAAAGTTCTCTCGTCCACGATTTCTCCACGATCAATAATCTTCTGTCCTGCTAGCACCATGCCGCTGGCTCTTGGGATGGTACTTAGCAAGTCATTCTTTTCCGTTTCAGAACGGTCTTTGTCGTAGATGAGATTTGGCCGGATGAATTCATTCAGGTTACATGGCTGTAGTAAAGGCCTCTGGGGGGCGAGTTTCTCATCAAGGAACAACTGTTCATAAGCCGCAATCGTGGAATAAATGCAATTGATCTGAAGGTTAGAGGCAGTCTTTCCACTCACCACACGGATGGTGCTGGTGGTGTCCTTGCCAATTCTGGAATATTCGGGTGTACTCATCACACCTGCCTGATAAAGCCTGTGAAGTCTGTCGGCTATAATCTCTATATACTCGTGGCCCAGTCCGGGAATTCCATTCTTGAAGGTGTTGCGGAAATTGGCTATCTGTTCTTTTTCCACGTCACTGTTATAGTTGTAGTAAGGTTCAAAAGCCTCCAAGATACTGTCGCGTTCGCTCTGAATAGCCTCGTCGGTTTTATAGATAGGGAAGTCGAAATTGGCAATCAGTGAAGAATACATCCAGGGCTTTCCCACGTCATATCGGAACTGCGGACCGCTGGTGCGTGGCAGAAACCATACGATGATGACAACGCTTAATAGGACAAGTGCTAAGCGTGAAAAGAAATTGCGCCAGAAGTGGCTTTGCGTGGAGTTATTTCTTGCCATAAAATGTGTGCTGTACGGTTTTACTCTGCGAAAATACGAAAAATTCTCGCATAATTGATAAAAAAGTCGTACTTTTGCACCAAATTTATATAAAATTTGGATAAAGCGAAGAGAAAGCAAAGGGATTTTGATTTCTTGAGCAAAAAAAATATTAGACTACAATTATGGCAGAAAGAAGAGTGAGAGTGCGTTTCGCGCCTAGTCCAACGGGTGCCTTGCACATCGGTGGCGTGCGTACCGCCTTGTATAATTATTTGTTTGCGCGCCAGCATGGCGGCGACCTCGTGTTCCGTATAGAAGATACCGATTCAAACCGCTTTGTTCCTGGAGCTGAGGAATACATCATCGAATCGTTCAAGTGGCTCGGCATCGAGTTTGATGAGGGTGTGAGTTTCGGTGGTGAATACGGACCTTACCGTCAGAGTGAGCGCCGTGACATCTATAAAAAATATGTGCAACAGCTGCTTTCTGCCGGGAAAGCTTACATCGCTTTTGATACCCCTCAGGAACTGGAGGCCAAGCGCAATGAGATCAAGAATTTCCAGTATGATGCCAGCACTCGCGGCATGATGCGTAATTCGCTGACGTTATCAAAGGAAGAGGTGGACTCTCTGATTGCTGAGGGACAGCAATACGTGGTCCGTTTCAAGATTGATCCCGGTGAAGAGGTTCACGTTTTTGACTTGATTCGTGGCGAGGTGGTTGTAAAGAGTGAGATTCTCGACGATAAGGTTCTGTATAAGAGTGCTGACGAGCTGCCCACCTATCATCTGGCCAACATCGTGGATGATCATCTGATGGAGATTTCCCATGTCATTCGCGGTGAGGAGTGGCTGCCCAGTGCCCCGCTTCATGTACTGCTTTATCGTGCTTTTGGATGGGAGGATACGATGCCGCAGTTTGCTCATTTGCCCCTGCTGCTGAAACCCGACGGCAAGGGTAAACTTTCCAAGCGCGACGGCGACCGCCTTGGCTTCCCTGTGTTCCCGCTGGAGTGGCACGATCCCAAGACGGGCGAGGTGAGCAACGGTTTCCGTGAGCAAGGCTATTTCCCCGAGGCAGTCATCAATTTCCTGGCACTCTTAGGCTGGAATCCCGGAACTGAACAGGAGATGTTCACTTTGCAACAACTTGTTGAGGCTTTCGATATATCTAAATGCTCGAAGGCAGGAGCGAAGTTTGACTATCAGAAAGGCATTTGGTTCAATCACGAATATATTCTCCAGAAGAGCGACGACGAGATAGCCGAACTCTTTGCACCCATCGTGGCTAATAATGGTGTGGACGAGTCTTTGGAGCGTATCACGCAGGTGGTTCACATGATGAAGGACCGCGTGAACTTTGTGAAGGAGCTCTGGCCCCTTTGTTCCTTCTTCTTCCTCCCACCGATTGAGTACGATGAAAAGACTGTCAAAAAGCGTTGGAAAGAGAATTCAGGAAAGGTTCTCGGCCAGCTCTGTGGAGTTTTGGAACATATTACCGATTTTAGCGTCGAAGGTCAGGAAACCATCGTGAAAGCTTGGATAGAAAAGATGGGCTATAAACTCGGCGATGTGATGAATGCCTGGCGTTTGGCACTTGTAGGAGAAGGCAAAGGTCCCGGCATGTTCGATATCTCGGCCTTTTTAGGCAAAGAAGAGACCATCCGACGCACTCGCCGTGCCATAGAGGTTTTGAATTAAGAAGGATGAATTGAGAAAATAGAATTGTTTATTTGCGATTCTCAATGAACCATGAAGAATGAGGCAAGTATCAATTCTAAATTCAATAATTCAATAATTCGAACGTAGTGAGAACAACTCTAAATTCTTAATTTTTAACTCTTAATTCAAATTTATGTACAACATAGCCATGTATTTCGTCCAGTTGGGCGTTGCCATTGCCGCCATCTTCGACCATAAGGTGAGGGTGATGTGGCGTGGAGAGCGTGCCGCTTTCAAGACCTTGAAGCAGAAGGTGGATCCCAATGCCAAATATGTATGGGTGCACGCGGCTTCCCTTGGTGAGTTTGAACAGGGCCGTCCCATCATCGAGCGCATCCGACTGGAGCATCCGGAATACAAGATTCTGCTCACCTTCTTCTCGCCCTCCGGCTATCAGGTGCGTAAGAATTACCAAGGGGCCGACATTATCACCTACCTGCCCATCGACACGGTGACCAATGCCCGCCGTTTCCTGCGTACGATTCGTCCCGTGATGGCTTTCTTCATCAAGTACGAATTCTGGTACAACTATCTGCATATCCTGAAGCATCGCGGTGTTCCCACCTATAGCGTAAGCAGCATCTTCCGTCCCGACCAGATTTTCTTCCGGTGGTACGGACGTGCCTATTCGCGTGTGCTGAAGTGTTTCACCAAGTTCTTTGTTCAGAATGAGGAGAGCCGCCAGCTATTGGCTAAGATTGGCATTACGGAAACCGAGATTGTGGGAGACACCCGCTTCGACCGCGTCATGACCATTAAGTCGTTGGCCAAGCAACTTCCTATTGTGGAAGCATTCACCCACCCTCAACCCCTCCCGAAGGGAGGGGAGTCAGAAACCTCCCCCGATAAAGGAAATCAAAATCCCTCCCTTCGGGAGGGACATAGGGTGGGTAATCCCCCTCGGGGAGGATATGATGAAAGTAATCAAAATCCCTCCCTTCGGGAGGGACATAGGGTGGGTAATCCCCCTCGGGGAGGCATGGAGGGGGTCTTTATTGCCGGTTCTTCCTGGCCTCCCGATGAAGATATCTTTATCCGTTACTTCAATGAGCATCCCGAATGGAAACTCATCATCGCCCCGCATGTCATTGGCGAAGACCATCTGCAGCAGATTATCTCTAAACTCTCCATTTCCGAGCAGACCTCTTCCCCCTCGGGGGAAGTTGGAAGGGGGGTCGGAGGTCGTCGGGTCGTCCGCTTTACTCAGACTACCCGCGAGGAGGCAGCCAAGGCCGATACGCTTATCATTGACTGCTTCGGACTGCTGAGTAGCATCTATAATTATGGTGATGTGGCTTATATCGGCGGCGGTTTCGGTGTGGGCATTCACAACACGTTGGAGGCAGCCGTATGGGACATGCCCGTCATCTTCGGCCCCAACAACAAGAAATTCCAAGAGGCTCAGGGACTGAAAGCCTGTGGTGGCGGTTTCGAAATCAAAGACTACGACGAGTTCGCGCAGTTGATGGAACGTTTCGCATCCGATGAGGCTTTCCTCAAAGAAAGCGGTAGCAAAGCCGGTCATTTCGTGAAAGACCAAGCCGGTGCCACCGACAAAGTCTTAGCTTCCGTCAAATTATAATCGTTTATTACCTTCAAGGCCGCTATCTTTCCCGCGCCTAATTGGCGCTTAAGTGGGAAAATGGTGGCCTTCGCATTTATGGTTTTCTCTCAAAACCTGTCCCTGATTTGATTCTTTTTCTTGTTTTGAAAATGAATTTAAAATAAAAAAGTGATTTCTTTGTAACAAATTCTCTGGAATACACGTATTTACAGATAGAAGCGTTTTTCGACGACACTTTGAAAGTAAATAAATCAACAAATAACAACCAGAAAAAGATGAAGAATTTATCTGAAATGTTTAGTTCTTTACAGACTATGAGAAAGTGGGCCGTTTGTGCCGTGTTAGTATTCGTGTGTGCCAATGCCCATGCCCAAAGCACGAACTTCGAAGAGTTGGCTAAGATTAAGGGCGTGGAGCATGTGCAGATCAATAAGGACATGATTAAACTCGCAGGCCTGGAGGGGAAAGGCTTGCAGTTGGGCGATATGGAATTTACACCCGAACAGGGTAAAGGAGCGGATTTCTATGATCAGTTCGACAATATCAAAGTCTTCACGTGCGAACAGAAAGGCAGCATCAAGAAATTCACGAAAATGGCCCTGAATCTGCTGAAAGGCCAGGAATGGGAGCCGCTGATGGACACGAAAGACGATGATGGGGAAATCGTGAAGATTTATCTCTCCAAGAACGGAGAGCGTTCCACCAACGTCGTTCTGGCTCTTTCGGACGAAGAGGCCCATCTGGTAGTCATCAACGGAACGTTCGACTTTGCCAAAATGATGCAAGAGGGCATGAAGGTTAAGACCGAAGTGAATGACACTAAAGTCGAAATAAATAACTGTACAAAAAGCATAGAGAGATGAAAAAGATATTATTGTCATTGGCATTGTTGCTCTGCGTGGGCAGTTCGTTCGGACAGACCGCAGAGAAACTGATGGAGAAATACAAGGCGTTCCCCGGTGCCGAGTATGAAGAAACGACCAAAGCAACTCGTAAGAGCATAGAAGAGAGCAAAGAGAAAGAAACTGGCGGTCTAAGCAAAGAAGATTACGACTTTATGCTGAAGAACCTCAAGAAGGTGGAACAAATACAACTGACCTTGGACGATGACCAACTGGAGCAACTGAACAAGGACTTCTGTGCGCTGAAGGCTTATGAGACGTTGTTCATGCAGAACGATAACAAGGAAGCGGAAAAAGGACAGAACTTCATTCAAAACATGATCAATCAGACTTTCAACCCAAATTACCAAATGCGTGTTTACGGTAAGGTGAAAGACAACACTGTGAATGACCTTCTGATTCGTTGGGACATTTGGGGCAAGGTCGCGATGGCACATGTCAATGGAAAATTCAAAAAGGACCTTATGCTGAAGAGCATCCTCAGCGGCGATCTGGTCAACTTTGAAGAGGGTGGAAACAGTATAGTCATGAAGGATGCCGTCAAAGAGGTGAAGGATGGCAATGCGCTATTCGTCATCAATGGCGAAGAGCATTCTGAACTCCACTCAGAAAAAGATGCGATTGAATATATGAGCACCCATAATATTTCGTGGAACCATGAAACGTGGGTGGTTGGCGCCGCCGTGAAAGAGAAGTACCCCAATACCGACAAAAAGGTGGTTATTGAATATACGGACGAGCCGAAAAAATAACTGAATGGACGCACGGGAGTTCAAGCAGCGGTTCATGCCCCACTACAGGTTGCTCTATCGGGTGGCTTACCACTTGACGGGCAATGCGCAGGATGCCGAAGACCTGCTTCAGGACTTGTACCTGAAGCTATGGCAGAAGCGTGACGACCTGCCCGACGAGGCCATGAGGGATGCTTATCTCGTGACCATGATGCGAAACATGTTTGTTGACCAGCGGCGATTGAAACGGCTTGATGCCTCGGCGGAACTGAAGAACGGCGACGATCCGCCCGACGAACGGAGCCTCGACCACCAGATAGATGCGAAAGACGAGGTCAGACAACTGGAAGGACTCATCAGAGAACTATCCGAAAGAGACGCCAAAATCATCCAGATGCACGTGGTGGACGACCGTTCCTACGAAGAGATAGAGCGCGACACCGGACTCTCGCAAGGCAATATCCGCATCATCGTGATGCGAACGAAAAAGAAACTTAAAGAACAATTTGATAAATTCACGAAGACATGGACGAACTGAATCTGAAAACGTTGGAACAAATCCCCATTCCTGAAGGTTTGGAGGAACGACTTTCGGCCAAGATAGATGAGTGGGAGACCCAACCAACGACCCCCTCCATACCTCCCCGAGGGGAGGCTTCCAACACTCCCTTTCGGAGGAGTTGGAGGTGGGTCGCTGCCGCTGCCTGCTTCGCCCTTGTCTTTGGTGTGGGTTATCATCTGATGAACCAGGAAGAGAACACGAACCTGGCCGAACAGGACACTTACCAAGATCCTGTAAAGGCACAACAGGAGGCCGAACGCGCCCTTAACATGCTGGCCATGAACCTGAACAAGGGCATGGGACATCTGGAAAAGGCTAAAGCCCTGAGCGAGAAGACGGAACAATCATTCTACGAGAAACTAAAGGTAATGAAATAACATGAAACAGAAGATCATAAAAATCCTCATCGGCATCGTGGTGGCCTCGTGCAGCCTCCATGCCAATGCCCAAGTGAAGGCATTCGAGAAATATGCCGACATGAAAAACGTGACCTACGTGTATATCTCGAAATACATGCTCGGCATGGCAGGCAAGAACGCCACGCCCTCGGTTCCAGGCGTAGATATCAAGACCCTGGCCGGCAAACTGACGGGCATACAGATTATCAGTACCGAGAACAAAGCTGCTCAGGCGAAACTGAAGAACGACGTCAAGGCCATTTTAGCAAAGGGCAAGTACGAGTTGCTGATGCAGATGAACGAGGACGACAGCAAGGTGAACATCTACCATTGTATCGCCAAACAGCAGTCGGCCGTGGTCATGCAGATAGAAGACAAAGATGAACTAACGCTGATGGTGTTTTCGGGTAAGTTCACGCTCGACGATGTGATGAAGATGGCGCAATAAACATGGATGAAACTCCCGCAGGGAGGAGTTTTCAAGTTTATTATATAGGATTTTCCCGTTTCAAGGGTGTAAGGGTGCAAAACCCCGATAAACACAGGCCTTGCACCCTTGTTCAGAGGGTGTCAAGGGTGTCATAAGGGTGTAACCAAGAGACCATCCGTTTTCGTGCATGAAAAGCAGGACGGAATAGTAAATATTCGGGATGTTATTGTGGAAAAACCTTGGATGTTTCCGAAAAAGTTCATAACTTTGCACGACATAAACTATAATTCAGTATGAGAACAAACATTTTTACCCGCTTTTCAGCTGTTGTGTGCATGCTGACGGCCATGGCTGCCGCACCATCGGAATCTTCAGCCAACAACATCACTATCAACAAGGCCAACTTCCCCGACGACATTTTCCGCCAATACGTGCTCAATAACTGCGACGCCGACAAGAACCAGTCGCTCAGCGACCAGGAGATAGCGGACGTCACCACTCTATTCATCAACAATATGGATATTGCCGACCTTACCGGCATCGGCTACTTCTCATCTCTGAACCTTTTGGCCTGCCATGAAAACAAACTGACCGCTCTTGACGTATCGAAAAACACCGCACTCACGGAACTGGATTGTGGGAGAAACCAACTGACGGCCCTCGACCTGTCACATAACACCGCACTTAAAATGCTTTGGTGCAACGTAAATCAACTCACCTCTCTCGACCTGTCGCATAACACCGCACTCACGTTCCTGTGCTGTGATTATAACCAACTGACGGCTCTCGACCTGTCGCATAACACCGCACTCACGGAACTGTACTGTACATACAACCGCATTTCCGGTGAGGCTATGGACGCACTCATCGAGAGTCTGCCCGTTATTTCCGACGGCAGCGGATTCGACGGCACATTCTGCGTCTTCGGACTTGACAGCCAAGAACAAAACGTCGTGACAAAATCTCAGGTTTCAGCAGCCATCGCGAAAGGCTGGACGGTCCTTACAGACAGTTATGGGACATACGAAGGCAGCGATGGGTCCACATTCATCTCCTCTTTGTCTGGGGACTCCCGAAACCTATGCGCGTACGACTGCTGGTACGACCTCCAGGGCCGCCGTCTCAACGTTAAGCCCACAAGCAGAGGAATCTACATCCGCAACGGAAAAAAGGTAATCCTAAAGGATTAATAATTTGAGGAAAGTAAAGCATAGTTACAATGGGAGGGGATTACAAAATTTTCTTCTAGAAAATCTGCGGCAGATTGTTATCAAAAGGGAGGCTAAATGACTTTAAATGTCGTAAATTCTCTAGAGAATTTGTTGTTTCCGATGATGTTTTGCATTCCTTCCGATGATGTCTTGAAGAAAATTCTCTAGAGAATTTTTAAATATCCGTACACCCTCCTGACACCCTTGACACCCTTCTCAGGAGGGTGTAAGGGTGTTTATCGGCATGATGGCACCCTTACACTCTTTCATTTCAGTATCCCTTTGATGGTTGCATACGATGGTTTCTTCCTGAACACCTCCACATCGCTGAAACCCGCCTGTTCCAGCATGTCTTTCAACTGTTCGGGCGGATAGACAGTCATCCCGTCAACGACATTCGTCCACATGGAATCACCCTCTATCACTTCCAGCATGATGGCAAACTGTCCGCCAGGTTTCAGTACGCGTTTTACTTCTTGGAAACACTTCTGAAGATCAGGCCAGAAATAGACGGTCTCCACGGCTGTCACCACATCGAACGTCTGTGGCTCCCATGGCAGGCTGTCGGCTGATCCTTGTTCCACGAAGACCTGACTGCCCAGCAGCTGTTTGTTCAGGCTCCTCGCCTTGGCTGCACTTTCCTCGGAGATGTCAATGCCAAAGACCTTACCGCCTCTACTTCTCTTGAGCAGACGCTTCAGCGTGGCACCTCCGCCGCAGCCGACGTCTAGCATGGTCATTCCGTCGCGGAACGTTACATGGTCAAGTCCCCAGTTGGTGAGCGGAGCATGGCCGAAATTCATGAAGCGCAGCATGCAACGCCCCATAAACCCCTCGGGACGGGCACACTGACTGAAAAAATCCTTGAAAATATTCTTCATACCTTAATCGTTAATTATACAAATAGTCGATAATCTTCCAGTTGCAAAGGTACGAGGAATCTGAATAACAGGCAATATTCAAAAATCGGTAAATTGCTATTCGGATTTCATCATTCCTTGTGATTTAAAACTAAGGGATTAAGCGTTGCTTCGCAACTGTTTAAGCGTCCTTCGGACTATTTAAGCGCCACTACGTGGCTGTTTAAAAGACTATGACTATGACTATGACGATGACTTTTAGACTTTGTGTCTTTGTGTTCCGTTAAAATAATCCCTGCTTTAGAGCCGCTCCTTATCAAGGGGCTCAAAACGTCTTTCGTCTTTTCAAGTTTTCAAGTTCAAAATCCGAGGCGCCATTGGATTCTTCACTCTTCACTTTTCACTTTCATTTCATACTGCGAAGTTACAACTTTGCCCTGACGTGAATCCCGTTATGTCCAGTTACAGCCGAATGCATCCGCATCTTGCCTGTATTATTTTTAAGTGCTGTAAGAATGCCATAGAAGCGACGTAAGAATGCCATAGAGACCGTGCTTAAATGCCATTTTCACAAGGCTTCCACGGCATTGAAAGAGAGCTTGCTTCCCCCTCAATGCTGCTTGCTTAACCACCCCTGGCCCCTCCTTCAAAAGGAGGGGAGTTGTGTGAACGTACCTTAGTGAACAAAAAACTCTGTGTCTCTGTGTCTCTGTGTACAGTAAATATCCCCTGCATTTATACTTGCTTAACCACCCCCTATCTCTATAGGGAGGGGCTGGGGGAAGGGTCTTCATGTAGTACCCTTGGCTACACCTCCCATCAGCGCAGCTTCACCCCCAAGATGGTTGCCCGCATATACTACTATCTCGGTGAGTCGTAAGGGGAGAAAAATTGCAAAATTGCAAATTGCATTTACTTTTTCTCTTAAGCGCTGAAGAGGGAGTTGAAGTAAAGATATAGTATATATTATATATATTATTAATAATCAATATATTATATAATTATATTATACTTTATTAACTAAATTTTCTCCCTCCTTAGGTAAAAAAACAAATGCAATTTGCAACTTTGCAACTTTTTGAGAAGACGGTGAGTAGAGGCACAAAAAATAATTTCTATTTGTTATACGTAGTCTCGCGAATATTTTGTGTTTTTGCCTTTTTGAAAATTAGACATCCGAAAAAAAGGCTATGAAAACAGATAAGCAGATGGTTGCGGCTGCCGCTGAGTTTGCGGAGCGATGGAAGGACAGAGGCTATGAGAAAGGCGAATCCCAGCCTTTCTGGATTGACCTGCTGAGCAATGTTTTCGGTTTACCCTTTATATAAAGGTAAAAGAGAGTTTTTCACTTTATCACTTTATCACTAAATTCGTTTTTTCTATGAGTCATGGAAAACCATACCTTCAAGATTATCAGCCAAGGCTGATGAATATTATTCCATCATGGCGTCAAAAAAAATGCAGAAATCGTGGGCAATACAAATTAATTCAGTAACTTTATCCTCGGTGAGTTTGCGAGAATTAAATAATCAAGTAATTACGCTTCTATGAAAAAGAAAACTGTCAATGAAAAGAAGGAAGTGGTCAAGGACCTTTTCGTTCTTTGGATTGCCCTGGCTGCTCTGGGCTGTGCCGCCGTGAACCTACACATCTCCCTGAATATGCTGGGAAGGAAAGAAGATCTGGAGTAAAACCCAAAGGCTGTGTAGCAGGGGGAAGTGTTTTGAAAAATTAATCGGATGCGGTGTGAGGTGTTGCTTCCCGGATTTTCCAACCGATGGCGGCCATGAAAATGGCCATTAGGGGACTGAGGAGGTTGAAGAAACAGTAGGGGAGATAGGTGAGGGTGGCAACACCCAGGATGGTGGACTGTGTCAAGCCGCAGGTGTTCCATGGAATGAGTACGGAGGTGACGGTGGCGGCATCCTCGCAGGTGCGGCTGAGCAACCGCAGTTCATAACCCTTTTTTTGATAGGTTTCCTTGTACATGTCGCCGGTGAGCACGATGGAAATGAACTGGTCACCGGTGGAGATATTGAAGAACAGTCCCGTGAAAACGGTACTTGCCACCAGACTCAGACGGCTGTGGACAAAACTGATGATAACGCGCGTGATGCTCTGGATCATTCCGCTGGCCACCATGACAGCTCCGAAGCACATGGCACAGATAATGAGCCAGATGGTGTTGAGCATACCGGCCATTCCGCCTGTGGAAATAAGTTCGTTGAGTGAGGTGTCACCCGTCTCGATGTTGGTGGCACCGTAGAAGGTCAGGGCGAGTCCGCGAATCAGCGAAGCGGCATTCATGTGTTCTATTTCTGCTATCTGGGAAAGGATGTGGGGCTGCAACACCAATGCGACGATGCCGGCTATCATCGCCGAAAGGAAGAGTACGATAAGCGACGACATGCGACGGGCAATGAGCAGGGCTGTCAGCAAGGGTACGAGCAGGGTCCAAAGAGAGATGTTGAATGTGCGGGAAAGACCTTCGGTGTAATGGCTTACTTCCAAGCTGGAACTGCCGTCGTTGCCCAATCCCGAGATGAAAAAGATGATGAGCGCGATGGTGAACGAAGGGACGGTGGTATAGACCATGTAGCGGATGTGCTCAAACAGGTCAACACCCGTGGCTGATGAGGCCAGGATGGTCGTGTCGCTCAGAGGCGACATCTTATCGCCGAAGTAGGCTCCGGAGATGATGGCACCTGCCGCCCAAGCCTCGGAAATGCCGAGTGCATGGCTGATGCCTAAAAGTGCCACGCCAATGGTGGCAATCGTTGTCCACGAACTGCCGGAAAGCACCGAAACCAAGGCGCAGATGATGCAGGCGCTGACGAGAAAGAACTGTGGCGACATGATCTGCACCCCATAATATATTAAGGTGGGCACCACGCCGCTGATCATCCACGAACCCGACACCATGCCCACGGCCAGCAGAATGACAAGCGTGATGGACACGTTGCCGATGGTTTTCATGATCTGCTTTTCGAAGGTGTGCCAACTGATGCGATAGACCGTCATGGAGATGGTCACGCAGACAGCCGTGCCCAAAAGGAGTGCCACCTGACTTCCACCTGTGAGCGAATCGCTGCCGAAGAGGGAAATTACCGTGATGAGCAGTCCGATAAGCACGATGATCGGAATGGCGGATATGAGCGGGTGGGGATAATCTTTCATGGGGTGTCAGGAGGTGTTCGTGCTGTGGAGGAATTCTATTCTTCGCGCTCGCGATACCAGTCCATGTAAGCTACGTAGTGGGCAGCGTTGTCGGTCTGTCCCGGACGTACTTTCTTGATGAACTTGGCAGGTACACCGCCCCATATTTCACCGGCACCTACCTTGGTGCCTCCGACGACTAAAGCCCCGGCAGCCACGATGGCCCCTTCGCCAATCTCGCAGTTGTCGAGCAGCGTGGCACCCATGCCGATAAGGGCATGGTCGTGGATGGTGCAGGCATGAATGGTGGCATTATGGCCGATGGTCACGTCGGAACCGATGTTCAGCGGCCCGATCTTGTAGGTGGTATGCAGGCAGGCACCATCCTGTACGTTCGTCCGGTCACCTATTTTAATATAGGCCACATCACCGCGAACGACAGCATTGAACCACACGGAGCACTCGTCGCCCATGGTCACTTCGCCCACGATGGTGGCATTCTCACTGAAATAGCAGTTCTTACCCCATTGGGGTTTCAGTCCGTTTACTTCTTTTATTAAAGCCATATTTTTAGTTTAGAGTTTAGAATTGAGAGTGTAGAGTGTAGAGTTTAGAGTTTAGAACTGAGAGTGTAGAGTGTAGAGTTTAGAGTTTAGAACTGAGAGTGTAGAGTTATGATTACAATTTAAACGCGGAATTATGCATGAAAAAAGTAGAGTGTAAAGTCGTGATTACCTGGCATATCCTATTGTATGTACAGGAAACTGCCTCCAATGGTAATCATAACTCTACACTCTACACTCTCAACTCTACACTAATAAATTACAGGTTCGGGTTGATCTTGTTCCACTCAGAGATGGGAGGAACAATGTTCAGCGTAACCAGTTCGTCGCGCATCTTGCAGAGGTGCTCGTAGCTCTGGTCGAGCTTGGCATTCTCTTCGGGAGTACCCTGGGGAACTTCGTACTTGGCTCCCTCGGCGGTCATGGTGGTCTTCATGGCCATCATGATGTGGTCGTACTTGTCGGTCTTCACGTATGTTCCAACGGGGAAGCGGAAAGGCTCACCGCCCATGGCTGCACGGATCATCTCAACAGAGAGGTAAGAGGGGCTCTGGAAAGAAGAACGTCCGCGGAGCTCGATAATCTTGGCACCACCCTTGGTGACGTCGGTCTTCATCTGCTCCCATTCAGCCTCGGGGAATTCTGCCGTTCCGATGATGTCGGTCAGTTTGCGGCCGGCAATCTCTACATGGCTTCCGAAAACAGCCATCTGCTCACCGTGGCCACCATAGGTAGCGCAACCGGTAATCTCATTCTGCATCACATTGAACTTCTTGGCAAGAGCACTCTGCAGACGAGTGGTGTCAAGACCTGCGAGTGTTGTAACTTGTCCTGGTTTCAAACCTGAATAGAGCAATGTTACAAGACCGGTGAGGTCGGCGGGATTGAAGATAATAACCACGTGCTTTACATCGGGACAATATTTCTTGATGTCCTGACCCAGTTCCTCAGCAATCTTACAGTTGCCTGCGAGGAGGTCCTCACGAGTCATACCGGCCTTACGGGGGGCACCACCAGAAGAGATGATGTACTTCGCGTTAGTGAAAGCCTCTTTCGCATCGGTGGTGGCGGTAATCTTCACATCGCCGAAACCGCTCTGGCGCATTTCTTCGGCTACGCCTTCGGGTGAGAATACGTCATAGAGACAGATGTCGTTTGTCAACCCCATCATCAGGGCTGTCTGAACCATGTTTGAACCAATCATACCGGCTGCGCCGACGATGGTCAACTTGTCGTTAGTTAAAAATGCCATAGTGTTGTATTATTAATCTGTTAAAACTTTCTTAGGGTACAAAGTTACGAAAAATCCTCGGCATTCTGATGGTTTTCAGATAATTTATTTGTTATTTAAATTAAAAATGTGGTTGTTTGCAAAGTGTGTGTGTCAAATTGAAGATTATAGATAGAAAAATGCATATTTAAACAAACCGCATTATTTGAGTTTTGGTTTCAGTTCATCGGGCGAATCGCGGGTGAACATGTCCACGGCCGGGGCTTCCTTTTCGAAAAAATGACGGATGGTTTCCACGTCGAGTGTGAGCTGTGGATTGAAATCTGCGCTTTCCATATATTCCAAGACAGCCTTGCGCATCTGGCGGGCTACGATTCGCCTGTCAAGCTGATTGTTGATGTCCATCGTAGTCATCAGCAGTTTTCCGTTGAGCACCTTGGCCTCAATAAGCATGCCTAATTTGCGGCTTACGTGCCAAGTGTCGATGGGTTGGATGGGCGACTGGTAATCGGCAGGGAGCTCCATCAGATTCATCACCTGAGCACGGTTGAGGAGTTCCCACCAGTTCAGGTTGCTCCAGTCATCGGTAGGGAAGTGGCGGAAGAGCGGGTGTTCCTTTTCTATATAGGCCCCAGTCGTGTGGGGTGGGCGCATCTTGAACCAACTGGTGTTCCAGAAAACAGGAAGATAATGTTGTACGACATCTTTGCCTAAACTGACTTTTCCTGCGGCTGTGATGAGCACCCGCCCGCCTTGTTCCAGGGTTTGCAGGGCACGTCCGTCAAGTGTGTCGGTGATGAGAATGTCCTTGCTTTGCGGCATGGAAAGGTTGTCGGGATAAACCCAGACATCCCAATTGTTTTGGGCAATGTTTTTGTTGTTTTGATCTATAAGGGAGACGGTAAATCTTACTTTCACAGGGGTGATGAATGAAGAGAGAGAACGACGGATGGTACCTACCTCATGGTTTTTGCCGATAGGAATCGTGGTGGCTGGCAGCATACCTGTCTGACCGTCGCTGAAGGAATAGGTGACCTTGGCGTTTTGCAGATCCTGCTCACAGGCATTGTAAATCTCAACGGGGATTTCCAGTGTTTCATTATTCCTATAAACAAATTTGGGGAATTTGGCAAGAGGGACGATGGACGAGCAGAAAGTTGTCCATAGTGAAGCGTCGCAGTAACCTTTTTCCTGCCAATGCACATTGAGTACGCCTTCGAGAGCGGTACCTTGCCCACTATAGTCGTTGAGCGCCAGCAGTTGAAATCCGGCATATTCAGGGGTGCGCAGATTACGTTCTATCTCATATTTGTAGCAAAGCGTCTGGAGTCGGCCACTGGCAGTGAGAAACTTTTCAGCCTGTTGTTCCATACCGTGATCGCGAAGCAGGTCACGGAAGATTTCAAAATTCCGTGCCTTATAAGCACCTGTGTATTGGGAAATCTCTTTGAAATCAGGAAAAGCGCACCACTGGCCTTGTTCATGGGCAATAATAGGCGTGGTGTTAGGACCATTAGCCGACGGATAATTGCGAGGGAATTCTATCTGGGAATAATAGTCGTCCGTGGATTGAGGGGCATGACGATCCCAGTCGAGTCCTCGTGCTCCACCTTTCACATGATATTCAGAACCGCCGTCCCAGGCCCATCCTCCACCTACACTGGCCCCACAATATACTTTAGTGGAATCGTAGTGGTGCATTTCCTTCACCCAGTCGTTGCAGTAGCTGACCCAGTCTCCTGCAGGCTCGTTGCCAGCTGCCATCATGACGAATGAAGGATGATGACCGTAGGCGTCGATGATGCGTTTAGATTCTTCCATGAGATACTGGTCGATTTTCTGTCCGCGACGTAGTTTTACGCCATGGTTCGGCCATGATGGGCCCTCAGGCTGCAGGTAGAAGCCAACCTGATCAGCAGCAACGAATGCAGCTTCCGGTGGGCAATAGCTGTGGAACCGCATATGGTTGAGGCCGTATTCCTTACATTTTCGGAAGATGCGCAACCAGGATTCAACGTCGGTCGGTGGATAGCCGGTTTCGGGGAAGCAGCAGTTTTCCACTGTGCCTCGCAACCAGACAGGACGTCCGTTTATATAGAATTGTCGGCCTTTTATGCTGATTTCGCGCATGCCGAAGGTGACGGGAATTTTGAAGCCCTGGTATTTGACCGTTCGTGTATAGAGTCGGGGATTGAATTCGTCCCACGTTTCTATTTCATGTCCCATCTTGAAATGGAAGGTCTGCTCGTTGACTTGGATATCTACCGAATGGTCAGTCAAATGAGGTAAGACCTTCACCCGGTATATGATGGGCTGTGTCTGTAGTTCGATACGCCCGGCAATGCCATTCCAGTTACCCTGTGTCTGGTCGGTAACGCTATGACTGTCCTGTCCCACGCAGACGTTCTCAATACCGTTGTAAACACGGATGGCTATCTCATTTTCTTTGCCGAATATGATCTGGTCGGTGATATCGTACCGATGAGGTGTGGAAAGGCTCATTTGGTGACCCACTTCTTGCCCGTTCACATAAAGAGTGGTCTCAATGTGCGGACGTTCGAGGAACAAAGTCACACGGCGCTTTTTCCATTGCTTGGGAATGGTGACTGTTTTCCGATACCATGCATTCCCCACGTAATGACGTTCAGGCGTCAGGAAGAAAGGAAACTTCATCTGTCCTTCTACCCTGTATTTTTCCATATAAGGGTTGAAGTAGAATGAGGAATCGTAGAGAGAGCCCGTCCATTGAGTATTTATGGAAACGGGGTCTCCTTTTAAGTTGGTAAGCATGGAACCGGGCAGTTTTACCTGGTCATTATACTGTGGTGCGTTACCGATGCAGAAGTCCCATGTTCCTGAGAGATCCATTGATGACTGGGCCTTACTGCTCGTGAAACCTGTCTGCAGCAAGACGACGGGTAAGAGTAAATATGCTCTGATGGAAGACAAATGGATATTCATTTTCAAATGTGTTTCGATTGCAAATATAAGAAAACTTTTCATTATTTGCAACAAATGACTTTTCTATCAGTTCTTTTAACGTTTTTAGAGGTGGTGATTTGGAAGTTTTAATGTATCTTTGCAAAGATGGTTCGTGAGGACGTGACCGGACTTCAGAAATAATCTAAATCTAAATATATGATGAGTGAGAACAATTTGATACGCCAACGGCTCAATGACTTGCGTGAGGTGATGCGGCGCGAACATTTAGGTGCATTTGTTTTTCCCAGCACTGATCCCCATAATGGAGAATATGTGCCCGACCATTGGAAAGGACGTGAATGGATTTCTGGCTTCAACGGCTCTGCGGGTACTGCTGTGGTTACGATGAACAGCGCAGCCCTATGGACAGACAGCCGCTATTTCATTGCTGCCGAGGAACAATTGGCAGGGACAGAGTTTCAATTGATGAAACTGAAAATGGAAGGAACCCCCTCCATTGCCCAATGGCTTGGTCAGCAGTTGCAGACAACAACCAATAACACCCAACGTCCTGACAGTACTGAAGTGGGAATCGACGGTTCTTCATGTAGTGCATCGATGGTTGAGCAGCTCATTGCCGACCTTCGTCGTGAGGGAGGTATTACACTCCGCACCAATCTTGATCCGCTGAAACAGATATGGTATGGTCGTCCCCCTATTCCCGAGAACCCTATTGAGATTCAACCGTTGGAATATACGGGAAAGAGTTGCCGTGAAAAACTCATGGAGATTCGTAAAGCATTGCGGGAGGTACATGCCGACGGTATGCTGGTGGCAGCCCTTGATGACATAGCCTGGACATTGAACCTCCGCGGTAGTGATGTGCATTGCAATCCCGTCTTCGTCAGCTATTTGCTTATCGATACCAAGAAAGCAACACTTTTCGTGAACCGTAAGAAACTTACGCCTGCCGTTATCAGTTATCTGCAACAGGAAGGCGTGGTTGTGGGTGACTACGAACGGATAGGGCAGGGGATTAAGGACTATTTCGAATATAATATCCTGGTGGACGCTGACGAGGTGAACTATACTTTATATAAAAAGGTGGAGCGTCCCATCGTCAAAGAACCGTCACCTATCCCTTTCTTAAAAACGGTGAAGACCGATGCTGAGATTGCAGGTTTTCACCGTGCCATGATAAGCGACGGCATAGCCATGGTCAAGTTCTTGAGATGGTTGAAGCCTGCTGTGGAAGCTGGGGGAGAAACAGAACTGTCGGTTGACCGTAAACTGACCTCTCTCCGTGCCGAACAGCCACTTTATCGCGACATCTCCTTTGACACCATTGCCGGTTATCAAGAGCATGGCGCCATCGTACATTACGAAGCAACGCCCGAGACCGATGTACCTTTACTTCCGGAAGGCTTGCTGTTGCTCGACAGTGGAGCTCAGTATCAGGACGGCACAACAGACATCACAAGAACAATCGCTCTTGGTCCTGTAACGGAAGAACAGAAACGTGTCTATACCTTGGTGCTGAAAGCTCATCTTCAGCTTCAGAATCTGATTTTTCCGGCTGGAGCTTCAGGAACCCAGTTAGATGCCATTGCCCGCAGTGTTCTGTGGCGCGAGGGTCTGAATTATCTGCATGGGACGGGTCATGGCGTGGGCTCATATCTCAATGTGCATGAAGGCCCTCATCAGATCAGGATGGAATGGAAGCCTGCTCCTCTCAAGCCTGGTATGACGGTTACTGATGAACCAGGTGTCTATCTCGAAGGACGTTTCGGCGTCAGGACAGAGAATACGCTGCTCGTTGTCAGACATTCAGAAACCGAGTTTGGACAGTTCCTAACCTTTGAGCCTCTCACGCTGTGTCCCATCGACAAGACACCCATTGTGGTGGAAATGCTGACGGATGAGGAACGTAAATGGCTCAACGATTATCATCAGATGGTTTTTGAAAAATTATCACCTTGTCTTGATGAAGATGACAGAAAATGGTTGGAAGATCAGACTATGCCCATATAAATAGTAGGTGGAAAAGACCTTTTTTAAATTATATTTCAAAAAAAAGTGGTAAAAACTTGGTAGTTTGGAAAATAAGCAGTAATTTTGCACCCGCAAATTGAAATCTGCATCTGAAATAACAAGAAGTTTAACAAATAAAATTGAAAACAAAGGCATATGATTATTGTACCGGTTAAAGATGGTGAGAACATCGAAAGAGCACTGAAGAAGTTCAAGAGAAAGTTTGAGAAGACAGGCGTTGTGAAGGAACTCCGCGCTCGTCAGCAGTTCGACAAGCCCTCTGTTCTGAAGCGCCTGAAGATGGAGCACGCTATCTACGTTCAGAAGCTTCGTCAGACAGAGGAATAATTACTGCAGCAGAATTTTTTGCTGATAAGATATATAGGGGCCTGCCTAGTGCAAGTCCCTATCGTTGTTTGTGAATAATCGAAAAAAGTTAACCGAAAATTTGGCGGTTCCGAAATATTTGCGTAAATTCGCTGCAGAATCTGGATGCCAATACATATGAGAATAGAAGAATTCCTTGACTACCTGCGACTGGAACGTAATTACTCCGCACTGACGGTGCTAAAATACGAGACATGCCTAAGGCTATTCGAGGATTTTTTTCGTGGATTGGGTACTGGCCTGGAGTGGGAGACCGTAGACTCCGATGTTATCCGCGACTGGATGGAGCTGATGATGGACGAAGGTGAAAAAGCCACTACCGTGAACGGAAAACTGAGTGCCGTTCGCTCTTTCTACCGATTTGCGTTGAGGAAAGGACTGGTTTCGCATGATCCGGCCCACAACGTGACAGGACCCAAGAAGGAGAAACAACTGCCGAAATTTATCCGCGAAAAGGATATGGACCGCCTGCTCAGTCCAGAGATGTGGTCGGATGAATATAAAGATGTTTGCGCGCGTACCTTATTAATTACCTTTTATGAGAGTGGAATGCGTGTTGCCGAGCTGGTCTCACTCGATGATGAGATGGTGGATTTTGTAAACCACCAGTTGAAAGTGACAGGAAAGCGCAACAAGCAGCGCATCATTCCTTTTGGAGAAGAGATGGAACGGGCATTGCTTGATTATGTGGCTCTTCGGGATGAACAGGTGATACGGCAGGAGAGCGGTTTTTTCCTGACCGATAAAGGGAAGAGAATGAACATCCCTCAGGTTAGAAGGATTGTGAAACAGCAGCTTGGGCGCGTGACAACTCAGAAAAAACGCTCGCCTCACGTGTTACGCCATAGTTTTGCGACAGCCATGCTCAATCATGAAGCAGGTTTGGAGAGCGTGAAGAAACTTCTAGGCCATGAAAGTCTGGCCACCACGGAGATCTATACTCACACCACATTCGAGCAATTAAAGAAAGTGTATAATAAAGCCCATCCGCGCAGTTGAGACACAACCGAGCGCCGGGCGTAACCTTATAAAATTGGAGGTAACTATGGAAATTAAGATTCAGTCGATTCATTTCGACGCTACCGATCAGTTAGAGGCGTTTATCCAAAAGAAAGTCGCCAAGTTGGAAAAGTCATTGGAAGAAATTCAGAAAGCAGAGGTTCAGCTCAAAGTGGTTAAGCCGGCTACTGCTCTTAATAAGGAGGCCAGCATCACTGTCTCTGTTCCAGGCCAGACTTTCTATGTGGAGAAGACTTGCGACACTTTTGAGGAAAGTATAGACCAGTGCGTGGATTCAATGAAGGTCCAGCTCAAGAAATTCAAGGAAAAACGTAGCAACAGATAAAAAAAACTCTGAAAAATTTTGGAGATTCAAAAAATCGTCGTATCTTTGCAGCCGTTTTAGAGAACGTCCTAAATCAAGCGCCTCTACGGCTGCAAAGATTTGCCTCTTTAGCTCAGTTGGCCAGAGCACGTGATTTG
>Ga0256404_1002635_pt1 | contig 39077 bp, 36 predicted proteins | sample RumenRJG_01DNA_FD_185990 | JGI IMG/M metagenome (GOLD analysis project Ga0256404, IMG submission 185990) | Bovine rumen microbial communities from Lethbridge, Alberta, Canada - RJG_01 | ecosystem: Host-associated > Mammals > Digestive system > Stomach > Rumen | place: Canada: Alberta | collected...
AACTTAAAAATCGGTGATATTACGTCCCAGTTCTTGTACCAGCTCTTCATAGCGTTGGGATAATCGTCCTCCCATTTTTCAGTAACACGATCAAGAGCTTCAAGAGCAGCATCCTCGGAAGGCGCATGATAGATCGTTTTTAGGTCATTTGCCAACTCCTTCTTGTTCTTCTCACCGACGTATTTCAGTGTATTCCTTACCTGATGAACAATGCAGCGCTGAAGCTCAGTCTGCGGAAATGCAGCTGATACGGCTTCTTTCATTCCTGTAAGTCCGTCTGCGCAGATGACGAGAATATCCTTAACTCCGCGATTTTTCAGCTCGTTCAGAACGCCGAGCCAGTACTTGGCGCTCTCGTTTTCACCGATATGTATTGAAAGAACTTCCTTGTGACCTGTCATGCTGACAGCAAGGATCACATATGCGGCAAGCTTCCTGATCTGTCCGTTATCACGCACTGAGAAGTGTACAGCATCGATGAATACTATCGGATATACTTCGTCTAATGGACGTTTCTGCCAGTCCTCTATCTGTGGGAGAAGGCGGTCTGTGATATCTGATACCATACCGTCGCTGACTTCAAATCCGTAGATATCTTCGATAGTTTCGCTTATTTGGCGTGTGGTCATTCCCTTAGCATACAGAGCAATTATCTTCTGCTCAATGCCTGAGATGTCCTTCTGACGCTTCTTTACGACCTTTGGCTCAAAACTGCCGTCACGATCCTGCGGCACTTCTATTTCGGTTTCTCCGAAGTTCCCACGGATCTTTTTGGTTTTCTTGCCGTTGCGGGAGTCAGGATTGTCGGAACGTTCATATTCCTGATATCCCAGATGTTCGTCCATTTCGGACTCAAGCATTTCCTGAATTGTTCCTCCGAGAAGGTCTTTCAGGGCATCCTCAATATCCTTAGCCGACTTGATGTCGTATTCCTCAAGCAGCATTCCTATGATGTTCTTCTTTCCTTCGCTCATCGGTTCTCTTTTTCTTCTTGCCATAAAAAATCAGCCTCCTGTGATATTAATTCTATTTTATCACAGTTTGCTGATTTTTTACAGACTTTTTTTCAGAGGCTCCTTTTTTCTAAAATGCAGGCAGTCGCAAAATTTACTATTCAAAAATCTATATTTTTTCCGGAAAAATTGATGATTTTTCTATGCCGTCTTTCTTGCTGCCTGCATTTTGAATTAATTCTGATATATTTTGGAAGAGTCGGTACTTTCACTCTACTGCTCTAACATATACGCGGTGGATATTTTTACGTTTGGATAGTACATATATGTAATTCCGTAATACGTTTGCTCTATACTAATATCCTGTAATATATTATATATTATTACTATATGATCTGAACAGTCTAAACTACCTGATTCACCTGTAATATTCTCAGATAACTCATATCAGATACAACTTCAACTACATCATACGTATTCGGAATAATACTTACACAGGAGTGATCAACATGAAAGATCAAAAAGACAAGAAAGTACCATTACCGATGAAGGTGAGACAGTCTACATTCGATGAGTTGGATCAGATCGCTAAAGAGAAAGGAATCCCTCGTTCTGATATTGCAGCATACAGGATAGAGCACTATCCGATACCTCTCACGCCTGAGCTTATGTTTGAGTTACAGAACAAAGCAAACGCCAAGTACGAAGAACTCAAAGACGATATGCCCGAAGAAGCGATAAAGATACAGAAGAAGGTGATGGAGTTATGGAAACTTTTAAGCTGATATTACATACTAACGGCGATGATAAGTGCCTGAGAAATGTCGTAAACTACCCGATCGGTAAGGATCAGGTCTTGAAGGAAGGATTCGGTATAGATCCGAACAATTCCCACAACGCTTGCAGACAGTTTAAGGCTGTGGCTGGTTTCAGCGGTAATCAGGATAAAACGCCGGTATTTCACTATATGACTTCATATACCGAATCGACTGCGCCTACTCCTGAAATAGCAATGGAGTTGACTAAGAAAATATTCGAACCTCTTACTGAAACACATCTCGCAGGTATCGGTATCCACGAAAAGAGCAGAGACGGCTGCAAGTATCATGGACATACAGCCATGAGCCCAACTGATGTTAAGACCGGTGCTATGCTTTACGCCGACAATACAACAAATTACGGTCTGGCGCAGCGAATGGCTGATATTACCGGACAGCCCACTCAGCTTGTTATCAGAAAAGAAAACGGAACCGAGTGGACTTGCAAACAGAAGTTTGTTCCTCACGACGATGAAGATGAGGACTAATAACAACTAATACCCAATTTCAAACAATAAGTACACTTTCAGCAGAACAGCTACAAAGATTATCTTTGCCTCCGGCTTTACGCCGGGGGAACTGTTCTGTACTATGTAATAAAAAAAGCGGGACTCTTCGTGAGAGTCCCATAAATAATAAATATTAAAGAACATTACCGTAATAGCCTTTCGGACGTATCCTCAGCTTTGAGAAATCCTCATCGTCATTTTTGCCGCAAAGAATAGCAGGTTTATGGCGCTTCTCAACACTGCTCCAGAAAAATCCCTTACCGATAATATCTCCCAGATTTCCGGAACAAAGCTCCTCTATGGAGAATTCCTTATTCAGTGCTTTGAACACTTTATCTGCTGAAGCGGTAGTCGGAGGGTAGAACAGCTCCATTGCAGCATTGCTTGTGAAGTTCCGTGTCTCGTTATCCTTGCTGCGATATTCCTGCGTCATTCCGGCAGCGATAATATTAAACTGCCTGCCCTCAGCGAACCACTGCTGAAACGGACTATCGGCAGTATATTTCTGCATCTCGTCAGCGTACAACACAAGACGGGTATGGCTGTTCAGTATCTGATGTTCAAATATTGACTGCAACAGCGCATAAACAGTACAGCGCAGCGCCGTGACGTTACTCTGAACAATAGACAGAACGGTTATCCTGCTGCGGTCGTCTATAAACTCACGGCAAGAGGAATACTTGTAATTTTCGCCTTTGGAAGTATAAGAACTCAGCATATTGAACAGCGGAGTGAGCTTCTTCTGAAGAGCGATTGTCCTGCCCTTGGGAAATCTTTCAAAGAGTTCAAGCAGGGAAAAGCTCTGCGTATCGTCGTCAACCATGCTGTTGACATAGTCGGAAAGCTCGTTGAGCTGATTATCGGTGAGACCATTAACTGCCGCACATATAATATTCAATATGTAGCTGATTTTCGCGTTCTTGCCTTTAAAGTCTGATACGTTGAATATATCGAACGGCAAGCCTTCTGTCTTGAGATTGAACAGGTCATATTTGTCAGCGGGACAACCTATATCTTTGAGAGAATCCCCGGTTATGGGTCCCTTAATATTAATAAAAATGAACTTGGAACGTAAGCGGAGGAAGCATTCACCGTTGCGGTAAGCACCTCTGTTTTTACCCATGCCGGAAAGTCCGCAGATATTGATATGAGGATTTGGCAATCCTTTACCGTCAAGAACGATACCGGCACAGCGTCCTCTGAACCATACCAGCGGTATGAAATCCTCAGGGACTTCTTCCGGAAGCATAAAGAACTCGATGTTGTCAATATACCTGATTATCGGCAATATATCGTCTCCAAGTTCCGAAAGATAAACGCTGTAAAATCCGGAGCGTCCCTCGGGAATAGTAATCTGCCGAGCGCCGTTATCTGTACATTTTATAGTACCGCAAGCCTTAAGTATTCCCGCAAGCTCAGCTCCGTTTTTAACGGTCGGGATACGTTCAGATACCTTGTCAAGAGCCTTCATTGTGAAGTTGAGGAATCCCTTTTTTCGGTCAAGGATCAATGTGCTTCCGTCATCGGAATATCTCTTGTGGGCGGAAGATATATCAATAAACGAAAAAACTCCTTTCATTATCATCTCAATTGTTACAGTAATGAACTGGTCGCTGACGGCGTAGTCGGGAGCGATGATTTCTGTCGCGGATTCTTTGAACAGGTCGGTAACACGCTTGAACTCGTCGTCCGTAAAAAGCTCAATATTGAAGCAGCCTTTCATCATACTCTGTAATGCGGTCAATGCTATGTACAGACCTTCTTTATTCTTTTTGATGCCCGGAGCAGGCTCTGCCTTGTAACGCTCTGCTGTGGAGCTTATCCAGCTCTCAACAACATCGAAATGGTTCTCGATATAGGAGATGTACGCGGCATCGAATTCCAGCACGAAATTCCGGAGCTTGTTATCATCAGAATCGTTGGACATTCCCCTGCAGTCAATTGTGAGAACAAATTCCGACGGCAGGTCTGCTGGAATGAAGCGACCTACCAGCGAGATAAGCGCCCTTGCAGTTTTATCTGCGCCGTTAGCATCTATTGCCGCATTGCGGATATAATTTACCTTAGCAGCGTTGTATTTTGACTCTGCTGCTGTCAGTGGACCGATAAATGCTGCAACGCCATCGCGGGCACCGCCTATTTCTTTGTCAATTTCCGCAGTTGATGAGTATAGCGACAACGAATCAAAGTTAGCGAAATCTCCAGTTTTAAGTATTGCGGTAGAAGTTGACATCTGGTCGGTAGTATCAATGATTGCAGCTATTATAGTTCTTACTACTACGCCATGCTTCCAGAGCGGCATAAGAAGCGGACTAATTAGTCTCGCACTCCATAATAGCTTCTTTTGCAAACACTGACCTATCATTGGCTTCAAATTATTATATACGCCGCTGACCGAGTTATTAGTTGTTCCCACTATTCTTTTACAAAGGAAAGGAGGCAGTTCGGTCTCGGGGAGTTCCTTGTATCTCATTCTGTCAAGGAAAACAAAGCCGTATTTTTCATCAAAATGCCAACCCGGATGAGTTGGTACCATTATCTCTGTACTGCGTTTGGAAACGCGGTATATCTCGGCGCGGAAGAATGCACTGCAACGCTTTTCCTGATCTGCCCTGACTATTTCCGGTTTAAATATCAGGCTGCATTGCGGACTGTTCAAATCGCCTTTTTCAATAACTTTAGTCACCATTGAAAGGTCGTTAGTATTATCGTCCGACGTATAAACATTGAAATAGTGCTTACCGGGCTTATCTTCGCGCATAAACCTTTCTCCATGCTTGAAGAAAACAGCGTCGCATATTTCAATGGGCTTGTCCTTGATTTTGCTGGTGTGAGACAGTCCGCCTTTAAGGTTGTTCTGCTCTTTTTTGGTGACAGTCCGTTCTATATATTTTACGACATTTTCACCGTAAAACAGTACAAAAGCTCCCTCTTCAGTCTCGACCTCATAGGCGAAATGGTACGAATCCATAGTATAGCCATTATTCGCCCACATATCCAGATATCCTATCTGCTGTCCCATTTGAGCATAAACCTGTTCAGAGGTGGCAGGCACTGAATTAACGGCATTCTGTGGGACGCTGTTGCCTGTCAGCGGCTGTCGGATTGATTCTTCGGGAATTCTCGGCAGATCGCTGTAATCGCCGTTTTTACTTCTTATGAATCTCATATATATCGCTCCTTCATATAACTTAATATAGCGGAGGCAAAAGCCTCCGCCAATTCATATTCTTTATTGTTTTAAAAATTAATCATTAAAGCCGAAGTAGTTTCTGAGATTAAAAAAATTTTTGAGACTACCCTTTGATACACTAGCTATATTTTTACCAGTATGCGAATCAGTGAATATTTCCTTCAGGATAGCATCGCCGTACAGAATATCTATGAATGGCCACTCATCGTCGCTGCTAATCTGAAGAGCTGAATCAACATATTCCTTTGACTGAATTGTCGGGAACAGGAAGAACTGCTTTTCCGCCGATGCCATAATCTGACCTACCGGCGTAGCAGGCGAATAATAATCGCGAGCGATGCCGATAACGTTTATGTTCAAGCGCTCACTTTCGTTAATTATTTTTCTGATTGAGCCGGTGCTTGAGAAGTTAAGGTCACCGATATCGTTGATGTAGAGATCAATTGGGATGTCATGATTGCGCTTGCGGTAGTTCCTGAGCGAAGCAAGAATCATGTCCGCAATCGGAAGCGCACTATCTCTCGAGCCTGAATTCAGGTATATATAAGTCGCTGGGCCCGGATACTGGATGATTTTTTCCCACGAATCTAACATCACAGCACAATCGTCAAGGTCATATTCGACCAAATAATGAAGCTCGTGAAGGAAAGGATCATTGGACGAAAATGCTAAAGCCTGACTAAGAAAATCAAATATCTGCATTCCTTTGATTTTTGCTTTTTCATATCCGGAACAGTCTGTGAAATCTTCCAGGTTTTCTATGTAAACAGATATACCTTCGTGAAGCATTTCCATGTGGTCAGGATCAGGGTTTCTGTAGATTGAAGAGCAGACATCGAATAAATCGATAGCCTTTTCCTCATCGCTTTTCTCCGGATCTGCGGAGAATAAATTGATTGGAAGTCCGTCTTTGTAAACGTCTATCATTTTCATCTTTCCGTCAACAAGCGGGTGAGAAGATATAAGGTCTATTGTGTTGGAGTCAAGCATTCCTCTTGTGTCGATGAAAATAGTAGATTTTTTACTGCAGCTGTCCACAAGCATGTTTTTAACGAAATCAAGCTTGATATCGTTATTGGTGCCTGTTACGAGAGTGAATCCCTTGTGAACAGTATCACGAGGTTCGGAGAATTTGTTAATGTTTTCGCTCTTTGTAAACAAAATATTTTCCTTAGTTGCTTTTTTTACGGATAAATTTTTCATGAAATTACCTCCAGATTCTGATTTAATATGCAGAGAGTTTCTCTCCGCGACATGTGTTGGTATTCTAATGGTATGACGTACCCGGGTGACGTCGTTGGTGGATAGCAGTCTTGATCAGGGACTGCATACGGGTGATAAGGAAAAAATAAAAGCCTTGAGGCTCTTATTCACCTCAAGGCTATTGTATCACGAAATAATAGTTTTTACATGGGACAAAAATCGGGAATTCTTGATTTTTACAGTTAAATATAATAATTTATCTGCATATGTCACTTCCAATTTTTCTACGTTTATTATAACCATATATTCAAAAAATGTCAAGCACTTTTTTATCATTTGGAAATCTCACGTCTGCTGGTTTATTCCCCACTTATCAAAGACTTTACGTGCCTCTTTTATTTTTTTAGGCGTCCATTCCTTATTTTGGTTAAACGTACCGAGCAAGTTGTAATTGCTTTTAATAAAAGCGACCCATTTCGACCGGGATATTCTCTCTAACGCTTCACTGCTAATATACGCATTTTTTAAACCATATACAAGTTCAACATATAAATTATACTCATAAAGTGCCTTCCAAAATCCTGATACATCGTACTCACATTCCAACAGCAGCGGAATGAACTCATCTCTAAGGAAAAAAGACCTATTCATGCAATATAAGCCATTTGGAGTCTCAATAGGCGAAGCATACAGGTATTTGCCTCTGTCAAATGTTTCTTCGTCAATTTTATGCTCAACTGCATAATCAGCAAAGCTATATATCCACTCAAGCGAGAACTTGTCCTCAAAATTAAATAAATCGAAAAAAGCAGAAAGATAGTTATTAGCAGAAACATCTATTTTATTAACGTTATCGATCAGCTCAGAATAATGCTTGTCATACTCCATATACAAATCTTCAAATTTTGTATTTGAAACTTTTTTCACACTTGATATCTGTTTTTTAAGTATTTTCTCGCATATTTCAAGCTTAGCAAGCGTTCTGATTTCGAGTACATTCTGACGCGAAATATTATAATGATTACTCTCAAAATTACTCTTAGTTTTATCGACCTCTTTTTTCAGGCTTATAAATTTTTGAGGAAACTCACCGCTAAGCTTTTCGATTTTATCTCCTTCTGAATATCTATACTGCTCAATTTTTTTAAGTGTTCGCTTAATTTTTCCTTTTTCATTGTCATATGTAGAATCCTTGTTACTGTCTGTCACGCCGGGGAAAAACGCTTTTTCCAACGACCTTTCGGTTTGTTCCATTTCCTTATCAAAAATAGCTTTCATTGCCTCTATGATTGCCTGATTAAATATGATATCAAGGAAACGGTTATCAGACCATTCAGGTTTTTCCTGTAAAAAAGCTGCTTTCCGTTTTTCTTTTAATTCAGCTACCTCGTTCGCAGTGTAATTAAACGCCAATAACTTAGAAAAATGGTCGACAATGTTTTCAATTGTGCTATGACTTCCATGTACCATAATAGCCTCATAAGAGAGCTTTTTACAGTTGTCAAAATTATTGGGAATTAATGTATCTCCATCGCTGCAAAATGAATAAGCAAGTTCGTTTTTATCATTAACTGACATCTCATAATATTGCACAACAAACTCATCAGGCATATCTGATTCTGTTATTAACTTCAGTTCATGAGGATAATAACAGGGATTTGTGAGAATACAAGGAAAGTTAAATTTGCGGCTGAGTTTGTCAGCATACCAGCCTCCGAGGCTCTGTCCCACAAATATAAAGTCGTCGGAATCGACCATATCCGAAAGCTGATCAAGAATCTTATCCGGCGCAGTATCAATATAATTCAGCTTTGGTGAAACTATATCCTCCGTAGGAAAAAGGATACAAAGCGCTTTGTAATTCTTGTTATCAGCATCACCCATGAAGCCGTGTAAATTCAGTATCTTCATATTCCTGCTCCTATCAGCTCTGTCAGAGCCTTCTCAAAGTCCTTATCCTGCTGAGCGGGGCGTTTGGACATACCCTTTGTGCGTCCGCCGCTTCTGCGTATCTTAGCTGAGACTGCACGGAATTCGAGCAGTCCCGAGATGTTTTCCTCGGTATAGCGCTTACCGTCCTGATTGAGAACTATTGCCCTCTTGCTCAGACACATCGCTGCAAGTCCGTAGTCCTGAGTAATGGCAATATCTCCGACACTTACAAGATTTACAAGCCGGAAGTCTGCGCTGTCCGCGCCTTTATCAACGATTATTGTCTCAGCACCTTCACGCTGGATAGAGTGTGCTGTATCGCATATTATCGTACATTCAAGTCCGTACCGCTTTGCTGTCCTGACGGCATTGTCAACTACGGGACAGCCGTCTGCATCTATAAAAATCTTCATATTTTTCACCTGTGGTCAGAATGCTTTTTCAACGAGGTACTGCGCTGCGAACAAGGCTGCTACGCCTACCACAACACTCAATATGATGTACGCGGCAGCCGTGATATACGAGCCTTTTTCTATCAGTCCGCCTGTTTCAAGAACAAATGATGAGAAGGTTGTAAAGCCTCCGCAGACGCCTACTTTAAGGAAAATAACGAGCCTCGGAGAATCCGAAAACTGTTTCAATGCGAGCGCAGCTACAAGACCGATCAGGAAGCAGCCAAGTATATTGATAATAAACGTTTTTATCGGAAATCCGTCGCTGCTTCCTATTGGGAGTTTCCCTATCAGGAATCTGCAAACAGCGCCTATTGCACCTCCGGCAGCAACTATCAGACAATCTGTCATGAACTCACCTCGCAAGATTTGTTGTTCTTATTATAGCACAAATCAAAGGCGTTTACAACGCCTCTGAAAAATGATAGATGATATGGCAGCTACTGGCTGCCGGCAATATACTAATGCTAATATCAAATGTAAACATAACTTTAAGTAGAATTGTTCGTGCAATTTTGACAGTAAGTAATGTGAGGATTTTGTGAAAAACGACAAAAAACAATTACGAATATAAATTGCCCTATTTTTCCACTTGCTTTTTTTATCATTAACAGCTATAATTAATAATGTGTAGTTTTGATTTTATTAATCATTTTATGTCACATTTGTATGACCGTGGATATGGTCCGCTTAGACTGATGCCATAAGCTTTGAGGTGTCGGCAGATTGACAAGCTAAAGCATATATTTCGATTATTACAGGCTGTTTGATATTGGAATTTGTTTGGATTTACTCGATTTGAACAATTGATGGGGATGATAATTGTTTCGGTTGGTAATAGAATCACATTTCCCGACATGAAAAGGGAGGATGTTGTGTAATGGTTTACAAATCGGAAAGCTTCGTTGAAAGGATCACATCGCCTGTTGTAGTTGCATTCGTCGATAAGGAAGTTGAGTATGCGGACGGTAGGACATTGTCCGAACAGAAATTTGACAAGTATTGGCTTGTTGATTCGATTTCGGTCTGGGACAGTAAGATCATTCTTGTGATGAAAGAGAATAGAAATATCAACAATGTCGAATGGATAGGAGAAGAGGCAGTTGACAAGAGTTTCTTCTGATAAGAAATTGCTTATCATCGGAGCAGGTCAGTATGGAATGGTCGCAAAAGAGACCGCGGAATCCATGAACTGCTTTGAGCAGATAGATTTCCTTGATGATAATAACCCGATAGCTGTCGGAAAGATAGTTCAGTATGAGGAATTTGTAGGCGATTATAAGTATGCGATAGTGGCTATCGGTAATTCTGGATTTCGTCTTGAGCTGACTGAAAAACTGCGAAATGCAGGCTATACTATTGCAACGATAATCTGTCCGCTTGCTTATGTCAGCAAATCTGCTGTAATTAATGAAGGATGTATTGTTGAGGCAATGTCTGTTGTGAACACAGAGTCTGTTATCGACAAATGCTGTTTCATTTCAGCAGGAGCAGTTGTTAATCACAATTCGGTGATAGGAGAAGGCTGCCATATTGACTGTCACGCAACAGTTAGATCGAATGCAGTTGTTGAGGCTAAGACTAAAGTAGAATATGGTCAAGTATATGTTTGAAAAAGAGGTATAAAAGATGTACGAAAAGGTTATTAAGCGTTTGATAGATCTCATTCTTTCCGGAATAGGTGCTATTGTATTGGCAATACCAATGGCAATAATAGCTCTTTTGATCAAGATAGATGATCCGGGACCTGTTCTTTTCAAGCAGAAGAGAATAAAGAAGGGAAAGAAAACTTTCTCACTTCTTAAATATCGAAGCATGAAAATGAGTACACCTCACGATATGCCTACACATCTTCTTTCAAATCCTGAGCAGTACATAACTAAGACTGGAGGTTTCCTGAGAAAGTATAGCTTAGATGAGCTTCCTCAGATTTATAACATCTTCCTCGGGCATATGTCCATAATCGGACCTCGTCCTGCTCTTTGGAATCAGGACGATCTTATTGCAGAGCGCGACAAGTATGGTGCAAATGATGTTAAGCCAGGACTTACAGGCTGGGCTCAGATAAATGGTCGTGATGCAATCGAGATCGAAGATAAGGCGAAGCTCGATGGTTTGTACACAAGTAAACTTAAAAAGGGCGGATTGACCGCCCTCGGATTCGATATGAAATGCTTCTTTGGTACAATTACTTCCGTTCTCAAGCACGACGGAGTTGTTGAGGGCGGTACTGGTGAAATGAAGAAAAATGAGGAAAAGGTATCTGCGAAATGAAGAAGATTCTGATAACAGGTGCTGGAAGTTACATAGGTACTTCCTTTGAAGAATACCTTAAGAAATGGCCTGAAAAGTATAGCGTCGATACTGTTGATATGATAGACGGTACATGGAGAGAAAAGGACTTTTCTCAGTATGACGTTGTTTATCATGTTGCAGGTATTGCACATTCTGACTCAGGAAAGATAAGTGCAGAGAAAGAAAAGCTTTATTATAGCGTTAATACTGATCTTACTATTGAAACTGCTAAAAAAGCAAAGACAGACGGCGTTAAGCAGTTCATTTTTATGAGCAGTGCTATTGTATATGGTGACAGCGCTCCAATAGGAAAGATGAAAATGATAACGAAAGATACGCCGGTCAAGCCGGCAAATTGTTACGGAGATAGTAAGGTTCAGGCTGAAAAAGGAATAAAGAAGCTTGAAGATTATAACTTCAAAGTTGTTATTCTAAGACCGCCGATGATCTATGGCAAAGGCAGTAAAGGAAATTATCCCGTGATGGCTAAATTTGCTCAGAAACTTCCTGTTTTTCCTTATGTTAAGAATTGCCGTTCAATGCTTTATATCGGCAATCTTATGGAGTTTGTAAGGCTTATGATTGACAATGAGGAAACAGGAACGTTTTGGCCTCAGAATCCTCAGTATTCTAATACAAGTACGCTTGTAAAAGGAATAGCAAAGGCACACGGTAAGAATGTTATGCTTATAAAAGGATTCACATGGGCGCTAAAGCTTATGAGTCATTTTACAGGCGTTGTAAATAAAGCTTTTGGTAATCTTGCTTATGATAAATCAATGAGTGTATATAAAGAGAATTATCAGGTTTACAGCCTTAAGGAAAGTATAAGAATAACAGAGAGAGTATAGTTATCGATGAAGAAAAAACATATATTGGTTGTAAGTCAGTATTTTTATCCGGAACAGTTCAGAATTAATGATATTTGTACCGAATGGGTAAAGAGAGGGTATAGAGTTACTGTAATAACAGGTATTCCAAATTATCCGCAAGGAAAGTTTTATGACGGATTTGGTTGGTTCAAAAAAAGAAAAGAAAAATGGAATGGAATAAACGTTATTCGTCTTCCATTAATTGCGAGAGGACGTAGTTCAATAGGAATGGCTCTTAATTACTTTTCTTTTGTTGTTTCAGGCTTTGTATGGAAGCTCTTTACAAGAATAAAGGCTGATTATGTTTTTACATTTGAGGTGTCTCCAATGACACAGGCCTTAATAGGCGTTTGGTATGCCCAACAAAGGCACATTCCTCACTATTTGTATGTACAGGATCTTTGGCCTGAGAATGTTGAAACGGTAACTGGAATACATAGTCCTATTGTAATCAAGCCTATTGATAGAATGGTGGATTACATTTATAAGAAAACAGATGTTATTTTTACTACTTCTCCCAGTTTTGTAAATAACATAAAGAATAGGAAGAACTTTGATAAACATACAAAGGTGGTTTATTGGCCACAGTATGCAGAAGAGTTTTATAAACCTGTTGAGCCCAAAGATGTGTCGGAAATTCCTTATGATGATTCTTTCAAGATTATTTTTACAGGAAATATTGGGTATGCTCAAGGATTGGATATCCTTCCTAAAACAGCTTCTCTATTAAAAAGCGAGAATGTGAATTTTGTAATCGTTGGTGACGGTAGGTATATGGATGAGTTCAAATCGGAGATTCAGAAATACAAAGTAAGTGATAAGTTTATTATGATACCACGTCAACCTGCTGAAAGAATTCCTGAATTATTATGTTCTTGTGATGTAGCATTTTTATCATTTATGAATACAGAGTTATTTGAAATGACAATTCCTGCAAAACTTCAAAGTTATATGGCTTGTGGCCTGCCAATACTTGCAGCTGCTTCAGGTGAGACGAAAAGGATTATTGAAGAAGCAAAATGTGGTGCTTGTAGCAAAATTGGTGATTCAAAGTCGTTGGCTAATTCTATCAAAAGCATAATGAAGGCGGATACTAAGACGATGTCAATTAATTCTCGTGATTATTTTACATTTCATTTTGAGAAAAAGAAATTAATGAATTATATTGATAAATATTTTAATTAACAATACAGAAGATATATTTAATAACTCCACTTTATTATTAGAGGAAAGAAAATGGATGAATTAATCAGATTGATAAAAAAAACAACAATGCGGGTTATGTTATACCCCATGAGATTGCTCCCGATAAAAAAGAACAGGGTTGTTCTATTCAATAATCTATCAAATACATATTCCTGTAATCCTAAATATATTGCTGAGTATTTAAGAAAAGAATACAACGGCAAATTCGATTTGGTTTATATCGTGAAAGATCCCAAGCGATATCGAATGATTAAAGGAATTCACTTCATTAGACTTAATTCTCTGCCATATTTTTATAATGTTATGACAACTAAAGTGTTTGTCACAAACAGTGGTGGGCACTCATATTTCCCACTTAAGAATTCGCAGTATGTTATTAATACTTGGCATGGTGGTGGGGCTTATAAAAAAGCAGGATTGGATATGTATAAAAACGCAAAAGGATTTCGTTACGATTTAAAATTAAGTGCTGCTCATACAAATGTATTTCTGTCAACCAATAAGAGATTTACTCAAGAAATATCCCGAGCCATGGTTGTTCCGAGAGGTTGCTTCTGGGAAATCGGAATGCCGAGAAATGATATGTTAATTAATGGTGCTTCAAAGAAAGCTGTTGCCATAAGGAGTAAATTAGGCCTAAAAGAAGATGAGAAACTTGTCTTATATGCGCCTACTTATAGAAAGACCAACGATAATTATTTCAAGGATTCAATCGCGATTTCATATGATATTGATCCTCAAATGGTTTGCGAGGCTTTAAGTACAAGATTTGGTGGCAAGTGGGTTTTCGCAATCAGGTTACATCCTTGTGTTACAAACAGAGAGGATTACCAGATGGAGGGCATATTGGATCTGACCGATTATGAAGACATGCAGGAACTGCTGTTAGCAGCAGATGTGATGATAAACGATTTTTCTTCTTCTATGTGGGATTTTATGCTCACTAAAAAGCCTTGCTTTACCTATGCAAAGGATTTGCAGCATTATATTGCTACAACGGAAGTATATACTGATGTTGCTGATTGGCCTTTTCCGCAGTCAACAAGCAATGATGAGTTGGTTAAAAGTATTCTTAGTTTTAATGAAAGTGATTATAAGAGACGTTGCCGTCAACATTATAAAGAATTAGGCGGCTGTGAGAGCGGTAAGGCAACAGAATTAGTTGCAAAAAAAATAGCAAAAGTGTGCAAGATAACTCTTTAATGGTGGTGGCATAATGAAAATCATATATTGTCCAACAATGTATACGGATATTGAAAATGAGTTAAGAACAACAAAGAATCCGAACCCAGTATCTGGACATAAATTTCAAGAAAACTTGATTAAAGGACTGAAGGCGTGTAAAGCACCAGTAACAGTGATTAACATTCCTAGAATAAGGAGTTTTCCAAATTCACGCAGAATTATCGTAAAAAAACAAGCGTTTAGGATTGATAATCATATGTCGGGAAAAACAATAGGATGTATCAACTTACCTGTTTTTAATTATATCACAAAATATATCAATTTAGTGAAGGAACTTGATAAATTAGTAACTAATAAAAAAGAGAGCTATATTTTTTTAACTTTCAATTCGTATTTTCCTCAGACACTAGTGTTTAATCACTTGAAAAAGAAGAAGCGTGGATACAAGATTTATCGTTGTGATGTGATTGGTGATTTACACAGTGGATTCGGAATAAAAAGCCATATAAAAGGAATAAAAGGGCGGTTAATTGATTGCCTTGAGGATCAGCAAGACAAGTCTGTTAAAGATTTTGAGTTATTTGTGTTTTTGGCAGAAGCAATGGCTGAATTCTATCATGCGGATAAAGAACGATATACGATTATTGAAGCAATCTATTCCTGTGAAGATAAGAACGCCGACATACAGGTTTATCATGATAATGAGTATGAGAAGAATAAGACCGTTTTTTATGCAGGTTCCATTTGCAGAGAATATGGAATGGAACATCTGTTAAAAGCTTTTTCATTAATTGATTCTGATGAATATCGGCTTTTAATTGCAGGAGGCGGGGATAACCCGGATTTGATTAATCGTTACTGCAAAAATGACAAGAGAATTACATATCTTGGAATTGTTACTCCAGAAGAAGTAAGGAGATACCAAGAAATGGCGACAGTTTTAATTAGTCCTCGATTACCTGACGAAGGGTTTGTAAAATACAGTTTTCCAAGCAAAACATTAGAGTGCTTGGCATCTGGAAAACCGTATATAGCTCATAAGCTACCATGTGAACCGCCTGAATATGCAGATTATATTCAATATGCACACGGCTCTACAGATCAAGATTTAAAAGAAGCGATTGTTAGAGTGTGTGAAAAAAGTGCTGCGGATAGGGAAATGATTGGTAGAAAAGCAAGAAAATTTGTATTGGAGCAAAAAAATCCAAAAGCGATGTGTTCCAAGTTAGTGGACTTGATTAACAATAATGTTAATTAGTGATCTTAAAGCAAATAAGTTGATTAGTTTATAACAGTTATGGTGAAATAATAATGGCGATTAAAAAATTAATTAAAAACTGTTATCAGAAGTATATCTATAGGAATAAAATAATACAATTTCATGGTGCTGAAATAGCAATTGAATCTGTTCTAGAAGGAGCAAATCGAGTCGGAAGCGGGACTGAATTTACTGGATACATGGGCTATGGCTCTTATATTGGAAGGCATTGTAACATAAATGCTAAAATAGGAAAGTATTGTTCAATTGCGGATAATGTTACTGTTGCATATGGCGATCATCCAACTCGTAAATATGTATCAACTTCACCTAGCTTCTTATCCCCGTCGGGAAAACAAAACGGAATCACTTATGTTAAAGAAGAAAGATTTCAAAATCTTAAGCTGGCAGATGACAAGTATCCCGTTGTTATTGGTAATGATGTATGGGTTGCTACAGGGGTAATCCTATTGGGTGGAATAACAATTGGTGATGGCGCTATTATAGCAGCTGGTGCCGTTGTGAATAAAGATGTTGCACCATACAGTATTATTGGAGGGGTTCCGGGAAAACTAATTAGAAACCGCTTTAGTGAAGATGAGATTGATTTTTTACTGAAACTAGAATGGTGGAACAAACCGTTTGATTGGATAAACGCTTATTCTAGATATTTTGATGATATCGCATCATTGCGTCATGCAATTGAATCTGAAAGGTGTACTTTATGAAATGTAAATATAATATTGCAATCGTTGCAGTTGGATATAATCGAAAAGACTCGCTTAAGCGCCTTTTGTATTCTGTTTGTGAGGCAGATTATACCAGCGTTGATTCAATAGATCTTATTGTTAGTTTGGATTGTAGTAATAATCAGTCTGAACTTGTTGAAATGGTAAAAAAAATAGAATGGGAACATGGTAATAAACTCATAAAAACATATAGTGAAAGACAGGGGTTAAAACAACATATTTTAAATTGTGGTGATTTAACGTCAGAGTATGATGCTGTTGTTATTCTCGAGGATGATTTAACAGTTTCACATTGCTTTGTCAATTATATTACACAAGCTATTGAGTATTCAGAATTAAATCCCAAAATATCAGGAATATCATTGTACTCGCATAAAACAAACCCTGGATGCGGGCGCCCATTTGAGCCAATGTTTAACGGATACGATATTTATCTTATGCAATATGCTCAATCATGGGGACAATGTTGGACGAAGCAAATGTGGAATAAATTTAGGTTATGGTATAGTAAGAATAGTGAATTAAAGCCAGATTATAGAGTGCCGAGTTATGTAATAAACTGGAATGAGAAATCGTGGCTTAAGTATTATATTTATTATACGGCTGTTAATGGTTTGTATTTTGTATATCCCTATTATTCATTATCTACGAATAACTCAGAGGTTGGAGAACATAGGGATATGAATTCGACAGCATATCAAGTACCAATGGTTGAAAAAGAATTTAAATATCGTTTTCCAGAATTTGATCAAGCAATTAAATACGATGCTTTTTTTGAACGCTTGTTTGATAATAGAATACAAATTGGTAATGAGCAATGTGTAATGCTTGATTTGTATGGACTTAGAAATGACTATAGTAATGTTGCTTTGTTAGTTAGCACAAAAGTGTTGCCATATAAAATTGTTGATAAAATTGCATTAAAATATAGACCACATGAAGAAAATCTAATTAGAAAAGAAGATGGTGATGGAATATATATATATGATATTAGAAAGCCTTCAAATATGAATAAAAAGAAAAATTTTTCAAGAATTAGTTATGATATAAAAGCGATAAGTTGGAAGGATACTTTAGCTCATGGGATTAAGGGCTTAAAACAAGCTATCATATATAAGCTAAAATGACGTAATACATCATTATGGAAAGGGGCTAAACGTTGGTTAAAGGGCTTAAAGCGAGATTTCGAAATAATCTAGAAGTAAAAAATGCAAGTTGGCTTATAATTGGACGTATTGTTCAGATGCTTATTTCTTTTATTGTAAGTATCATAACAACGAGATATTTGGGACCACAAAAGTTTGGCGTAATTAATTATGTAACTGCATATGTTACTTTCTTTTCATCATTATGTACTTTAGGAATTAATTCAATCATTATCAAGGACTTTATAAATCATCCTTCAGATCAAGGAATGTCAATCGGAACTACAATTTTCTTAAGAATTTTAGCTGGTATTTCCTCAACTCTAATGATAGTTGGTATTATATCTGTTGTTGATAGAGGAGAATCCGAAACTGTTTTGATTGGGTTATTATGTAGTATTGCACTTATTTTTCAATCGTTTGATACTATTAATTACTGGTATCAATCGAAGTATCGATCCAAGATAACAGCAATCGCAACTTTGATAGCATACATCGCTACTGCAATCTATCGTGTTGTTTTAATTGTTTTGCACTGTAGTATTGTATGGTTCGCTTTTGCAACATCGATTGATTACATTTTTTTAGCAGCTGTATTATTATTTTACTATAAGAAGAATAAAGGACCATCTTTTAAAGTTTCATTAGCTAAAGGAAAGTCATTATTGTCTCAAAGCTATCATTATATTATTTCAGGTGCAATGGTAGCGATATATAGTCAAACAGACAAATTTATGCTTAAACATATGCTAAATGAAACTGAAGTAGGATACTATTCATTAGCTCATGCAGTTAATGTTATGTGGGTATTCGTTTTACAAGCGATAATAGATTCTTTATACCCTACAATAATGAAGTTACATAAAGAAGATTACAATGCGTATGAGAAGAAAAATCGTCAATTGTATGCAATAGTTATATATATTTCAATATTTGTGGCAATCTGTTTTGTTCTATTTGGCAGGGTGGCAATTAACCTTATCTATGGAAAAGAGTATGAGCCCGCTACTCTTCCTTTAAATATTGTAGCTTGGTACACTATTTTTTCATATCTAGGAGTTGCAAGAAATGCATGGATTGTTTGTGAAAACAATCAGAGATATCTTAAGTATATGTATTTCTCTGCTGCAATATTGAATATAATTCTTAATTTTATTTTAATTCCAATCCTAGGCACCTCAGGTGCGGCTTTAGCGTCTTTATTAACGCAAATTTTGACTAGTATAGTTTTACCTTATTTTATCAAGGAGATGAGGCCAAACGTAAAACTAATGATAGAAGCCTTCTTGCTTAGGAATGTCAAATGAAGAAGATAAGTTTTTTAGCATTGATTTTTGATCAATGTCAAGTACAATAAAATTGGAGGATGAAAATGCATATTATTATAATTACTCTTTCAATAATTGGTGTGATTATAGGAAGAAAATATGAAAAATGCGTTATTAATCCTATAATTGTTTTTAATGCATGGTGGCTTCTTATTGTTTTGTTATTACTTTTTTCTGATTTGATGAAAATCAATGTATATCAGCCTAGTAATACAGCTTATCAAATTGTATTAGTTAGTCTCATAGGTTTTAATACTACTGCACTTATAAAAACTCTTTTCCTAAACAATGTGTATTTTGTTTTTTCTCATTCGGACTCAAATAGAATACATTATGAATCAAGAAATAACATTGTACTACTATTGTCTATTCTCGTTTTATTGTATTCCATTCTGAAATATCGTAGTAGTATTTTAGGATTAGCTTATGGGTCAGTGTCGTTAGGTGAACTACGAAGGAACTACTTTGAATCTGTAAGAGGTGGAATTGAAGCTTATATAATTTCACCTATTCGTTATGCTGTTTTGGCGGTGACAATATCTGATGTAATTAAAAAAAAGATAATAATGCCTATAGTGATAGTTAATATTGCTAATATTTCTTTGTACGGAATTGCTTCTGCTGGTAGATTTGTTATTATTAATTTGTTATATATGTGCATATGTGCATATTTGATTTATAGAAGAAATAATATAGTTTCCTTTAAACAAAAGATAATAATCAGAATTCTTTGTGGGCTGATTGTTTTGGCTTTGATAGTGATGACAAGCTCAAGAAGTACAATGGTTCAAGCTGCAGGATACACTTCTATACCTGAAAGGGTTTTGAGTTCTACAGTAACTTATTTTGCTGGTGGCATTATTTATATCGGTATTTTGAATAAGCGATTTATTATATCCTCAGTAAGTAAAGGATATAATTTTGTAAGAGGATTTGCACAACCATGGATAGATATAATTGCAATATTGGGGATTAAAGTACTTCCTGATAGTTTTTTAGTTATAAATGAGTATACAAATTACGAAACTGATATAGGACCAGGTATTACGTTTAATGCTTTCTTTACTGGACCGGGATATTTCTATATTGACGGGGGGATACCAGGTGTATTTCTTGAAACAGCATTATTTGCTGTTATACTAATACTTGTTTTTGATGGAATTAAACGTTCTAAAGGACGTAATGAATTTATAATAGCTGTTTATCTTCTTTTATTTGCAGTGCTTTGTGACTTTACAACGAGGTGGATGTTAGCTGATCCTGCATATGCCTATGCACTTATTATAATTAGGCTATGCTATAAAAAGAAAAGGAAAAACTCCATGGATTTATTAAAGGAGCATACTATAAAACTATTGCCTACATAATAGTTAGATTACATTGACTGATTATTTACAGGGAAATGTGTATATTATAAATATTGTTTTGGAGGAACATTTATTATGAATATTGGCATTATTTTTGCCGGCGGCGTTGGTAGTCGGATGCATAGTAAGGACAGGCCCAAGCAGTTCCTTGAGATTTTTAATAAGCCTATTATTATTCATACTCTTGAGCATTTTGAAAAGAACGATGAGATTGATGCAGTTGTGATTGCATCAGTTGCTGAATGGATTTCGCATCTTGAGATGCTGTTGCAGAAGTTTGGAATCACAAAGGTGAAGAAGATCGTTCCTGGCGGTGAGACAGGACAGATGTCCATCTATAATGGCCTTGTAGCGGCACGAGAAATCGCCGGTGAAGAGGACTCGGTGGTGCTGATTCATGACGGCGTGCGCCCATTGATCAGTTCTGAGCTTCTTTCACAGAACATCTCCTGTGTCAAGGAAAAAGGCTCTTGTATTACCGCCGGCATCGTCAAAGAGACGATTGTGGTGATAAATGAAGATAGTAAGATTTGTGAAGTGCCATCCAGAGCAAACTCTCGCGTTGCAAAGGCACCGCAGAGCTTTTGGCTTAAGGATATCCTAGCGGTTCAGGAAGATGCCATTGCACACGGACAGAAGAATGCCATTGATTCTTGCACTTTAATGCAGAGTTACGGAAAAGAACTATATATGATAGATGGACCGTATGAGAACATAAAGATCACTACACCGGATGATTTCTTTACGATGCGTGCCATTCTGGAAGTTCGCGAGAACGAGCAGATTTATATCAGTTGATGGGAGTATGTTATGGGAACAAGCAGTATCTTGATGCAGGATTTTGAGATGATCACTTCGTCAAAGTATATCCCGTGGGATATGCTGAATGGGAAAACCGTTTTGATCACGGGTGCAACAGGCCTGATTGGAACCAATCTTGTCAAAGCCCTTCTGTATGCAAGCAAGAAAAAGCAACTACATACAAGGGTGATTGCCTTTGTCAGAAATTGTGCCAAGGCTGAGGCTTTGTTTGCAGAGGAGATGGGTAATTCTGATTTTCATATCGTTTGCGGTGATTTGGATCGTCCAATCGCGATAGAGGAGAAAGTGGATTATATCATCCACGGGGCAAGCAATACTTCTAGTGTGGCTTTTATGAATTCACCCGTGGAGGTCATACATACAGCAGTGGACGGCACCGACAATCTTCTTGCTCTGGCAAAGCAGCATAAAGTGAGTGGCTTTGTATTCTTGTCTACGATGGAGGTATACGGTCATCCGTTGAAGGGTACGGTTGTTACGGAGCAGATGGTGGCAGGTTTTGATACTACCAATCCACGCAATTGCTATCCAATAAGCAAGCAGCTCTGTGAGTCTTTATGTATGTCCTATGCGTCAGAATATGCAGTTCCTGCTAAATGTGTTAGACTGACACAGACATTTGGACCGGGAGTTACCTATGATGATGGACGTGTATTTGCAGAGTTTATGCGGTGTGCAATTAACAAGAAAGACATTGTCCTTAAAACAAAAGGAGAAACAGAACGCTGTTATCTCTATACGGCTGACAGTGTGACTGCAATTCTCACCGTATTGTTAAAAGGAGAAGCACAAGGCATTTATAATGCTTCTAATCCGGAGACGTATTGTTCAATCAAAGAAATGGCAGAAATGATCGCACATGAGATTGCGAATGATTCGATTCAAGTGCGGTTTGAACTTGATGATATAAGCAAGTATGGGTTTGCCGATACACTTTATATGAACTTGGATATTTCGAGAATGTCTGAGTTAGGATGGAAGCCAACTTATAACTTAGAAGAAATGTACATTAGAACAATATCAAGTTATCATGAAAAAACATTAGTTAAGGATTGAAAATGAGGTTTTGATTGCCTATTTTACGGAAGCTATAATCAAGGAGGTTATTATGAAAATAGCAGTTGCAGGTACAGGGTATGTTGGATTATCACTTGCTGTTCTTTTGGCACAGTATAACAAAGTTGTTGCTGTAGATATTGTACCAGAGAAGGTCAATTTGATTAATAGCAGAAAGTCTCCAATACAGGATGAGTATATTGAGAAATATCTTGCCGAGAAAAAAATGAATCTCACAGCAACATTGGATGCAGAATTTGCATATAAGGAGGCTGAGTTTGTTATCATTGCAGCTCCGACTAACTATGACAGCAAGAAAAACTTCTTCGATACCTCTGCGGTGGAAGCAGTAATTGATCTTGTAATGAAACATAATCCAGATGCGATTATGGTTATCAAGTCCACAATTCCGGTTGGTTATACTAAGTCCATCCGCGAGAAAACGGGGAGCAAGAATATCATTTTCAGTCCTGAGTTCCTTCGTGAATCCAAGGCTCTCTATGATAATCTTTATCCTTCAAGAATCATTGTTGGAACTGATATGAACGACGCAAGACTTGTTGAAGCAGCCCATACGTTTGCAGGACTTCTCCAGCAGGGGGCCATTAAGGAAGATATTGACACTCTGTTTATGGGATTCACTGAGGCAGAGGCTGTAAAGCTTTTTGCAAATACTTATCTTGCACTTCGTGTAAGCTACTTTAACGAGCTTGATACTTATGCTGAAATGAAAGGTCTAGATACGCAGCAGATCATCAACGGGGTGTGTCTTGATCCTCGTATAGGCACTCATTACAATAATCCTTCATTTGGTTATGGTGGATACTGTTTGCCTAAGGATACAAAACAGTTGCTTGCAAACTATGCTGATGTTCCTCAGAATATGATGTCTGCTATTGTTGCTTCAAATAGTACACGTAAGGACTATATTGCCGATAGAGTACTTCAGCTTGCTGGATATTATGCTTATGGCGATAATGCTGATTATGATAAAGCTAAGGAAAAGGAAATTACTATTGGAGTTTACAGACTCACAATGAAGTCGAATAGCGATAACTTTCGCCAGAGTTCTATTCAGGGCGTAATGAAGCGCGTAAAAGCAAAAGGTGCAAAGGTTATTATATATGAGCCGACGCTTAATGACGGAGATACATTCTTCAGTAGTCTTGTTGTTAACGATCTTGAAAAGTTCAAGGCACTATCTGATGCTATTATTGCCAATAGATATGATTCTTGCTTGGATGATGTGATAGAGAAGGTGTATACGAGAGATTTATTTAGAAGAGACTAATAATATTGATAATGCTTGATGAATACACTGAAAGGCAGAAAGATAAATTATTGGCGTTTTAATAATTAAAATTATGCATCAAATTTGATGCGAAAATAGGAGGATAATTATGTCACTTTTCAAAGATAAAACATTAATGATCACAGGTGGTACAGGTAGTTTTGGTAATGCTGTACTAAATCGTTTTCTGAGAACAGATATCGGAGAGATTCGTATTTTCAGTAGAGATGAAAAGAAACAAGATGATATGCGGCATCATTTTCAGGCTACAATGCCTGAAGTAGCTGATAAGATTAAGTTCTACATTGGTGATGTACGCAGCTTAGAATCTGTTCGTGGAGCTATGAATGGCGTTGACTACATATTCCATGCAGCTGCTCTTAAGCAGGTACCTTCGTGTGAGTTCTTCCCTATGGAAGCGGTTCGCACAAATGTAATTGGCACTGATAACGTGCTTACTGCTGCTATTGAAGCTGGAGTAAAGAGTGTAATCTGCCTTTCTACAGATAAGGCTGCATATCCTATCAATGCTATGGGTATCTCAAAATCACTTGAGGAGAAAGTAGCTATTGCCAAGTCGAGAACTTCTGGTAATACAAAGATATGCTGTACAAGATACGGAAATGTTATGTGCAGCCGTGGCTCCGTTATTCCGCTTTGGATTGATCAAATTCAGAATGGACAGCCTATTACACTTACTGAGCCTAAGATGACTCGTTTCATTATGTCTCTTGAAGAAGCTGTTGATCTTGTGCTTTTTGCATTTGAGAATGGTGAGAACGGAGATCTTCTTATTCAGAAAGCCCCTGCTTGTACAATTCAGACACAGGCTGAGGCTGTTTGTGAACTGTTTGGTGGCAAGAAAGAAGATATTAAGGTTATAGGTATTCGTCATGGCGAGAAGATGTATGAAACACTACTCACCAATGAGGAGTGCGCAAAAGCTGTTGATATGGGTGATTTTTATAGAGTACCTGCTGATAATCGTGGATTAAATTATGATAAATACTTTAAAGATGGCGATGAGAAGCGTAATACCCTTACTGAGTTTAACTCTAATAATACACGAATTCTTAATGTTGAAGAGACTAAGGCTAAGATAGCATCGCTTACATATATACAAGAACGCCTTCAGGAGTTTAATAAATAATTATGAGCAATTATAGTGATAAGTTTAGACGAATTTGTTTTAGTAATAATATAGTGGCTTACATAGATATTATTGATAAGTTTTTGAAGGATTTCACTAAAGAACGAATTGAAAAAGGCAATTTGTTACTGAGCACATATGCTAAATCTTCATGGATTCATGTCCATTTGATGAACAGTTTGATTAAAGAGTAAATGGCTTATTAGATGATCAAAACTATATTATTGATTTAGAAACTAGGAGAAAAAAATGAATATACTTGTAACAGGTGCTAAAGGCTTTGCAGGGAAAAACCTTGTTGCTAATCTTAAAAATATTCGTGACGGAAAAAATCGAACACGCGATATACATATAGGTGAGATTTTTGAATTCGATATTGATACGGACAAGTCTCTGCTTGACAAGTTCTGTGCAAAATCTGATTTTGTTTTTAACCTTGCGGGTGTTAATCGCCCCAAGGATAATAGCGAGTTTATGTCAGGAAACTTCGGCTTCGCAAGTGAACTTATTGACACACTGAAAAAGCACGATAACAAGTGTCCTGTTATGATCTCATCATCACTTCAGGCTACATTGATTGGAAGATATGACGGAGAATATGGCAGAAGCAAGCTTGCAGGCGAGACTCTCTTCTTTGATTATGGAAAAGAAACAGGAGCGAAGGTATTAGTATATCGTTTCCCGAACCTTTTTGGAAAGTGGTGCAGACCTAATTACAACAGTGCGGTTGCAACATTCTGCAACAATATCGCTAATGACCTTCCTATACAGGTGAATGACCGTTCAACACAGCTTGAACTCCTTTACATCGACGATCTTGTAGAAGAAATGTTTGATGCTCTTGAAAACAAGGAACATCACTGTGAGTATGATGGGCTTGAGCCTGTTGCTAATGAGAGTGGCAAGTATTGTTATGTACCGACTACTCATAAGGTTACACTTGGAGAGATAGTTGATTTACTGGAAAGCTTCAAGACTCAGCCAGAAACATTGGTGATGACGGAGATTCCAAATAACAGTTTTGCTAAGAAGCTTTATTCGACATATCTCAGTTATCTTCCTAAGGAGAAAACTATCTTCGATTTAAAGATGAACTGTGATGATCGCGGCAGCTTTACTGAACTTCTTAAAACAATGAATTGTGGTCAGTTCAGCGTAAATATCTCCAAGCCTGGAATTACAAAGGGACAGCACTGGCATAACAGCAAGTGGGAATTCTTTATTGTTGTTGCTGGTCACGGACTTATTCAGGAACGTAAGATAGGTACTGATGATGTTATTGAATTTGAAGTGAGTGGAGATAAAATACAGGCAATACATATGCTTCCCGGTTACACTCATAACATCATAAATCTCTCTGATTCGGAGAATCTTGTAACGGTGATGTGGGCAAACGAGCAGTTTGATCCTAATCACCCTGATACTTTCTTTGAGGTAGTGAAATAATGGATATTAAAACAGATTATTCAGATATTAAGTGGAAAGAAAATGGTAAGCTCAAGCTTTTGATAATTGTAGGTACAAGACCGGAAATTATCAGACTTGCTGCTGTTATTAATAAATGCAGACAGTATTTTGACTGCATACTTGCACATACAGGTCAGAACTATGACTATAACCTTAACGGTGTATTCTTCAAAGATCTTAAGCTTGCTGATCCTGAGGTATACATGGATGCAGTAGGCGATGATCTTGGTGCTACAGTTGGCAATATCATCAATTGCTCTTATAAGCTGATGAGTCAGATTAAGCCTGAAGCAATGCTTATTCTTGGCGATACTAATTCTTGTCTCTCAGCAATTGCGGCAAAAAGACTTCATATTCCGATATTTCATATGGAAGCAGGTAATCGTTGCAAGGACGAGTGCCTTCCTGAGGAGACAAACCGTCGTATAGTAGACATTATCAGCGACGTAAATCTTGCTTATTCTGAGCATGCAAGACGTTATCTTGCAGATTGTGGACTTCCTAAGGAAAGAACTTATGTTACAGGTTCTCCCATGGCTGAAGTTCTTCATCAGAATCTTGCAGAGATAGAAGCTTCTGATATTCATAACAGGCTTGGACTGGAAAAAGGAAGATATATACTTCTTTCTGCTCATCGTGAGGAGAACATTGATACTGAAAAGAACTTCATGAGCCTTTTTACTGCCATCAATAAAATGGCTGAGAAATATGATATGCCAATTCTTTACAGTTGCCATCCTCGCTCAAAGAAGCGTCTTGAGGCAAGTGGATTTAAGCTTGATAAGAGAGTTATTCAGCATGAGCCGCTTGGATTCCATGATTACAATTGCTTGCAAATGAATGCGTTTGCAGTTGTATCGGATAGTGGAACACTTCCAGAGGAAAGTAGTTTCTTTACAAGTGTTGGTCATCCATTCCCTGCAATATGCATAAGAACGTCAACTGAGCGCCCGGAGGCGCTCGATAAAGCTTGCTTTATTCTTGCGGGCATAGATGAAAAGTCGCTCTTACAGGCAGTTGATACTGCTGTAGAACTGAACAAGAATAGCGACAATGGTATTCCTGTTCCTGATTATGTCGAAGAAAACGTTTCAACAAAGGTTGTTAAGATTATCCAGTCTTATACAGGCGTGGTGGATAAGATGGTGTGGAGAAAGAGTTAATTATCGAAAGGATAGAGTATGTGCGGAATCGTAGGATTTACAGGAAAACGTCAGGCAGCGCCTGTGTTATTGGACGGGCTTTCAAAGCTTGAATACAGAGGATATGACTCTGCTGGTATCGCAGTTCGTTTAGGCGATATGGATACTGAGATAATCAAGGAAAAGGGAAAGCTGAAAAAGCTTGCTGATAAGACCGATAATGGCAGAGCTGTAAAAGGCTGCTGCGGTATTGGTCATACCCGTTGGGCTACACATGGAGAGCCTTCTGCGTTGAACGCTCACCCTCACGCAAGTGATGATGAGAATGTTATCGCAGTTCACAATGGTATCATTGAGAACTATCAGGAGCTAAAAGAAAAGCTTGTAAAGTCAGGTTATGAGTTCAAGTCCCAGACTGATACTGAGGTCGCTGTAAAGCTCGTTGACTATTACTACAAGAAGTACAACGAAGGACCTGTGGACGCTATTGCTCGTGCAATGTACCGTATCCGCGGTTCGTATGCTCTTTGCGTTATGTTCAAGGACTTCCCCGGCGAAATTTATTGCGCTCGCAAGGACAGTCCAATGATAATCGGTATTGCTGACGGCGAGAGCTACGTTGCTTCCGACGTTCCAGCTATTCTGAAATATACCCGTCAGGTTTACTACATCGGCAATATGGAGATCGCCAAGCTTGAAAAAGGTGCAGTCACTTTCTTCAATATTGACCGTGAAGAGATAACCAAGGAGCTAACAGAGATTAAGTGGGATGCTGAGTCTGCTGAAAAGGGCGGCTATGAGCACTTTATGATGAAGGAGATTCATGAGCAGCCTAAGGTTATCAAGGATACTATCAATTCTGTAGTTACTGATGGAAAGGTTCACTTTGATAGCGTAAATCTCACTGATGAAGAAATGCAGAAGATACAGCAAATATACATAGTTGCTTGCGGCAGCGCATATCACGTTGGAGTTGCAGCTCAGTATGTTATCGAAGATTTGACAAGCTTACAGGTTCGTGTGGAGCTTGCTTCTGAGTTCCGTTATAGAAATATGAAGCTTAACAAGAACAGCCTTGTTATCGTAATAAGCCAGTCTGGTGAGACGGCTGATACTCTTGCTGCTCTTCGTGAAGCAAAAGATCAGGGAATAAAGACACTTGCAATTGTAAATGTTGTAGGTTCGTCAATTGCCCGTGAAGCTGACAATGTGTTTTATACACTGGCAGGTCCTGAGATATCTGTTGCAACTACCAAGGCGTACAGTACACAGCTTATTGCAGGTTATCTTCTTGCACTTCAGTTTGCAAAGGCAAGAAATGAGATCGAAGAAAAGCGTTATAACGCGCTTCTTAAAGATATCTTTACTATTCCCGAAAAGGTTGAGAAGATCCTTCAGGATAAGGAACGTATACAGTGGTTTGCAAATAAGCTTATAAATATTAGGGACGCATTCTTTATTGGCCGCGGTATCGACTATGCTATCGGTATGGAGGGCAGTCTCAAACTCAAAGAGATAAGCTATATCCACTCCGAGGCTTACGCGGCAGGTGAACTCAAGCACGGTCCTATTAGTCTTATCGAGGACGGAACGATGGTTATTAGCGTTGTAACGCAGGAGAAGCTTGTTGAAAAAACAATCAGCAATATGGTCGAAGTAAAGAGCCGCGGAGCTCATCTTATGGCTGTTACAACAGCGGGAAATTACTTCATTGAAGATACGGCTGAGTTCGTATCATATGTTCCGAAAATAGATCCGTTGTTTGCAGGAAGTTTGAGCGTAATACCGCTCCAGCTTCTCGGGTACTATGTATCTATCGGCAAGGGCTTTGATGTCGACAAGCCGAGAAATCTTGCTAAGAGTGTTACTGTCGAATAAGGTTAAAGCTGTCCTTCGGGACAGCTTTTACTTATAAATGTTGAAAATGAAGAAAAAGGTAATAAAATGGCTACAATTTTACTCGCCGGCGGTGCCGGCTACATAGGCTCTCACACAGCAGTTGAACTTTTAAATGCAGGCTATGACGTAGTAGTTGCAGACAACTATTCAAACAGCTGTCCGGAATCTATCAAGCGTGTTGAGAAGATAACAGGCAAGTCAGTTAAGCTTTACGAACTTGATATCAAGGACAACATAAAGCTTGCTGAGGTTTTCAAGGAGAACAAGATAGATGCGGTCATTCACTTCGCTGGACTTAAAGCTGTCGGAGAGTCCGTACAGAAGCCTGTAATGTACTACCGCAATAATATTGACACAACTCTTTCACTGCTCGAAACAATGGAGCAGTTTGGTGTTAAGAACATAATATTCAGTTCTTCTGCAACTGTGTACGGAGAAGCGAATCCTGTTCCGTATTTTGAAACAATGCCACGTGGAGCTTGTACCAATCCTTATGGCTGGACAAAAAATATGATGGAGCAGATTTTCGAGGACGCAGCAAAGGCTGATGAAAATCTTTCTGTAATACTTCTCCGCTACTTCAATCCGATAGGAGCTCATGAAAGCGGCATGATAGGTGAAGATCCGCAGGGTATCCCGAACAACCTCATGCCGTATGTTACACAGGTGGCAGTTGGAAAGCGTGAATGCCTTACTATATTTGGCAATGACTACCCGACCGCAGACGGCACTTGTACTCGTGACTATATCCACGTTGTAGACCTCGCAAAGGGACACGTTAAGGCTATCGACTACATTCTTACGCAGGACAAGTGCTGTGAGATATTTAACCTTGGAACGGGAACTCCTTACAGTGTAACCGAGATAGTTAATACTTTTGAAAAGGTTAATGGCATCAAGGTAAACCATGTATATGGTCCAAGACGTGCAGGCGATTTGCCGGAGTGCTATGCAAACGCTGATAAGGCTTTGAAAGTACTCGGCTGGAAGACCGAGAAAACGCTCGAAGATATGTGCCGTGACTCTTGGAACTGGCAGAAGAACAATCCCAACGGATATAAGAAATAACGCGGAATCGGGGCTTAGTCCCCGATTTTTGCATTTTGCTTGATTTTCGCCGCCCGATGTGCTATACTATACTTGAAATACAAACCCGAAGGGAGTGACACAATGAACGAATACTGCATATATCTGCGAAAGTCGAGGGCTGACGTTGAAGCCGAAGCTCGTGGCGAGGGTGAAACTCTGAGCCGGCACAGGAATATGCTCATGGAGCTTGCAAAAAAGCAGAAGCTGAACATAGTCAAAATTTACAAGGAGATTGTCAGCGGAGACAGTATCGCTGCGCGTCCGCAGATGCAGGCTCTTCTTGCGGACGTTACCGAGGGCAAGTACGCCGGAGTTCTTGTGGTCGAGATAGAGCGTCTCGCCCGCGGAGACACCATAGATCAGGGAGTTGTCGCGCAGGCTTTCCGCGAATCGTCCACAAAGATAATCACTCCGACCAAGACCTACGATCCGGACAACGAATTCGACGAGGAATACTTCGAGTTTTCGCTGTTCATGAGCCGGCGTGAGTACAAGACAATCAAGCGGCGTATGCAAGCCGGACGGCTCGCTTCGGTCAAGGAGGGCAACTACATAAGCACTACCGCTCCCTACGGCTACCGCAAGATCAATCCCGAGCCGAAGATCCACACGCTTGAGATCGTTCTCGAGGAAGCCGAGATAGTCCGGTTGATATACAATATGTACCTCGAAGGCCGCGGAGCAAAGTTCATCGCAAACGAGCTCAACCGCATGGGAATCAGTCCGAAGAAAAGCCAATACTGGGAATCCCCGAGCATTAAGAAGATCCTTTCAAATCCGCTGTATTGCGGCAAGGTCGGTTGGAAAACCAAGTCCAACGGCGACACGCTCTACAAGGGACTTCACGAGCCGATAATCAGCGAAGAGACCTTTGAAGCGGCGCAGCATAAGAAAAAGACCAATCCTTCCGCCCAGCTCCACCCGAACGATAAGCTGCTGAATTACTACCACAACATTCTCTACTGCAAGAACTGCGGACATCAGCTCAAACGCCGGTTTATCGCAAGCAGCGGTCACGAGCATATGCTGTGCGCTTACAGGGAGTGCCGCGGTAAGACGGTCAGCTCGACCATTGAAGCCGTTGACGAGGCTGTTGTGGCGGCGTTCCGATACCGTATAAAGCAGCTTGAAAAGCTCAAACGCAAGGGCGCAGCCGAGGAAAAAGTCCAGCCGGACAAAAAAGCTCCGCTAATGGCAGAGCTTGAAAAGTCGAAACGTCAGCTTGCAAGGCTTTACGACCTGCTCGAACAGGAGGTCTACGACACGAACACCTTCCTCGAACGCTCGAAGATAGTCAACGAAAGGATAGGCGCTCTTGAAGCCTCGCTGAAGGAGATTGAAAGCGAACAGGCACAGCCTCAGCTCTCGCCCGACGAAGCGATAAAGAGACTGCGCTACGTCATTGACAACTTTGATTCTGCTGACGCGGAGGAAAAAAACAGACTGCTCCACACGGTCGTCAGGAAGATATGGTACACGAAAACTCAAAGAATGTGCAAAAACAAGCCGGATTCAGACCTTACACTGAGTGCGGATTTCTTATAAAGCCTATGTACAACATAGATACTGTACTTTTTTCTCATACTGCCACATAAATTAGCTCCTTTCCCACGGCCATGGATCATCGATCCAGTTCCAGTGTTGGGTATCGTTATTCTCCACAGGTGTGAGAGGACCGAATTTCTGGGTGAATTCGCTGACAGCGTCTTTTCTTAGTTTTTTGTATTCATTGAACATAGCAAGGGCGCGGCGGCAGTTTGGATGAGTATCGAGATAGAGATTAAGTTCCTTCAGAGCAAAATCATATTTTTTGATCCTGCTCAGGAGCATATTGCGTTCATTCACCTGAGATCGCCTCCTTTGCTGAACGGGAGGTCAAGTTCAGGGAAAAGAGTACCTTTGCAAAGGGCACTGTTATCATCGTAGACATCTCCCCACTGCTGGAATGGTACATAAGCCATAGCGAGGGGAGTTGCAGCAGGGAAGCGCGAAGTATCGGGAATAATATTGTTATTATTCTTGGCGAAGTTACTGTTAAGGGAGTTTTCACGTTCGCGAAGAATGAATTCATTCATGTTATCGAACATATCAAGGTTCATGATAAGTCCTCCTTTCAGAGTGTGCGGAACACATTGTGTTCGCCGCACATTACATATTATGTCGGAGGAACATAAAGCGTCACAAGTGAGATATTGACAGCTGTACTGCTGAATAAATAAAAAAACGATCCCCGCAACGGATTTTATACCGCTGCGGGGATATTTTTAGAATACGGAAGTGATACCGGTCTTTACACCCTGACTGAGGAGTGTCATGATTATACCTGCGAGGAGAATACCGAGTATGACTGCGAGTATACTCTTTTTGAAATCGAGGTCAAGTATACTTGCGGCGAGAGTGCCTGTCCATGCGCCTGTACCGGGGAGAGGTATGCCAACAAACAGCAGCAGTGCAACGAACATACCCTTACCTGCTTTTTCCTGAAGCTTTTTTCCGCCCTTTTCTCCCTTTTCAAGACACCATGAGAAGAATCTGCCGATAACAGGCTTGTCGCTTCCCCAGACAAGTATCTTTCTTGCAAACAGGAAGATAAAGGGGACAGGTATCATATTTCCTATCATACATACCAGCAGGCATAAGTGCCACGGAAGTCCCATACCTGTGCCGAACGGTACTCCTCCACGAAGCTCAACGAGCGGTACCATAGAAATAAGGAATGTAAGAATGTATTTTTTTAACATAAGCATCTCTCTTTCAACGTAATCAAACATTAACATTATCGCATAAAATAACGAATTAGTCAAGTATCAAAGTGAAAAAATATCGCAGCAGTTTCAGGACATCCCGGCAGTGCGGAAATTATTGACCGATACAGTGAACAGTACATGATAAATAGAGTGGTTCTGTATTCAATACAGAACCACTTTTTAGTTTGTTTGAAATGCTTATGCTGACTCAAACTGCGAGTTATAGAGCTGAGCGTAGAAGCCGTTATTTGCGAGGAGCTCCTCGTGAGAGCCCTGCTCGATTATATCGCCGTCTTTCATAACGAGGATAATGTCAGCATTGCGTATCGTGGATAGACGATGAGCGATAACGAAGCTTGTTCTGCCGCTCATGAGTCTGTCCATAGCATCCTGAATGAGGACTTCCGTTCTTGTATCTACTGATGAGGTCGCTTCATCGAGTATCATTACCTTTGAATCTGCAAGTATCGCACGGGCGATAGTGAGAAGCTGCTTCTGTCCTTGAGAAACGTTGCTTGCGTCCTCATTGAGTACCATGTTGTATCCGTTCGGAAGTGACTTAATGAAGTGGTGAGCATGAGCAGCCTTAGCAGCGGCAATTACCTCATCGTCAGTAGCATCAAGACGTCCGTAGCGGATATTTTCCATGATAGTTCCGTTGAATAGCCACGTATCCTGAAGCACCATGCCGAAGTATTTACGCAGTTCATGACGCGGTATGGTGCGGACATCAATGCCGTCGATTGAAATACTGCCGTCATTTACATCGTAGAATCTCATGAGCAGTTTGACCATAGTAGTTTTTCCTGCGCCGGTAGGTCCGACGATAGCGACCTTCTGACCAGCGGTTATATCTGCGCTGAAATCGTGGATTATGATCTTGTCGGCATCATAACCGAATGCAACATGACTGAACTTTACATCACCTGTGATTTTTTCAGGGATAACAGCGTTCTGAGTTGCTTTCTCTTCATCTTCGTCAAGGAACTCGAAAACTCTTTCAGCTGCGGCAGCCATTGACTGTACCTGATTTGATACCTGAGCTATCTGCTGTATTGGCTGGGTGAACTGCTTTACATACTGGATAAACGCCTGAATATCACCGATTCCGATGACTCCGCGGATAGCGAGCATACCGCCTGCGATAGCCACTCCGGCATATCCCATATTGCCAACGAACATCATGATCGGCATCATTATACCGGAAAGGAACTGCGATTTCCATGCGGATTTGTAGAGGACAGCGTTAGTTGAGCAGAAATCATTGAGCGATTCCTCCTCCTTATTGAAAGCCTGAATAACCGAATGACCGCTGTAAGTTTCCTCAACGAGACCATTGATGTGTCCGAGATATTCCTGCTGTGTACGGAAGTGCTTCTGTGAGATCTTGATGACGAATGAAAGCAGAAAAGCTGAGATTGGAAGTATTACAAGTGATATGAGCGTGAGCAGAGGCGAGATCGAGATCATCATAACGAGAGTACCGATAAGTGTTGCTACTGAAGTTATGATCTGTGAAATGCTCTGATTAAGCGTCATGCCGAGAGTATCAACATCGTTGGTGATACGTGAAAGAACTTCGCCGTAGGTGCGCTTCTCGAAGTAGCTCATCGGCATACGTCCTATTTTTTCGGATATATCGCGTCTCATACGGTATGAGATCTTCTGCGATATTCCGGACATTATCCAGCCTTGAACAAATCCGACTATGGTACTGAAAACGTACAGACCGAGTGTTATGAGGAGGATCTTCTTTATATATGAGAAATCTATACCGCCTGTTCCTGCGATCTTTTCCATGAGACCGTCGAAGAGAGCATTAGTAGCCTTTGCCATTACCTTAGGACCTGCAACTGCGAATACAGTAGAAACCGCAGCGAGTATCATAACTATGACTATCGGTATCTTGTAAATGCCGAGATAGGAGTTTAGTTTCTTTATTGAGGACTTGAAATTCTTTGGCTTTTCGCCCGGAGCAAATCGTCCTCCCGGACGAAGTCCGCGGCGCGGTCCGGAATTATTCTCACTCATTTACATCACCCCCTGTGCTTTTTGCGAGTTCAGCTTCTGAAAGCTGGGAATGAGCGATCTGCTTGTAGGTATCACAGCTGCTGAGAAGCTGCTGGTGAGTACCCTTGCCGACTAATTTTCCCTCATCGAGGACGAGTATCTGATCGGCATTCATGATAGTGCTGATGCGCTGTGCGACTATAATAACAGTTGCTTCTTTGACTTGTTCACTGAGTGCCTTTCTGAGAGCGGAATCTGTTTTCATATCAAGAGCGGAAAAGCTGTCATCGAAAATGTATATCTTCGGTTTCTTGACTATTGCTCTTGCGATCGAAAGACGCTGCTTCTGACCGCCGGATACATTTGTACCGCCCTGCGAGATAGAACGCTCGAACTTATTATCATTTGCTTCGATAAATTCAGAAGCCTGAGCTATATCAGCGGCGAGCTTCAGTTCATCATCTGAGGCTTCCGGATCGCCAAACCGGAGATTTGATGCGATAGTACCGGAGAAAAGAGTACCCTTCTGCGGAACAAGACCGATCTGCTTTCTGAGTTCAGCCTTTGCGAGTTCGCGGACATCAACGCCGTCAATGGTGATGCTGCCCCCGGTAACGTCGTAAAAACGCGGGATGAGGTTTATCAGCGTTGACTTGCCGCATCCTGTGCTTCCTATGATAGCGGTAGTTTTTGAAGGCTCAGCAGTGAAGCTGATATTTTCCAGTGCATTCATCTCAGCTCCCGGATAGCTGAATGATACGTTATCAAATTTTACTACGCCCTTAGGTGCAGCGATATGCTTCGGAGATTCGGGCTCAAGGACAGTTGTATCGGTCTTGAGGACTTCATCTATTCTGTCAGCTGCAACTCCTGCGCGGGGGAGAAGTACGGACATTACAGTTAGCATAAGGAATGAAATGACTATCATCATAGCGTATGTGATGAAAGCGGTCATAGCACCGACCTGAAGATCGCCATTGTCTATTCTGTGCGCTGATACCCATACAATGGTGAGTGTTGTAGCGTACATAATGAATGTCATGCCGGGCATCATGAAAGCCATAACACGGTTTGTGAAAAGCTGAGTTTTCATGAGGTTCTTGTTGGCTTTATCAAAGCGTTCTTCCTCGGTCTTTTCACGTCCGAATGCACGTATTACCGGCAGACCTGTCAGTATCTCGCGTGATACGAGGTTAAGAGCGTCAACAAGCTTCTGCATGGACTTGAATTTCGGGATCGCAAGTATCATCAGTACGCATACGAGGACGAGTATCGAAGCTACTGAAGCAATTATTATCCAGCTCATATCAGCGCCGGTGTTGAGGACTTTTATAACTCCGCCGATACCGAGTATAGGCGCATACATGAGCATACGCAGAAGTATTGAGGTCACAAGCTGTATCTGCTGAACATCGTTTGTACTTCTTGTGATAAGAGAAGCGGTCGAGAATTTGTCCATTTCGGTGTTGGAATATCCCATAACCTTCTTATAGACCTTCTCGCGGAGATCTCTTCCTATCCCTGCACCTACTACTGCGGAGATATAGCCGGCACCGATAGCTGCTGCGAGCATAAACAGTGCCATAAGGAACATTTTCCCCCCCTGCGACCAGAGGTATTTTTTCTGGATAGAGTCAACATCAACTCCTGCCTCCTCGTCGCGATCAATAGCGTAGGAAATAGCCATTGACATCATTGTTTTTGAGCCGACAGTCTGGATGCTTTCTTCCATTTTATTACGGATTTCGGTATTCTGTCCGGAATTTCCGCTGTTGTTCTGAGCCATAGCGAGCATAATCGGACGCATATCAACGTAAGTTTTCTCAACGCCGTCATCGTCCTCATCGACTTTGGTTTTAAGCTTGATGTGAAGCTGTTCTGAGATCTCATCAAGGGTGAGAGTCTGGGGATCGAAGCCTTCTCTTGGAGTAAGACTGCTGCGGAACTGCTCTTCCGGAGTGTTAGCGGTCTGATGCGTGAGAATTATCGGTATGAGGAATTTTTCGTCAGCGTCATCAAGACTGCTTTCGGACATTGAACGGCGGACGTACACATCGCCGTCTAATTCGTAGTTATCCATCCACTCGGACTTCTCACTCTCGTCCATGAACAAAGTGGAATATGACATTTCCTCTTTGGTGATCTTTTCCGGGAGAATATGCGAAATGCCGTGGCGCTGTATACCAATGTCGATCATGTCAGATGTGTACTGCGGAAGTGAAAGATCGCAGTAAGCCTGAATGATGAGCAGTCCGAGAACTGCAAGTACCATGTACCAGTAAGGCAGCATATTCGTGAAAATTTTCTTCATCAAATACCTCCTCATAAATTTTCGTCAGCAAGCACAATATAGTATATGCTGATTTGTGTAAGATGCTGAACAGTCTGATAATCATTATACATTATATACAAATAAAAGTCAAGACAGGCAAGACGAATCCTTACGTGCCGGAATCAGTATCCGTTCATATCCGACATGGAACTGAAATTACAATATGCGTGTCTGAAATCTGATAAACGTATTGAAAAAAATCAGACGCCGTGATATAATAATTAAAAATTCCATATATGAGGAGATCAAAATTGAGTAAGACAGATAATACATCCTATCGTAAGGCAAAACGCCGGACTCATAATATAATACAGATAGGCAACCGAGAAGACTTTCCAAGCTTTGCCTTTGATGTATTCATAGTAATAGTTATCGTTCTGAACATACTTGTCACATTTCTCGGTACATTTGATGAACTCGAAAGGTTCTTCACGGCTTTTACGATCACAGAAGCCATAACTATGGGAATATTCAGTGTTGAGTACGCCCTGAGGATATGGACTGCTGATATTCTCTATCCGAATTTCCGTTCTATCCGCTCACGCATAAAGTTTCTGTTTTCGTTTGACGGAATTGTCGATTTGCTGACCATACTGCCGTTCTTTTTCCTTTCGGGCTTTATAGTGTTCAGAATGCTGAGAGTAGTCAGGATACTGCGGCTTTTCAGAATAAACGCGCAGTACGATTCGTTCAATGTCATAAAGACAGTACTCGTCGAGAAACGAAACCAGATAGCATCTTCCGTATTTATAATAATAGTGCTTATGCTTGCATCATCGCTGGGAATATACAGCGCTGAGCATAATGCACAGCCGGAAGTATTCAAGAATGCTTTTTCGGGAATATGGTGGAGCGTTTCAACTCTGCTCACAGTCGGCTACGGCGATATTTACCCGATAACGACAGTAGGAAAAATAATGGGAATACTCATAGCTTTTCTTGGCGTCGGTGTTGTTGCGATCCCGACCGGTATCATCAGTGCAGGATTCGTAGAGCAGTACACGAAAAATGAGCATTCGCATGAGAGAATTAACGATATAAAGGAAGTCGGAGAAATACTTGTAAACAAAGACAGCCCGTTCAGAAAAAAGTCTGTTTCCGAGATCGAAACAGGCTATGATACGAAAATCATAGTCATTCTGCGCGAAGGACTTACTATAATCCCGAATCCTGATGTAAAAGTAAAAGATAAAGACATTCTTATACTCAGCTGCAAAAGAATAGAGAAGCAGCAATAATTTCAGCGTGTCCGGTTATAATATCAGTGATGATATGCCGGAGGTGCAAAGTGAAAAGACTGCTAAAAATAATGATAATCCTGCTTCTTCTCGAACACGCGGGGATAGTATATAATGAAACAAAAACGCGGATTTCTTCACAAATGAAGAGGTATAGAATTGCAGATGAGATCAACAAAAGAGCTGATGAGGTGTTCCGGGAAATCGGATTTAATGATCCGAAAGGGGAATGATAAACTTTCGTGTGTGCAAAAGGCACAAAAAAAGCGGAAAACAAGGCAGATACTTTTAGTTGACAAAAGAAGGTAAAGGTGATATAATAACATTACTGTCGAACGCGGGGCGGTTCAGATGACTTTGACTTTGGGA
>Ga0256404_1002636_pt1 | contig 39067 bp, 34 predicted proteins | sample RumenRJG_01DNA_FD_185990 | JGI IMG/M metagenome (GOLD analysis project Ga0256404, IMG submission 185990) | Bovine rumen microbial communities from Lethbridge, Alberta, Canada - RJG_01 | ecosystem: Host-associated > Mammals > Digestive system > Stomach > Rumen | place: Canada: Alberta | collected...
TCGCTATTGCTTCCTCTCGCCTGCACCTCACGATGCAAACCTTGCAAGTCGCTATGGGGTTCGTCGGCAACTACGCCCCTTGTGGACTTTCACCACAGACTGACGGCATGCCCGTCATACTAGAAAACTCCCGCCCTCATAGGCGGGAGTTTATTCTATGCTGTAATAATCGCTTTTGAAAACAGCAAACTTTGTGTGTGATTTATCCGGCAGATTACTTACCTTGGTTTTCGGTAATGCCGGATATCTCATCCGGGTTTATTTGATGAGGCCGAACTTCTTGCCGAGGTTCATCCAGGATTCCTTAGATCTGTAGATCATGGAGTTGGAGCCGCAGAATGAAGCTCTTACCCAGCCAGGTCCGTGGAATGCGCTTCCCGGTGTGATGAGGATCCTCTCCTCTTTGGCTGCTTTTACGAATTCCATTTCATCCTCTACAGGCGACTTGATCCACATGTAGAACGCGCCCTGCGGATACAGAGCCTCGAGGCCTGCTCCTGTTACGATCTCGTAGAGATCTTTCGCGTTTCTCTTGTAGTAGTCAAGGTCAGATCTGCACTTGAGGCATCTTTCTACGATGAGTTCCTGGATAGTCGGAGCGTTTGTTCCGCCGAGGACTCTGCATGCAACTACCAGAGCATGGCAGAGTTCGTCATGCCCTTCTGCGCACTTAGGAACAGCTACGTAGCCGATACGGTCTCCCGGCATCGACAGCGACTTCGACCAGGAATAAGCGATCAGAGAGTCGTCGTAATAGTCGCCAGGGAAAGGAACGTCCTGATCTGTGTAGACGAGTTCTCTGTATGGCTCGTCGCAGATGAGATAGATGGTGTGGCCGAACTTCTTCTCGGCAGCTCTCAGTACATCCGCAACAGCGTCGAGGGCTTCTCTTGAGTAGATCTTGCCTGTCGGGTTGTTAGGGTTGTTGAGCATTACTGCCTTGACCTCAGGCACCAGCAGTTTCTCGAGCGCCTTTGCATCAGGATCAAAGTGGAGTTCTGCATTCGCAGGGACCTCGATGACGTCTGCGCCCCAGTTGCGTGCCCAGTTGCCGTATTCGACAAAGTATGGCGCAAATACCACCAGCTTGTCGCCCGGGTCAAAAATGCACTTGTTTATCATGTTAATGGAGTAAGCGGCTCCGCAGGACATTATGATGTGATCAGTGTCGAAAAATTCACCGCCTGCCCTGTCGTTGAGGTCATCGGCAATAGCCTTTCTGGTCGACTCATAGCCCGCATTTGAAGGATAACCATGTACCAGCAGCGGATCGAGCTGATGATTGATCTCGTCGATGGCATCAAAGACTTCCTGAGGCGGCTTGAGGCCCGGATTGCCTATGCTGAAGTCATATACGTTTTCTTTGCCATAGATCTTAGCCATCTTCTTGCCTTCCTCGAACATAGCTCTGATCTGTGAGCTTCCTGCAAGGAACGGCTGCATTGCTTTGGAAATCATTGTAATCCCCTCCTCAAAAAACGATTTCAGCTGCATTTTTTACACGGCGCAGCCGCCGTGATTTGCACTGATTGAGTGCGGTCATTTACATGTTTATTGTATCACAGTTAGCCTTGCAATATATCTCCTTTTGTTCGATAATTAATGCAGTGGACAAGTTCTGCCGCCGGCCTGCGGCAGTCGTTGTTAACCTTTTTATGCAATGGAGGATATACAAAATGGCTAAATATGATTGGAGCAAATTCGGTCTGCATATTCCTGAGATCATGCTGCCGAAGGAAGGCACGGACTACTTCAAGTGGGCTGTCGTAGCTTGCGACCAGTTCACATCCGAGCCTGAATACTGGGAAAAGGTCGAGGAGATCGTTGGTGATGCACCGTCGACACTGAGACTGATGCTCCCTGAGCTTTATCTCGACAAGCCGGGTGAAGCCGAAAGGATCAAAGACATCCGCGCAACTATGGACAAGTACCTCGCAGACGGAACTCTGAGAAAGATGGCTCCGGGCTGCATGCTCATCAAGAGAACGGCTGAAGGCCGCTCCCGCCTTGGTCTCGTCATCGCTACAGACCTCGAGGCATATGACTTCAGCAAGGGTTCGACATCGCTTACAAGAGCGACTGAGGGCACTGTAGTCGAGCGTATACCGCCTCGCCTGAGGATCAGAGGAGACGCTCCTATCGAGATGCCTCACATCCTCATCCTGATCGACGACCCTGAAAAGACAGTCATCGAGCCGCTCGTTGACCAGCAGAAAGAAGTCATCTACGACACAGACCTCATGATGGACGGCGGACACATCACAGGTTCGTTCATCGCAGAGGAGAACCTCGAGGGCGCAAAGGAAGCTCTGTCGGCACTGTATGACAAGGCTGAGGAGAAGTATGGCGCAGGACATGTCATCTTCCAGGCTATGGGCGACGGCAACCACTCCCTCGCTACAGCAAAGACTGCATGGGAGAACATCAAGAAGACTCTCTCGCCTGAGGAGATCGAGACTCACCCTGCAAGATACGCACTCTGCGAGATCGAGAACATCCACGACGACGGTATCGTTTTCGAGCCTATCCACAGAGTCATCTTCGCTAAGGAAGGCCAGTCCGGCATGGACCTCGTAAACAGGACTGTCGAGCTTCTGGACAAGGACAACGGCAAGGCATACATCGCTGAGTCCGATGCAGCTGTTCCTGAAGGAGCATTCGAGATCCCTTACATCACAGCTGACAAGCGCGGCAAGATCGTAGTTGAGCAGCCTGAGAACAAGCTCGAGGTAGGTGCACTCCAGCACGCTCTTGATATCATGGTCAAGGAAGAAAAGTGCTGCGACATCGACTACATCCACGGTTCAGAGGTAGTAGGCAGACTGTCCTCGAAGGAAGGCAACGCAGGATTCCTGCTGCCGGCAATGGACAAGTTCATGCTCTTCCCTGCTGTTGCAGCAGACGGAGCTCTCCCGAGAAAGACATTCTCGATGGGCGAAGCTAACGAGAAGAGATACTACATCGAGTCCCGCTACATCGCAAAATAAATTGCGAAATACAGGAAGCAAAAGATCCCGCAGCATAAGCTGCGGGATCTTTTTATTACCACTTTTACTTTACTTTTCTGTTTCTATCTGACGATGAATTGCTTGTTCACAAGCATCAGCTCCTGGACAGAATCCTTCGCTATTATCTGATAAGTGTAGGAGCCTTTCTTCAGCTTCTTGAACTTGATCTTTTTATCCAGCTTCTTGATGCTGAAGGACTTTGAGTTCGGCTTCTTCGATGCCGACAGTTTGACGTTTCCGTTTACATCAAGCACGCGCACCGTAACCTTCTTGATCTTCTTGTTGGACTTCACAGTGCCCTTGATGGTGTACGATCTGCCCTTCTTTATGCTTGACGGCGCTCTCACGGACTTGATCCTGAGCGTGCTGCCCTCAGAGGCTGTCGATGCCGAAACATTCGACGGTCTGGTCTTCGAGGACGGACTGATAGCGCTTATGTACCAGTATTTCTCTATCCTGCCCACATTGAGCATCGTGGTGTTCTTCCACTTCTGTTTGCCCTTGTTGCTGAGGCCTGTGTTGTGCGTAGGATCCGCAGCGTAGACCTCACCGTTCTTTACGGCCGTGACCAGCACTCCGTGAGGTCCCGTCGAAGCTGCCTTATCTCCGTGGACGACTATGCCTTCAGGATGAAGACGCAGGAGCTCTTCGAGTTCTTTTATCCTCGCCTCATCGCTGCTTCCGCTGAAGAGGCCGCTGTCCACCTGATAGACGAGTCCTTCGGTGTCGACCTTGAATGAATTCAGCAGAAGTCCGAATATGGTCGCCCAGCTTCTTAGCGAGGCGTTTGTGATCTTTGTCCAGTCCCCTGTGTTTCTGAGTATCGACGCACGCCTTATCATCATCTTGGTCGCGGTCAGTATGCAGTCACCGCTCTTGTAGTCAGATGCAGGCGTGTAGTAAATAGCTTTGTCGTCGAGTGGTGAGCCCGCAGCAAAAGCAGGCACAGGAATAACTGTGACCACAAGCGCCAGGGCGACCATAATTGCAATTGTTCTTTTCTTCATAAGCTTCCTCCGCACGGTAAAGGATACACCCTCTAACCGCGAGCGTAAACGAATCTAAACACTTGTTATGCGACTCATTCAGCGGATGGAGCCAAACTTCGACAGGCGGAACATAAAGCTGCCCGACTGCAGGCCTTGGAGCGTCGCGTGAGCCACCTCAGTGATCGAAGACGGGTCAACCAGGGCAATTATCTCATCTCCGCTCACACAATCGTCTATGACGCTATTTTTGCCCTCCTCAGCATTCTTTATGTACCAGTACCTGAGGCAGAGGCTCGGCTCAAGCATCGTGGTGTCTGACCACTTCTGTATGCCTTCGCTGAACATGCCCATGTTGTAGGATGCGTCCATAGCATAAGGAACGCCGTCCACGACATCTGTAAGAAGCACGCCGTGCATGCCGCTGTCTGCCGCAAAGTCTCCGTGCACGACCACGCCTTCGGGATGCGCCTCGACGAGCTTCGCGAACTCGCCTATCCTGGCCGCGTCGTCCTCGCCCTTGAACTCTCCGTATCCGACCTCGTAGGTCGTGCCTTCATCCCTGAAGGTGAAGCTGCTCAGCAGGCAGCCGTCAACAGTCGCGACCTGTCGCAGGACTTCATTGGTGATCTTGTTCCATCCCGCCTTGCCGTTCATTATCGCGGCGCGCCTGATCATCATCCTTGTCGCGGTAAGGATGCAGTCGCCGGAGATGTAGTCCTCCTCTTCCGTGTAGTAAGTTTTCTTGTCCCTAAGCGGATCTGTATCCGCGAAGGACAGCTGCGGCGCCAGAGTAAAGATAAGCGCCAGTGCCAGCAGTAAAGTAATGGTTCTTCTTTTCATGGTTTTACCCCCTTTTTTGAGGTCACATTGCCCCACTGTGACACAGAATAATCGCGCTGTCTTTATTCGTAAACAAATATAAATGGCTGTTATGCCGTTTCTAAACAGATTTACAGAATTGTACATATTTCGATACACAATAAAAACGCGGGCCCTTCTGAGGCCCGCGCTTCTTTTAATTGTCCATTCTTATTCCATGATAGCCGTATATGCTTTTATGCCAAGGCTGTCATTAGTCTGCCAGAGCGTCTCTTTCTCTTGCCTTGTCGAATACAGCTCTTTCCTTGTCGAGAGTCGGTGTGACCTTGGCAACGATGAATGCTACGATAGCGCCTGCGATGAATCCAGGCAGCAGTTCGTAAACGCCTGTCGAAGCGGAGAGTCCGCCGAAGAGCCAACCAAGGTCTACTACGAATCCTGCGATGATTCCGGCGATAGCGCCCTTGTAGTTGAACTCTCTCCAGAAGAGTGACAGGATGATTACCGGTCCGAACGAAGCGCCGAATGCGCCCCACGCGTTCTCTACCAGGTTCATGATAGCCTGAGCTCCTGCTCCCTTCGAAGAAGCGATCAGGTAAGCGATGATAGCGATGATAACTACTACGATACGTCCTACCAGTACGCCTTCCTTCTCGGAAACGTTCTTCTTGAAGATCGAGTAGAGGTCAGCTGTGAACGAGCTGGAAGCTACCAGCAGCTGCGAGTCTGCAGTCGATACCGAAGCCGCGATGATAGCTGCGAGCAGCAGTCCGGAGAGTGCAGGCGGGAAGTACTTCCTTGCCATTGTGATGAATACCAGCTTCTGGAGTCCCTGCGGGAGCAGCTCGTCTGCTACCAGCATTCTGCCCATGTATGCGATGAGGCATGCACTTGCGAGGGAGATGACTACCCATACGATAGCGATCGTCGAGGATTTCTTGATTTCCGAAGGCTTCTCGATCGACATGAATCTTACGATGATGTGCGGCATACCGAAGTATCCGAGTCCCCATGCAAGACCTGTTGCGATGTCCTGCCAGCTTGCGCTGAAGAGTCCGCCGCCGAAGTCGCATGTTACAACTGCTCCGCTTGCGTCTGTGTACTCATATACCTGAGTAAGCAGCGATGTGTCGAGCTCTGTGTGAGTAGCGATTACAGCGATAGGAACTGCCATCAGAGCGATCATCATCAGCATGCCCTGGAAGAAGTCTGTCCAGCATACAGCTGTGAATCCTCCGAAGATGGTGTAGAAGACGATCAGCAGTGCGAAGATGACCATCGCGAGTGTTGTCGAGATTCCCGGGAACAGTGTTCCGAATACTGTTGTGCCGGCTACGAATGCGGATGCAACGTAGATTGTGTATGCGAAGAGGAAGATCAGCGCACATATTACCTGCAGTGTCTTTGTATCAGCATCGAATCTGTTTGCGAGGAACTGCGGGATAGTTATGGAATCGTTGGCTTCCTCAGAGAATACTCTCAGTCTTCTTGCGCAGAGTATCCAGTTGAGTGCGGTACCGAGTGCAAGTCCGATACCGATCCAGATCTGGCCGAATCCGAAGGCCAGGATCGATCCAGGAAGTCCCATCAGCAGCCATGCCGACATGTCGGATGCCTGTGCGGAGAGAGCCGTTACCCACGGACCCATCGCACGTCCGCCGAGGAAGTAGTCCTCCTGGCTTCTTTGTTTATCCTTGATGTAGAAGTAGATTACTACTCCCATCAGGGCCACAAAGTACAGAATAAAAGTTAACATTTCAGAACTCATATATTACTCCTTTTCTATCATCACCTCTTAGGCTTATTTCGAGTTTTTATTTTTTACGGCATTTTCAAATCCGGTTTATCTTTATTGATTCGAATTGTCGCAATAAGAATGGGTGTGGTGATGATAAACAACTATGGGTATATTATCACCCTATCAAGTCATTAAGTCAATCTAAAATTGACATTTAGATATCGTTTAGGAAGTCTTATCGTCCGTTTCCCTGAGTTCACCTTTTCATCACAATTCAGTTATTGCAAGGGTTTCAGCGATTGAAAAGCAGCTGACTAACGCCCAAAAATTTGTTAAAAAAATAACTCGTTTGCGCACCCTATTGGTACACTCAGTTTCCTTTTTGAAGACAAAACCTGAACAGAACAGCGCTCTGCAGCGTTAAATAATTAATCTTCATTTACTTTGGGCTGTATGAATGGGATAATTGATGCATGAACTGCACTTATGCATTAACTAAGGAGGTAGATCCCAATGGGCAATTATTTTGATCTCACAGGTAACGTAGCGGTAGTAACAGGCTGCTCCACCGGACTCGGTGTACAGATGGCAAGAGCTCTTGCTTCGCAGGGCTGCAACATCGTAGCAGTCGCACGCCGCCAGAACCTCATCGAGGAAGTAGCCGCAAAGCTGAAGGAAGACTTCGGTGTTGACGCTATCGGCGTACGCTGCGACATCACAGATACAGAGATGGTCAAGGAAGCCGTAAAGACTATCATGGACCACTTCGGCCGCATCGACATTCTCATCAACAACGCCGGAACAGGCGCTGTCGGTCCTGCCGAGGATATTACAGATGAGCAGTTCGCGCACGAGATGAACATCGACCTCTTCGGTTCGTTCAAGATGGCCCGCGAAGTTGCAAAGCAGGCTATGATCCCTGCAAAGTACGGCCGCATCATCAACATCGCTTCGATGTACGGACTCGTAGGCAACAAGGTAGCCGGCTCCGCTCCTTATCACGCTGCAAAGGGCGGCGTAGTCAACCTGACTCGCGCTCTCGCTGCTGAATGGGGCAAGTACGACATCACATGCAACGCTATCTGCCCGGGATATTTCTATACAGATCTTACAAGAGAGACACTGGACAGTGATTTCTTCCAGGCAAACGCCAAGACCATGATCCCTATGGAAAGATATGGTCACGAGGGCGAGCTCGACACAGCTGCTATCTTCCTGGCATCGCCTAAGACAACTTATGTTACAGGAATGATGCTTCCGGTTGACGGCGGATACACATGCATGTAAGGTTTTCTACCGAATATACGGCGTTGCCGTAATGTAGGAAACCTTGATCTCCGGAGGCTGAGCTCCTCCGATAAAAGCTCGTTATCAAAAAAGAATCCCTGTGTTCCAATGAACTGATCATGAAACACAGGGATTTTTGATTGATTATTATTTGTAACAGTCCGCTTTATTTTACACTTTTGCAGTGCCGCTGCTGCAGCCGCTTATCCTGTTTCAGGCCGGCAGACATCTATGCCAGATTCAGCCTCTTCTCCATCAGGTACTTGCAGACGAAGAAGTATACTGCGCCGATCGCTATGGTTATCAGCGCGAGGATCGCGAACGGTCCGTGGAACGAATTCAGTACATCGAAGTCGTTTATGATATTCCCGAACACTGACATGCATATGCGGCCTATGGTCGATTCGAAAACGAGCACTCCGAAGTAAGCTCCAATAGATGCAAGCGTTGTTCTGGTCTTAGCCTGATGACCTATAGTCAGTGCCGTGTAGATCCCCAGTATGCTCTTTGTGGTGCTGAATGCAAAGAGTATCAGGAGTTCGAGCAATGTGAGCCATCCGGTAAGCGGAGTCTGCGACAGAAGTCTGAGGAATTCTGTAATTCCGTCTATGTTGATCACTTTGAGCGTGCCGCTGAAGATGACGATTATGATGCCTGTGATCAGCAGAGCCAGACCGGAGAGCAATACCCATACCAGCGCTGCGATGCTCTTTGATGCGATGTGTTCAGATGCAGTGACCGGGAGCACATGGCTGAAGTAGCCTTCCTCGCCCAGAAGGCTTCTGTTGTATCTCTGGACTATCATAATGACACCCATCACTACGACCGCCGTTGCCGCGGCAGTGTAGAGCAGTCCGCTTATAACGACTCCGAATTCGGATTTGCTCTGTGCCGGTCCTACCATCAGTCCCAGAAGAGCTGCTGTTACGGCCCAGCCTATATACAGCGGCACCAGCTTGCGGCCAAGTGCCGGGATCTCGTATTTTAAGAGTTTACCTAACATTTGAATACCTCCCTGAAAAGCTGATCAACGCTCTCGCCTGTCTCCTCGCGGATCTCCTCGGCGCTCTTATGGAGCTCGACCTTCCCGTTCTTGAGGAAGATCACGTCGTCCAGCACCGACTCGATGTCTGCGATGAGGTGCGTTGAGATGATCACCACCGCGTCCTCGTTGTAGTTCGAGATGATGGTCTTCAGTATGTAGTCACGTGTCGCCGGGTCGACGCCGCCGATCGGCTCGTCCAGCAGGTAGACCTCAGCCTCTCTCGCCATCACCAGGCAGAGCTGCAGTTTTTCCTTGGTGCCCTTCGACATCTTCTTCATCTGCTGCTTGCGGTCGATGCCGAGGTCGTCCACCATCGCCTCCGCCTTCTGTCTGTTGAAGTCCGCGAAGAAGTCGCCGTAAAGATCCATGAGCTGGTCTGTCGTCATGTAGTCCGGCAGAGCATTTCTGTCAGGCAGATATGCAACGACCTTCTTTGTGCCGACGCCCGGCTCCATGCCGTTGATCTTTGCGCTGCCGCCTGTAGGTGTCAGCAGTCCGTTGAGTATTTTGATGAGTGTCGTCTTGCCGCTTCCGTTCGGCCCCAGAAGCCCCACGATCTGCCCTTTTTCGAGCGAGATGCTTACATTGTCCAGGGCTGCAAGTTCACCGAACTTTTTCGTAAGATTTTCTATTTCTATCCTTGCCATTTCAGCCTCCTATTTCTCAAGACCGTCCAGCCAGCTGCCGACTGCCGACCTTATGTCCTCCTGATCCATGCCGATCTTGCCGAGCTTTTCGGTGAGTTCATCGAAATAGCGCTTCGCGAGGTCTTCCCTTAGATCTTTGAGGACACTTTCTTCATTTGTTATGAATCTTCCGCTCGTACGCTCCGAGTAGACGAGCCCTCTGCGTTCAAGCTCTGCCAGAGCTCTCTGCATCGTATTGGGGTTGACCCCGGCGTCCATCGCAAGTTCCCTCACTGCGGGTACTTTGTCGCCGGGCTTGTATGCCCCGCTTGCGATACGCATCGTCATCTCATCTATTATCTGAGTGTAGATTGGAATGCCATTTCTGAAGTTCCATTCCATGTCTGTTTCCTCTTCTGTATTATTGTATTAACCTATTAATACAATAATACAGACTTTCTGCACTGTCAAGCCCCTGACAAAAACTTTTGGTACACAAATGAAGGATTTTCAGAAAAATGTACCAATTCTTTTATATAAATTGCTTTAAATAATGATTTCTGTACCAACATCGCTTCATAAGCCGGGCTGCCGCAGGGCAATTCGATTAGCGTCAATAAACACGGCGCCTGTATTGGCGCCGCTGAAAAGTATAAGGTTTATAAAAACGGCGCGATTGGCGCCGCTTGGTTTAGAAATGATATAGCCGGGAGTTTCAGCTCGTTTTGAAGTTTGATCTGCGATATGCTCAGAACTTTCCGAAGTATCTCAGAATAAAGAGCACATCAATGAATGCAAGGCAGAAGAGCAGTATGGTTGCCGTTGCCTCTTTGTGCTGCCTGCTCCACCGGATTATGAATACGATTAGCAAAAAAGCCAGATTTACTAGTATCTCTGCTATCAGTTCCATGTAACGGTTACCTCATTCTCAGCTGCAATGCCCACTTCGGATCGTTTTTATGTATTATCTACTTCCTGGATATCCGAGAAGCGCTTGCCCCATACTGTCGTTATAGGCATAACTGTTGCGAAGGCCTGCGGATCGTTCTCCGCGATGTACTTCTTTATCCTGATGCTCTCTGCAGGCGTGCAGATGATAGTAAGAGTGCGCCTCTCCTCTTTTGTATACTCGCCCCTCGACAGATGCGAAGTGACCGCCCTGTCAACGTCGTGGAGAACGAATTCAGTAATAGCTTCTTCCTTTTCCTTTGTGCTGGCGATTATGTCAAACTGTACAAACTTGCCGCTGTACCCCACCGTGATGACCGAGATGACTCTGGCCGCGATGATCGCTGTGACTATCGCGTACATCGCAACGTTCGTGTCGAATACGAACGCGGAGATACCGATGATGATGATATCCATGACCATCTGGATATCGCCTGTGCGCAGATGGTTGAAGACCTTGAATTTTAAGACTCTAGCGAGAGTATCCGTTCCGCCTGACGAATAGCCGCCTATGTAGCCGATACCTGTCGCAAGGCCGTAAAAGAGTCCTATCAGCATGGATGCCAGGAACGGATCCGGCGACTTGAGGAACACGTAGTCCATGTGCTCGAAGATGAAGAGCATTATCGGGTACGCGAATCCCAGCGCGATTATCCTGCGGACTTCTGCCCTTCCCATGGTAAGTCCCGCGATTATGAGGACTATCATCGAAAGTGTGTAGTAGACCAGCGAATAGCTGATCGGTAAAAAGTGTGTTATCAGTCTTGCGATACCCGGTATTCCGCCCGATGTCATGCCGTTCGGGATCATGACGAAGATCTGGACGGAAGATCCGCAGAAAGCCGATGCTATGACGATCAGCGCCTCTCTCAGGAACTTGCCGGCTTTTGTTTTCGGTGCTCTAAGAAGAGATCTGTGCATTATCTTTTTTATTCTCCCTTTGGCTTAGCAGCCTTATTTTCCGTCGCTCCACGCAACCTGATCACGGTAGCTGCCGAACGGAGTCACAGGCAGATATACGTTTACACCAAGGAATCTTCCGGCTTCTTTTGTATATGTAGTATGGATGTTGATGCAGATGGACCAGCCGCCGTCGAATGCCAGCTGCAGTGTGTCCTTTGAAAGCTCGCCGTACTTGCCTGTCGCGAATCTTACATCGAACAGCTTTGTCGGATATACGATGACCGGAACATAGTGGTTGCGGTTATTAGGGATGCAGCCGAGTCCGCCGTGAGCGTTAACAGCACCGATCCTTGTGATCTCGAGTTCCTTGATCGGCTTAAGGAAGTAGTAGTCGATCGTTCCGTAGAAGTAGTCGAGGAGCTTCTTTGGAGCCTCAGGATGATACTCGAAGATGCGCGGGAATTCGCGTCCCATGGCACCGAGCATCGGCGTGATGATGTTATCGTATACGAAGTCGTCGTCAGTCAGTTTCTCGGCCCACGCCTCTTTTCTGGACTGGTCGATCCTCTGAAGGATGTCGTTCACCTCATCGAAGTACTCGTTGGAGCAAGGGACTCCGAAGATCCTGTCGCCGAAGTCGTCGATCTCGTTCGATACGTTGACGTGATCCATGAAGTTGTCTCTTGTGCGGTCTGCGAGCGGCATCGTTGTCAGAACATTTGCGTCGTCCTTGATGGAGATGCTGAAGCGCCAGTCCTTGTCAGGGCGCTCAAGAAGTATCTCGCCGAAGGAGTCTCTCTCGAGCTCTCTGTCAAGGTAGTTGAGACGGATGACCAGCGGATCTCCGTCCTTTACGAAGAGGAACGGCTCCTTCTCTGCGATGCGCTCAACTGCAGGCAGCGCCTGTCTGTATGCGAGGTTTCTATCCTCGTCAGTGTCCTCCCAAAGTTCCATGAAATACTCTGACTCTGCGTCACTTCTGATATCATACGGGACCCCCTCTCTCTCGAGGATGGTCTTGAAAGCTTTTACTGTAGCCTCTACAAGGATCTTGTTTATCATAATGAATTTCCTCCTTCGGAAAATGAATGCTTAGGCGCGGCCGTGCGGCCGAAATAATCCGTATATATTATATCGGAAAGGCATCAAAAATACATTGCATGGCGGGCAAAATTCACTGCAAAAAATTATAAAAAATGGTCGGTTCGCCCCGCGTTTTTTCAATAACTCCGGTTCCGCGGCGCTAAGGCGGCAGTCGTGGTCGTATCCCGCTGCACAAACGGATACATTTACGGCTGCCGTAAAAGGGCTGTAAAATACCGGCACAAAAGAAAAACCGGAGTCCTGTGACTCCGGTCCGTGGTAGCGCATCAGGGAATCGAACCCTGGATTCCGCCGTGAGAGGGCGACGTCTTGACCTCTTGACCAATGCGCCATATTCTGCGCTTTTTTCGTGCGCAAGATGTATTATAAGCAAAAGTTTCCCTTTTGTCTATACTTATTTAAAAAAAATGGTATTATCCTATTATTATGAAAAAGAACAAGATACTCATCATCCATACAGGCGGAACCATAGGTATGGTGCGCACAGAAAACGGCTACGCGCCGCGCCGGGGCGCATTGATCAGTGAGCTTCGTCAAATCAGAGACCTGACTTCCCCTGACATGCCAGAGTGGGACTTCGTCGAATTCGATCCTCTGCTCGACTCCACAAATATAAGATACGAGCAATGGAACATGATCGCCGATACCATAGCAGCCAATTATGATGCCTATGACGGCTTTGTTGTGCTGCATGGCACCGACACCCTTGCCTACAGCGCATCGGCACTGTCGTTCATGCTTGAAGGCCTGAATAAACCAGTGGTCTTCACAGGTGCCCAGATACCGCTATGTGAACTCAGAAGCGACGGACGTGACAATATCATCACTTCGATGATGATAGCCGATGACGGGCTGGTCCGCGAGGTATCGCTTTACTTCGGAGGATCGCTTCTCCGCGGAAACCGGGCTATCAAATACTCTGCCGACAGAATGGTCGCCTTCACATCTCCGAACTGGCCTGTCCTTGCAGACGCAGGAATTTCGATAGAATACTCCGAGGCGGCACATAGCGGCAGCAATGACCGTTCATGCAGCAGCGGACCCAGCGTTGCAGAAATGAAGTCCTGCCGCATAGGAGTCATAAAGATCGTTCCAGGGATACAGTTCGACATATTTGCTCCTATCAGATTCGAAGAGCTCGACGGCCTTATCCTTGAATCATTCGGCAAAGGCAACATCCCGAAGTATGACCCTGCCCTCACCCGCCTTATAACAGAGGCAAGCAAGAGCGGAACAGTAGTAGTGGTCTGCACTCAATGTCCGGCAGGCGCGATCAGCCTCGGAACATATGAAGCCGGATCTGCTCTTGTCAGGGCGGGAGCCGTGAGCGGCGGCAACATGACAACTGAAGCCGCAATAACCAAGCTCAACTACCTTTTCAGCAAAGGTCTTGCACGCGACGAGATATGCAGGCTCATGCAGACCGATCTCAGAGGTGAACTTACGGTATAGAGAAAAAGAAGTTCCCGCAAGGGAACTTCTTCTTTACGTTCTTTGTTATGCATGTGCGCGATCAGCGCTCTTCCTATTCCAAGGTCAGCGGACCGCCTACACTTCGCGGAACGCCATCGTAGCCTTTACCGCTCTGTGCCAGCCTTCGAGCTTCTCGCGTCTCTCCTTTTCTCCGAGCGACGGCTTGAAGGTCTTCGCGATCTCCTTGCTTGCGACGATGTCTGCGAGGCTCTCATAGTAGCCGACCGCGAGTCCTGCAAGATATGCCGCGCCGAGAGATGTCGACTCGATAGAAGCGTATCTTACGATATCTATATCTGAGATGTCGGCCTGGAACTGCATCAGCAGGTTGTTCATGGCCGCGCCGCCGTCTACCTTCAGTACCGTTATTTCCTTGCCTGTATCAGCCTTCATGGCCGTAAGGAGGTCTTCATTCTGGTATACCAGCGACTGCAGCGTAGCCCTTACGATGTGCTCGCGCCTTGTGCCTCTTGTGATGCCGAACATGGAACCTCTTGCTTCCGGATCCCAGTACGGAGCGCCGAGTCCGACGAAGGCCGGAACGACATAGACTCCGCCCGCGTCAGGTACAGAATCCGCGATAGCCTCCGATTCGGCCGCATCCCTGAAGAACATCATCTGGTCCCTGAGCCACTGCACCGCGGCTCCGCAGACGAATACAGAGCCCTCAAGCGCGTATGTGACCTTTCCGTCAAGTCCCCACGCAATAGTCGTCAGAAGCCCGTTTTTTGAAATTACAGGCTTTTCTCCGGTGTTGAGGAGCAGGAAGTTGCCTGTGCCGTATGTGCTCTTTACATCGCCTTCATTGTAGCAGGCCTCGCCGAAGAGAGCCGCCTGCTGGTCGCCTGCCGCTCCAGTGATAGGGATAGGTCCGCCGAAGATCTCGTCGATCGTCTCGCCGTACATCGCTGAGCATTCCACCGGAGCCGGCAGCATGCACATAGGGATGTCTAGGAGCTCGCACAGCTCTTCATCCCACTCGAGAGTGTTGATGTTGAAGAGCATCGTCCTGCAGGCATTGGAGTAGTCCGAAACGTGGACCTTGCCGCCTGTGAGCTTCCAGATGAGCCAGCACTCGATGGTCCCGAAGAGGAGTTCGCCCTTCTCGGCTCTTGTCCTGAGCCCCGGCACGTTGTCGAGTATCCATGCCAGCTTTGTTCCGCTGAAGTATGGGTCCGCGAGCAGACCTGTCTTCTGGCGGATCATGTCTTCATGCGGTTTCAGCTTCGCGGCGTAGTCGGCCGTTCTGCGGCACTGCCACACGATCGCGTTATATACAGGCACTCCGGTCTTCTTGTCCCAGACGACCGTCGTCTCACGCTGGTTGGTGATGCCGATAGCCGCGATGTTCTTATATGTGAGACCTGCTTTCAGCAGCGCCTCCTGCGCGGTACCCATCTGGGATGCCCAGATCTCCATTGCGTCGTGCTCTACCCAGCCTTCGTGCGGGAAGATCTGCGTGAACTCCCTCTGCACGACCGAGATCATGTTGCCCTCTTTGTCGTAGATGATGGTCCTTGAGCTTGTTGTGCCCTGGTCGAGCGCCATAATGTACTGTCTGTCAGCCATAGTGCTTTCCTTTCTGATCGTTCTGCGATGGTCCGCCGCCTTTCGCCTGCGCCGAACCGGATGAAATATGTTAAACAAATAGTGACATTATTGAATTGCTTATATCGATGCCCTGCTCCGTGAGCCTGAGGCCTTCGCTGTCTATTATGAGGAGCCCGCGGTCTGCGTATTCACGCGCTTCCGCTTCGGCATCTCCGAAGACCTGCCAGAAGAGCTGCTCCGCGCTGCCCTCAACGTCTTCTCCGCCGGCTGCCCTGTATGCCGCAGCTGCCTCTTCATAGCTTATGCCCTCGCGACGCCTCAGCCCAGTGAAGACGGCTTCGCTTATGTTATCGAAAGGCGTGTTCAGATGCTCTTCTGCGAGCGGGAACCTTCCCTCACTTATCGCGGCAAAATACTCTTCTATATCGTCTGTATTCTTGTATCTGACTCCGCCTGCAAAGCCGCTCGCGCCGAGCCCGAGACCGATGTAATCGTCCATGTCCCAGTACAGGCTGTTGTGCTGAGAGCGGAGCGGGCTTGCTGCTTTCGCACCGGCATCGCCGAATCCGCATCCAGCGCTTCCTTCAGGCAGTCTCGCGAAATTGCTTATCTCGTAATGCTCGTAGCCGGCTTCCTTGAGAGCCCTGCAGATCTCGTGATATGTCCTGCGGTCCTCTTCATCAGGCACTTCGGTCAATTCGCCTTCCTCGGCCATGCGTCCGAAAGGCGTCCCCTCCTCTATCTGGAGGCTGTAGCACGACACGTGTTCAGGCTTAAGATCAAGCACCTTCTTAAGGTCTGAAAGCGCGTCCTGCGTGCTCTCGCCCGGGACCGAAAATATGAGGTCGAGATTAACGTTCTCAAAGCCCTTACGGCGTATGAGCTCCATGTCTCTCGCCACGTTCTCGGCCGTGTGTATCCTGCCAAGGAAGTGCAGCCTGTCGTTCTCCATCGACTGCACGCCCATCGACAGCCGGTTGAATCCGAGATACTTGTACGCCTGCAGCTTCGCCAGCGTGACTCCGTCCTTGCGGCCGAGGGTCCCCGGGTTCGCCTCGATGGTCATCTCGGCATCAGGCTTCACGCTGAACGACTCGCTCACGGCTGTCATTATGTCGCGCATCTGCGAAAGGTCGAGCACCGACGGAGTTCCTCCGCCTACGTATACGGTGTCCACCTCGGGATGTCCGAGCGCCTCTCCCCTGCGTCTTATCTCCTGCACCAGCGCGTCCGTGTACTCCTTGCGCGGAGACGATTCCGCGTTAAATGACAGGAACGCGCAGTAATTGCACTTCTGCACGCAGAAAGGTATGTGTATATATATTCCTCTTTTGTTCATTTATATTCCCTGCGGCCGGACTATTTGCCGTCGTCGAGCTTCAGTACCTCGGTAAATGCCTCCTGCGGCACCGTCACCTGTCCGAACTGGCGCATCCTCTTCTTTCCGGCCTTCTGCTTCTCGAGCAGTTTCTTCTTTCTCGTTATGTCGCCGCCGTAGCACTTGGCAAGAACGTCCTTTCGGTACGCTCTGACTGTCTCACGCGCGATGATCTTCTGTCCGATCGCCGCCTGGATCGGCACCTCGAACTGATGCCTCGGGATGATCTCCTTCAGCTTCTCGCAGATACCCCTGCCCTTGGCGTTCGCCTCTTCCTCAGGCACTATAGTCGACAGCGCGTCGATGACCTCGCGGTTCAGCAGGATGTCGAGCTTGACCAGCTTCGCCGGCTGGTATCTCAGGAATTCATAGTCGAGCGAAGCGTAGCCTCTGGTGCGCGACTTGAGAGCGTCGAAGAAGTCGTAGATGACCTCGTTGAGCGGCATCTCGTAGTGGAGCTGCACTCTCGTCTTTGTGAGATACTCCATGTGTATCATCTTGCCGCGGCGGTTCTGGCAGAGCGTCATGATGCTTCCGACGTAATCGTTCGGAGTCATGATGTCGGCCTTGACGATCGGCTCCTCGATGTGCGCTATCTCGATCGGATCCGGCAGATTCGACGGGTTCTGGATGTCGAGCACCCTGCCGTCCTTCATCACTACTTTATATACTACCGAAGGCAGCGTGGTGATGACGTCGAGGTCGAATTCCCTCGCGAGCCTCTCGGTGATGACGTCCATGTGCAGGAGCCCCAGGAAGCCGCAGCGGTAGCCGTAGCCCAGCGCCGCCGAATTCTCAGGCTCAAAATTGAATGCCGCATCGTTTACCTGCAGCTTTTCGAGCGCGTCCTTGACGTTCTCGTACTTCTCACCCTCAGCCGGGAATATTCCGCAGTAGACCATGGACTGCGCCTTCTTGTAGCCCTTCAGTGGAGCTTCTGTAGGAGCCGACGCGAGAGTTATGGTGTCGCCCACGCGCGCGTCCGCGACCTGCTTGATGCTTCCGCAGATATATCCTACCTCGCCGGCCTTGAGTTCGTCCGCCGGGACCGTGCCCGGGATGCAGTAGCCTACCTCGGTGACCTCGTAGTTCTTGCCGGTGTTCATCATGCGGATCATGTCGCCCTTTTTGACTCTGCCGTCGAAGATACGGGTGTAGATGATGACGCCCTTGTAGCTGTCGTAATACGAGTCAAATATGAGCGCCTTGAGCCTGCCGTCAGGGTCGCCCTTCGGAGCAGGGATCACCTCGACCAGCTTCTCGAGCATCTCGTCGATGCCCATGCCGGTCTTCGCGGAGATCTCCGGAGCCTCCGACGCGTCGAGTCCGATGATGTCTTCTATCTCTTCCCTTGCGTCGTCAGGTCTGGCAGAATCGAGGTCCATCTTGTTGAGGACCGGGAGGATCTCGAGGTCTTCGTCAAGCGCCAGGTAAACGTTGCCCAGCGTCTGCGCCTCGACCCCCTGCGTCGCGTCGACGACAAGGACCGCTCCGTCGCATGCCGCGAGAGAGCGCGATACTTCGTAATTAAAATCCACATGGCCCGGTGTGTCGATGAGGTTCAGTATGTATTCCTGACCGTCCTTCGCCTTGTATTTGAGGCGGGTCGTCTGGAGCTTGATCGTGATGCCGCGCTCACGCTCGATGTCCATGTTGTCGAGATACTGTTCCTTCATGTCGCGCGCTTCGACCAGACCGGTCTTTTCGATAAGGCGGTCGGCGAGCGTCGATTTGCCGTGGTCGATGTGGGCTATGATGCTGAAATTTCTGATGTTGTCCAAATAGCTCATACAGTCTTTTTCCTTTTATTATTTAACTAATTAATTATATAGAATAAGCGCCTATATTTCGAGTGGCAGTTTTCAGGCGCCGCATGTTTCGGACAAAATAAAAACAGCCGGGAGACACTCCGGCTGTTGGCGTATTTAACTTATACGCAATGTGGGGACGGGTGAGATTACTTCGCGCTTACAGCGTTCAGCTTGCTCTCGAATCTGGAAATCTTTCTTGCGACTGTGTTCTTGTGGAACGTGCCCTTTGCAGAAGCCTGCATGAGCTTCTTCTCAACATGCTGGAATGCCTTCTTTGCTTCTTCAGCATCTCCGGCTGCCACTGCTGCGAGGAATGCCTTCTCAGCTTCCTTGATGTGGTTCTTAACTCTGATGTTGCGAGCTGTCTTCTTGTCGATTACACGGATTCTTTTCTTTGCGGATTTAATGTTTGCCATTATTTTACCCCACTTTCATTTCTTAATGCATTAATTCGCAACCGCTATTATATGATATCGGAACGGCTAATACAAGCGTTAATTTCAGGTTTTTCCTGTCAGAAATCCATCTCCACAGAAACCGGGCAATGATCGCTGCCGAAGATATCTGTATGGATAACTGCATCCTTCAGCTTGTCTCTCAGACGGTCCGAGATGATGAAGTAGTCGATCCTCCACCCCGCGTTCCTTTCACGTGCCTTCATGCGGTACGACCACCATGAATACGTTACTGTCTCAGGATAAAGATATCTGAATGTGTCGGTGAAACCGGCGCCGAGAAGTTCTGTCATCTTGCCGCGCTCCTCGTCCGAGAATCCCGCATTGCCCCTGTTAGGACCCGGGTTCTTGAGGTCGATCTCGTTGTGCGCTACGTTGAGATCTCCGCAGTAGATGACCGGCTTTGTCTTATCGAGTTCTGACATGTAGGCGCGCATCGCGTCCTCGAACTCGCACCTGTAGTCTATGCGCTTGAGGCCGTCCTGGGCGTTCGGCACATAGCAGCAGATGAGGTAGAATTCCGGATACTCGAGCGTGATCACACGGCCCTCGTCGTTGTGCTCTCCGTTGATGCCGTAGGCCACAGAAAGCGGCTCGCCGAGCGACTCCTTCGCGAAGATCGCGGTCCCGGAATAGCCCTTCTTCTCCGCGCAGCTGTAGTACTCGCGGTATCCCTCCGGATGGAAGTCCGCCTGACCCTCCTGCATCTTGGTCTCCTGCAGGCAGAAGAAGTCCGCGTCGAGCTCATTGAATATATCTTCGAATCCCTTTTTCAGAACGGCGCGAAAGCCGTTCACATTCCAGCTTACAAATTTCATTGTGTACCTCTTGTATTTGCTGCAGACCGAGCCTGCTCCTGTCTATTCGATCGTAAACGGCGCGCTCGTCCAGTCCTTATACTTTCCGATGCCGCGCACTACAGCGTATCCTGTGCCGCTCACTGTGTTTTTGGTGAGCGTGAGTATGTAATCCTTGCCCTCGTGCAGCTTGTCGCCCTTGTATGTCACGCTGACCTTCGGCTTCGCGCGGTTGTTCTTGAGCTCGTAGCTGTCCTTGTCAAAGTCGATGCTGCACTCGCCTATCGAGACGGCGTTCTTCTTTCCCTTTGCGGCAGTCTTGTAGACCATGCCCGGCTCGATGTACCAGATGTCATGGTCGACCGGACCTTCGATGCCGTCTACCTGCGCGTCCTCGGCGCATTGCCAGTACATGTAATTGCCCTTCACGTGGCACACGCCGCCGTACTGAGCCGCCCAGATGGTCTCGTAATCATCGAGTATGGACGAATCCATATAGTTGGTGAGCATGTTGTAATTGGCGTATACCGCGGACTCGTAGCCCGCCTCCTCGACCCTGTCGCAGAACGCGATGACGATGTCGTGATATAGCGACGCCGCCGGAAGATCACCTGCCTCGATGGCCTGCGAGAGACGTCCGCCCTCGTAGAGCTCAAAGTCGATGACGAGCGGCATGTCGATATCGTAGCGGTCCACGATGTCCAGCAGGAAGTCCGCCTCCTCGACCGCCTCCTTTTCATTCAGCGCCTGGGAGAAAATGTATGCGCCCGCCGATACTCCCGCACGGGTCGCTCCCTTTATGTTGTCCTCAAATTCCTCGTCCTCGTGGAGCTCGCCCGTGTCGGCGCTTCTGTAGGCCGCGCGGATGAACGCGAAGTCTGCCTCGCTCGACTTGACCTTCTTCCAGTTGATATCGTCCTGGTGCTCGGAGACGTCGATGCCGTGGACCACGATGCTATTCTGGTTGCGGATCGCATGCGTGAGGCCGTCGTCATTCAGGTGCGTCTTCGATATGCTGCCCAGATAGATGGCCAGCCTTATGGCAGCAATGATGATTATTATCAGTATGATCGCGGCCAGTATCAGCTTCGGCTTTATGCTGCGGCGCTTCGTCTTACGGGTCCTGCCCTCCTTACCGCCTGATGGCTGAGGGTCTGCCGGAGTCAGCGCGTTTATGTCTCTTTTTTCAAATTCGTCCAATTTTGGTCTCCCTTATCCCTGATCATTCATGTCGCAAAATGCCGACGCAATTATTTTAGCACAAGCGGCGCTTTGGCCGAAATAAATACATTTGTATACAAAACGTTGTGCTAAAATATAGGTAAGTATATACACCTTTTGCGCAAAATGTGAGAATGATACTTAAGGAGAACAGCTATGGTAAATGAGAAGTATTACGGCTACGGCACCGCGCCGAGCATCATCCGTGAGCTCTTCGCCTACGGTCTGGAGCAGGCAAAAAAGCTTGGACGTGACAAAGTCTACGATTATTCGCTGGGCAATCCGAGCATACCTGCTCCTAAAAAAGTAAACGCTACTATCAAGAAACTCGTTGACGAGGAAAGTTCTATCCTGCTGCACGGCTATTCAATGGCTCAGGGCTTCGAGAGCACAAGAGAGGCTATTGCGGCAAACCTCAGAAAAAGATTCAACACCAATGCAAAAGCCAGCGAGCTTTTCATGACATGCGGATGCGCACCGGCTCTGGTTTCGGTAGCATGCGCTCTTACCACAAAGCCTGATGACAATTTCGTAGTCATCGCGCCATATTTCCCTGAATACAACGTATTTTTCAAAGCCGGCGGCGGCAAGGTCAGAAGAGTTGATCCGGATATCCCTGATTTCCAGATCAATCTTGAGGCGCTCGAAGCGACCATCAACCACGATACAGTGGCTGTAGTCATCAACTCGCCTAACAACCCGTCCGGAGTCGTCTACACAAAGGAGACTCTCGAGAAGATCGCAGCCGTACTCAAGAGAAAGGCTGTGAAATACGAGCATCCTATATACATCATCGCTGACGAGCCGTACAGAGAACTCGTTTACGGCGATGCCGTCGTTACATTCATCCCTGAGGTTTACGACGACACCATCGTATGCTATTCATGGTCAAAGAGCCTCTCTCTTCCGGGCGAGCGTATCGGATACGTATACGTGCCTGAGAAGTGCCACAACGGCAAAGGCGTTCTGAGCGCAGTAGCCGGAGCCGCAAGAGAGATCGGCTCGGTCTGCCCGCCTACACTTATCCAGAGAGTCGTCGAGGAGTGCGTAGACTGCATGCCTGACCTCGTTGCTTACGACGAGAACAGAAACGACCTCTACAACGGGCTGACCGAGATGGGCTATGAATGCGCCAAGCCTGACGGCGCATTCTACCTCTTCATGAAGGCGCCGAACGGCGACGATATGGCGTTCTCCGAGGCTGCCAAGCTCGAGGAGAACATCCTCATCGTTCCGGGAACCGGATTCGGATGCCCTGGCTACCTCAGACTCGCGTACTGCGTAGCCAATGAGACCATCAAGAACTCGATGCCGGGATTCAAGAGGCTTATCGAGAAGTACGGAAAGTAATCCGGTATTAAATACCGGCGAAATGATTCGCCGGAGAACCGAGCTAGTATGAAAGTAGGTCATTTAGGAGTTTGTGCTTCCCAAATGACCTACTTTTTATTAGTTTAGGATCAGTCGATTCTTCGAAAGTATGTCTTTTTTAGGGCTTTTGATCTAAAATGACCTACTTTTTATTAATTTCAGGCACAGCCGGTCCTTCAAAAGTATGTCCTTTTTAGGGCTTTTGATCTAAAATGACCTACTTTTTATTAAGTCCGGGGGATGCAGATCTCTAAATAGTAGGTCTTTTTGAGGTTTTTTACATCTAAAAGCCCTACTTTAGAGATTTGACTTCAGCCTGAATATAAAGAAAGTAGGTCACATGGAAGGTTTTTGTTCCCAGATGACCTACTTTTTAGTTTTAGATTATCGCTCCTACCCGGTAACAAGGAGAAAATATCCTTGAGCGACGTTGCCGGGGCCACAAATCAGATATAGGGCGGCGCGGCAGTGACTTTTTAAGTTGTTCTAGATTATGCCGCTGTGCCGGTCGCTGCGAGGATGCCGACGGCTTTCAGCACGTCGCCTACCCTTGATACGGTGTTGATCTCTATCTTTTCCTTTACTTCATCTGCTACGTCCTTGAGGTCGTATTCATTCTCTTCAGGAATGAACACCTTTGTGATGCCCGCGCGCTCAGCTGCCATCAGCTTTTCAGGCAGCCCGCCGATAGGCGTCACGGCGCCTCTCAGCGCCACTTCGCCCGTCATCGCTATATGTGGGTCCACTACGTGTCCCGTTACGAGCGATGAGAGCGCCGTGGTGAGCGCGATCCCTGCAGACGGGCCGTCCTTCGGCACGGCCCCCTCCGGCACGTGTATGTGCAGGTCGTTTTCTGCAAACATATTTGCCTTGTCAGGGAAAAGAGTCTTAACAAGACTTACCGCTATCCTTGCGGATTCCTTCATCACATCGCCCAGCTGGCCAGTGATTATAGTCTCGCCCTTGCCCTTTGTGAACATGGTCTCTATGTAGAGGATCTCGCCTCCGACCGGCGTCCACGCCAGGCCGGTAACGACGCCGGCCTTCGGCTCAGGCAGTATCCTGCTGTGCTGGATAGGTCTTGCGTCGATCTCCTCGTCCACGACTTCAGGTGTGACGACAAGTTTGTTGTCCGGCTCGCTCGATACCTTTACAGCCAGCGAGCGGCAGAGAGTATCTATGCGCTTTCTGAGTCCGCGCACACCTGCCTCCATGGTGTAATCCGAGATGATCTTTCTGATAGCATCGTCAGTCACTTCCATCATGTCAGGGCCGATGCCCATGGATTCCATCGACTTTGGCACAAGATGTTCCCTTGCGATGGACAGCTTCTCGATCGGTGTGTAGCCGCTGAACTGTATCATCTCCATACGGTTCAGAAGCGGCGCCGGGATGGTGTCGGCCGTATTTGCGGTGCAGATGAACATGACGTCTGAAAGATCGTACGGCACGTTCATGTAGTGGTCTGTAAATGTGTTGTTCTGCTCAGGGTCGAGCACCTCAAGGAGCGCGCTCGCCGGACTTCCGTTGTAGGAATCCGAAAGCTTGTCCACCTCGTCCAGAACGACTACAGGATTGGACACGCCGCTCTTCTGTATGCCGTCCATGATGCGGCCCGGCATCGCGCCTATGTATGTCCTTCTGTGTCCGCGGATATCCGATTCATCGTGCACACCGCCAAGGCTGACTCTCACGTATTCGCGTCCGAGAGCCCTTGCGATGCTCTTTCCGATGCTGGTCTTACCGGTACCCGGAGCTCCCACAAACAGGAGGATCGAGCCCGACTGCTCCTTCTTCAGATTCATCACGGCGATCTGCTGGATAATGCGGTCCTTTACCTTGTCGAGTCCGTAGTGATCCTCGTCGAGAACCTTGCGCGCCTCGTCCAGATCGATATGCTTTGCCTCTTCTTTCTTCCAGGAAAGCCCTGTGATGAAGTCGAGGTAGTCATAGAGCATCCCCGACTCGGCGCCCTGTCCGCCGTCCTGTTTCAGGCGGTTCAGGACCTTGTCCGCTTCCTTGCGGGCGGTCTCGTTCATGCCCGACTCCGCGATCTTCTGCTCAAACATGCGGATGTCCGTTATGTTCTCAGGATGCATCTCATCGAGCTCCTTCTGGAGGTGCTCCATCTGGCGCTTGATCGCCTGCTCGCGGTACATCTTCTGGTGCTCTTCCTGCTGGGAAGTCATGGCCTCGTTGGTGATGCGGCCGACCTCCATGAAGCCGTAAAGAGCCTCCTCGATGAGCTCAGCGCGCCTCTTGCGGCTGTCTTCAGCGAGGATAGCGTAACGCTCGTCGTTCGGTATGTCCATCCACGGCGACATGACGCAGGCAGCTCTTTCGAGAGAGTCGATCTGCCTCAGCCAGTACTCAGCCGAGTCCGCCCAGTCGAAGCCGGACGCAAACCTTCTCATCTCCTCGAGCATGCCGTCGAGCTTTTCCTTCTCGACGCTTTCGCTCATGTCCTCAATGTCGTTTCTTCTGGTCATGGTGAGTCTTATCGTCTCATCGTGGCCGATCTCGATGTTCTCGACGTCGACCCTGTAGCCCGTGCGGATCACGACATATCCCTGGTTATTTACTTCGATGATCTCCCCGGAGATACCTATAGGGTAAAAACTCTCCGAAGTGAGGTCCCTGTAGCTCTCGTTGTCCTTCGCAACGATAAGAACCACCCTCTCACCGACAGTGAGAGCCCTGTCGCCCGCGTTCCTTCTCACCTGATTGGAGTTGAAGTATATGTTGGCGTTAGGCGCAAGTATCATGTTGTATACAGGTACTACTATCATTGCTTCTCCTTTTTCTGTCGCCAAAATGCCTTATTTTGCCGGCTTTTGGATATAAGAATGGCGCATCACAGAGATTTGCGATGCGCCTCGTCTGTAATTATGCTGCCGCTAGAATTTCAGCTTGCTGAATTTTGTCTTCTTCGGATATGACTCGTGGTCGAGGACCTTGGCCATATCTTCGATTGCCTTCTTCTCCTTGCGGCTCAGTTTGGTCGGGACTTCCACTACGACCTTGACGTACAGATCGCCCTTGCGGCCGGTCCTTACATCAGGCACGCCCTTGCCCTTGAGTCTGAACGAAGAGCCTGTCTGTGTGCCCGGTGTGATCGTGTAGCTGTAGGTCTCGCCGAATCCAGGGACCTGCACCTTTGCGCCCAGTGCCGCCTGATCGAATGTGATAGGCAGTTCCAGGTAGAGGTCGTTGCCTCTTCTCTTGTAGATGCTGTGCGGTCTGACGTTCACTACGATGTAGAGATCGCCGTCCGGTCCGCCGTTGACTCCCGGCTCGCCCTGTCCTCTGACAGTTACGATGCTGTCGGTGTCGACGCCCGCAGGAATGTCTACCTTGATCTTCAGTGTCTTGCGATTGACTCCGCTTCCGCCGCAGTCCGTGCAAGGTGTCTCGATCATCTGACCTGTGCCGCCGCACTTAGGACATGTGGTGATGTTCTGGAATCTTCCGAAAGGCGTGTTGCTCACCTGCGAGATCTGGCCGCTTCCGCCGCACTGGTCGCACTTCTTCTTGCTTGTGCCCGGCTTTGCTCCGCTTCCGCCGCAGGTCTTGCACTTCACGTTCTTTGTGATCTCGATCTGCTTGCTGCAGCCGAAGAGCGCGTCAGTGAAATCGATGGTCACGGTCTTCTGAAGGTCTCTGCCCTTCTGCGGACCGTTCCTTCTCGCCGACCTTCTGGCGCCGCCCATGCCTCCGAACATGTCGAAGATGTCGTCAAAGCCCATTCCGCCGGCTCCGCCGAAGCCGCCGCCGAAGTTTCCGAAGCCGCCGAAACCGCCGAAGCCGCCCTGTCCTGCTCCGAAATTAGGGTCTACGCCCGCGAATCCAAACCTGTCATATTTATCTTTTTTGTCGGGATCTGAGAGAACCTCGTAAGCTTCATTGGCTTCCTTGAACTTCTCTTCTGCCTCCTTGTCACCCGGATTTCTGTCAGGATGATATTTCATGGCCTTCTTGTGATAAGCCTTCTTTATCTCATCTGCCGATGCTCCCTTATTGATCCCGAGGACTTCGTAATAATCCCTTTTATCTGCCATTATTGGTAGTTTCCTTCCAGTTTATAGATTGTTTTCAGTACGGGATAATGCCCCGTTCTGGGGCATCATCCTGTCTGTGTTTAAATTATTCCTCGTCGTCTACGACCTCATAGTCAGCATCGACTGTGCCGTCGTTAGGCTGCGAAGCGCCGCCCATGTTTCCAGGGTTGAAGCCTGCACCGCCCATATTGTTAGGGTCGAATCCCTGAGCTCCTGCGCCGCCCTGTGCAGCCTGGGCTTCCTGATAGATCCTTGTGGAGATCGGATAGAAAGCGTTTGTGAGAGCTTCCATCTTGGCCTTCATGTCGTCAACATTGCCTGCGTCGATAGCAGCCTGGAGGTCGTTCTTTGCAGCCTCAACTGTCTGCTTCTCGGATTCTGTGACCTTGTCGCCGAGTTCCTTGAGCTGCTTGTCGATCTCGAAGATCATGCCTTCGGACTGGTTCTTTGTCTCAACAGCTTCCTTCTGCTTCTTATCCTGCTCAGCGAACTGCTCAGCCTCTTTGATCTTGGCATTGATCTCATCTTCTGACAGCTTTGTCGAGGATGTGATAGTGATCTTCTGCTCTTTGCCTGTAGCCATGTCCTTCGCGCTTACATTTACGATACCGTTAGCGTCGATATCGAATGTGACCTCGATCTGAGGGATTCCGCGTGGAGCCGGAGCGATGCCGGTTAGCTGGAATCTGCCGAGTGTGATGTTGTCTGCAGCCATCTCTCTCTCACCCTGCATTACGTGGATGTCTACTGCAGTCTGGTTGTCTGCTGCTGTCGAGAAGATCTGGCTCTTCTTTGTAGGGATAGTCGTGTTTCTCTCGATGAGCTTTGTAGCAACTCCGCCGAGTGTTTCGATCGACAGTGAAAGCGGTGTAACATCGAGAAGCAGGATGTCATTAACTTCACCTGTAAGTACGCCGGCCTGGATAGCAGCTCCGATAGCTACGCACTCATCAGGGTTGATTCCCTTGAATGGCTCCTTGCCTGTTACGTTCTTTACAGCTTCCTGAACAGCCGGGATTCTTGTAGATCCGCCTACCAGGATGACCTTAGCGAGGTCAGCTGATGTAACGCCTGCATCCTTCATAGCCTTGTGCATAGGCTCGATCGTTCTGTCAACGAGGTCCTTTGTGAGCTGCTCGAATCTAGCTCTTGTAACATCCATGTCCATGTGCAGCGGGCCGGATGCGTTTGCAGCGATGAACGGCAGGCTGACCTTTGTTGTCTGTGCGCTCGAGAGTTCTTTCTTTGCCTTCTCTGCAGCCTCTTTCAGTCTCTGGAGAGCCATCTTGTCCTGTCTGAGGTCGATGCCGTTCTCCTTCTGGAAGCTGTCTGCCAGGAAGTTCATCAGAGCGTTGTCGAAGTCATCTCCGCCGAGGTGTGTGTCACCGTTTGTAGCGAGAACTTCGAATACTCCGTCGCCGAGCTCGAGTACGGATACATCGAATGTACCGCCGCCCAGGTCGTAAACCAGGATCTTGTGGCTTCCTGTGTCCTTATCGAGTCCGTAAGCCAGCGATGCAGCTGTAGGCTCGTTGATGATCCTCTTTACATCGAGTCCGGCGATCTTGCCGGCATCCTTTGTAGCCTGCTTCTGAGCGTCGCTGAAGTAAGCAGGAACAGTGATAACAGCCTCTGTGACCTTCTCGCCCAGATAAGCCTCAGCGTCTGCCTTCAGCTTCTGGAGGATCATAGCCGAGATCTCCTGCGGTGTGTAGTCCTTGCCTCTCAGGTTGACCTTGTAGTCTTCGCCCATGTGTCTCTTGATCGAAGATACTGTGCCTTCAGGCTCTGTGATAGCGATTCTCTTTGCTGTCTCGCCGACGAGTCTCTCGCCGCTCTTTGTGAAAGATACTACCGAAGGTGTTGTTCTCATGCCCTCGGAGTTAGTGATAACTGTAGGCTCTCCGCCTTCGAGTACTGCTACGCAGCTGTTGGTGGTGCCCAGATCGATTCCGATAACTTTGCTCATTTGTATTTCCTCCTGTGTGTGAATGGGATTTATTAACTAAGTTACTTTTTGTTGACCGCTACCATCGACGGTCTGACGACTTTGTCGCGGAGCTTGTAGCCCTTCTGCAAAACCTTTGTGATCTTGCCGTCGTCCTTGTCTTCGATGTTGTCGGTCATCACTGCGTTGTGGACGTTCGGATCGAAGTCCTCGTCCATCGCCTTTATCTCTTCCAGACCTGCGTTCTCAAGGGCCTTGTAGAGCTGCTCGAATATGAGCTGCATGCCCTTCGCATAGCCTTCAATGTCATCTGTCTCAGTGCTCAGAGCTCTTTCGAAGTTGTCCAGTACCGGCAGGATGTCTGCGACGATCTTTTCGTTCGCGTACTGCAGTGTGTCGGCCTTTTCCTTTGCCGCGCGCCTCTTGTAGTTCTGGAACTCTGCCATGAGTCTCATGTAGCGCTCGGATTCCTGAGCCGCTTCGTCCTTCTTTTGCTCTTCTTTGCTTTCTTCTTCCGAAGCAGCCTCTTCCTTTGCCTCAGCCTCTTCTTTTGGCTCTTCGGCAGCCTGCTCTTCAGCCTTTTCTTCAGCAGCCTCAGCTTCTTCTGCCTGCTCTTCTGCCTTTGCTTCTTCGGCCTGCTCTTCAGCCTCGTCCGCAGCCTTTGCTTCAGCCTCAGCTTCTGCGTCTTCGATCTTGATGTTCTTCTTGTCTTCTGACATCAGTAAGATTTCCTTTCAGTGTAATTGGTATGTCATCGCGGACTATTTGTCGCCGGCATCATCCTTGCCTGCGTTGCCGTCGCCCGCGTTTCCATCTCCGGATTCACCCGGCAGCCTGAAGCTCTCGCTCAGGTTGTTTGTGAGGTACTCCATGATCGACGTGACCTCGTCGTACTTCATTCTTGTAGGTCCTATGACTCCGATCTTGCCGACCAGCTTGCCGTCAACATGGTAAGTAGCCGTGATCAGTGAGCAGTCCTTCATGGTGTCGTTCTCGTCGCCGATGGTAACAACGACTCCGTTGTCCCTGGCCAGTATCTTCTGCGTGAACCAGTCCTTTCTTGCGAAGAGTTCCATGAAGTCCCTTGCCCTGTCGATGCTCGTGTACTCAGGCAGGTTGAAGATGTTCGTCATGCCCTCCATGTAGAGGTTTACGTTGAGCATGTCTTCAAGTGTCCTGAGGAAGCTCGGCATTACGTTGGTCCTCAGCGAGCTCAGCGCCTCGATGTCCGAACCCACGTCGTGGATGATCTCGCTCTTCAGTACATCGTCGAGTGTGCGGCCCTTGTAGCTGACTGTCATGTTCTTGCTCAGCAGGTCGATCGCCTCCTGCGTGTACGGAACGTTCAGTCTCAGTGTCGTGTTTGTCACATTGCCGCTCTCGCCGACTATCATGAGGATGAGCGTACGCTCGTCGACCGGCAGCAGTCTTATGAAGCTTATGGTCTCCTCGTTTGTGGCCGGTGTCATCGCGAATGACGCGAGGTGTGTGATCTCGGACAAAAGCTCGGCGGCGTGTCTGATCGTTCTGTCAAACTCGTCCCTGCTCGCCGACAGCCTGGTGTTTATCATGCGCTTGTCCTTGGCGCTCAGATTCTTTTTCTTCATCAGATTGTTTACATACAGTCTGTATGCCTTGTCTGATGGTACTCTGCCCGCCGAGGTATGCGGATGTGTCAGATACCCCATCTCTTCGAGGTCTGACATCTCGTTACGTATTGTAGCAGGGCTGACGCCAAGGTCATATTTCTTCGCGATCGATCTCGAACCGACCGGCTCGGCGTTCTCTACATAATCTGTTATGATCGCCTGCAGTATCTGTAATTGTCTTTCGCTCAGATCCATGTCTTGCCTCCCTGTAGTTTTTGTTTTGTTTGTTAGCACTCGTTTAATGGGAGTGCTAATCACAAGACATAATATACTCGCACTTATGGGCCTTGTCAACATTTATTTTCAACGAAAAAAGGAGCCTTTCCGGCTCCTTGTGTTTCGCCTGTCACGGTGCTCCGAGAATGTTGCTCATGAAGTACGGAAGCTGCTTGCGCCACCACGGCCAATCGTGGTTTACATCGTAGCCCCAATAGTCCGCCCAATGTGGCACGCCCTTGCTGTCGAATGCCTCGTGCAGCTTCTGAAGGTCGACTCTCATCTCATCTTCCCATGCGCCCTGGCCCGAGCAGAAGATGATGCTGCTCTCGTTGTACAGGCCGAGCCACGGATGATCGTCAGGCATATTCGGGATGAATTCTATAGGCGAATTCGCGTATGTGAGATCATCCTTATAATCATGGAAGAAATAATTCGTATCGTAAAGGCCGCTCATGGCGATCGTTCCGCCAAAGAGGTCCGGACGGCGGCAGAAGAAATTCATCGCGTGTGTCGCGCCCATGCTGCATCCGGTCGTGATGGCTCTTTCCCTGTCTGTGTACTGAGGGATCAGTTCGTCCGTGACATAGCGGAACCACTTTTCCTGGAGTTCCAGTCTTGCGCGCGGATCCTGTCCATCGGCCGACCATGTCTCTTCGTCGATGCTGTCAACGCAGAGAACTCTGAGCTTGCCTGCCTCGATCCAGGGCGCAATCGTCTCGATCATGCCGAAGTTTCTGAAGTCATATGTATGTCCGTTCTGCGGTCCGAAAGCCACGCACAGCACTCCACTGTCGCCGAAGACCGCGTGCTCCATTTCCCTGTCAAGTATCCAGCTGTACTCTTTCTTGTAGTAATCGTTCATTTTCTCTTTCTGTGCCCTTTCTCTTTATTTCCTTCTTATCTTATGAATCCCCTACGCCTCTGCGTGCTTCTGCACGAATCCGGCGAACTCCTCCACCTCTTCCTGGGTCTCAAGAAGAACCGTGTACATCTGGTTGCCCATGGCGCCGGAGAGTACGTCAGGCATGCGCTCGCACATCTTCATGCGGTCACCGTACTTCTCAAGTACTTCTTCATGGCTGTGCTTATACTGGTGGATGTCCTTTCTTGACGCATATGCGCAGAACTTATCGCCTCCGATGTCCGGCAGGCGGCGCTCGTTGTGAGCGACCATTTCAGCCCAGATCTCGTAAACATCTGTGTTGTGCGAGAAGTTCATCATGTCAGGTGTATATCCGCCGGCCGGTCTCATGTTGACCTCGAGTCCGACAAAGTCGCCCACCTTGCCGAGATTCTTCCTCGCCTGTGTGAGGCGGAAGAACTCAAAGTGTATGAATCTGCTCTTTACCTTGAATGCCTTCAGCGCGGCGCGTCCGTATTCGCGGAGCTGCTCCGGGACCTCAGGCAGCGTGTAATAAGTAAGCTCCAGGCCCTTGTTCACGAGGTCTGCGATCGAAGGCGGGAACCAGTTTGAGCTCTCGAAGAGCACCTCTCCCTCCGCAGTGCAGATGGCGTCGTACGAATAGATGTTGCCGTAAACGAATTCTTCCATTACATAAGGGTGCTGTGGAAGATTATCGTAGAACCATTCGAGGTCTGCCTCGTTCTCGAGCTTCCATGTGTCAGCCGCGCCGACTCCGATGTCAGGCTTTACGATGACAGGAAATCCGCCGATCTCGTTGAGGAACTTCCTCGCGGACTCAATGTCCGTGACCTTGTGGTTGCGCGCTGTTGGGATACCTGCCTGCTTGTAGAAAGGCTTCATCGCAGACTTGCTCTTCCACATCGCGAGCTCTTCAGGCTGAACGCCCGACGTGATGTTGAAATCCTCTCTCAGCTTTGCGTCCTGCTCGAGCCAGTACTCCGTGTTGGATTCGAGCCAGTCGATCTTTCCGTGCTTGAACGCCAGATAGGCGACCGCGCGGTACATCTGGTCGTAGTCCTCCATGTTGTCGACTTTGTAGTACTCGGTGAGAGCCGCCTTCAGAGGCTCTTCGAGCGAGTCGTAAGGAGCGTCGCCGATGCCCAGAACGTTGATGCCGTTCTTTTTGAGTCTGTCACAGAACTGCCAGTATGTGTGCGGAAAATTCGGTGAGACAAAGATAAAATTCATAATTCCCCAGTCCTTTCTTATATGCCGGCTCCAAGGCCGCGCGTCCCTTTTCGCCCGGGATGCGGGTCAGTCGCGTCTGCCGGCTATGTAGTACGGAAGCGCCACAAAGACCGCGCCTCCTATAATGTTGCCAAGTGTTACGAACAGCATGTTGTACGCGAAGCCTCCCAGTGTCACGGCGTCATGCACAGGCTGCAGGAGCGCCACGGTAAAGAGTGTCATGTTAGCGATGCTGTGTTCGAATCCTGTCGTAATGAAAGCGAAGAGGCACCAGAAGACCATGATCAGCTTGCCGGCGTCCGAAGCCGCCCTTCCGGCGCACCAGACCGCGAGGCAAACAAGGTAGTTGCAGAGTATGCCGCGGGCAAAGAGCTGGACTGCTCCCGCTCCCATCTTTGCCGCTGCCGCCGACACCATGAAGTCCGCCACCTGGCCGGTGCAGAGACCTGTCAGATGATAGATGCCGCCCAGGATGATCCCGCCTGCCAGATTCCCGATCCAGCATACGCACCAGAGCTTCAGCGCATCGCCCCATGTGACCTTCCTGTCCATGACGCCAGCCGCCATCGCGAGGTTGTTGCCTGTAAAGAGCTCGGCTCCCGCCATCACAACGAGGCTCAGCGCGACGCCGAACGAGAGTCCCATTACGACCTTCGCATAAGGCTGACCTGTGAGAAGTCCGCCCGCCGTGAACGCGAGGAGCACGCCGATGCCGATATATGCGCCGGCCATCATCGACATGATGAAGTATCCGAGCGGATTTTTATTCAGGAAAGCGACCTTCGAGGCCGCCCCGTCCGATGTCTTGTTAAAGTCTGCTTTGAACATGATACGGTCCTTTCCGCCTTGTCCCATATTGCCGATAATTATACATTCATCTGAAATAAAAAAAAACCATCCCCGCGCAAAACGCAGGGATTAACAATAAAAATGGGTCTGTATTCACAGACCCGCCGTTCGTGGTGGCCCATATTGGACTTGAACCAATGACCTACAGGTTGTCACCCTGTCGCTCTCCCAACTGAGCTAATGGACCGCATCGCTGTTCTCGATTATAGCGGAAAACAGCGTTGATTTCTACCCCTAATTTAAATTATTCGCTCAGTGCCTCTTTTGCAAGTTTGTCTGCGATCTCGTTGTACTTGTTTCCCGAGTGCGCCTTCACTTTCACGAAGCTGATCTCCATGTTCTGCCTGGCTTCGGCAACGAAGTCACGATATCCCTGGGTCAGCGGATTATTGGCCTTCCAGCGTCTGTCGGCCCAGGCTCCTATGCCCTCGTAGTCGTGATAGATCTCTACTTTATTAATACCGTTCTTCAGACAGTACTCGATCGCGAGCCTCGATCCCATGACCTCGCCCGCAACGTTTCTCTGCTTAGCAGCCTCTTCATCATCGAAAGCCGCGTTGAACTCGGACGTCTCCGAATTACCGTCAGCATCAATCATTACCATTACGACTCCGCACGAGAACCTGCCGTTAGCCGCATCAAAGCTGCCGTCAACATAGGCCCTCACGCCTTCCGGTAACTTTTCACCGCCGTCAGATGCCGCCGCTCCGCTCGCTGCCGCACCGCTGCTCAGTCCGAGATATGCCATAGCGTCAGCCGGATCAGCAAAGCTCTTGTATTCCGCGCCGGCGAATCCATCGACCTGCGCTTTGCAGTCGTCCCAGCTCATGAAGATGCCGGTCGTCCTGCCCTTTCTTACCGCATATACTTTTTTCGCCATCGATCCGTCTCCTCCGGCCGCGATGTCATTGCTGACCGCGCCGTCATGCTTCGTATGACCCGTCTCCGGGTTCTCGTCAAACTTCCTGAGGAAAGTCTTCCTGTGTATCGGTGTCTTTCCGAGAGTCCTCAGCCCCTCATAATGCTTCGCCGTGCCATAACCCTTGTTGCCGGCAAAGTCGTAGCCCGGATAGACGCTGTCCATCTCGGTCATGTACGAATCCCTTGCGACCTTGGCCACTATCGATGCCGCCGCTATGCAAAGGCATTTCTCATCGCCCTTAATGATGGACTCGACCGGCATCCCGGCATCGAGCTTCACCGCGTCGATAAGCAGGATGTCTTTTGCTGCGCCATTGCCGCTTTCCGCTGACTGTGCGTTTGCGTGCAGGAGCCCTCTTTCCGAGAGCATGTCGCGGACAGCAGCGATCGCGCGCTTCATGGCGGTCTTCGTAGCCTCAAGGATATTGAGCTCATCGATCTCGTTATTGTCAGCGATGCCGATACCCCATGCGACAGCGCGCTCTTTTATTATGTCCGAAAGCTCTTCGCGTCTCTTCGCAGAGAGTTTCTTTGAGTCGTTGACACCGGGCACGTCGAAATCCTCGGGCAGGATAACACAGGCCGCGTAAACAGGACCGGCCAGAGGTCCCCGTCCGACCTCGTCAATGCCCGCAACGTATCTGTATCCCGCCGCCCGGAGTTCGTCCTCGTGAGCCTTCATCTCGGCCAGCTTCGCTATATCTCTTTCAAGTCTTTCCTGTTTTGTCATCTGTAAATTATGTAAAGTATTCTTTACATTCCCGCGGCCGTCTTTGCTTTCTATTCAGCCGTCTCCAGTGTGATGCGGCCGATCTTTCCGCCGCGGAACTCATCCAGCACCGTGCGGCCGGTGCGCTCGTAATCGATGCGCTTTCCCGACATTATGAAGCCGCGCTTTCTTGCTATGTTGTCCATATTCTCAAGCGCGTCTTCCGAGACCTCATCCAGCTTGTATCTCTCCGCCAGAAGATCCGGATACCTGCTGCCGAGCACCCTGATGAGCTCGAATCCGAGGTCCTGTACCCCGAGTATATCATCCTTTATGCTGCCGCAGAAAGCCAGGTTGAGCCCAACCTCAGGGTCCTCAAACTTTGGCCACAGTATTCCCGGTGTGTCCAGTAGCTGCATACCGTTCGAGAGAGTCAGCCACTGCTTGCCTTTTGTGACGCCCGGCTTGTCGCCCGTCTGCGCAGAGCGCTTTCCTGTAAGGCGGTTTATGAGCGACGACTTTCCGACGTTAGGCACGCCGACTATCATGATGCGAAGCGGCCTCTTTATCGATCTCGTCTCGTCGCGCTTCGCCTGCTCTGCTTCGAGCGCCTTCAGGAGCTTCTTTATATTCTCGCCGGACTGCAGGTTCAGCGCCATCACGCGCCTTACGCCGTCACCCTTCGCGAGCTTTTCGGTCCACTTAGCGGTCTCTGCCTCATCGGCGAGGTCCGCCTTACCGAGAACGATGATCCTCGGCTTTCCCGAGATGAGATCGTCGATTATCGGATTGCGGCTGGACACAGGAATACGGCTGTCGACTATCTCTATTACGCAGTCCACAGCTTTGAGGTTGTCCTGTATGAGCTCGCGGGTCTTCTTCATGTGACCCGGATACCAGTTGATGTTGTCTATCATGTGATTTTCCTTATAAAACAAAATGCATACCGTCCGCTTCTGCTTCGGGTATGCACCTGATCACTATTCAGCGCTTCTGATTCTGGCAGCCTTACCTGTTCTCGAACGCATGTAGTTGAGCTTAGCTCTTCTGACTCTGCCCTTTCTGACTACCTCGATCTTGTCGATCTTTGGCGAGTGCAGTGGGAATGTCTTCTCTACGCCGATTCCGTTTGACAGCTTTCTGACTGTGAAAGTCTCGTTTACGCCGCCATGCTGTCTCTTAAGCACATAGCCCTCGAAGACCTGGATTCTTTCTCTCTGACCCTCGATGATCTTTATGTGTACTCTGAGTGTGTCGCCTACCTTGAATTCAGGGATGTCGTCCCTTTTGTAATCCATTGTGACCTGGTCTAAAATGTTCACTGTTATTCTCCTTTTCCTCTCAAGACGTTCTTGGAGCTACCGACCTTCTTGCCGTCTCCAGAGGACCGCCCGTAATAACTTCGGCTGCCGGCCAGGCCGACAGCCTTAATAGAATACTATATGAGACCAGTGTTTGCAAGGATTTTTTAGATTTTTTTCGGCTAAACTATGCCCTCGGATGGCAGCTTCTGAAGACCTCGCGCACGCGGATGTCGATCACCGCCAAATACGCGATACCGACACTCATATCTTCGAACCCCATGAGCTCCTGCAGCGTCTTGAGGTCTCCCCCGTTCTGCAGGATGTGGACGCCGAAGCTGTCCCTCAAAATCTGCGGTGTCATGCGCGACTCAACGCCGATCATCGCACCGTAATCTTTCAGGATCTTCCAGATGCCCTGCCTCGTCAGCGCTTCGCCCCTCAGATTGATGAACACATTGTCGTCGTCGCTGTGCGGACCGCCCTTGATCTTATCGTAAGCCTCATTCACATACTTCGAAAGCGCTGCGGACGCGTAGCTTCCGAGCGGGACTATCCTGCTCTCGTCGTTCACGTCTCTCAGCGTCACGAAGTTCATCTTGAGATTTACGTCGCTGAACCTCAGCCTCACGACCTCAGTGACCCTCGCGCCCGTGCCGTACATGAACTCCAGCAGCGCCTTGTCGCGGAGACCCTTCGCGTCATCTCCCGGCAGGTCCATCAGCTTCGCGGCTTCCTCTATCGTAAGGTAGTCGATCTTGCGCCTGTCCGTCTTTACGGCCTTGATCCTCGTGAACGGGTTGGTCTCGATCTGCCCCTGCGAAATTAGGTAATTGTAAAAAGTACGCAGCGCCGACACCTTGCGGTTTATTGTCGGTCTGGACTTGTTGTCGTTGCCGAGCTGCATCACGTAAGCGATCGCGTCGCTGTCCGTGCAGTCCTCAAACTTCCCGGTCCCGCGGCTTTCAAGGTACTTGCCGAACGCGTTGATGTCCCTCTCATAAGCAATAAGTGTGTTGCCGGCCTTATGCTTTTCGTTCTTCATGTATTCAATGAATCCACGCATGTCACACCTCTTTTTCTAAAGCTCCCCGGCCTGCCGCGCGTACAGCAGCCCGATTATAGTTTTGCTGTCCTTTATCTCGTTTCTCATGATCATGTCCATCAGCTCGTCCACGTCATACTCGAGAACGTCGAGGCACTCGGTGTCATCCCAGTGCGTCTTTCCCGGCGTGAGCCCCCTGCAGATATAGATGTAGAGATCCTCGTTCGAGTAGCCGCACGTCGGATAGAACGAGACCAGCGGTTTTACGGAGGACGCGGTGTAGCCCGTCTCCTCGCTGAGCTCTCTGGCGGCCGTCACCTCAGGCACCTCGCCAGGGTCGCGCTTGCCCGCCGGGAGTTCCAGAAGCGCCTTCTCGAAAGCTTTCCTGTACTGCCTTACCATGAGGACCTTGCCCTCATCCGTCACGGCGACCATAATAGAACCGCCGCTGTGCTCGACGATGTCTCTTGTCGATTCGCCGCCCCTAGTTTCTACTTTATGCTTTCTGACCCTGAAAACCGGGCCTTCGTATACTACTTCACTGCTGATGGTCTTCTCTTCAAATATCATTTTGCACCTTTACAATAATACGATTATCCTGATTAATTCTATCACAGCGCGTTCAGATAAGGTGCAGGTTTTTAGCAAGTTCGTATATAAAAATCTGCCGCCATTTGCGCCAGGTATTGTAGTGCGCGGTGTCGGCATACGGAATGCCGAAGACTATGCAGTCAAGAGTGCTCTGCCTGTATTCCTTTGGGATCGACTGCAGGGCCTTTCTGATGCATCGAAGATTGTCTTTCGCGGTGACAAGCACCTCCGCATCCATGACGATCTTCTCATCATCGACGAAAAATACCAGCTCGTCGTCGCCCATCGGCACCTTGCCGGCCGCCTCTATCCTGCGCAGCCGCTCCAGGTCCTTCACAAGCCAGATGCACTGGTAATAAACAGCCTTGGGGACTTTATAAATATTCGTTTTCTTATCCATGACCGGACCTCCTTCTGTCTGAAACTGTCTTTACAGCAATACTATCTGCCGCAAAAGCCGCCAATATGTCGGTTATGTGAGGAGGTCATTTGATGCCGTATTAGGGTCATTCATTGCCTGAAAAAGTACCGGCGTCCTTACTGCCGCACTGCCGCGTTCACCATACTCATGCGGTCTGCCCGCTCGCCATACTCATGTGGTCTACCAGCTCGCGCATACTTATGTGGTCTGCCAGCCCAGCTGCATCATTGCCGGCAGCGCCAGCCCAACTGCCTGACAACAAAAAACGCCCGAAACAAGCATTAGTATCGGGTATGCGTGTGATCGGGTGTAACTCTGAGGATTTTTTCTCGCAATATACACCCGATCCATCGATTTTGCCCGTTTTTTTACGAAAAAACGGGCATCGGGTGTAACTCTGAGAATTTTTTTCGCTGATATACACCCGTTTTGGCAAAATGGGTGTAACTTCGGCAAAAAAATCTCTGGAAATACACCCGATGCCGCATTTTGGGCTGTTTTTTCCGTGAAATCATTGTTTCGGGTGTATTTCGGAGACATTTTTCTGAAAATATACACCCTAGCACCTTTCCCATAGACTGATTTCTCGAAGAAATCGAATAGGGTGGATTTTCTCCACCCTTTCACACCACCGTACGTGCCGTTCGGCATACGGCGGTTCAAATCAACTTCAACATGTGCCTTTCGGCATAATAATCGGACAGACTGACTAGCCCCGC